>Ga0111141_198_pt1 | contig 5085 bp, 5 predicted proteins | sample DeeMarSeWOR28_12_FD_80396 | JGI IMG/M metagenome (GOLD analysis project Ga0111141, IMG submission 80396) | Acidithiobacillales bacterium SG8_45 | reverse complement strand
TCTGATGCGTCCTTGCCCAAGTGATTGCGCCGCTCGATGCGTTCGCGCATCACGGTCTCTGATGCAGTGATTTCCAGAATACGAAACGGGGCATCCAGCGCCCGAGCCAGATCGGCGAAACGCTGGCGCTCGGCGAGCCGTAAAAATGTCGCGTCTACGATGACGCCGAAACCGGCCCCGACAATCGTTCGCGCTAACGACGCCAGCTGATCAAAGGTGCGCGCATTGGCTTCCTCGCTATACATGGCCTCTCCAACCGCTTCCTCGCTGCGTGCCTCAAGCGACAGTCCGAACAGCCGCTTGCGTTCGACGTCACTGCGTATCCGGATCAATGGCAGGGATTCCAGTATCTCCTGGCTGATGGTGGTCTTGCCCGAGCCGGAAACACCGGAGCAACAAACGATTACTGGTTGCCGCGGGTGGGTGTACGACTCCGCCAGCGACAGGTATTCACAAAGCTCCAGCCACGCCGACTGGTGTGCTTCACCCACCGGCGTCTGTTGCCACCGCAGCGCGGCGACCTTGGCTCGAACGCAGGCACGATACACCTCGTAAAAGCGCAGCAGGGCAAGACCACCATAGTCTCCGCTGCGTTGCAGGTAGCGATCCAGCAGGCGGCGGGCAAACGCCGGGTGAGCCCGGTCCTCGAAATCCATCACCGTGAATGCCAGTTCGCTGATGACATCAATCCAGCGCAGGGCGGGGTTAAATTCAAGGCAGTCAAACAACAGCACCTGCCCGTCTATTAGCACCATGTTGGCAAGATGGGCGTCGCCGTGGCACTCGCGGACAAATCCATTCTGTTTGCGCTCCGCCAGCGTGTCGCGAAGCTGGTCAAAACTCGCGTGGCACCAGTCTTCGATACGCTCGAGCAGCTGCAGTTGTTTCGCATGCTGTCGTGGGTCGAGCAGTGGGCGAATCTGTTCAAAGTTTTCCAGAACGGGTTGAAGCACCACGTCGGGATCGCCGTATTCACGATCTTTACCGGCAATCCCGGCTGTCCCGTGGAACGCCGCCAGCTCATCGGCGAGGGAGTCGATATGGCTACCTTCCAGCGTGTTTGCGTCGAGCAGGTGGTCGAGCCTCAGGGCCTCATCGAAGCGTTTCATCTTCACTGCGAACTCGATGACTTGATCAGTGGCGCCGAGCCGCGGCACCTCAGCCGGTCCGCCAATGGCCACCACCTCCAGGTACAGCGACGGCGCCAGGCGCCGGTTCAGGCGCAGTTCTTCCCGACAGAAGTTCTCGCGTTTTTCCAGTGTGGAAAAATCAAGAAAGCCGAAGTCGACCGGTTTCTTGATCTTGTAGGCATAGTCGCCGGCCAGCAGCACCCAGCTGATGTGGGTCTCGATCAGATCCACCCGGTCTACCGGGTGGTCGTAACGCGCCGGGTCGCGCAGGGCATCGATCAGCGCCTGGCTCATGACCATCGCGCTGTGCCCGGCCGCAACCTAGAGGACGGTAGCGCCAAAATTATCCTGGTAGCGTTTGTTGAACTCGTCTTTGGTGAAGCGATGATTCTGGGTGCCATGCTGCTCAATCTTGATCGCGCCCATGAGCGCAGCAATACGACCGGTGGTTTCCCAGTCGAGACCGTTCTCCAGGCCGTAGAGCAGGCCTGCGCGGTAGGCATCGCCGCAACCGGTTGGGTCATTCACTGCATCCACCTTCGCCGGCGGGATATCGATACGGGTGTTGTCCTGGTAAATACGCGAGCCCTCGGCACCGAGGGTAACGATAAGTGCCTCGACTTCATTGGCCAGGTCATCCAGCTCACGGCCGGTACGCTCCTGCAGCAGTTGTGCCTCGTAATCGTTGAGCGTGACCCAGGTGGCGAGATCGACAAACTGCATCAGCTCATCGCCGTTGAACATCGGCATGCCCTGGCCCGGGTCGAAAATAAACGGGATGCCCGCTGCGGCAAACTGTTGCGCATGTTGAATCATGCCGTCACGACCGTCCGGGGAGACGATGCCGATGCTGACTTCGTCTGCGTCGCGCACCTGCACCTCGTGGGACTGGCTCATGGCGCCCGGGTGAAACGCGGTGATCTGGTTGTCGTCCATGTCCGTGGTAATGAATGCCTGGCCGGTATACGTGTCTTCAATCACCTTCAGGTATTTCCGTGGAATGCCGCACTGATCCATCCACTCGGCGTACTGGGCAAAGTCGTTGCCCACGTACCAGGAAGGACACATTCAGGATGTGGACCTTGTCGGGCAGGATGTGGTTTTTGAACCGGTCGTGAAAGACCATGATGGTGTCATAGGCAAATGAGCCACAAATCAGGGCAGACATGCAATTCCTCTCGATAGTAACGGGGCTAAAATTATTTCGCTCGCCGCATCATCGACAACAATGACGGCATAATTGTAAACGGGAGATTCTGATGTACCTGAAAGACAAAGCGAGTGGCGACCTGGTAGAAGTGCTGGATACGCAAGCGCTGTTTGATCCATTCAAGACCAGCATCCCGGGCCGTTTTCATGCCGGCGAGGAAATGCAGGAGCCGCAGGAATTCGAAAAGGCCAACCTGGTATTTCCCTCAGACGAGGCGCTCCCGCGCTGCTGGGTCGACGGCAACTATAAAACTGCAGGTTAGACAGGAGGCTGTCATGCTGGATCGAATCACGAGTCTGCTCGGCGATGAAGCCGACAATCTGTTGAATCATCGTTGCAAGACTATCGACCAATCTCGCCTGCACTTGCCGGGTGGTGATTTTGTTGATCGCATCCATGGCATATCCGATCGCAATCCTCAGGTCCTGCGCAACCTGCAGGCATTGATCAATCACGGTCGCCTGGGCGGCACCGGTTATTTGTCGCTGCTTCCGGTCGATCAGGGGGTGGAACACTCCGCCGGTGCCTCGTTTGCGCCGAATCCGGATTACTTCGATCCGGAAAATATCGTCAAGCTCGCCATGGAGGGCGGTTGCAACGGCGTCGCCTCGACTCTCGGTGTACTGGCATCGGTCAGTCGCAAGTATGCGCACAAGATTCCCTTTATCGTAAAGATCAATCACAACGAATTGCTGAGCTACCCCAACCGCTATCGGAGGAATCACACCGGCAGATCATGGAAATCAGTGATGCCTTTGCCCGTGCCCATGAGCTGGGCATGGTGTGTGTGCTGTGGTGCTACCTGCGTAATGATGCCTTCAAGAAAGATGGCACGGATTATCATGTTGCCAGCGATCTTACTGGTCAGGCGAACCACCTCGGGGTGACGCTGGGTGCTGATATCGTCAAGCAGAAACAGGCGCAGAATAACGGTGGTTTCACCGCCATTGGTTTTGGCAAGACCCACAAGAAGATGTATTCCGATCTCACTTCGGATAACCCGATTGATCTCACGCGCTACCAAGTCGCCAACTGCTACATGGGCCGCATCGGCATGATCAACTCCGGCGGCGCCTCGGGCGAGAACGATCTGGCCCAGGCGGTACGTACGGCGGTGATCAACAAGCGCGCCGGCGGCATGGGTCTGATCTCGGGACGTAAGGCATTTCAGAAACCCATGAAAGACGGCATCGAGTTGTTGAATGCGATCCAGGATGTCTATCTGGAACCGGAAATTACGATCGCATAACTGGCTAATCGCGGGGAGACAAATCACGCAAAAGTCCGGGGCAAATTATGTGCTAACGTAGTCGTCTCGACAATGAAACTTGAGAGGGGAGTAACAAACTTGAGAAAGATCATTAAGGGCGGACATACCGCGCTGACCTGGGTTCAGGATTTTGGTCTGTTGGTCATCGCGGTTTCGACCGTGATCGCGCTCGGGATAGAAATAGCGACCATGATCGAGCTGAAGCGCGTCGCGCTGGCTGATCTTCTGCTGATGTTTATTTACCTCGAAGTACTGGCGATGGTGTCGATCTATCTCGATTCCGGAAAACTGCCCGTGCGCATGCCGCTCTATATTGCCATTGTTGCCCTGGCGCGCTACCTGATCCTGGATATGAAAAACCTGGATACCTGGCGAATGCTGGGCGTAGCCGGCGCCGCCCTGGTCGTCGCCGTAGCGGTCCTAGTAATTCGTTACGGGCACACTAAATACCCGTATGAAAAAGGCGAGGATTCCTAGGCCTCAAAGGACAAGGCATTGGTCACCATGGCCAGGTTTCGATTAAAAGCAGATACCAGGCTGAGTACTAACCGGAAGTATCTATTCGTCCGTTGACGACCCTAAAGGAGAATTCATGGCACTAAGAAATATCCTAACAATGACGGCACTGGTCGTCGCGACGACGTTCGCGCTGTCGGGTCCGGCAATTGCTGCGGGTGGTGCAGGTGTCGTTTCGGCAGACCCGTCCAAGCACTTTGATCCCAAGGGTAAGGGGCCGTCCAGGTTCACCATCGAACTGCAGAAGGGCGTGCGCGCTACCCTGCCGTTCGAGGACAAGCGTGACTTCGAGGAAGCCAAGAGGGGCTTCATTGCCGCCCCTTCCTACAAACAAATCATGGCGGAGGCCGGTAATGTGGCCTGGGACATGGAGAGCTATGAGTGGTTGCTCCAGGACAAGAACTTCGACACCATCCATCCATCACTGCAGCGCCAGGCCATTTTGAACATGGCCTACGGTCTATATGAGGTATTGCCCGGCAAGATATATCAGGTGCGTGGCTACGACCTCGCCAACATCAGCTTTATTAAAAGTAAAACCGGCTGGATCGTTTTCGATCCACTGACTGCCAAGGAAACCGCCGCCGCCGCGCTGAAATTCATTAATGAAAAGGTAGGCAAACGTCCGGTGGTGGCCGTGGTGTATTCCCACTCACATGGCGACCACTTTGGTGGCGTGCGTGGTGTTGTTGATGAGAAAGATGTAAAGAGCGGCAAAGTGAAAGTGATCGCACCGGTCGGATTCATGCAGCATGCCGTGGCGGAGAACGTCTATGCTGGCAACGCCATGACCCGCCGCATGTTCTATCAATATGGCGTGCTACTGCCACGAAGCCCCTATGGTCATGTGGATCAGTCCATTGGTAAAAACACAGCCGCCGGTAATCTGGGCCTGATTCCACCCAATGTGATTATTAAGAAGGACTTTGAAACGCTCACCGTCGATGGCGTGAAGATGG
>Ga0111141_197_pt1 | contig 5304 bp, 4 predicted proteins | sample DeeMarSeWOR28_12_FD_80396 | JGI IMG/M metagenome (GOLD analysis project Ga0111141, IMG submission 80396) | Acidithiobacillales bacterium SG8_45 | reverse complement strand
GAAGTGACCGAAATTCCGATTGATATCATTTCAACCGGGCCAGAGCGAACCGAGACAATTATCCTGCGACATCCATTTGACAGTTAAGTAATAATAATAGCAATCCACTAAAAAGCCTGATGAGAAACTATCAGGCTTTTTTATTTGTGCCCTGCGGGATGTGCAAAAATAGAACTAAAATTATATCAGCGACTTGGTTAATGCGCAGGTATTAATACGGATACAAAATAGCGTTATTTTTTTACTATAGGCATATTGTGAAAACAATATATGAAAGGGATGACAATGAAAATGTCGATATCAATACTGATATTGTTTGTTTTTACGCAATTCACTTTTTCTCAGCAGGGTGGTAGCAGAATGATGGAGTTGATCTCTGTCGAATATAACTAATGAAACGCATATCTGTTTTTAGTGTTTGACTAAAAGCCCCACTCGCGGGGGTTTTTTAATTTGTAATTCAAGGTCGGTGAAAATTCTATGTTTGTGTCGACAGTTCACTTTCCCAAATTCAGCATCTATTCTTAAAACTATAGGAAGACTAAGAAAGAGTTGAGAATTTGCTAAGCGGGTAAGAAAACCAAATCTGGATATTTAGAATTAACCAAGCGTCAAAATCTACTATTGCTTTGGTGCGCGAGCATAGGGGAAGCGCGATGAAAACCTGGACGTATAATACATTTATCCTATTTGGGTTAATCGGTGCTTTTACCATGCACAGTTGTGCTTATGGCCCCATGCAGGCTCCAACCTCGGCGGGTCTCGTCGTCTACACCAAAGGCGCGCAGCAACATACAGCAACAGTACAGATTGCACGACCGCCGACCGAAGTGTATGCCGCCATGCTACGGATTGTGGCCAAACGGCCAGATTTGACCGTGATCAATAATGATGAGAAGCGTTACTTGCTGGAAGTCGCCAAGGGAGAAAAACGCCTCACGGGGCAGGCCACCGAACTCGATGCCTATTCGACCCTGTTTTTCATCTGGGCTGATGCGGGAGCGAGTGGTCAGAGCGGCCAGAACCTGGCATTGACTGCGATGCGGGAACTCTGTGCCGAACTAAAAGTCGAGTGCAAGATGGAAGGAATATAAATGTTCTTGCTGAAGCGATCATTTGCCCCCCTTATTATCGCCGGTCTGTTGGCGGGCTGTGCCGATCTCGGCACTCCCACCGAGCCGAAATCCCAGGAAGTTACCGTGGCGCCAATCGGAGTAGAGAGAATCAGCAAACCACCGATTAAGCGTGAACAACTACAAGTGGAAATCATGCGCTATGGCGATCGGTTTTCCGCGCGCATGTCGCTGGAGGCGGATCGCATCATGGATAAGGCCTCTACGCCGGAATTACGCTCCTTCGCGACCGGCTGGAAACTGGCTTGTCAAACTGCCGTCGTTGAAATTGCCGTGGGACCCAATGCGGTGGAGAACCTGCTCGATATGATGGTCCTCGCCAGTTTGACCCGCGAGGAAGTCGAGACCTACTGGGTACCGGAATTTCTCGGTACCGAACTTGGCCAGGGGCTGTTAAAGGCCTCTCGCCTGCTGGAAGAGGAAATCTGGGAAGGTTCAAAACGGGTGCTGACGCCGGAACAGCAAGATGATTTACGCTCCCTGATCCATGAATGGAATCAGCAGCATCCCGATCAACACTATTTCTGGAGTGTTCGCTTCGGTGGATTCACCGACCAGCGGGCGGTCGATTTGCAACGCGTTGAACAAACAGGCGGGTTACTAGGTGAAATAGCCCAGACCCGGGAAACCGCCGTCGAGATGCGCGAGTTCGGTGAGCGTGTGATGTATTACATGCAGCGTGCCCCGAACCTGACGCGGTTGCAGGCCGAATTCGGAGCGCGTGAATTATTAATGTCACCCGAGGTTGTTCAGGTGTTGGATAACGCGGAGCGGCTCACCCGTTCGACAGAACGCTATGCGGCTGTGATCGAAAAATTTCCAACAGAACGTGATGCCGCCATTGTGCAAATGTTTAATGAGTTAAGTCGTGAACGCGAAGCTGCAATCATCCAGATGTTTGATAAGTTGACTCGAGAACGGGAAGCAGCAATTGCGCAATTAATACAGGAACAACGTGAAGCGATAAAAGCATTGTTAATTTCAGAGGAGTTGCATAGTGCGGTTGCGGACATTGGCTCCGAGGGCAAAGACATTGCCAACAAGACTTTTGTTCGTGGCGCCCTGCTGGTTCTGCTCTGGGGTGTTGTCTTTGTCGCCGGTAGGATTATCTCCGGTGCTTATCTCAATAGAACTCGCCGCAAGCAGCAAGATACGCGTTAGAAACTACTCGTTACACCAAAAGGGATTATGTCCAGAGAGAATCTTTCTGAATATGCCGGTTTTTTTGAACCTCCACGGGGTTGCCCCCACTAGCACCTGAAGCTAGCGTGTCTACCAATTTCACCACCTCGGCATTGGCCGCGAACTTTACCGATCCTTCTGTTGCTTGTCAAACATTATCCACCACAGCGGGACATCCTGCGTTACACTATTTAGTTATCAAACGGCGCTGTGCCGTACTGGAACCCGATACCCTATGAGCAAAAAAAGACCCGCCGATCCCTATGCCGCGCGAGAAGCGCAGAAATATGACAATCCGATCCCCAGTCGGGAATTCATTCTGGAACTGCTGGAGAAAGAGGGCCGGCCGCTGTCCCGTGAGGCGACGGCGCGAGTACGGGTTGATCAGCCACATGAATCTGGTGCGGGGGCGGGTAATTGGGCATCCGGATGGCTTTGGTTTTCTGGTACCGGATGAAGCTGGCGAGGATGTGTTCCTGTCGGCGCGTGAGATGCGCAGCCTGTTACATGGTGATCGGGCACTGGTCAGCATAGCTGGTGTAGACCGGCGGGGCCGACGCGAAGGTAGCCTGGTGGAAGTGCTGGAACGGGCCAACAAGGCCCTGGTCGGACGGTTGTTTATCGAAGGCGGGGTCGCTTTCGTGGTCTCGGACAACAAGCGCATACATCAGGACATTCTGATTCCGCCTGATAATCTCAATGGGGCCAAACACGGCCTGATTGTGATGATTGCGGTGATCGAGCAGCCGACGAGGTATCGACAGCCTGGAAATTCTGGGCGAGCACATGGCACCGGGGATGGAAATCGATGTAGCAATCCGCTCCCATGGTCTGCCGCTGGTGTGGTCATCCGAAACGGAGAGCCAGATTGCCGGGCTGAGCGTCGAGGTAGCTGAAGCGGACAAGCAGGGCCGCGAGGACATTCGCCACCTGCCACTGGTGACCATCGACGGTGAAGACGCGCGCGACTTTGATGACGCGGTGTTCTGTGAAGCCACTAACAAGGGCTGGCGTCTGGTGGTGGCGATCGCCGATGTGTCCCACTATGTCCAATCGGGTAGTGCCCTGGATGCGGATGCCCAGGAACGCAGCACCTCGGTGTATTTCCCCGAGCGGGTGATACCCATGTTGCCGGAAATCCTGTCCAACGGCTTGTGTTATCGGCTCTGCATGGTTTGTGATATGCAATTGAGCAAGCGCGGCGTGCTGGAGGATTATCGTTTCTATCCGGGGGTCATGCATTCCCATGCCCGCCTGACCTATACCAAGGTGGCGGCGATGCTGGTGGAACAGGATCAAGCATTACGCCAGCAATATGCGCCTCTCATTCCTCATCTGGAAGCGCTATATGATCTTTATCGCGTGTTGCATCAACGGCGTGAACAGCGTGGTGCCATCGACTTTGATACCACCGAAACGCGAATTATTTTTGGCACCGAACGCAAGATCGAACGGATCGTGCCGCTGGTACGCAATGATGCACATCGCATGATCGAAGAGTTTATGATTACCGCCAATGTAGCGACGGCGCACTACATGCTGAAGCATAAAATTCCTGCGCTGTACCGCATCCATGAAGGCCCGACGGCCGAGAAACTGGAGGGTCTGCGAGAGTTTCTAGGGGAGTTTGGACTGTTTCTGGCTGGCGGCGATGATCCCCAGGCGCAGCATTATGCTGAGTTGCTCAACCAGATCAAGGAACGGCCTGATGCGCACCTGATTCAGACAGTATTACTGCGCAGCTTGCGACAGGCGGTGTACAGTCCGGACAATGTTGGCCATTTCGGTCTGGCGTTTGATGCCTATGCCCATTTTACTTCGCCGATTCGGCGCTATCCCGATTTGCTGGTACACCGTGCGATTCGGCATTTGTTATCCCGTAAACCGGTCGATACCTTCCAGTATGATCATGAACGCATGGTAGGGCTGGGGGAACACTGCTCACAAAACGAACGTCGTGCCGATGAAGCGACCCGTGATGCGATTGATTGGCTGAAATGTGAGTACATGCTCGATAAAGTCGGTGAGGAGTTTGAGGGTACCATCTCAAGTGTGACCAGTTTTGGGTTGTTCGTGGAGCTGGATCATGTTACCGGCTTGGCGAATGATTACTTCCAGTTTGATCCGGTCAAGCACCGTATGCTGGGAGAGCGGACGCGGCAGAGTTATCGCCTGGGGGATCGTTTACGGATACGTGTCGCCCGGGTCGATCTGGATGAACGCAAGATTGATTTTGATCTGGTACAGGTTGGGCAACCGACCAGGCAACGTCGAGTCGAAACTGAATCGGAAGCGCCGCGCCGCCGCAGAGGACGGACTGTGACAAAGAAAAAAGCTGCCAAAAAGAAAGCCGGCAAGACGAAGTCAAGCAAACAGAAAGACGAGCCTAAACAACGTTCCAGAAAAAAAACCGGTAAAAAGAAAGTGACCGGCAAGAAGACGAGCAAGTCACAGCCGGCCAAGAAAAAAGCTAAAAAGAAGAGCAAGAAAAAGTAGCGCCCAAAAGTAGTCATTTGGTCATCAGGCGAATGGAATCGCAATGCCGGGTAGCGAGTTGACTTAGTGGACATGACAGACACCCATCTCATCTTTGGCATGCATGCAGTGCAGGCCGCGCTGCAACATGAACCGGATACGATCAAGACGGTCTGGATGGAACATGCGCGGCGTGACAAGCGAGCCCAGGAGATTCATCAACTGGCACGGCAACATGCTATTCCCCTGCATCGTGTTGAACGTGCTGAACTGGATCGCATGGTTGCCGGTGAACGGCACCAGGGTATTGTGGCTGAAGCGCGCCTGCAGCCGGCCCTGAATGAAACCGGACTCAATACACTCCTGGCTGGCCTGGAAGTGCCACCGTTTTTACTGATCCTCGATGGCGTCCAGGACCCACACAATCTGGGTGCCTGTCTGCGCACCGCCGATGCTGCAGGCGTCCACGCGGTGATTGCGCCCCGTGACAAGGCCTGTGGTCTGACCAGCACGG
>Ga0111141_191_pt1 | contig 5827 bp, 3 predicted proteins | sample DeeMarSeWOR28_12_FD_80396 | JGI IMG/M metagenome (GOLD analysis project Ga0111141, IMG submission 80396) | Acidithiobacillales bacterium SG8_45 | reverse complement strand
AAAAAGCGAATTCAACCAACCGATGGTCAAGAAACGGTGCACGCGCCTCCAGTGAAACGAGCATTGATGTGCGGTCTACTTTTGCCAGAATGTCGTCTGGCAAATATTGCATAAAGTCCAGATATTGAAGGCCTTTTACCGGATCTTCGTCGAATTTTCTGAACACTTCTTGGTCGCGGACAGCAACCTGTTGCTCATTCTGGATACTGGCTCTGGCTTCGCCGGAAAATAGTTCCTGCTTGTTTGCCTTCGTCTGCGGACTGAAGAGAGACACGCCGTTGAGATAACGATCCTCCTCATTCATCCCCATCACACGTAACCAGCGGCCCATCTTGCTGCGTGGGCTGGCGACCCGCGCACCCAGTCGCGCGATCGGTTGTGCCAGAGACGGAAATCGCTTGAGTTTATCAGCCATTTTCAACGCGCTTGCGTAGTTCCAATAACCGCCAAAGATTTCGTCTGCACCATCGCCGGAAAGGGCAACGGTGACGTGCTGTCGGGTAATTTTTGACACCAGGAAGGTTGCTAACGCTGAACTGTCGCCGAAAGGTTCATCAAAGTTCTTGAGTACTGCCTCCACGTGCTCAAGAAAATGATCGGGAGTGAGATTGACCTCGGTATGCTCAGTCTGCCATCGCTCTGCCACCAGACGCGCATAAGTGCTTTCATTGTATTCCGATTCACCGAAGGTCACGGTAAAGGTTTTCACTGGTCGGCTCGCACTGCGCGCCATCAAGCTCACAACCGCGCTGGAGTCGACACCCCCGCTTAGAAAACCACCGAGCGGAACATCACTACGCATCCGGATGCGTACCGCATCGTCCAGAATCGAAAGGCATTCTTCCCTGGCGTCCTTGTATACTCCCTTAAATCGGTTTCCCGGATTCAGGGTCCAGTAGGGTCGCTCTGTCAGTGTGCCACGCTCAAATACCAGGCAGTGTCCCGGCATAAGTTTACGTACGCTTCGGTAGATCGTTCGGGGCGCCGGGACATAACCGAGACTGAAATACAGGTTAAAAGCCTGCCAGTCGATTTCACGTGTTACCTTGGGGTGGCGCAAGAGCGCTTTGAGTTCGGAACCAAAAACCAGTGTGTCGCCTTGCTGGCAGTAATGTAGGGGCTTTTCCCCTGCCCGGTCGCGCGCCAGGATCATTCTGCCCTGGCGACGATCCCAGATGGCAATCGCAAACATTCCGTTAAGCTTCTGGAATATATCGGTCCCGTAAACACGGTATCCCTGGACGATAGTTTCTGTATCAGACTGCGTCTTAAAGCTGCAACCCTGCGCTTCCAATTCACGTCGCAGTTCCACGTAGTTGTAAATCTCGCCATTGAATACCACCCAGATGGTCTCGGTCTCATCCGACATCGGCTGTGCACCGTGTGCCAGATCGAGAATACTCAGGCGTCGAAAGCCGAGTCCAACGTGCTCACCAATGTAGAGGCCGGCATCATCTGGGCCACGATGAACCAACGTATCTCGCATCGTCTTAATAAGTTCTGCATCGACCTCATGCCTGGCTGAGGCGACACCAACAAAACCGCACATAATTCTCTCCGCCTCGCCACACGTGCGGCGAGGTACTATTATTAGGGTAAAATAGGTCGTGACGACTGGCCGTTTCCATGCCCTGCGGACACGGTGTCCTGTTCCGGTTCGCCAGGAACGGTTGTTGCTTCTTTCTCCGCCTCCGCGTCCCGCTCTAGTAGATACGCGTAGCGTGTCATCAGCCCGGTCATAATCCAGAAATTGCCCATCACCTCTCCCGAGTAGAACAGGCTATTGTAGGTATTGCCCAGGATCAGTCCCGTCACGCACATAACGTACCCGTAACCGAACGCGCGCGCTTCCGGGTCATCACGAAATCTCAGCACGCGCAATCCAACCGAGTAAAAACCGAACATCAGTAACAGGTACGCGAGTCCCCCGAGAATACCCGCCTCCGCTGTTATCAGTATGAGATGGTTGTGGGCGTCGCGCGCGATAATCCACGGCGGCAAATGAGGTCCGATTTCCCGGTGAAACTGGTTTAGACCGATTCCGTATGGCGCAGACTTGATGATCTCCCATCCACCATTCCACAAATAGAAACGGCTTTCTGCACTTTCTTCCAGTTTCTCCTCTCCGTAGTCGGAGACTTGCGTCGTACTTTCGATTCGTTGCTGGACTATTGTGGGTGCCCATATCGCATAGTTGATAGCAAGAAAAAGAACTAGAATTCCGAGAACTTTGTTTCGCACCAACCACAGGAGCACCGTTGTCGCCGCGACCGCCGCCAGTGCGGTACGCGAGAGAGTATAAAACACGGCGATAAGACCAAAACCCCAAACCGACAGGCCAGCTATCTTTATACGAAACTGCCGGTTAAACAGTGCGAGCGACATTCCCATCGGCACAAAAATGGCAAAAAAGACACCCGCATAGTTCGCGGCAGCCTGGGTATCCCCGAAGGCTGCAGCCACTCGCTTGCCGGAATCCAGGCCATAATCCAGTGCTTCACGCAGCGCCTCAATGGACATCAGGAATACAACGCCCATCATGACCAACATCAATATTCGAATCGTCTGCTTTTCGTGAACCGTATGATACGCGACGAAGTACAACAAACAGTAACTGATCGCGGTTTTGTACAAAGTTAAATCTTCACCCAGGTACGCGGAATTGCGTGCGAGCCCAATAACAAGCGCCAGCGTCAGGATTGCAAAGTAAAACAGGATGCGTCCGCGAAGGGGTGCACGATCCCATCTGTCCTTGCGAGCCGACATCATGGTCCCTAGCGAAACGAGCAGCAGGATATTGAAGACGTTCAGTCCCTTGATGCCCAGCTCACTGGGAAAATGGAGCTGATTTGGAATATAAACAATCAGAGTGATCAACAGGATTCTTATGAACATTGTTCACTCCTTTCACCCATCACGGCGTTAGCACACCTCGTAACCTGATTGCACAAGCTAGCCACCAGTCACCCCCCGAACAGACGGCCCGGGCGCAGATTCCATTTCTGCTCCAGTAGGCCCAAGGCACTTCGGATTTCGCCAAGGCGTAACAGGATCCCCGTCACAAGGAACGCGATCGCACCGGGTACGATTCCGGCCAGCAGGGCTGCATTGGCCCAGAAGACTCCCTCTGGCCTAAACGTGACAAATAGAAGGTTCCCGGTCGATGCTGCAAAAACCAACATTACGGCTGTCATCAGGCTAATTTTGATGAAAGGTTCTATCAAGGCCGGCACGACCCGGAATTCCAGTTCCCGTGTAATCATTACCGTCGTAACGATCGCTGTTATGGTAAGCGAAATCGAGGTAGCTAACGCAATTCCGAATATCCCGAACGGGCCAACAAGGATCCAGGTCAAACAGATATTGATCAGGACTTCGACGAGTCCCAGCGTCACCGGTATCCAGGGTTTGACCAAGGCATGGAAGACCGAGAAGTTAAACCAGGCGACAGCACGGCTTAGCAGACCGATGGCAAGCGCGATAACCACTGCGGCAGTCCGCTGCGTAGTATCAGCGGTGAAGCTGCCGCGCTCGAACAGCACCGCCACCGTCGGTTCTGCAAACCAGACTAGAATCGCCATGCACGGTAGCATAATGAGAATATATAAACGCAACCCGTTGATGTGGGTACGTCGCAGCTCTCCCCGATTGCCGTCCGCATGGTTCTTGCTTAACGCAGGATAGAACGTCGTACGGATCGCGTGCCCAAAAACTTCCATCGGTACCAGTGCCAGCGTGGTGGCATAACCGAGCACCGCAATGGAACCGGCATCAAGATAAGACGCGAAAATCTGGTCGACGATTCCCAGTGCGAGAGCGCCGACTGATCCGACAACCAGGGGGAACATGTGTCGCAAGGGCCCACGAAAATCCTCGTGCCTCCAATCAAACGCCGGGCGTACCGCACGACACAGGAGTCCCCAGTTGGACGCTACCAGTATCACCGTCTGGGCCGCGAATCCCGCCACCACACTCAGCGCGAGTGCGACGACACCATAAATCGGCACGAAGACAAGACAACCGGCAATTACGAAACTGTTGACGACAACACTTTCCAGAGACGCGAAGACAAAGCGTTGACGTGCGTACGCGATCGCAGTCAAGACGGCGTTCACACCGAGAATAAACGCGCCGGTTGCCATGATTCGCGTGAGCGACGTGGCCAGTTGAAAGGTCTTTTCCGGAAGACCCGGTGCCACCGCGGTCACCAGAGCACCGGGAAACAGGGCCAGCACGGCCGCAAAGCCGATTGCCAATAGACAGCTAAAGGTAAATAACGTGTTCGCGCCACGCCAGTGTACCCGGTGTTGGTTCTGTGAGAGCGAACGCATGAATTGCGGCACGAAAGCGGTGGTGATCATGCTCTTGAATATGGTGGGCAACACCGTAGGTAACATATAAGCCACCATGAACGCGTCAACGACTCCTGACGCGCCGAAAACCCAGGCAATGACCAGGGTCTTGACCATGCCTAGCACTTTTCCGAGGAGGTTGAGCGTCGAAACGACAACGGCAGAAACAGCGATGCTACGCTGCCCGATTTTCACCAGCGGCTGCGTCATGAGGAGGGAACTTCCGTGGCCGAGCCAGGCTCAACTGACCTGGCAATATCGGCAATACAGCGCTTTAAGTCAGCAACACCGGTGTCCGGTGCACCCATACGTGTCCCCACCGCGTATCGATAGCCGGCGTCACTGACCGCCGCGATAACGCGCTCGTCACATAATCCCCGGGGATAGGCGAACCCGTTCACCGCCTCACCGATTATGTTCTCGATGGACTGCTTTGGCACCAACATCTCGCGTTTCAACCTCGCATCGCTGGTCATACGCAGATCGGGATGGCTAATCGTATGCGCGCCGATTTCCGCGCCTCCTGCGTGCAGGGTGGCGATATCTTCGTCACTGAGCCTCATCGGCAACGTATTGTGATTGGAAAGCGGTCGCAACTTCTGTTCAATCCGCTCGATGACATCAAGGGTTTTGTCGATCTCCTGGTCCCACAACTGTGCCAGCAGATACGAGAGCGATCCGGCGCGATGTGAACGATCCAGCGCGAGTATGTCCTGGTCTGACTTGAGTCCGACCGCCTGCAAATCCAGCATCGGTTCCGCAGTGTTGGCCACCGCGTGAATCACCCGGTCCCACCACAATCCGGGACCGCCAATCCGTTCCCCGGTTGTCACGAAGACCGTTGCCGGCATCCCGAGTTCGCGCAGGATCGGCCACGCGGTACCCAGGTTATCCGCGTAGCCGTCGTCGAACGTAATCGATACTGCCCTTCGCGGCATCGGCCGCCCCGCTTGTCGACGACGCATCGCCTCGCCTAGCGCGATGGGCTCGAAATATTCCTGGTAAAACCTGATTTGCTCGCGGAAGCGATGGGCTGTTACGCACATACCCAGCCGGAAAGGATCCTCTGCCGGGTCGCTGATTACCCGGTGATACATTACGACCAACCATACTGGCTCGTTCTGTTCGGCGGTGGCTATGGCACGATCATAGAACCCCAGGGCGTCAACCACGGGGGGAACGGTCGCCTTTACAATATTCTTGATCGTTTGCCTGTCCATTTTTCTAGCGCACCAGTCTATCCTGAAATACCTGCCACAGCGCTTGTGCGCGAGGCAGACAGTTGTGCGCGGCCATCGATGAACTGGCGCGCCCACAATTCGAACATGAGCACGAGCCAGAGATGCTCACCGTGATCAGCCTCCCCGCGACAGTGCGCTACAAAACTGCGTTCAACCGCGACGGGATCAAAAATACCGCGCTCGCGAAAAGCACGACTCGATACCAGATCCTGCATCATGCCGCGTAGCGAGGTG
>Ga0111141_196_pt1 | contig 5857 bp, 8 predicted proteins | sample DeeMarSeWOR28_12_FD_80396 | JGI IMG/M metagenome (GOLD analysis project Ga0111141, IMG submission 80396) | Acidithiobacillales bacterium SG8_45 | reverse complement strand
TTGATTTCCAATGGCTGTGCATAACCCGGGGCTAATCCTGAAATTTGTGCTCCAACCGGAGTGGGTGCTTACCCTCTCATAATCACCCATTTGGGGGCCCTGATTGTCTGAAATTGCCAAGCGACTGGGGATGATCAATGAGTGGACAGGGCGAGCCGTCGCCTGGCTGACCTTGTTGATGGTGATTATTACCTTTACCGTGGTCGTCCTGCGCTACGGCTTTAATTTGGGCTCCATCGCCATGCAGGAATCAGTCATTTATCTGCATGCCCTCAATTTCATGCTTGGCGCAGCCTACACCCTGAAACATGACGCCCATGTTCGGGTGGATATTTTCTACCAGAAGATGGGGCCACGAGGCCAGGCCTGGGTCGATTTGTTCGGCACGCTGTTGCTATTGCTACCGGTATGCGGCTTTATCTTCTGGACCAGTTGGGAGTACGTCGCCGCTGCCTGGGCCGTGCAGGAAACCTCTGGCGAAGCCGGGGGATTACCTTTTGTCTACTTGTTGAAGAGCATTCTCATCCTGATGCCATCGTTGTTGATCATTCAGGGTGTGGTGATCATCATCACCTCGATGCTGATCCTGCAGGGCAAACCCGTCCTTGTAGAGCATGACAAGGTGCGGGAGCTTTGATTATGGCCGAGTACATGCCATTCATCATGTTCCTGTGTGTCGGCCTGGTGTTGTTGTCCGGTTACCCGGTTGCTTTTTCACTGGGTGGCACCGCCCTGGTGTTTGCCCTCATTGGTCAAGTGAGCGGTACGTTAGACGCCGCTTTTCTGTCTGCCTTGCCCAACCGGCTCTACGGCATCATGACCAACGCTACCCTGGTGGAACGCCTGCTCGATACCATGGCCCGCTTGTTTGGCCCGCTGCGGGGTGGGTTGGGTATTTCAGTGACCGTGGTGGGGATGTTGCTGGCCGCCTCAACCGGTATCGTTGGCGCCACCGTGGTGACCATGGGGCTGCTGTCTCTACCAACAATGTTAAAACGGGGTTATGACCCCAGGGTGGCGACCGGCACAATCTGCGCATCCGGCACCCTGGGTCAGATCATTCCGCCTTCGATTGTGCTGGTCGCCGGCGCACTGATACCGGGACTGTTGCTGGTAGGGCTGTATATTTTTTATGTCCTGGGCCTGGCCGTATGGCGCCCTCAACAGGTGCCGGCGCTTCCTCCAGAAGATCGTGGCGTGAGCGGTCGGGATCTCTGGCTCGAGGCATTAAAGGTCCTGGTGCCACCCCTTGTGCTGATCATTCTGGTATTGGGTTCCATCATGGCCGGTGCTGCCACCCCGACAGAAGCGGCCTCGGTCGGGGCCGTCGGCGCACTGGTATTGGCCATTAGCCAACGGCAATTTGACCTGGCGATCCTGCGCGAAGTGATGCGCACTACGACCGAAGTCAGCAGCATGGTGTTTCTGATTTTTATCGGCGCGTCGCTGTTTTCACTCGTATTTCGGGGTTTTGGTGGCGATGAACTGGTACGGGAACTCCTCACCAACCTACCGGGTGGTGTGTTTGGTGCCATGCTGGTTGTCATGCTGGTGATGTTTCTGCTCGGCTTTATTCTCGACTTTATTGAAATCACCTTCGTGGTGGTGCCCATCGTCGCGCCGATTCTGCTGACCCTCGGGTTGGATCCGGTCTGGCTGGGGGTGATGATCGCGATTAATCTGCAGACCTCTTTTCTTACCCCACCATTTGGCTTTGCCCTGTTTTATTTGCGTGGCGTGGCCCCCGCTGAAGTTCGCACCATGGATATCTATCACGGCGTGGTGCCATTTATTGCGATCCAGTTATTGGCCCTTGGCCTGCTGGCGCTGTGGCCAGGTTTCGCCACCTGGTTACCTAACCAGTTATACGGGAACTAAAATCAGTATGTGATGACCTATGAGATAGGCATGTATATTTTTACCCGACCAGGCTTAGCGTGACATGAGTAAAAAACCACCCCGATCCGAAACTGAGTGGCAGGCCTGCCTGACCCCGGAACAATTCCGCATCATGCGCCAACAGGGAACGGAACGTGCCTTTACCGGCAGGTACCACGACTGTAAAACACCGGGCACTTATGTCTGTGCCGGGTGTGGTCAGCCCCTGTTTGAGTCAGACGCAAAATTTGATTCGGGGACTGGCTGGCCCAGTTACTGGCAACCCATTGATGAACAGGCTGTCGCCACGAATGAAGATCATAGTCACGGTATGCACCGCATCGAAGTGCATTGTCGGAATTGCGGCTCCCATCTCGGTCATGTGTTTCCGGATGGACCAGCGCCGAGCGGACTGCGTTACTGTATCAATTCCGCCAGCCTGGATTTAAAGGCCCGAGAGGTAGAAGGAATATCTAACGAGCAGGATTAATGCGTTGCCACACAGGCGTTCTTTATGAATTATTCGAACCGCTTTCTTCTGAACCTCCCGGCAAAGGCATTAAAAACATTTTCAGCAAAGCACCTTTGCCAAGGCGCGCTCGAACCACGGACAGTATGTTGTAACTGAGCAATGCGCCCGACAGGCATATGGTGTTGAGCCAGACGTGGATCGCATCCGCCTGCTGAAACACTGCCATCAGTGAAGCACTGAAGCTGTCGTGTTCATGCCGTCCCTCGAAAGTCTTTTCGAGCAGCAACACAATAAACACACCAAAGGAATACAAAGCCGTTCGCAGCACGACATCCACCCACGCGGGGCGGGCCCGAACCCATTGTCCAAGCGTGACGTGTTCCAGCACCAGCACCACCTTGGCGAGCACCAGCGCGCCGACCAGCGCCACCGACAACCCATGAAAGGCGACTTGATATTCAGCAAGAACGAGGTATTTAAGCAGCACAAGTGCACCGAGCCAGCAGCCAAAATAGAACGTAAGCCATGCCAACGCGGCGAACTCGTGCTTCAATTTTTGCGCAATGCTCATGGCCTGCTGTCTATCTCCAGCAATTACGTTACCTACTTTTACTTCTTTTTTAATAACAAAAATAACGAATCGCTTGAAAATGGTGATAAATCGAACCTCCAAAGTACCGCTTTAGAGATAAGTTTGGCGCACCTGCAACACCACAATCAGAATGATTAACACCACAAACCAGAAGATGACATAGGTCAACAGGGATTGGCGCGCCTTACGTTTTTCCAACCAGGTGCGGGGTTTAATCCCCTTGAATAAAAACACCAGCTTGCCGGATAAATTGACACACACGACATTTACAGCCAGTAACAAACCGGCACCCAGGGCATTTTGAAATTGCCCTGCGCCCAACATCAAACCCAGGGTTGCCGTTGGCGGTAACAGGGCCACCGCAACCATCACACCCACCAATGATACACTCCAGCCCGAGGCAAGCGACAAGACGGCAGCGGCACCCGAGGCCAAGGCCAGGACAATGCCATCCACGCCCACATCGGTGCGACTGATCAGTTCCGCCGTATCAAGCGAGTAGGGCCAGAAGAAGCCAATCGGTATGGCGATGATTAACGCCAGGCCCAGGCCGGTCAAATTAGTCTTGAGTGCTGACCAGGCCAGGTCGCGATCGCCCAGTGCGGTGGCGAATGACAATGCAATGTTAGGACCCAGCAAGGGAGCAGATTATCTTCCAGTAAGCCGATAGCCGCCACAATGGTGGACAGCACCACCATATAGAGAAAACTGCTGTTGATTTCACTCGCACTACTGATTTCCTGATATAACTCTTCGCGACTCAGTGTGATGGCGCGGCGTTTAACTTCTTCCGTTTCTTCCTTGGTGGGGCGGGGCAGGGCGCCTTCGAGCGGAATTAACAATATTCGAAAAAAATCGAGTTTATCCAATGCCCCCTGCAGGGCATCCAGCACTACCTGTTGTTTGTCAGGCCGGACCAGTATGCGCGTAATACATCGTTGCTCATCTTGCGTCGGCACCACCCAGGCATCCAGCTCATGTTGCTCCGCAATGCTTTGCACGGTATCGGTATGGCCGCATTCGGTTATGACTTCGATAACACGCATCAGACAGCCGGCCTTTGCAGGGGGGCTTCGACTTCGTCGCGCTTGGCTTTTCCTAATAACTGTTCAATTAGCGTCAAGGCGAAATCCATCGCTGTTCCTGGACCACGGGAAGTAATCACCCTGCCATCGATAACAACAGACTTCTCTTCATACACCATGTGCTGCATCTGGCTATCATCGATACTACCGGGATAACTGGTCGCATGTTTGCCGTTCAATAAACCGACGCTTGCCAGGACTTTTGGCGCCGCACAGATTGCGGCCGTGTACTTGTCCGCCTTGGCCAGCTGTTTTAATAGCGTATGAATACGGGGATCCTGGTTAAGATGGTCCGCACCTGGCAAGCCGCCTGGTAAGACGATCATGTCAAAATCCTGCGCCATGACGGTATCCAGCGTGGTGTCAGGAATCAGGACTGTGCCACGACTGGCCTTGACCGGCTTATTGTCCAGACCGACCGTAATCCCGGCACGACGTAACAAGTCAATGATGGTTACGGCTTCGAGTTCTTCGCAACCCTGGGCGAGTGGAACGAGGACAGTTGCCATGTCGCAATGCTCCCTTGTTGGCGTAGATGAATCAGTTTCGAAACCGGTACCAGTTTAATTCCCTGTTGTTGCAGACTCGGCAACCAGGCTTCGAGGGTAGAGAGGGTTTCCGAATAAGGATGACCGATTGCCAGGGCGGAGCCATGGCGTCGCGCATGGCGAACCAGCTCAGCCAATTGATCCGCGACGATGCTGGCATCACGCTCATAATCAAGAAATATATCCCGCCGGGTTGTGGCGATCTGACGTCGCTCTGCTTCCTGCTGCGCCACGGTTTCCAGCGTCGTGCGGCTATCGACGAAATAGAGGTCATCGCGAAACATCATTGCCTGCATCAGCCAGCTCATCAGGCGAGGGCTTTTGGTCAGATGGCTGCCCATGTGGTTATTGAAACCGCTTACATGCGGCACCGCTGCCAGACTGGTGCGTACCCGGCTCTTGAATTCCGTCTCCGACATACACTGGGTCAAGGCACCGGGGCCGAGCCGGTTTTCGTTTTCTGATTCCATCGGCAAATGCAGCATGATTTCTTTCTGCTGCCGATGAGCCCGCTCGGCTAACTGGCGGGTAAAGGGGGCTTGCGGTAAAAACGCGTAGGTAATATTGCCGTTGAGTCTGAGCGCACGCAGGCCGGCTTTGTACTGATAACCCAGATCATCGATGATGATGCTGATGACCGGGGTAACATCTTGCGGCCCGGCCTGCACTGTTAGCCCCGGTAACAAGCACAGTCCAGTCAGAACTATTCGTAACAGCTTGTGTGGGGCAACCATGCGAGGGCTTTATTTCGGTGCCAGCAGGTTCAATCCCTTAAGCATATTCAATGCTTCATAAACCGGATAGTCTTCACTGGCCAGCGCTAGCATATCTCCCTTCGGCGGTAGCATTTCTCCGGTTTTCTTTTTCGCTTTCCCGTTTTCCAGATGCCCGGTGAGATCGGCTTCCTTCAGCGGTTTAAAGCCATTGTCTTCTTTGGCTGCCACCTGCAGATGTTCCAGGACAATATCCGGTGCAATGCCTTCAGCCTGGATGGAACGACCCGACGGGGTGTAGTAGCGGGCGGTAGTCAGTTTGAGGGCACTATTATTGCCAAGTGGAATCACCGTCTGTACCGAGCCCTTGCCAAAGGTCTTGTGCCCCATGATCACAGCCCGCTTGTTATCCTGCAGGGCACCGGCAACAATTTCCGATGCCGAGGCTGAACCTTCGTTGACTAATACCACGATCGGGGAACCCTTCAGAATATCTCCCGGTGTTGCCGCCTGGCTTAACTTGTTATCTTCAGTGCGGCCTTTCACTGACACGATGGTGCCGCGATCCA
>Ga0111141_190_pt1 | contig 6384 bp, 4 predicted proteins | sample DeeMarSeWOR28_12_FD_80396 | JGI IMG/M metagenome (GOLD analysis project Ga0111141, IMG submission 80396) | Acidithiobacillales bacterium SG8_45 | reverse complement strand
GGGCGGCGGTCAGGGTGGTCTTGCCGTGGTCAACGTGGCCAATGGTGCCGACGTTAACGTGGGGCTTCGTACGTGCGAATTTTTCCTTGGACATCGTGTGTGCCTCTTAAATTTTATTGATCACTAAATAATCAGTTCACGACAAATGCGAAAATCTATATATACTGGAGCCCATAACCGGATTTGAACCGGTGACCTCTTCCTTACCAAGGAAGTGCTCTACCGACTGAGCTATATGGGCAGAAACCTCTTCTGCCAGCCCTTCCTCAGCTGAGCTTCAGCTGGAGCGGGTGATGGGAATCGAACCCACGTAGTCAGCTTGGAAGGCTGAAGTTCTACCATTGAACTACACCCGCAAATCGATCCTGAAACCGGGTTTACATGGTCAACGACGGGATCCTGATCGGACTCCCCTGTCTCCGTGTCAATCTGGTGGAGGGGGGAGGATTTGAACCTCCGAAGGCTGCCCTCCCAAAGTGAGCCGCGCATTTTGCTGAAGGGGCGTTAGCTTGTCAATAAGAAATCGTGCCCAAAGCCTTGATTGGCTTGGGCAAGTCGGCATGGTTCAGATTGTGGACGGCTATTATGAGCCGAATGCCGCCGGCAGGGCAAGCGCCCTGCCCGCAGGCTAGTTTTTACCCTGTACCGAGCGGATGCTATTCAGCGCGGAACCGGCCATAAACCACTCGACCTGCTCTTTTGTCAGGGTGTGGTTGGCGTCGATGGTCTCGGTTTTCCCGTCGGCATGACGAATTTCCACTTTAACCACACTACCCGGCGCAATCTTGTCGAGACCGAGCAGGGTCACGCGATCATCACGCTGGATTCTGTCGTAGTCGGCCGGATTCGCGAATATAAGCGGCAAAACGCCCTGTTTTTTCAGGTTGGTCTGGTGAATTCGGGCAAAACTGCGAACCAGCACCGCCCGGGCACCCAGGAACCTCGGGCTCATGGCCGCGTGCTCGCGTGAGCTGCCTTCACCAAAATTCTCGTCGCCCACTGCCACCCAGCCCTGACCACGCGCCTTGTAATCACGGGCGATCTCGTTGATCGGTTGCTCATCCTGCTGGGAAAATACGTTGAATCCGGTGCCCGGTGTCTTGCTAAAAACGTTGTTGGCGCCGGAATACATATTGTCGCTGATTCGATCGAGGTGGCCACGGTATTTCAACCAGGGCCCGGCCGGCGAAATATGGTCGGTGGTGCACTTGCCTGCCGCCTTCAGCAGCACCGCCAGGTCGCGATAACCCTCAACCTTGTCGAAATTCTCGAACGGTTCGAGCAAGGCGAGGCGCTCGCTATCACCGGCGACCTGCACCGAAACCGAGGCCGGGTCGTCGGTCGGCGCCGCATAACCGCTCTCGCCATGGTCGAAGCCCTTCGCCGGCAACTCCTCTGCGCTCGGCGCCTCCAGGCCCAGGTCGGTCAACGGGTTGGTGTCAAAACTGCCAGTCAGGGCATAGGCTGTCACCACCTCCGGGCTGGCGATAAAGGCATGAGTACTGGGACTGCCGTCATTACGTTTGGGAAAGTTGCGGTTGTACGAGGTCAGGATCGAGTTGGGTTCGTCCTTGTGACTGTCGGTCCGTTCCCACTGGCCTATACACGGACCGCAGGCATTGGCCAGCACCGTCGCGCCGATATCTTCCAGATCCTGAAGCAGGCCATCACGCTCAATGGTGGCACGCACCTGCTCGGAGCCGGGCGTCACCATAAACGGGATTTTAGCCTTCAGCCCCTTGGCCCTGGCCTGGCGTGCAACATTGGCGGCGCGGCCGATGTCCTCGTAGGAGGAATTGGTGCAGGAACCGATCAATGCTGCAGAGATATTGTGCGGAAAGCCGTTAGCGTCTGCATCCGCTGCCATTTGCGATACCGGGCGATCCAGATCCGGGGTATGCGGACCGACGATATGCGGCTCCAGCGTCGACAAATCGATTTCGACGATTTCGTCGTAATAGTCTTCCGGACTGGCGGCAACCTCGGGATCAGCCACCAGATGCTCGGCCACACCCTCAGCGAGGCTGGCGATCTCGTCGCGCTCAGTGGCGCGCAGGTAATCTGCCATGCGCGAGTCGAACGGAAAGATTGAAGTGGTCGCACCCAGCTCGGCACCCATGTTGGTGACGGTTGCCTTGGCCGTGCAGGAAAGTGACTCCGTGCCGGGACCAAAATATTCAACGATACGATTGGTGCCACCGCTCACGGTCAGCATGCCGGCCAGCTTCAGAATTACGTCCTTGCCACTGGTCCAGCCGGAGAGCTTACCCGTGAGGCGCACACCCAGAACGCGGGGCCAGAGCACTTCCCACGGCATACCAACCATGACATCCACGGCGTCGGCACCGCCGACGCCAATGGCGGCCATGCCGAGCCCGCCAGCGTTAGGGGTATGAGAGTCAGTGCCAATCATTAGCCCGCCCGGGAAAGCATAATTCTCCAGCACCACCTGGTGGATGATGCCGGAACCAGGCTTCCAGAAACCCATGCCATACTTGTTGGCCGCAGAGGCGAGGAACTCGTAAACCTCATGGTTGGTATTTTCCGCCACTGCCAGGTCCTTGATGGCACCGACCTTGGCTCGAATCAGGTGGTCACAGTGTACCGTCGACGGCACCGCCACCTCGGTCTTACCCGCGGTCATGAACTGGAGAATTGCCATCTGCGCGGTGGCATCCTGCATGGCCACCCGGTCCGGACGCAGGCCAACCGTGGTTTCGCCGCGTACCGGCAGGCCTTCATTCCCACTGTCGTAATGCGCGAACAGAATTTTTTCTGTCAACGTCAACGGCCGGCCCACCTTTTCACGGGTCGCCGCAATTCGTTCAGGCAGCCCCGCGTAGAAGGTGCGGATCATCGGTAAGGCATCGGCAGGGAATTTTTCCATTATCTGATTCTCTATCTTTCGGCTATTAATGTGCTAAATATGGAGCCCGCAGTCGGAATCGAACCAACGACCATCTGATTACAAATCAGGCGCTCTACCAACTGAGCTATGCGGGCGCAAAGGGCTGCGGATTTTACCGCAGGGGTGAGGGCGCGGCTACTTCGTCTTGCCGTTGGCGCCAGGTGCGTTGGTGCACGTCGTCTGCTTGACTGCTACGGTTTTTGACTTCCAGCGTATTCCCTTCAATGCAACCAGCTTCTCTGCGTCGGCGGGCACATCCAGCCAGAATCGGCTGCGGCTCTTGGTCAGGGTCCGCTGCTTGCTGACAATCCCATTGCGTTTCAGGTCCCGCTGCATCTGGTTGGCGTTCGCCTTTACCTTGAAAATGCCGACGCTAACGCCATTTTTAAAGCCCTTTTGCTGCATCAGCGCGTTGTCGCGGAAACCAAGCTTGTTTAGCCGGCTTTGCATGGCAGCTGCCGACGCCAGTGATTTCAGCGGCGGAATGTAGACCTGATAGCTTCGTTCGACGGTCTCTTCCGTACGCAAGCTATATTCCAGGCCTGTCTTTTTTAGCTGCGCACCGGCGCCCATGGCGGCCTTGGTGCTGGAGAACTCTCCCACCTCATAACACACCCGTTCTACCGGCTGCAGTGTCTTTGTCACGGGCGCCTGACTACCCACCAGAGGCGTCAGCTTCACCGCCGGATCACTAATCAAGCGCATTTGCCCGGCGTTAAAATCGGCCTGTGGCGAGGGCTGCAATGGTGCGTCCGCGTCCTTGTACCAACTGCCCCACATAAACATGCCGGCATTGGCCAGCAACAGCAACGCCAGCAACCAGCGCATCATTGACCCGCCTCCGAGATCGCTCGAATGCCGAATAGCACCAGATCGGGTTTATGTATCACCGGGAAATCGAGTAGCGGCAAAATCACCCCGGCACTGCCGCCGGTAATGAGGCTGCTCATGTCCGTACCGACCACTCGCCTATGTTCGGCGGCGATCCGGGTTACGGCGCCGGCCAGGGCAAAGCGTGTCCCGCTCATTACCGCATCTTCCGTGGACAGGGCCTGGCAACTGCTGTCGTCGCCCTCGCGCATGGCAATTGCCGCCGTACCCTCTGCCAGGCTGCGGCGCATCAGATCCAGACCGGGCAGAATGACGCCCCCCACAAATTCACCGTCTTCATTCATTGCGTCGATCGTCACAGCGGTTCCACAGCTGATTACACATACCGGCTTCGTTGTTTCCTGCCGTGCGGCAATCAGCGCCGCCCAGCGATCGGCGCCAAGTTGGGCCGGATCTCTATAGCGGTTGCTGACGCCCAGTTGTGCCGGAACCGAGCGGATCTCCAGGACCGGCGCCGACCATCTGGCAGTCAATGCCTTTTTCAACGCAGTCATCCTGCCCTGGTCGGCGACGCTGGCAACGGCGATCTGCTCCGGTATGTCACCAGATGCGTTGAGCGCGCCAAGCAGGTTGTCGAAGCTGGCACTGCCAACGTCGGCGGCACCGGACTGCCACCGATCGCGATCGTACCAGGCCCATTTGAGCCGGGAGTTGCCAAGATCAATTAGCAGGCGCACGCGTGCCTGCCCGTAGACTGATCTCGCCGGAATGAAATGCCCGTATGTGGCCACTCTCATCCCGAACCTGAATCGCACCGGTTTCATCGATGCCGGTCACAATACCTTCAAGCTCATCATCACCACGCAGGATGCGCACGGCCTGGCCGTGGTAGAGATGCGCCTGCTGCCAGCGTGGTAAAAACCCGGCAAGGCCGGTGCTGGCGAAGTCGGCAAACATCTGTTCAAGTCGCTTGATCAGAATGGCGGCCAACCGATTTCTGTCGATCACGTCATCAACAATTGAGCGCAGATCGACCCAAGGCTGGTCAATCTGCCTGCCATCCTCCTCTCCTACCTGCACGTTGACCCCCAGGCCCAGCACGACCCGGGTGGGACCATTGGCTTCACCCTGAACATCAAGCAACAAACCGGCGAGTTTTCGATCCTGCCACAGCACGTCGTTTGGCCACTTGAGCCCAGTACCGGTTACGCCGAATTCCTCCAGGCTTTCAATGATGGCGACCCCCGCTGCCAGGCTGAGGCCAGCGACCGCAGCCGGGCCGGCCTCGTAGCGCCACGACATGGACATCATGATATTGCTATAGGGCGTAGCCACCCATGTTCGTCCGCGCCTACCGCGACCACCGGTTTGCGCTTCGGTGACCGCCACCGCGCCCCGATATCTAGTATCGCTGCCCAGCGCAATCAGAAAATTGCTAGTCGAATCGATTTCATCAAAGACATGCAAGCGCTCTTCATATTCGCCGGGGCCCGACGCGAGATATTTCAGGATTTCATCCCGATCAATGGGTCGTTGCGGCTCGGCCAGGCGATAGCCGCGCCCTGAGACGCGGTGAATCTCCATGCCGCCCTGGGCAAGCGTGTTGATCGCCTTGTTGACCGCTGCACGGCTGATGCCCAGACGATCACCGATCTCGGTGCCCGAGTGGAACTGGCCGTCGGAGAGAATGTTCAGTATTTGTTTGCGCGTTGACACGGACGAATTGTAGCAGGCGAAGGCTAATGCCATCATCCTGCTATTCAATAGTTCCCGGATACGATGAACACAGATCTTCCAGACACCGCAGACTATTTTCCGATCGAACGCGGCCGCTATGACGTTAGCCCCGGACTATTTCAGTTCGGCGCCGACTTCGGTAACGGTGCGCGGGACCAGAAAAAACTCGAGGCGCGCCGCGAGGATCTCACCAAATACTATCGCATCGAACGTTTCGCCAGGGCCGAGTCCAGATCGTTGGCGAGTTTTATCGTTACCCGCCTGACCAAAGAGTACCCGAAGTATTTTTCAATGACCTGGGCGGGCGAAACGCTGGAGCTTGCGTGCGGGCTCACCGGCGAGCGCCTTCTATTCGATGACGACTACAATCTCGTCGAAACGGAAAGCGCGTCTCCTGAAGTCACCCCTGTCTATGTCTCGGCGCTGGATGCATTGGCGTCCCAGGTCCAGGAGGACCTTACGGTGATCAGTGCCCGCTCCGGTGGCGAACACTGGGTTAGTGGCATCCATGCATGCGCGCCGAACTACTGGTCACCTGCCGAAAAGATCGGGCAAAGTTTTGCCGACGTTCATGCCCCCGTCGCCGGCATGCAACAAACCAATCGCGCGCAACAGGCGATGGTTGATGCCATGATATTCAAGGGGCCGTACGTGCGTTTTACCTGGGGTCTGACAACGGACAGATATTTGAACCATCATCCGAACCCCGCACCGGGACATGACCCGGCGTTGTGGCACGGCCGTCGGTTTTCTCTACAGGCACCGCAGCTATACCTGAGAACAGAAAGACAGGTCAGCTGGGGATTCCCGGAAATCGGCTGCGCGCTGTTCACCATACGCACCTATCTCACCAATTGCGCAACGCTACGAAAAGACCCGAACAAAAAGAACAATCTGATTGCGGCGAT
>Ga0111141_186_pt1 | contig 7029 bp, 7 predicted proteins | sample DeeMarSeWOR28_12_FD_80396 | JGI IMG/M metagenome (GOLD analysis project Ga0111141, IMG submission 80396) | Acidithiobacillales bacterium SG8_45 | reverse complement strand
AGGTGACACCCAGGGGATTGCCGCTGGAACTGCCGCTAGTATCTTCCGAGAGGAAACCCTGACCATCCGGTAATTGATCTGTCACCACCACGTTTTCGACGGCAATGAAATTGAAGCCCGGCGTCTGGAAACCGAACCAGCCGCCCGACTCGATCTGGTAGGTACGTGAGGTTAAAGCCGAGCACGCGTGAACGAACGGCATCGAGACTGTAGTTGTTGGCCAGGCTGCCGATAGGATCCGGGGCAGTCGGGTATGTCAGCGCATTGCCATTGGCCAGGGTAATTTCGCCGATTACGTCTGCACGGAATATCAGGTCGTCGTCGGTTGCCGTCACGTTCTTCGTGGCCAGGAATGTCAGTTCCACGAAGGCACCGTTTGGCCCAATCGCATTCATCCCCAGGGCATCGGAGCATTCATAGACCGAGGCCGAGAGTGGTATCGCGGGTGGCGGTGGCGGCGCCGGGGCAGGCAATGGCCACACCGGCCGGGGCGTAGGAGGATAGGCGGGCCGGGCAACACAACCGGTTGGCAGACTGCCGTTGTCAATCGACATTGCCTCGCCGAAGGTGACATACACGGTGTAGTCGGTCGCGGTGTGGCCGCCGTTATTGGTGAGCCGCACCGTTAACGGTGTCGGATACGCCGGATCGTTGGTAATGATGTACAGCGGTGCAGACAGGCTGATGTCGATGTCTTCCGGGTCAACGGAAATCGCATTGTCAGTGACGGTAATCGTTGGCGATGCACCGGAACAGAATTTTTCATAGTCCAGTTCCACCGTATTGGTCAGGTTCCCCATGGCCGCGGGATCGAGCGGATTGGTTTCCGGCGTGACATCCAGGTCTGCCGCCTGATCGTAGTAAGTGCTGTTGGTCAGCACGATGCGGAAAGTGATCGTAACGGAATCACCGTGGCGCAACAGGTCATCCTGCTCTACCAGCGGAGCGGGCCTGACGGTATTGACGGTGCTGCTCTTCAGCTCAAACTCGGGTGCGGTGTTGAGCAAGAAGTTTGCTTCACTACCCAGGGACGCCGCGGCACTGCCCCCGGCCGGGTTGGTCCAGTTCACGAGATCGACCGCACCGTTGTAAGCACCGTAGGCATAGGTCGGGTTGATGGTCGGGACAAAGCTGGGATCCACCCGGTAATTGGCCGGCAAGGTATTTCTAAACGTGATGTTATGGACCGTGCCGCCGGTATTGTTCGTGACGGTAACGGTAACAAGGCCTCGGGCACCGACATCCTCACCGGGGTTGAGGCCGGTAACCGCCTGGGTGACCTGTAACTGGCCGTTGTTCACAAAATTACTGAGGGTGGCCGTGGCATCCGGCGGTGTCGCGCCCGACGAGATCGCAGTAATGCCACCGGCGGGTGCGTTGACTGCACAACCCCAGGCAAGACTGCCGGCGGTATTGGTTTCGAGACTACAGGCGCTGTTGATCTTTCCGACGAGATAAACCTGTATCGCGCTGGTCGGCGCGATATCCGCTGGCGAACCGGGCTCGCCGAAGGGGTCGCTGACGATGAAATCGGTGATGTTGTTACTGATACCATCGCCGCTGTCCCGACAGCCGGACGTTCCCGGGCTGGGATCGACGCCATCGTTATTGGCAATGGCGACCGCTGCGCCTTCGGTCGGACAGGCATAACGAACCGACATGTTGGTGCCCGCCATCAAATCGTTGAACTTCATGTCCTGCATGGCGGCGGCACCACCGTTGGCAATGTTCAATTGCCAGATGACATCGTCTTCCTCGTTGCCGTAGACATCCGGGGTATAGCCGCCCTGCCCGGCATCAATGTTGCGACCGCCCTTGGTAATGGCAGGTAGCGGTTCGTTCAAGGCCAGTGTTTCGACGCCGGTGGAATCGGTGGTTGTTGGCCAGGGGGGCGGGGCCGGGAACGGTGGCGGCGTACAACTGGCAAAGTCGAACGTTACGCTGGCATTGATCTGCCGACTTGCCGAAACAAGATCTTCGGCGATACCGGTACTCACCGCGCGCACCCGATACTCGATGACATGGGTCGACGCCAGGTCCGGAATCGGTGTAACCGGGGCGTTGTCAATCAATGTCCACGTCAGCAGCTGGCTTGGGAGTGTGTAGGCCGGATCGGGTGCGGCGTTGAATGCACCGCCGTTAATACTGATTCGGGTTGAGCCGGTAACATACTCAAGGCCGGAACCGGTGAGGTTCTCCTGTGCTGATACGTTGGTCAGCGCCTGGCTGTCGGTATTGTTGAGGACAATGCGCACAACACCTTCGGCACACAATTCACAAAAACTGCTGGGGTCGTGAGAAACCACATTGAGTGTGGCAGGATTTGTTGAACAGTCTGCGCGTGCACTGCTAACCGGCAACAGCGTTGTCAGGGTCAGCGTTGCAAAACCCAGCAACAGGATACGAAGGGCGCTAGCGACACGCTGCATCAGTCTTCCCTGCCAGATGGTTTTGTTACGGGCGCACACAACAAAAGACAGGCAGATATGAATCTGCCTGTCCCGAGTAACTGTTGTTGTAAACTTCCCGTAACTGCCATGCTTCGTATTGTTCAGCGCCGACTCATACCGGCTTCCGTGTTCTCTGGCCGCGCCAAAAACCCCCTCTATCAATATATAAGAAGTATAGGTACTGAATCAGCGGTTTATACACACAATCCGATATGCCGTCTGAATCGACCGGCGAACTGAAAAATGGGGGATTTTACCTACCTTTTGTCAGGCATATAGTACCACTCAGCGTCACTTCCCACGCGACAAGATGCGGGTTTTTACTGGCAAATACCGATATTTTGCCGATGTTCGCAGCCAGATCAGGCCGGCAGGAAGTCGATCGGATAAGTGATAGTAACCGCATCCACCTTCTTGGCGCCGAAGTTAAACAGCTTCACGCGTTGCGCGATCTTGCGTTCCAGCTCGGGTGCGTTGAGCGTACTGGACTCCACTTTGCACATGGTGACCTGTCCCGACGGCGCGATGGTGAGCTTCAACACGATCTTGCCTTGCAGCGTCGGGTCCTGGCGCAATTCGCGATTGTAAAGTCGATACAACGCGCTCTTGTTGCGATCGAACACAATCTGGATTTCTTCATCCGTACGTGACGCCTTGCCGGAACCGACGATGCGACGATCGGCACTGGCGGCAACTGAATCGGCGAGACCACTGCTGACGCGACTGGTGCTGCGACCGGAGAGCGCGGTGCCACCGGTACCACGACTGAGGTTGGAGGTAATGATGCCGCCACTGCCGGTTTCTGCGCGCGAGGCAACAATCGAACGTTCGAGGTTGGATGCCTTCCGACCCGCTGTGGAAATATTCGCCTGGCTGCCAAGCTTTTCTTCAAAGCTGTTCTGTTTCAGGCTCTCAAAGGTATCGCTCAACGCCAGCAACCCGCTCTGCTTGGCCTTCTCGCGCGCACGACGCTGGTCTTCGGTCTTCGGCGCCTCGGCCTTCTCGCGCGCCTTCAGGTCTTTCTTCTCAAGCCGCTGTTCCTGCGGGATCTGCATCGGCTCCTGCTTCTTCTCACGCTCAACGATCAGTTGCGCCAGGCGTGACGGCAGCTCGACTTCCTCTTTTTCAGGCTCGGGGATGATGATCATGCCAATGCCGATCGACAGCAGCAGGGAGAACAGGAAGACAATCGCAGAGATTCGTCGCAGGCGCTTGTCGTCTTCGGTCTGGCCGCCCCAGGGCAATGCCATTGAGCGATAGAACACGTCGCCTTCGCGCGCCTGGAAACCTTTTTCCTTGATCTCGCGGCGATAGGCCTCGAGCGCTTCGCGCCGGCGTTTCTTTTCGTCTTCTTCGAGCTTCTTCGACAGCTTGTCGAACTCGGCGGTGGCCTTGCCGACCTCGGCCTGCGCGTGGGTCAGTTGCTCCTTAAGCTTTCCAACCGTTGCATGGTATGCCTCGGCCTCACTGGCGATGGCTTCGAGCGCGGTGCCATAACTGTCTTTCTTCAGTTTCTCGCCGGAGAATGGATCGGCACCGCCCAGGTTCTGTACCTCGGTGAGGGCATCGCCGAGTCGGGTCAGGGCATTAATACGCTTCTGGTCGTCATCATGGCGTTTCAGCTCCGCCTCAAGCTCGTGTGCACGGCGATCGGCCTGCGAGACCTTTTCCCGGGCCTCGTCGATTGCCTGTTGCATTTTTTCTACGCGGGACGACACGATCAGGACGATTCTTTCTTGAATTGCGAGGCCTTCTGGATGACGGCGAGGTTAATGGTTTCGTAACCGGCGGCGGTGCAGGAGCTCATGATTTTCTTGAGCAATTTGAACGGGATGGCGCGGTCACCCATGATAGTGACTTCTTTCTTGGCAGACTTCGCTTTACTGGTGATACCCACAGCGCGCTGGCCGATCAGCAGCAGCTCGTCGCGAATTTCCGGCACGTAGATCGCCTTGCTCGCTTCGACGTCTGCGCGCGCTGCGACTACCTTGTTCTGTACCAGCACCTCGGTTTCGGTCACCATGACCACGGCGGTATCTTCCGGTTTCTTCTCGGAAATCGATTCGGGCAACTTGACCTGCTCGGTGCTGGGCAGATCCTGGGTATCGGCCGAGTTCACCAGCAGGAAGAAAACCAGGATAGTAAAAATGTCCATCAGCGACACCAGGTTGAAGCCCGGCATCCGCTTCGTGCGGCCGCGACTCATACGCTTCATGCGACGTGTGGTCTTCATCCCGCGCTACCTCTTCCGCCCCTTGCCCGTTGGCGCATCGCCAATGGAAATCTCGGGGAACAGTGCGATTTTCTGTACCGACAGGCCTTGCACCACCTCGGCGGTACCAATGGCGTCCATCAGTTTAACCAGCGCGTCATATTCGATCTCGGGCTCCATCAGGATGGTGGCGTCTTTCTTGTTCGGGTTCTTCTTCTTGATTTCGAGCAATATTTTCGACAGTTCTTTAACATCGTAACCCTCTTCGGTATTGCGAATACGTTTGATCAGCCGGACACCATCGCCAAGCTCGATCTGGTTTTTGCGCACGACCACCTCGATGCGGATTTCCTTCTTGTTGTTCTTGGTCGCGGCAGCGCTGGAAGGCAGGTTCAGCTGCAGGATCGTAATCTGCGAAAACACCGCCGAGATCAGCAGGAACGGCACCAGCACCACCATCAGGTTCATGAACGAGGTGATGTTGAGCTCTGGTGGCTCTTTGTCGCGGTCGTGATGTTTGCGTCCTGGCATGATGCGTTATCCTTTCTTGCCGACTTCACCGATGAGGTTGAGGGTCTTCACCGACGCCATTTCCAGGTTATCGACCACTTCCGAGGTCTTGGTGGTGATCACCGCGTGCAGGATCAGCAGCGGGATGCCGGCCATCAGGCCGAAGGCGGTGGTGTTCATTGCTACCGAGATACTGGCTGACAGGAGGTCGGCCTTTTCCGCCGGGTTCGCTGCCGATACCGCCGTAAACGCCTCGATCAGGCCCATAATCGTGCCGAGCAGTCCGAGCAGGGTGCAGATATTGGCAAACAGGGCGAGGTAATGCGTTCGTTTCTCCAGAAGCGGGATGATTTCCATCATGCCCTCCTCCATCGCGATTTCGATATCATCGCGCCGCCGGACACTGCCTTGTCTCGCGAGACCCAGGTTCAGGATCTTGCTCACCGGGGTTTCCGCCTCTTCGGTAAAGGCGAGCGCCTCATCGAATCGGCCGTGTTCGAGCATTGGTTGCACCGTTTCCCAGACCGAAATACTTTCCCGTCGCGCCTTGGTAATGGCGATATAGCGCTCGATCGCTATGGCAACGCCAAATGCCAACACCACGAGAATCGGGTACATGAATGCCCCGCCAGTCTGGAAAAACCGGAATATGGTGTAGATGAACTCCATGATGTGCTCCTCTGGATAAACTTCCTGATTAACTATACGACTGCTGCCGGTCGCGGTATTACTTTGGTGCCGTAGTCTGCAGCAATTATTTGCTTAAATCATAGTACTTCAGCTGCCGACCGAACTCCTCCTGGTCGACAACCTTCAAACGCTCGTTCAACAGGTCGCGCGATAGATCGGTTTCGGAATCGATATCCGGTTACCGATAATCGACATACCGCCGATTTCGACCACCTTTTCCTTTTTGTCGGCCGCCTGCAGCGATGCCGGGAGAATCAGCGTCGCGGATACCAGGATGCCAGCCAGTGCTTTCAAGATAAATTTCATTTTGCTTTACCGGAGCGTTTTTTCAGGTCCACGATCCAGAGCCCGACGGTTTTGTCTTCGCCATTGGACAGGCTCTGGTAGCGCTCGTAATTACGGAGAGCGCATCGATGGTCCTGCAAATAGATATCACACAGTATGCCAAGATTCCGATAGGCCGGACCGTAGCGTGAGCTGTTGTCGATGCTCTCCTCATAGGCGACCTTTGCCTTGTCAAACTCACCCAGCTTGCGATAGACCAGCCCAAGCTCATTATAGGCAATGGCACTTCGCTTGTTCACCTGGGTAGCGGTCAGCAACACCTTCTTTGCCTCCTCGTACTTGCCCAGCTCGCGGTAGGCGATGCCCATATTGATGTATGGCCCCGCCCGGCTGGAATTGTTGCGAACGACGGCCTCGAACGCCTTGATTGATTCTTCATACTTCTTCTTTTTCAACAGCTCTACTGCCGCGGCATAGGCCTGTTCGTCAAAAGCTGCCTGTGGCGTCTCGTCGGTACCCCCGGAAACCCCGGAAGGCGCCGTTCCGCAGGCCCCCAGCGACAGGGCCAATAATAGTGCCAGCAACAGCGCCGGCAGCCGCACTCCGTATCCAGTGTAGTCAATTTCCCGTTTCATAACTGTGCTTTTGTCGCGGTAATGTCCATTATTATCGGCTCGAGGTAACAAACGCCTCGCCCGCCTCCGGCTTGGCAAACTGGATCGGCAACAGCTGGCCCAACTGTTCGATACTCCTGTCGACCCATTCGTTATAGATGCCACGTCGCAGCAACTCGATATTTTTCTTGTGCAGGGTGATCGCCTTTTCCTCGAACGGGTAGGCCTGTTCTTCCAGCAGGATATCGTACTGTTCGAGCTCCAGTTT
>Ga0111141_179_pt1 | contig 7096 bp, 8 predicted proteins | sample DeeMarSeWOR28_12_FD_80396 | JGI IMG/M metagenome (GOLD analysis project Ga0111141, IMG submission 80396) | Acidithiobacillales bacterium SG8_45 | reverse complement strand
GTCTCTCAGGAACGGCCCGATCTGCACACCGGTCAGTTTTTCGTTGACGCTGTAACGTGGCGCGCCCTTGCTAACATCCATGGTGATAAAGCCGTTGTAACGGCCGTCATACAGTCTGGCCTTGTTCGGTCCAGCCTTGATCACGCCGGCCCTGGCGTTAAGCGGGATGGCGATATCGCTGGAGCGGATACCAAAGGCTTTCATTTTCTGGATGACAAACTTGCCATTGACGTCGAGCTGGCGCAGTAATTTGACCGGTATTGATAGCGGTGCATTCTTTTCTCCCTTGCCTTGCGCACCATCAGCTGGCGCCTTTGCCGCTGGCGGCAAATAGCGATCCACATCGATCTCATTCAGGGTCAGGTCAAATCGTATCGCCGGTAGCGAGGCAAAGCGCGCCGAGGCGCTGCCGTAAATCTCGCTCTCATCAAGCCTCAGTTTCAGCTTGCTCAGGGAGACGGTACTCGTGGTCGCGCTGAATGCGGTTTCCATCGATGCCCGCGTCAGTGCCCTGGCGTCAGCGGTCTCGAACAGTGGCATATTGAGGTCAGACAGAAACTTGCGCACATTGAACTCGTCGAGTTGCAGGGTGCCGCTAAAGCTCGGCTGGTCCATCACCTGTTTGCCATCAATGCTGGCACGCAGGGTCAGACCAGCGGCCACCAGTTTCAGTTGTTTTGATTTGAGCTTCTGGGTTTTGGGATCGAACAGGATGTCGCCGTCCAGTGCCACGCGGGTTTTCACCGCCGGCTTGCCGCTTTCGACGTCGAAGCCGACGTGAATATCGAAGCTCTCCGCCAGTGCCACCTGGCTGGTGCGCACGGTCAGTTCGCGCACATGGTAGTCATTGCCGGTCATGGCGTCCTGCCAGTGAATCTCGCCACGACGCACATCGAGACCGGCAACACCGATACCGAGGGCCATGCCGGGGCCCTCATCCTTGGCTGCCGAATCCGGTGTTTCCTGTTTCGCGGTGGCCTCGATCAGATCGTCCCAGTTGCTGCGACCCTTGCGGTCACGGGCGAGATTCAGCTTGAGCCCGTCGAGCACGACGGTATCCACCAACACCTGTTGGCGTAACAGCGGCAGCAGCTCAACCTTGACCGCGACCTTCTCCACCTCGACCATCGGTTGCTTGCCGAAGCCGGGGGCATTGCTCAGCCGGGTCTTGCCCAACTCCACACCGATCCACGGAAACAGGGACAGGCCAATATCGCCTTCAAGACTGAGCTCGCGGCCGGTTTGCTGTTTGACGACACGGGTAATTTGCGGCTTGTAGTCGTTGAGATCGACCAGCAGCGGCACGACAATGGCGGCCACCAGGACCAGGGCCACCAGGGCGGCGAGGATGATGCCGATTATTTTTAGCGTCCGTTTCAAGCCGTACCTCCCGGAAAATCTGGAGCGGGTGATGGGAATCGAACCCACGTTTGAAGCTTGGGAAGCTCCAGTTCTACCATTGAACTACACCCGCAAGCGCTGATCGCACCTGACTATATAACGCCCATTTTTGCATTCCTAGGGCAATGGGAGCCGACGCACGAGGCGGGGGCGTGCGTTCGCTGCGCGATCACCCTACAATACTGTGCCTCTGGCGAACGCCAGATTACGTCCTGATTCGAATAGAGCGATGAAGATTATTGTTAATGGCGAGGAGAAAGACCTCGATCAACCGATGACCGTCTCCCAGTTGCTTGCCGACATGGGTGTTGCCGACAAGCGTGTCGCGGTGGAGGTTAACCTCGAGATTGTGCCCCGCAGTGAGCACAGCCAGTTCCAGTTAAACAACGCCGACCGGGTCGAGGTCGTGCAGGCTATAGGTGGTGGATAAAATGAGTGCCCCGGAACCAGTTAATCCCGTGAACAGTAACAGCAGCGGCCGGAACGATGCCCTGGTGATCGGCGGCGTTTCGTACCAGTCGCGCCTGCTGGTGGGTACGGGTAAATACAAGGATATGGACGAGACGCGTGCGGCGACCGAGGCCAGTGGTGCCGAGATCGTGACCGTTGCCATTCGCCGCAGCAATATTGGCCAGGACCCGAACGAGCCCAACCTGCTGGAGGTGATTCCACCCGATCGCTACACCATCCTTCCGAATACCGCCGGCTGCTACACGGCTGAGGATGCGGTTCGTACCTGTCGTCTCGCGCGTGAATTGCTGGACGGGCATGACCTGGTAAAGCTGGAAGTGCTGGGCGACGAGAAGACCCTGTTCCCCGATATCGTTGCCACCCTCGAGGCGGCGGAGATTCTGGTGAAAGATGGTTTCAAGGTAATGGTCTATACAAACGACGACCCGATCATCGCCAAACGCCTGGAGGACATCGGTTGTGTTGCCGTGATGCCGCTGGCAGCGCCCATTGGTTCCGGGCTCGGGATTCGCAATCCCTACAATATTCTCACAATCGTCGAACAGGCGAGCGTGCCGATTATCGTCGATGCCGGTGTTGGCACTGCCTCCGACGCTGCGGTTGCCATGGAACTCGGTTGTGACGGCGTGCTGATGAATACCGCCATCGCTGCGGCCAAAGACCCGGTGCTGATGGCGTCGGCGATGAAAAAGGGCGTGGAAGCCGGTCGCGAGGCCTTTCTCGCCGGGCGTATGCCGCGCAAGAGGTTCGCGTCGGCATCGTCGCCCATCGACGGCACCTTCTTCTGAAAATCGCCTGCTTCTTCTAATACGGCGTTGGCTGGCCCCGCTAATTTCCACCGACGGATCCGCAGTTTCGTTCGACGCGAAGGCAGGCTAACCGCTGGCCAGGCACGGGCACTGGATACGTTGTGGCCGCGATATGGCCTGGAGTTCGGTGAAGACGAGATTGATTTTGCCCAGCTCTTTGGTCGCTCGGCGCCGGTGATCCTGGAGATCGGTTTCGGTAACGGTGCATCACTGGCGGATATCGCCGAGCAATATCCGCAGAACAACTATATAGGTATAGAGGTACACCGCCCCGGTGTCGGTAGCCTGCTGCTGATGCTGGAGGAACGGGAGATCGGGAACGTTCGTGTCATGTGTCACGATGCCAGTGAAGTCATCAGCCGGCAGATTCCGGACGCGTCACTCGATGCGGTCTACCTGTTCTTTCCTGATCCCTGGCCGAAGAAAAAACATCACAAGCGCCGCATCGTGCAGCCGACGTTTGCGCAACAAATCCGGCAGAAACTGAAAGTGGGCGGTCAGTTTCATATGGCGACCGACTGGCAGGATTACGCCGAGCAGGCGATGGCGGTGCTGTCAGCGGCCGAGGGATTCAACAACGAAGCCGGTACCGGCAATTACTCACCAAAGCCTGACTATCGACCGGAAACCAAATTTGAGCGCCGGGGCCTGAAGCTGGGTCATGGGGTCTGGGACCTGGTATTTCGCCGTGACCACTGAATCCTTTATTACCTATCAATTGATTATCGAGCTGGATCGATCCGCCTGGATCACAGTCGGCGCGCTGGGTCGATTTCGCTTTCCTGCCGGTTCCTATGTCTATACCGGCAGTGCCATGCGGGCGATGGAGGCACGCATCCGGCGTCACCTGTCTGCGCGCAAAAAGTGCCATTGGCACATTGATTACATGCTGGCTCATCCGGCGGTGCGAATCGACCAGGTCAAACGCGTTCGAACGGCAGAATGCCGTAAAAACCAGCTCACCAAAGGAGAAATTGTGGCGCCCGGGTTCGGCGCCTCCGACTGTCGCCATGGCTGCGGCAGCCACCTGAAATACCTCGGTCCCCTGTAAGCCGGCAGGGCTTTGGTGTAGGCTTGGCCCTCAATTTTCCGGTTTCACCGGCAATCTCCCCAATTTTAACGATAAGACCTACTCATGCTTACGGAACAACAAAACAGCTATACACGTGACGAACTGCTGGCCTGTGGCCACGGACAAATTTTTGGCCCCGGTAACGCGCGCCTGCCGTTACCGCCGATGTTGATGTTCGATCGCATCACCACGATCAACGAAGACGGCGGCTCCAAAGGAAAAGGCCAGATCGTTGCCGAGCTCGATATCACGCCGGAGCTATGGTTTTTCGATTGCCACTTCGAGACCGACCCGGTTATGCCGGGTTGCCTGGGGCTGGATGCCATGTGGCAGCTGATCGGATTCTATCTCGGCTGGCTCGGCGGTGAAGGTCGGGGCCGGGCGCTGGGTGCGGGTGAGGTAAAATTCTCCGGCCAGGTAACACCGAAAAACAAACTGGTGACCTACCGCATTGACCTGCAGCGTGTGATTATGCGTAAACTCATCATGGGTATCGCCAACGCCACCATGGAAGTAGACGGGCGCGAGATTTATGCAGCGAAGGATCTGCGTGTCGGTTTGTTTATGTCTACCGAAGACTTCTGAAGAAAACGGGGGAAAACGAGAATGAGACGCGTCGTTGTCACCGGTATTGGTATTGTTTCTTCTATCGGCAATAACAAGCAGGAGGTAATCGATTCCCTGCGCGAGGGCCGTTCCGGCATCGAGTTCAGCCAGGAATACGCCGACCTCGGGTTTCGCAGCCATGTCCATGGCACTGTCAAGCTGGATCCCTCAGAGCTGATTGACCGCAAGAAATACCGTTTCATGGGCGACGCTGCCGCCTACAATTACCTGGCCATGGAAGAGGCGATCGCAGATGCCGGCCTGACTGAAGACGAGATTTCCAATGAACGCACCGGTATTATTGTCGGCTCCGGCGGCGGCTCCAATTCCAATAACCTGGCCGCAGTCGAGTTGCTGCGCGAGAAGGGCGTGCGTCGTGTCGGCCCTTACATGGTGCCGCGCACCATGGCCAGTACCTGCTCCGCCAACCTGGCGACCCATTTCAAGGTCAAGGGTGTCAACTATTCCATCAGTTCCGCCTGTTCCACCAGTGCCCACTGTATCGGCAACGCAGCCGAACTGATCCAGTGGGGCAAGCAGGATCGTGTCTTTGCCGGTGGTGGCGAGGAGCTGCACTGGTCGATGACGGTCCTGTTCGATGCCATGGGCGCGTTGTCATCAAAATATAATGATGCACCGACAACAGCATCCCGCGCCTACGACGCCAATCGCGACGGTTTTGTCATTGCCGGCGGCGGCGGTCTGGTGGTGCTGGAAGAGCTGGAAACCGCCAAGGCTCGCGGCGCCAAGATTTATGCCGAGCTGATTGGCTACGGCGCAACCTCCGATGGTTATGACATGGTGGCGCCCTCGGGCGAAGGCGCGGCGCGTTGCATGCAACAGGCACTGGCGACGGTCGACGGCAAGATTGATTACATCAATGCCCACGGCACCAGTACCCCGGTGGGCGACATCAAGGAGCTGGAGGCGGTCAAGACCGTGTTCGGCGACAACGTCCCGTTGATTGGTTCGACCAAATCGCTCACCGGACATGCCCTCGGGGCGGCCGGAGTCAATGAGGCAGTGTATTCAATGCTGATGATGCAAGAGGGCTTCCTGGCGGAATCCGTGAATATTCAGGACCTGGATCCCGGCGCCGAGGGTATACCAATCCTGCGCGAACGCGTTAACAAGGACGACATCAATATTGTCATGTCCAATAGTTTCGGTTTCGGTGGTACCAACGCCTCGCTGGTATTCAAGCGCTATCAGGATTGAGAGTGCTGCTGATCAGCGCCAGTCAACGTCGATCAATCTCGCCCGGCCGGTGACCAGTCGGCGCGAATGATGCGCCAGTCACCATCGATTTTGCGCCACACGGTTTCGACATCGTAGTACTGCAGCTGGTCCGGCAGCGTGCCGACCCCGCCGGTAACCACTGCGTTAAAATTGACACTGGCATCGATGCCATTGATCTGAATGCGCATGCCGGCGAGCACGACGTTGATATTCCGGTTTCGAAAATAATGTGCCGCCATCAGTTGCCGAACCTGACGGACGTTCATGTCCTGCGGTCCACGAAAACCCTCCGCCAGACGCTTGATTACCGGCTGGGTCTGGCGATCCTGTACCGCTGTCTCGATTTCATCGATCGCTTCACGAATCAGCTGTTCATCCGGCGTCTTGCTGCAGCCGGTCAGCCACAGCGCTATCAGCAGGAAAAATACAGATACAATCGGGCGATGAATCATTTTGCACGCACCTTGTTGAACCTCGGCCTCGGTCCGCTCATGTTACCGCAGCCATACGAAAAGCACAGCGAAGCACATTGAAAATGCAAACAAACCTTTACGCGGCGGCCAGGGCCTGTCTCGAGGCCTGCGCCCCCGATGACAAACTCGCGTTGACCCGGGCTACCGCAGCGCAATGGCGTGACGGGAAATTATTGCGGGAGAGCGACGGTCCGATCGAGCCGATTGATGAGCCGGGGAGACCGAGCACACCGAAACTGGTGGCGCCCCGGGATTTGCCGATGCGCAAGCTTGGCACGGATGAGGGTCGCGCCGCGTTTATTCATTCGCTGGCACACATTGAGTTCAACGCCATCAACCTGGCGTGGGACGCGGTCTATCGATTTCGTGAGATGCCGCCCGCGTTTTATGGCGACTGGATACGCGTGGCCGATGAAGAGGCATATCACTTTGCTTTATTGCGCAAACGCCTGCGGGCACTGGGTCATGAATATGGCGACTTCGATGCCCACAACGGGCTATGGGAGATGGCGCAGAAAACGGCATTTGATCCACTGGTGCGCATGGCCCTGGTGCCGCGAGTGCTGGAGGCGAGGATCAGATCGGTGATGCCGAATCGGCGGATGTACTGGGAATCATACTTCGCGACGAGATCGGCCATGTCGAGATCGGTACGCGATGGTTTCGCTATCTGTGTGATCAGCGAGGTCTCGATCCGGACCAGACCTACCAGGTGCTGCTGGAAAAATACTTACAAGGAAATTTAAGGCCTCCGTTCAATGACGAGGCGCGCAGACAGGCCGGCTTCAGCGACGCCGAGTTGGCCTATATACACCAGCTTGTGCGCTAGTGCGCCGGCGCAGACCCGGCGTCGTCTGCCGACAGTTGTTCCAGATACTGAACTCGCGCCCTGGCACCATTCAGCGCCATATCATCGTCTTTGCCTTCCATCAGTTTTTTAGCCTGCGCCAGCACAACCTGGCGCTGGGCGCCATCAAACATCGACATCGCAACAGCGAAGGCGTCGGCATCTTGGCTAAGTAGCG
>Ga0111141_181_pt1 | contig 7097 bp, 4 predicted proteins | sample DeeMarSeWOR28_12_FD_80396 | JGI IMG/M metagenome (GOLD analysis project Ga0111141, IMG submission 80396) | Acidithiobacillales bacterium SG8_45 | reverse complement strand
TAACGATGTGCTGATGGTCGACGACTTCCCACAGGATCCCGCCCAGAAGCACGCCGGCAATGACCGTCGACAAGGCTGCCAGGTGATTCTGGCTATAGAGGAGTTCAAGCTGTCTGGCCTCAACCTCGCGTGTTACCGGTGTGCGGTAATCACTGAGGAATGTCTCTCTCTTGTCCGTATTAACAGGAATTTCTGTCATGATGGCTTCCTTTTCCCATGGGTCGGCGTTTGCTTCACTTCCAGGTCGCCGGTTAGACGCCAATCTCGCCGGGGTTATTCCCGCTGACTGCCACAAATCTTCACCAGGTGTTGTGCGGCGTGTTAGGATTTTACGCCATACTATTAAACTTGGCCTCTTGAGGAAAACCATACATGCGCTGTGCAACCGGATTGCGCTTCATGATTTCAGCTGATATCGCCGGGTTAGCCTGTCCCCTGTTGTCACCGGCAGCGGTTCGCTCATGACCAGGCCGCTGGTATCCGAGTTGCTGATTGAAGAGCCGGATTTCCACGAAGTCATCGTTGCGTTCGTCGAAAAATTGCCCGCATTGATCCAGGAGTTGCAGGCGATGCACGAACAGCAAGACTGGAACACGATGAAAGACCGGATCCATGACCTGAAAGGTCTCGGCGGCGGCTACGGTTATCCGCAGGTGTCAGAAGTCGCAAACACGATTGAATCTGGTCTGTTAGGCCAGCAACACGACCGGATTGCGGAGCTACTGGGCCGTATTCAGCTTGGCCTGGAGACGCAAGCGAATTGAATTCGTTAACCTGAAACAAGTGATGCGAGTAAAACCATGAGTTGTTGTTGCCCCCAAGCCAGTAGTGCCAGTCGTTTCTTTTCCTTCTTTGCGCGGAGCTATCGCAAGCGCTACGCGAAAAAGGGTTTCGAGGAATCGCAGAAACAACTGGTAGAAGGGTTGAAGCAGGCAGGCTTTGACGGTAACACCGTGCTCGAGATTGGTAGTGGTGTCGGCTACCTGCATCAGACCCTGTTGCAGCAGGGTGCAACATCAGCAACCGGCATTGATCTCTCGCCAAAGATGATCGCCGAGGCCGTGGCCGGCGCAAAGGAAAAGGGTCTGGATGACCGTACCAGTTATATCCAGGACGACTTCGTCAATATTTCAGAAAGTGTCAATAGTGCGGATGTCACCATCCTCGACAAGGTGGTCTGTTGTTATCCCGATGCCGACGCCCTGGTACACAAATCGCTTGCCCACACCAACCGCGTCTATGCCTTGACCTATCCACGCGATCGCTGGCTCATCCGGCTTGTTTCACGGATCATGGGCGGGATCTTCTGGCTGCTACGGATCGACTTTCGCAACTACGTGCACAGCCCTGTCTTGCTGGAGAGATGGATTACCGATGAAGGATTCAGCAAGCAGTTCGAAAAACAGACCAAAACCTGGCTGACACAGGTTTACGTTCGACCTTGAAAGCTCCCAGGCGGATGGCAACATCGCCGTCCGCCACGCCCGAAAAGGACGGCGCAAATGGCGAAAGGACGCGTCAAACTACTCAAACGGCAGTGTTTTCCCGACAACCAGCGCCATCCCTCATGTGCCGGTAGAGTCTGGCCCATATACTATATTAAGAATGGCACCATGAGATTATCGCCCGGGAGATTGACACTCCGGCCTCAGCGCGCGGCGCGCCGAATTGATTTACAGCATTCAGGTGGGAAAGATATATGACAAACAGGTTTTGGCAGGTATTGATTGCCATGGTCATGGTTAGCACCAGTGTGCATGCCCAGTCACCAGCGGGTATGTCACAGGAGGAACAAGAATTTCGCAGCCTCGACGAGCAAGTGCAGGGTCTAAAGGAAGATGTCATCAAGATCAACCGGGAGATGCTGCTGATTCAGGAAAAGCTGCTGTATCCATCAAGCAGCCAGGTATCGGTCTTTGTCTCACTCGAAGCCAGCTCAAAGTTCAGTCTTGATGCCATTGAACTCACCCTCAACAACAAGCCGGTACAGAAACATCTTTACACCTACCGGGAACTGGAAGCCTTGCGCAAGAAAGGAGTGCAACGACTGCATACCGGTAACCTGGCCACCGGAAAACACCAGCTTGGCGTAACCGTGCGTGGTCTGACTTCCGGTAACAGCGCTTACAGCAAGACTGCATCGTTCCCGTTAGAAAAAAGCGTAGGACCGAAACTGGTTGAGTTGCGCGTGGTGAGCACCAGTGGTGCGCAACCGACCATCACAGTAAAGGAATGGTAGCTCCGAGCGCAACAAACCAGCCCGTTAGCCCGATGGCCTGATGCAAGTTTTGTCTCCTAAAGTGATTAAACCCCGTCAGCGGACCGCGTTGGTTGCGTCCGTGTTGCTGATGCTCGCGTCGGCACTGCCACCGCTTGTCGCTGCTGCGGACAAGAACAAGGCGCGCGATATTCGTGATCTGTATTTTGGCGAGGCCCTGTTTCACGCGGAGCAGAAGGATCACTTCGCCGCGGTCACGCGGCTTGATGCAGAACTGGCGCAGTACTACTCGCTGGACGATCCGCGCAGTGACTCGCTTAGTTACCATCGGGAAGAAGCGGAACTGTTCGTGGCGGATCTCGAGCTGGATTACCGCATGCATCGCAAGGTGGGTCGCGCCATGCAGCGACTACTGGATCAGAGTGTGCACGAGTCTATCCGCGACCGCGCGGCGTACCGGCTGGCGCGCGTCGCCTTTATCAAGTCCTCTTTCGAAAGCGCGCTGGAGAGTCTCGATCATATTAGTGCCAACGCACCGCGCAAACTGCAGCTGCAGGCAGCCCTGTTGCGCGGCCAGTGCCTGATCTCCCTGGGGCGCCACAAGGAGGCGGTGTCTGTGCTGCAACCGGTCGCGGCCGAGCCGACACTTGCGGGATTTGGTCCGTACAACTACGGCATCGCCTTGCTGGAATCGGGCGATACCCTGACCGGCTACCAGCAGCTAAACAAGGTGGGCACCCAGGCCGCCGGTGACAGGATGCAGCAGGCACTGCGCGACAAGGCAAACCTCACCATGGGCTTCACCCTGCTGCAAAACCAGAAGAGCGTCGAGGCGCGACCCTATCTTGAACGTGTCAACCTGCAAGGGCCATTCTCCAACAAGGCGTTGCTATGGGTTGGCTGGAGCGATGCGGCGCAGGGCAGCTACGACCAGGCACTGGTGCCGTGGATGTTGCTACGCAAGCGTGACATCACCGATGTCGCGGTACAGGAAGCAATGCTGGCCGCACCTTACGGCTTCAGCCAGCTCAACGCCTTCGGCCGTTCGGCCGTGCTCTACGGCGAAGCCGTGGAAGTCTTCGATCGTGAAAGCAAGCGCGTCGACGATTCCATTACCAGCATTCGTGAAGGCAAGTTCCTGGATGCAATGCTGCGCGACGAGGCCAGCACCGATACCGAATGGCTGTTTGCCATGCGCAAACTGCCGGACGCGCCCGAGACTCGCTACCTGCGCGACCTGATGGCGGGCCATGTGTTTAACGAATCCTATCGAAATTACCGCGATCTCCGGGACCTCGAAGACAACATCACTTACTGGCAGGCACAGTTTGCCGGTTACCGCGATTTATTGCGGCTTCGCCGAAACTACTACGCACCCTTGTTGCCGGGAGTGAACGGCTCCTACGATCGACTCGATCGTCAGCTGATCAAAATCGGTGCGCGCCGCGACCAGATCGCGGAGCAGCTGAAAACCTTGTTACGCAAGCGCGATCCGATGGCAATGGCGACGGCAAGCGAGAAAACCATGTTGCGCCAGCTGCGCTCGATTCGAGCCCGCATTGACCGCCTGCGTCCGCAGCCGGGGCTGGAAATGCTCAAGCAAAAACATCAGCGGCTCGAAGGGCTGCTCTACTGGCAAGTGAATACCGAGTATGAAACACGCCTGTCACAGGCGCATCAGCACCTGCGGCAACTGGACGAGACCATTGCCGCAACCAAAAAGACGCAGGCTGCACTGGCACGCGGCAAGTCTGAAGCGGCGCTCAGCTACCAGGGCTACGATCGTGCGCTCACCGATCTGAAGCAACGACTGGATTATCTCAAGGTAACGATTGATGGCCTCAAGGCGTACCAGGGCCAGTACATGGAGCGGCGTGCTATCGGCGAATTGCGCCGTCGCAAAGATCGTCTGCGGCGCTACCGCACCAAGGCCCGTTTCGCCATGGCCGAGAGTTATGACAAGGCGCTGCAACGCGAGAAAGAAAAACTGAAGACCGGGGGCAAACCGAAGTGACACGTCATGGTCCCCTCATCCTTATCGTATTGGCTGCGTTGCTGCAGCAGGGTTGTGCCGGTTCCGGCGGTGGTAACTGGGAATCGGGCGGCAGTATCGGCAGCCTCAAGGGAAAAAAGGTTGTCGTCGAGGAAGAGCGTATTGAAGGCGGGCTGGAAAAGGCCATTGCCGGCTACAAGCAATTCCTGGAGCAGACACCGGAAGAAGATATGACACCGGAAGCGCTGCGGCGACTGGCCGATCTCAAGATCCAGTCGGTCGAGGGCGTCTACGACGATAGCTCGAAACTGACGGCACCGGCCAGGGCAGGCAAGACCCCGGTTGCCTCGCCACTGGACAAGAAAAAGCCTGATGACAGCAGGTCAGGCAAACCCGAATCCCTGCAGTCGCTCGAAAAACGCTCGACTGAACCGGTAGGGGAAACCGGGGCCGACAGCCAGCTGGGCGCCATTCCGGCAGGCAATACCATCGAGCAGCAAATGCTCCAGGATGACGCCAACTCCAAGGAAGCGATCGCCATTTACAAAAAACTGCTGAAGAAATTCCCCGATTACGAGCGTAATGACCAGGTGTTGTACCAGTTGGCGCGAGCCTATGGCATTCGCGGCCAAACCGAACAGGCCATGGCGACGCTGGATCGTATTGTTAGGGAATATCCCTATACCCCGTTGATTGATGAAGTCGAGTTTCGCCGTGGCGAGGTCCTGTTCGTGCGCAAACAGTACCGTGCGTCCGAGACGGCCTACGGCAAGGTGATCAAGGTCGGGCGGCGTTCGACCTTTTATGATCAGGCCCTTTACAAACATGGCTGGTCCCTGTTCAAGCAGAGTCGATACGAAGAGGCGCTGGATTCCTTCGTCAAGCTGATCGACTCCAAGGCCGCCGGCGGCCGCGCCGCCGTGGCCAACTTCAGTCCTATCGAGCGCCAGCGGTTCGACGATACCTTGCGTGTCATCAGTTTCAGTTTTTCCTACATGGGTGGCTCCGCGGCCATCGACCAGTATTTCGACAAACGCGGTCGACGGCCCTACGAAGACATGCTATTCGCCGACCTGGGTGAGCACTACCTGACCAAGCGTCGCTATGCCGATGCCGCCGCTACCTATTCGGCGTTTGTTGCGCGCAATCCGCTGCACGAACAGGCGCCGGTGTTCCAGATGCGCGTAATCGAGGTGTACGAGAAGGGCGGTTTCCCGAAACTGGTGATCGAGGGCAAGCGTGAGTTCGCGAGTATCTATTCGCCCGACGGCAATTACTGGAAGAGTCACGACATCAAGCGCTCACCGGAAGTGCTGGCCTTCGTCAAGCAGAACCTGGTCGATCTTGCCAGTCACTACCATGCGCTTTCGCAGAAACGCCGCGACAAGGACGACCAGAAAGAAGCGATCGTCTGGTATCGCAAGTTCCTCGCGACCTTCCCGGAGGATGTCCAGGCACCGAGGATGAATTTCCTGCTGGCGGAATTGCTGTTTGATACCCGCGACTACCCGGCCGCCGCGACCGAGTACGAGAAGACGGCGTACCAGTACCCGCCGCACGAAAAATCGGCCGAGGCCGGGTACGCCGCGGTGCTGGCGCATCGCGAGCACGTCAAACTGGCGAAGAAGGAAGAGAAACCGGCGATTGTTTCCCGCACCATCATCAGCTCGATCCGGTTTGCCGACACCTATCCGAAAGACAAGAACGCCGCGGGGGTACTGAACCAGGCCGCGGTCGATACTTTCCAGCGAAATGAATTTGCCGAATCGCGCAAACTGGCGCAGCGCGTGCTGGAACAGTACCCGGGGGCGGGCGCACAGATCCAGCGATCCACCTGGACGGTTATCGCGCACGCGTCATTTGATCTGGGTGACTACGGCGGTTCGGAGAAGGCATACCAGGAAGCGCTGGGCCGCCTGACCAAATCCTCTGATGACCGCGGTGCCCTGACCGAGCGACTCGCCGCCTCGATCTACAAACAGGCCGAGGCGCGTCAGAAGGCGGGCGACCTGCGCGGCGCCGTGGAAGATTACCTGCGTGTCGGCAAGCTGGCACCCGGCTCGAAGATTCGCATGGCGGCAGACTACGACGCCGGTGCTGCCCTGATCCAGCTCAAGGACTGGGGCCAGGCAACCACCGTGTTCGAGGCCTATCGCAAACGCTTTCCGAAAAATCCGCATGAGTCTGATGTCACCGAGAAGCTGGCGGTCGCCTATGAGGCCAACAACCAGTGGCAACCGGCAGCGGTGGAGTTCAATCGTATTCGGCTCACCACCAAGGATGCCAGTATCCGGCGTGAGGCGACGTATCGTTCCGCCGAGCTCTACGATCGTGGCAACAATGACAAGGCAGCGATCGAGGCGTACCAGTTGTTTATCCGCTCCTATCCCAAGCCGATCGCGCAGTCGGTGGAAGCGCGCGATCGACTGGCGAAGCTTTATCTTAAAACCAACAACCGTGGTCAGTATGAGTCGGTACTGCGGCAGATCGTCCAGATCGACAAGACCGCGGGCAAGGAACGCACCGATCGCATCCGCTACCTGGCCGCGGTGGCAACGCTGGAGTTATCAGAGCCGCTGGTGCGCGAATACAAGAGTATTCGTCTGACCCTGCCGCTGAAAAAGAGTATGGCGCGCAAGAAAAAATCCATGGAGAAGTCACTCGCCGTGTTCACCGCGATGCTCGACTACGGTGTGGCGGACGTGACCGCGGCGGCAACCTTCCGGATTGCTGACACCTACTATGATTTGACGCGTGCTATCCTGAAGTCAGATCGTCCGCGAAACCTGAATAAACTGGAGCTCGAACAGTACGATATCCTGCTGGAAGAACAGGCCTACCCGTTCGAGGAAAAGGCGATCACCCTGCACAAGAAAAATATCGAGT
>Ga0111141_180_pt1 | contig 7231 bp, 7 predicted proteins | sample DeeMarSeWOR28_12_FD_80396 | JGI IMG/M metagenome (GOLD analysis project Ga0111141, IMG submission 80396) | Acidithiobacillales bacterium SG8_45 | reverse complement strand
AGCGTTCACAAGCTGGCGAGTTATAACAACAACCGTTCAACTTATCGTATGCTGGAAAAGATGCGCCGGCTACGCAACAGGGTTGCTGCATAGGCCAGGAGAATTTGTTTCGATTCAACCAGGTTATGGAGCCGAAATAGCGGCTACGCTACCTGTCGTTCAGTCTCCAGCGAGGCGTTTTCGGATCGCTGCTGGCCCCGGTATTGGGCGAGTTTTTCCCTGATTTTGGGATATTTGTTCCCGAGCATGCTGGCGGCAAGCAGTGCTGCGTTGACCGCGCCTTCCGGCCCGGTTGTCAGCATGCCCACCGGACTACGTGTCTCGCTATCTGAATTCAGTTCTTTTTTGCCTCCAGGCCTGGCGGTACACGAGCCGGCAATGATAATTTCCAGTCCGCGGTCAATAGCGGTGCTCGCATAATCTTGCAGGCGATTGGTATTTTTGTTGGCAGTCACAATGTGCGCCTCATACGCAATTCCCAATTGTGCCAGCAATTCACCAGCATGCTTCATCGTGTGCCACTCGGACCTTGAGCCTAAAACAATGCCGACTTGTGTATGCATTTATCTGTCCTCTCGCACTATTTCCTGTTTCCCGGTCCATACCAAATCAAACATATGGGAAATGGCGGTTACAAACGTTTGGCTTTGTGGTTTGCCAATATTGCTGAACACAAACGGTAAAACCAATCAAATAAACCTCATCTATACATAGATCATTGTCTATAAAATCGAATCATCATTTCGATTGGTCACGTGCACGAGCTTGCTTTAGATTCTTCGCTCGTTCGGGGGCAACCGATATAGAAGTGACTCGGGAAATTATTTTCGTCATACCGTCGTGCAATATTTCAGAATTGAGATATTTGTATTTCAGGCACCACTAGCCAGTACCGCAGTGGTGAATGCCCCTTTCGGATATCGGTCCTAACCAAGGATTTTCCTTCCAGCTAGATTTAGCTGGCCTCGCATCGACGCATCAACCTATAGATTTATAGCTATGGATGATCAAAGAAATATCGATTGGTACCACTTATAGACCTGAGCCTATGATTCAACCAAGTTTCATAAACGAACATTGAATTAACAAACAACCCAAAAGTTATACAGGAGCTGAATATGTCGTCTAAAGCCTATGAAGCCGGAGTGAAGGAATACCGCGATAAATACTGGACGCCGGACTATGTCCCGCTCGACACCGACCTACTTGCCTGTTTCAAGGTCACTGGACAGCCAGGTGTGCCGCGTGAAGAAGTGGCCGCAGCAGTCGCTGCGGAAAGTTCAACCGGTACCTGGAGTACTGTGTGGTCTGAATTGCTGACCGACCTCGAGTTTTACAAGGGTCGTGCCTATCGCATCGAAGACGTCCCTGGCGACAGCGAGTCGTTCTACGCATTCGTTGCCTATCCGATTGACCTGTTCGAAGAAGGGTCCATCGTGAACGTATTGACGTCACTCGTTGGTAACGTGTTCGGCTTCAAGGCACTCAAGCATTTGCGACTCGAAGACATTCGTTTCCCAATTGCCTACATCAAAACCTGTGGCGGCCCGCCGGCCGGTATCCAGGTCGAGCGTGATCGGCTGAACAAGTACGGTCGTCCGATGCTGGGCGCCACTATAAAGCCGAAACTGGGCCTTTCTGCGAAGAACTACGGCCGTGCCGTATACGAATGTCTGCGCGGTGGCCTGGATCTGACAAAGGACGATGAGAATGTTAACTCTCAGCCGTTTATGCGCTGGCGTGATCGCTTCGAGTTTGTTGCTGAAGCGATTTCCAAGGCCGAGCAAGAAACCGGTGAACGCAAAGGTCATTACCTCAACGTCACTGCGGCGACTCCGGAAGATATGTATGAGCGCGCGGAATTTGCCAAAGAAGTTGGTTGCCCGATCATCATGCACGATTTCCTTACTGGCGGCTTTACGGCGAACACGGGTCTCGCAAACTGGTGCCGTAAAAACGGCATGTTGTTACACATTCACCGTGCCATGCATGCGGTAATCGACCGCCATCCCAAACACGGCATCCACTTCCGCGTACTGGCGAAGTGTCTGCGCCTGTCCGGTGGTGACCATCTTCATACCGGTACCGTTGTCGGCAAACTGGAAGGCGATCGCAACTCTACCCTGGGTTTTGTTGATCAATTGCGTGAATCCTTTGTTCCTGAAGATCGTTCACGTGGCGTGTTTTTTGACCAGGACTGGGGTTCACTGCCGGGTGTCTTCGCCGTGGCATCGGGTGGCATTCACGTATGGCACATGCCGGCGCTGGTCACCATCTTCGGCGATGACTCGGTACTTCAGTTCGGTGGCGGTACTCAGGGTCACCCGTGGGGTAACGCTGCCGGTGCCGCGGCCAACCGTGTTGCACTGGAAGCCTGTGTGAAGGCGCGCAACGAGGGTCGGCAGCTGGAACTGGAGTCCAAGGACATCCTGACGACTGCGGCCAAGAGCAGTCCGGAACTGGCGATGGCAATGGAAACCTGGAAAGAGATCAAGTTCGAGTTTGAAACCGTTGACAAACTGGACGTCGGCTAAGCCGGATCCAAAAACGGACATTAAATTCTTACGAATATAAGAGGATATAGAAATGGCACAAACAACATCAGGCGATTACCAGACGATGAACACACTGGAAACCTTCGGATTTTTGCCGAAGCTGACCCAGGACGAAATCTACGCACAGATCAATTACATCATTGCGCAAGGGTGGACGCCGGCGATAGAGCATGAACATCCAAGCAATGCCTTTGACCATTACTGGACCATGTGGAAATTACCGTTCTTTGGTGAGAACAACCTGGCCAACGTCGTCAATGAGCTGGAGGCGTGTCGCCGCTCGTATCCGGATCATCACATTCGTCTGACTGGATACGACAACTATACCCAGAGCCAGGGATCCTGCTTCGTCGTATACGAAGCACGATAGGCGAGATGCGAGGTGTCGTCTGAACCAAACAGGTGACCGGTACGAGTAAACAAGACATTGATGCTGCGGAGATATTCATGACACAGACTGCGAACATGACAGCGCGTGAAATTTCGATGGAACGTCGTCGTATTTCTTACGAGACGGGCAAAGCCGGAATTCAGAGAATGGCGGGTAGCCAGGATCGCACGCGCAGTGACGAAATAGTCAAGGCACGCACTGTTTCACCCGCGGTTCGTCAACCGGTTGCACCAAAGCCGCAAGCAGCCCCTACGCCTGCAATGGCCGAGCCGGTGGTCCAGGCCCGGGCCGGGAAACGCATCGCTAACCCGACGCGCACTGCATCGTTGGCGCGTCGCCAGGCGATGTCGACGCGTGGAAAGGCCGCGCTCCCGGCAAATGGCGCAGGCTCGGAACAGACCACGCGCGCGGATGTACTCAAGTCGAGTCGTGAGATTGCCCAAACGCTTCGCCAGGAACGCAGCACCAAAGGCAAGACCGATTCGACGGACAATAAACGTCGACCGACGGGTCGTATGCGTCCGGGCAAAGAAACCGGAGCAGCACAAGATGCGACCTGGAAGGTCGGTGCCAGCGAGACCACGCATGGTCAGACCGTCACCGGCACGATGGTGGGTCAGAGTGGAAACGTTACCGGTGAAGATTTGGGTACTGGCGGCGAGATTACCGGGACCGACTACGATGGTGCGGATGCTCCGAGATCACCTCGCAAGACCAGCGTGACCTCGACCGCGTCGGGCAATTCGATTAGTGGTACCAATTTTAATCGTAGCACCAGGGTTACCGGCGATGAGCCAGGTACCTGCAAGAACATCACCGGCAGCCAGTACGTGGGTGCCGGCCAGGCGAAGGAATTTTGTGGCGCGTCGGCAAACGGCGGCCTGTCCAAGATTACCGGAAACAACCCGAGTCGCGCGGGGAAAGTCACCGGTGGACATCGTGTTGCAAAACGGAACTCGAATGCAGCCGCGTCGGTCACAAGCAGTGCGAATGGCGCCCGCGGATGGGCCAAGGCAGCGCAGAGCTCAACGCTGCTTGGTGGCCTGGTCAGCGGTACGAGAATCGGGCGCAACGGGAACGTTACCGGGGATGAGCGGGGTTCATGCCTCAATGTCACGGGAGATGAGTACGTGGGCCAGGAACAGTACAACACGTTTTGTGATTCGACGCCGACGCGTACCGATCGCAAGGTGAACGTGTCGGCCACGTTAAGAAACCAGGTCGTGACTGGAACCCTTGCAGGCCGCGAGAGCAAGGTCACCGGTGATGAGCCAGGTACCTGCAAAACAGTGACGGGCACGCCGTATATCGGCGCGGATTCATATAACGATTTTTGTGATAGCGAGGCAACCTCGATGGCCATGAAGCGGAGACCACGTGGTCGCGCGACACCGGGTATGCCAATGACCGGACTGCAACCGGGGATCGGTGGCAAGTTGACCGGGGCCGGCAAAGGGGCGTGTGAACCATTGACTGGAACACCCTACGTTGGCGCGGACCAGTTTGGAGACGCCTGTAACGGGACCGCCACCGGAGAAAGCGAAGGGTACTGGGGCGAGTTCAGTGTTGATGCACCGAGTCACGGTTCGCGAACGGCAGCCGAGCACAGTGCGATTACCGGCACGCAATACGAGAGCGGACGTATAACCGGCTCTTTTGGCAAGGCAATTGGCAAGCTGACCGGTACCGAGGATGCGCGGTTCGGAAGCGGTGATGCGCCGAAGTCGGGCCACATTCCGACGACCGTTGAAAGCCGCGTCAAGTCACGGATTACCGGTGAAGGCCAGGATTCCGGGTTGAAGATTACTGGTGATGACTGGGACCGTAATGAACACGTTACCGGCACGGAAGGAATGTCGGCCACCCGCCGTAATCCGACGCGACGGGGCGAGAGCGGGTCGATGGCAATGGAACAGGCCAGGCAGAAACGTAACGAGTCTCTGCCAATGCCAAACAGCAAGGTAACAGGCAGTAGCGGCAATACCGAGAAGGGATCATTGATCACTTACTCTGGTGGTGCTCGCGGCTAATCGGGATTAACGAGGAATCGAAACCAGAGCAATGTTGAGCCATCGTCGCAAAACAGCACGCAATGCACGTCGGGAGCGTACGCGACCGCCTGCACCGATGCGTCCGAGTGCACGCGCTGAACATATCAGCGCACACTCACGCGTGTCTGCTATGCCGACGTCGGAACTGCATCCTCTGACCGATCGCGAACAGAATCAGCGCCTTCGTGACTACGAACGAAGTGTCAAGAGTGCATTCGACGCGATAGTTCCGACATTGAAGCGCATTGCCGCGCTTCAGCAAGGGGACCATTTTGAAAGCATGGCGCAGGCCGTCGTGCAGGAAGCACTTGGTTTCGACTTGCCGAGCGAGACTTTAAAGAATGCCGGTGGTGACCCGTTCGACATGCGTACGCTATTCGCATGGGCGATGTTTGAAACCTATCAGCGCTTCTCTGACGAATTCTTCAGAGCAAATAACCTGATCGATGACCATGGGTTCCAGTCGTTTTTGATCGACTGCGGGTTTCACACGATGGATGTGTCCCCCTGTGCGGATGGGCGACTGGCACACGTGATCAGTTTCGTATTGCGATTGCCGTATCGCGAGGTTCGGCGCAAGTCCTATGCCGGTGCGATGTTCGACATCGAGAATAGCGTGGAGAAATGGACCGAGACGGAATTTTTGCGTTTTCGTGAAGGTCGACCGAACACGGCAGACGAGCCGACACGGTACCTGAAAACCGTGGTGTATCACTTCAGTTCGAGTGACCCGCACCACCAGGGCTGTGCCGCACATGGGTCGGATACGAACAAGGCGGCACAGGCAGGACTTGATCGTTTGAATGCCTTCCAGCAGGCAGTAGAGAGCAGCTTCTGCTGCGGCGCATCGATCGACCTGTTGTTGATAGGCCTGGATACGGATACGGACACGATTCGAGTTCATGTGTCAACAGAAGACGGAAAGATCGACCTGAGAAACTATATCGACACTTCGTATGTGTACGCCGAGACCATGAATATGACTGCCGGGCAGGCCGCGTCGGTTCTGGAAGCACGTGTTCGAGAGCACAGTGAAGGTGCAACAGAAGGAATGATCAAGCTGGTGTGCCGGTTGGTCACCAGCAATATTTCACAGATTGATTACGTGAACGAGTTTTACAACCGCAGGTATGCGGATATCGGCCACGCCGAGCGATTCATCGGGGCCGGCATCGGCTTCGAGGAGATCCAGTTACGCAACCTGACGTACTTTGCGTATATGAACACGGTGGAAGAGGCGACGGCGGATCTGGATGTAGGCGTAAAAATCTTTACCGGGTTGAACGTCACGCAGGGGTTACCGATCCCGATCGTGATTCGATTTGATTACCACGGTCACGTGCCCGGTGCGCGCGATCGTGCCGAGGCCAACTGCAAACGAGTCGCCGACGCACTGCGCGCGCGTTACTCGGAGCTGGCCCAGGACGGTTTATTACATACCTTGCTCGCGATCCGGGATTGCGCGGCGGGGGAGACGATTGAAGTCCTGGAGTCTTCAGTTTTTGCGAAAAGTATTGCGGGAGCACACTGATGAAAATATGTCTGGTAGAACGACCGCTGGTTTCAACCAATCGTATTCCTGGATTGGAGCACCGGAATCTGCAGGTAGTTAAGGATGACTCTACTTCAGCAGTCGCGGTCGACGCGGTCGGTTGCAAGCCGGGTGATTGGGTCATCTGTGTCGGCAGCTCGGCAGCACGCGAGGCGGCAGGCAGTAAAGAGTATCCAAGTGACCTGACCATTGTGGGCATCATCGATCACTGGCCGCCAAAGGGGTAATGGCTGATGGAGATTCTGCAGGTAGAAGCTCCCCTGGTATGTACGCAACGAGTGCCAGGTTTGCAACACGTCGCACTGAAAGTGCTACGTAACGCGAAAACCGGCAAGCGACAGGTCGCCGTAGATCCGGTCGGATGTCGTGAAGGGAATTTTGTATTTACGTCGCTGGGATCGGCGGCCAGGTATGCAACGGGAGATTTTTCGGTAACGACCGATCTCACGATTTGCGGAATCATAGATTATTGGGAAGAGAAATAAAGCTGATTTCTCTTCGGCAAGTGACCAATATATTTTTAGCGAAACAACCGAGTCAGAAGGAGACACGAAAATGGCAAGTGACAACAATGGTATTGCTTTAGGCATGATTGAAACCCGCGGATTGGTGCCTGCGATTGAAGCCGCAGACGCCATGACCAAGGCAGCAGAAGTTCGCCTGATTGGTCGTGAGTTCGTGG
>Ga0111141_177_pt1 | contig 7281 bp, 7 predicted proteins | sample DeeMarSeWOR28_12_FD_80396 | JGI IMG/M metagenome (GOLD analysis project Ga0111141, IMG submission 80396) | Acidithiobacillales bacterium SG8_45 | reverse complement strand
AATCGCCCCTTGAGTCAACCGCCGACCGGTTAAAAACCGCTGTTTTTCGCGGTTATGCCGCGCGATAACGCCGGTACAGATCGCTGGCACCGGCTCCCAGTCCACCCAGCAACAACAGGAACCAGAACAGACCGCCGACGACCGGGATCAGGCCAATGACCGAAACCACGATCGCGGTAACAACCACCGCCCCCGCCAGGCGCCAGAAGGAGGCGGCCAGCTCCAGCTTGAACTGTTGCGCGCCGATATCGGTCAGGGTCCTGATGCCGATCAGGGTCGCCAGTGTGACAAACAGGAGCAAGATGGTGATGGGTACCATGACCAGCAGCACCAGCCCGGTCAACAGGCTGCGGCCGATTTTCGTGCGCAAGGTCTCCACCGCTGACCCGACGAAACCGGGGAAGAAAGATGACAGCAACAGCACCGACACCAGTATCGACAGCACCGACATGACCACGCCACCGACCACGCCCGGGCCTTCGTCATAAGGCAGCGGTTTGCGTATCACGTTACCGGTGATGGTGGCATTTTCATCGATGGTGATTTCGCCGTCGGTGCGATACACCAGATCACCGCGTATCACCGCACCCGGCTCAACCCGTAACGTATCACCCACCAGTTCCACGTCGCCGTTGACCTCGGCCGAAAGCGAGATCGTTCCGCCGGCGGCGCGCAGCTCGCGACCGAGTCGCCCGGCGATGTCGATTTCGCCACCGGCAAGCCAGGTGCGCCCACCCACCCGCGACGCCGAGGTGACGGTAACCTGGCCACCGGCAACAATCAGGTCATCGACGACGCTGGCGCTGATCTCGACATCGCCACCGGCTGCGCGCACGTCATCACTGATCTCTCCGGTGATACGCACCTCACCGCCCAACGCGATCACATCGGCAGATACCTTACCGCCAACACTGACCTCGCCACCGGCAACCACCACGTCGCCGATCACGTCGGCATCGACGATCACGCTTTCACCGGCGGCGTATACGTCTTCCTTGATCAGACCGCGTTTCACCACCGTTTCGCCGGCGTCCTGCGCCAGCGCCAGTGGCGTCTGGGCAAACGAGCCTCCCAGCAACATCAGCATGATCAGGGTTTTCGCGATTGGGCTCATGTGGTTTCTCCTTGTGGGGCGTGGCTATCATTTCTAAATATCACAGGTATCGCCGTGCCATGCTGATCTGCGTCAAAATGCGATCTGGTTTGAAGCGCTTTACTGTCAGCATATTCCCGGGGGGAAACGGGAAACCCGACCGGCTGGCAGAGCCCCGAAGAAGACCGGGGCACAGTGATTCATATCAAGTATTATCTGCCTGCAACGCCATATAATTTGTCGACTAGATCCCAAGTAATATAAAGGTAACGATCCTGATTATGCCCCGCATACTGCGCCCGATTACCCTGCTGTGCACACTGTTGGCGCTGGCGCCTGGCTACGCCCTCAGCGCGGATGACGAGTTTGCATTTGATGACAAACCTTTGCAGGAGTACATCATCAACCCGGAGTGGTTCAAGCTCAGCTTTCTTGAACTGCATGACGATGTGCGGGACGCCATCACCGATGGCAAGCGCGGACTGATTATCTACTTTGGACAGAAGGACTGTGCGTACTGCCAGGCACACATGAAAAACAACTGGGGGAGAAAGGATATTGAGTTATATACACGGAAGCATTTCGATGTAATTGCTATTGATGTACGCGGCGATCGCCCGGTCACCGATTTTGACGGGGTGATCTACTCGGAGAAAAAATTCGCGGCGCAACACAAGACCAATTTTACCCCGTCATTCCTGTTCCTGGACAAGGACGGCAAGACCGCACTCAAGCTGTCAGGCTATCACCCGCCCTACCAGTTCCAGGCCGCGCTCGAATTTGTCGCCGACGGTCACTACCGGAAGGAGAGTTTTCGGGATTACCTGGCACTCGCCGAGGCGGCCTTTGCTCACGGCAACGAGGGACTGAACGAACACGTCGCGTTCAGCCATCCACCCTACGCGCTGGACCGCAGCCGATTTGCCGCCAGCGCACCTCTTGCGGTTGTATTCGAACAACCCAAATGTCACGCCTGTGACGTCTTGCACGCCGGACCGCTGCTGCAACCGGAGATATCCGAGAAGCTGAAAAAGCTTGAAATCGTGCAACTCGATATGTGGTCCGATACGCCGGTACTGACCCCGGATGGCAAGCACACCACAGCGAAAGAATGGGCCGGAAAACTGGATGTTTACTATGCGCCCACCATCATCTTCTTTGACGAGCGCGGCAAGGAAATCATTCGCGTGGATTCAGTGGTTCGCCTGTTCCGCCTGAATAACGTGCTGGAATATATTCTTAGCGGCGGCTATCGCACCTACCCGACCCTGCAGCGCTGGCGCAGGGAATTCAAGAAAGGGGATGCACCACGAGGCTAGTTAACCGTACTGGTTTTCCTGGAAGCGTGCCTGGATTTTTTCCACCTCTGCCTGGTGCCGGTGCAGCGCCTGGACACAGGCATGATCGAGGGTAACCCCGGAAAGTTGATACATGGCGGCGAAGGCATCCTCGTTCGCCCACGGCTGCTTGTACGGCCGTCGACTGGTCAACGCATCAAACACATCCGCCACCGAAACGATACGGGCCTCGATCGGGATTTCGTCACCGCTCAGGCCATAGGGGTAGCCGCTGCCGTCAACCGCCTCGTGATGGAACTGGGCAATGTTGCGCAGCACATCAATGCGTTGAAAGCTTTCTAATCCGAAGTTACGCAACATCTCGTCAATGATCTGGCGGCCCTTCTCCACATGCTGCTTCATCTGATCGTATTCTTCAGCGGTCAGCTTTCCGGGTTTCAGCAGGATCTTGTCGGGCACACCGATCTTGCCGATGTCATGCAACGGCGCAAACAGGAATACATGCTCGATATATTCGTCGTCAAAGCCATAGTCGTCCGCCAGGTCGCGCGCAATCAGTTGCGCATAGAGTGCCATGCGATCCAGGTGGGCGCCGGTCTCGATATCCCGATGATGGGTAACATCGCGCGCGGTCTTGATGGCTGCCAGCAGGGTATGGATTGAGCTGACTTCATTGATGACAATGAGGGAGATCAGGTGACCAAACAGGTCGAGGTAATGCAGCACCTCGCTGGTATAGGCATCTTCTTTGTCCGAAATAAAAAAAACGAAACCAAAAAAATTGCCATTGAGGTACATCGGCATGGTGTAACTCGAACGATACCCCTTGTCGCTCACGCGGCGATTGTGTTCCGGATTGTCATCGGAAAAAATATCGAGGTGCGTAATGATCTTTGGCCTGCCGTCGTTCAACATCTCCCGCAGCGATGTCGCCTTTTCCAGTTCAACGTAGTAGCGCTCGGTACGGCGCTCATCCTGGCGACTGTCCAGGTAAGAGCTCAGTACATCCGTCTTCGGGTCGTAAATCGCGACGGCAACACGATCGATAACATCAAAGCGCTGGCAGAGGACACCATGCATGTAAGACAATTTCTCACGAAGCGGGATGTCCTTATTCAGGGCATCCAGCAAATCCTGGTGTTCAATCATTTCAAATTTGTCCGTGTGATGTGGCGCACGCCAGCATCAAGAAGGCGTTTTTTGCTGAAGCCAGTCCCGAAGCCGGCATATCCCAATCATAGTCTTGCCGTCGACAATGTCACCTTCTTCCAGTAAGGCCGGTATCTTATCCAGCGTTATCCAGTGAATCTCGATATTCTCGTGCGCGTCAAAACTTGGTGCGTGCTGCTGAAGGCCCCTCGCGAAATAAAAATGCAACACCTCGTCGAAGATTCCGGGCGAACTATACGCCTTGCCCAGGTCGATCCACTCGCTAGCCTCGACACCGGCCTCTTCCCGCAACTCGCGCCGGGCCGTTCTGTCGGGCGACTCACCCGGATCGATTTTCCCGGCAGGCAGCTCCCACAACCAGCCGTTGGCGATATGGCGATACTGTTTTAACAGGCAAATGCGGTCTGTATCGTCCATGGCAACGATGACCGAGCCTCCCGGGTGGTGCACACGCTCAAAGACCAGCGTGCTGCCATTGGGCAGCTCCACGTCCTCGACAGAAACGGAAATTACCCTGCCCTCGTATTCCACTTTCTGGTGTTTGCCCACTTCCATGCCGCCCCGGTGAAATCATAATTATAGCAACGGTCCCGCCACCTTATTGACTTCGATTACCGTTCCCGCGACAAAAGGATGGCGCGTCTTTTCAGGGGGTACCTTGATGCCGGTCAAGGCGGGCAACACTGGAATGGCTGACGATTCGCCACGGGGAAGGCAAGGCACTCTTGATAGTAATATTAATGTTTCACCGGAGGTGAATCTTGAAACGACTGTATTTACCGGTAGCGGCAACACTGTGGTTCGCGCTCGCAACACCGTTCTCCGTGGCATCGGCCCAGGACACCGTCTACGGGTACGAGCTGATGACCCAGCAGGAACGTGAACAGCACCAGCAGAAAATGCGCAGTTTCGAGACGGAACAGGAACGCGAAGCCTATCGCCAGGAACACCACAAGCTCATGCAGGAGCGTGCCCGCGAACAGGGCAAGACCCTGCCGGACGCGCCCATGCCACGTGGCAGCGGCATGGGCGGCGGTGGCGGGCGGCCCTAGTCCGTTCCCGCGCTCAGGACGGCCCCGGCGCAATACCGGGGCCGTTATCGTTTGGTTTGATGCAGTTCGGCCAACCCGGACGGACTAACTGTCCTTCGCAGTTTGTTGCATAATCCCACCCACAATCAAAATCCATCTTAAGCCAAGAACACAACCAAGAGGTTTTCATGCGCACTTCCCGTTACCTGCTCTCTACCGTCAAGGAGACTCCGGCCGATGCCGAAATCGTAAGCCATCGCCTGATGCTCCGTGCCGGTATGATTCGCAAGGTCGCCGCCGGCGTTTACGACTGGTTGCCGCTTGGCCTGCGGGTACTGCGCAAGGTTGAATCCATCGTGCGCCAGGAAATGGACGAGGCCGGCGCGCAGGAACTGTTGATGCCCGCAGTGCAGCCGGCGGAGCTGTGGCAGGAATCCGGACGCTGGGAGCAATACGGACCGGAGTTGCTACGCCTTAACGATCGCCACGCACGGGAATTCTGTTTTGGCCCCACCCACGAGGAAGTGATTACCGACCTGGTTCGGCGCGAGGTGCGTAGCTATCGGCAACTCCCGGCAAATTTCTACCAGATTCAAATGAAGTTTCGTGACGAAATCCGCCCGCGCTTTGGCGTGATGCGGGCACGCGAGTTCCTGATGAAAGACGCGTATTCATTTCATGTCGACGGCCAGTCGTTACAGGAAACCTATGACCAGATGTACCGCACCTACTCGCGCATCTTTGAACGCGCCGGGCTGGAATATCGGCCGGTGGAAGCGGATACCGGCAGCATTGGCGGTAACGCCTCGCATGAATTTCATGTCCTTGCCGATTCGGGTGAAGACAGCATCGCAATCTGCGATCAATGCAATTACGCCGCCAATGTCGAGCTGGCCCCGGCGTTGCCGCCGATCGGCAAACGCGAGGCACCCGGTGCCGCGATGGAAGAAGTGGCGACACCCGGAAAACACAGCATCGAGGAAGTCAGCCAGTTTCTGAAAGTGGATGCGGCCCGGACCATCAAGACGTTGCTGGTAAAAGGTGTGGGTGGCGCCATCGCGCTGGTCCTGCGCGGCGATCACGAGCTCAACGAGATCAAGGCAGAGAAGCTGCCACAAGTCGCGAAACCACTGGTGTTCGTTACGCCGGAAGAGGTCAAGCTCGAAGCGGGTTGCGAACCCGGTTCGATCGGTCCAGTTGGTCTGAGCATTCCCGTGATCGCCGACGAGAGTGCTGCCCGTCTTGCGGATTTTGTTTGCGGTGCCAACGAAGACGGCAAACACCTGCTGCACGTGAATTGGGGTCGCGATGTGGGTGAGCCCGAGGTGGCAGACTTGCGAAACGTCGTGAATGGCGATCCCTGCCCGCGCTCCGAACCCGACCAGGGTTGTAGCGGCAGCCTCACGCTGAAACGTGGCATCGAAGTTGGTCACATTTTCCAGCTGGGGACCAAGTACAGTGAGGCAATGCAGGCGACCGTGCTCGACGAAAATGGAAATAGCGTGGTGATGCCCATGGGTTGCTATGGCATCGGCGTCTCGCGCGTCGTGGCTGCCGCCATCGAACAGCATCACGACGATGACGGCATCATCTGGCCCGATGCCATTGCCCCGTTCCAGATTGCGCTGGTTCCCATCGGTTACAACAAGTCTGAACGACTTGCCGCGGCAGTAGACGAACTCTACGACGCGTTGAAAGCCGCCGGCTTTGATGTCCTGCTGGACGATCGCAATGAACGGCCTGGCGTGATGTTTGCCGACATGGATCTGGTTGGTATTCCCCATCGCCTGGTGCTGGGTGAACGGGGACTGGACAAGGGTATCGTCGAGTACAAGCAACGGGCCGGTGCAGACGCCGAGGAAATCAGCCTCGCCGAAGTGGTTCCCTTGATGCAAAAACGTATTAAACTGATATCAGAATAAGCAATAACAGGAAGCCTGAGATGTCACGATGGCTGGCAACATTGATTATCGGACTTACTATCCTGCCCGGGTCGTTACCGGCGGCGGACAGTGGGCCGTCGTACGACGTTGAGCTGGCCGCACTGTTAAAAAAGGCGGCATCCGAGGCCGAAAGCTTCGGCGATCAATACGAGGCCACCGTGTGGCTCACCGACATGTCTCACCGCCTGCGTCACCGCATCCCCGATCCGGAATTCCGCGTCAAACTACTGAAAGGCGTCCATCACGAAGCCACTCGCGCCGGGGTCCGGCCCGAACTGGTACTGGCGGTAATCGAGGTCGAGAGCAATTTTGACCAGTTTGCGATCTCCAGCGTCGGCGCGCGCGGGTTGATGCAGGTGATGCCATTCTGGAAAAAGATTATTGGAAGAGCCGATGACAACCTGTTTAGCATGAAAACCAACCTGCGCTACGGCTGTACGATTCTCAAATATTACCTGGACAAGGAACAGGGCAACCTCACCCGGGCCCTGGGTCGATACAACGGCAGTCTGGGAAAATGGAAATACCCCGGCAAGGTATACCACGCGCTGGATAACCGCTGGTTCCCCAACTAACGATCAGCGGAATTATTCCTGGTAACGTATCTCGAATCCGTTGAACACCTGCACCGCAACCGGTGTAACGGACACATCCGCTACGCGCGCGTTCGGCGGGCCCTGGCGCAACCAGCCTTCCAGTTGTTCAAGCTGGGCCGAATCACCGCAAGCCACCAGCTCAACGTCACC
>Ga0111141_188_pt1 | contig 7741 bp, 9 predicted proteins | sample DeeMarSeWOR28_12_FD_80396 | JGI IMG/M metagenome (GOLD analysis project Ga0111141, IMG submission 80396) | Acidithiobacillales bacterium SG8_45 | reverse complement strand
GCGCCCCACCTTTTCACGCCTAGTCTAGACTAGGTTTTCTTTTCTCCCATGAGTCCCAGGGCCTCGGCCAGCGCATCACAGGCATCGTCATCGAGCGTGTCGATCGTCGCGTGCAGCAGGGCCTTGTCATTGGCAAAGGATGTTGAGAGATCGTGGCCGGCTTGGCCAAAGGTCGACTGGTATTGGTCGCGAAACGCGCGTGTCGCGCGAAGCTTCCCCGTTTGGGTGTCCCTGAGCAGTCCCGATTGACGCGCCATGGCAATCTCCGTTGCAAGCTGAACCCCATCCTACCTTAATATGGCGCGATGAAAAAAATTCTTTCGATTTGACGTTTGATGCTTGAAATTTACAGAAACCTTTGGCAGCATGGTCATCACTGGTATCACGCTGTATCGATTACCACGTGAACCCGCCACGCTAAAACGGGGCACCTGCACCGGGGTGTTGAAATAACCGGCCACTTCCTTTGGAAAGTCTGGCAAGTCCACTTGACTGCTTTCCAGGACCACTGCAGGTACGGGGTAGCTTCACTGCAGGGTTCATCTCACCCCCGGTGTCCACTGTCACCAGTGTCACCACTTCTCCCTTGAGGTCCGATGCAGGACCGGTACGTCTGCGCGCGTGGTTTGCGCCCATGACCTAGCCGGTCGAGGACGGTCCCGGTGCTCCTGCGCCCCCGGAAAATAAAAACCGGGGGCCCAGAACCCGGGGCCCAAGTTTCCCTCACGCGTCGTTACCTCCTTGCCAGGCACACGTCTTCCGTACATTCGGCGGGCTCGTTTACGTGAAAACGAGGTACCGCCACCAGCCGGCAAACCGATTAGGGGGACTCCGTGTCCCCTCTTGGTATGACTGTACGGGCGATCCAACTGGATCGCCGTGTGCCACCCGCCGCCACCCGTGCGGCAAGGCTCCGGGCCTTTTCCCGGAAAAACCACTAAACCAACCGACAAGGGGTGCGCTGCACCCCTTTTCTTTTTAATAAGGAATTCATCATGTTTCTTGATCCTGACAAACCCAATATGGGACTCGGTAAGAAGTTTCTGAATATCGTGCGGCAAGCTGTTTATGGGTTGTACGATGAGGCCCGGTATGCGAGTCGTGCCAGGGTGCTCAGCAGCGGCCGGCGTTTGGGCCGGTGGCTGCGGGACACCCTCGCGATGACCGACATCCGCTACGTTACACAAGACGTCCTGGAAGATTACGGCCACTACATCGCGGAACTGGTCGACTTCGACGAGATCTCTCACAAGCACGGCACTAACCTGATATCCGATGTCAACGGCTTGATCGATGCTTTGCTCGGTAAAGGCATCGCCTGGATAGCGCCCGCCGATTTTCTCGGCAAGCGCAGTTACGTCCGTACCGACATTCCGCTCGGTTACGACTGGGCCGACGTTTCCGAGGCGGCTCACCTCCTGGCGGAAAAGGGCTTCGGTCGTGAAGGCCTCGTTTTGTGCCTGGCCCGCAAAATCGGGATGCGCTGCAAGGAAGCGCTGTTGCAGGACTACCACCTGTTGCTGTTCCAGGCAAAAACACTCGGCATGATCGCCATCACCAAGGGCACCAAAGGCGGTCGCGGCAAGTACATCGAGCGCTGGGTACCGGTAGATGACATCACGATCATGCTGCTGGAACACGCCGCACTGCTACAGGGCGACTGGAAGAGCCTGGTTCCCCGGAAGCTTTCCCTGGTCAAATACCGCGCCAAGTTCTACCGTGCCTATAACCCGGTACGAGATTTTGTCGGCCTCGGTCGTGTGCATGATTTGCGCGCGGCGTATGCGTGTGAACGCTATTACCAGATTACGGGATACGACGCACCGGTCGTCGCCGGCGAGCGTACCGCATCGAAAGAGGACGATAGAAACGCGCGTGAAATTATCTCCCGGGAACTGGGCCACGGGCGCACTTGTGTCCTCGCCAATTACATCGGGAGCGCCAGATGAAACGTAAACCGGACAACTCGATTGCGGTAACTACGGCGGTCTTGAACGGACGCGCGTTGATTCTGCGTCGCCTGACCGGCGACCAGAAACGGCGCAAAACGACCTTGGCCTGCGCCGAGGAACTGGTCGTTTTTCTAGCGCTGCGCTGGCAGGTGTATCTTCATGAGGTCAAGCTGGAGCTTGCCTCATACCTCGACACGGCGTGTCAAATCGCCTGTATTCTAAAGAAGGAGCACTGGCTGCCGCGGCTCAACACGGGGTGCGGACGTTTTCGGGAACTGCAGGGTAAATTTCGGAAACCGACCTAGAATGAGGCGCTAATGGAAAGGCCGCACGCTTGGTGCGGCCGTCCATTGGGGGCTTACGGGCATGACGTCGTTGCCCTCGCCCCCAATGGTCGAATCAATCGGCAGATATGTGAAACATGACTTTATGGTTGGTCATGCCCTGCACGTAAGCATCCAGGGCCGCCTGCGCGGAGGACAGCGGCACCCGTTTGCCGATTGGAGAGAAAAGATCCGTTGTCAGCAGGCGTTGCGCACGGTTGGTCAGGGCGATCGTTTGAACAAGATTTTTCGTCTGCAACCAGTTGGGAAGAAACCAGCCCTCGAAGCGCAAATTCTTGACCAGTGCGGTGAAGGGATCAAGTTCGCTGTTTTGTTCCGACATTTTCGAGTAGAGCAAGATGTGACTGCCTGTTGGCGCGGCATCGGCAAGCTGCTGCGTCATCTCGCCGCCGACCGCGTCAAGAAAAAGCGTTGCCTTCAGTTCCTGCGCCAACACACGCAAACGCTCCCCAAAATCTGCAGCACTGCTATCCAGGATGTACTTGCCGCCGCGCGATCGCACAACGTCCACCAGTTCTGCGCGCCTCACAATATTCACTACCGGGATCCCGTGATGCTGTCCCAGGCGCAGAATCATGCCGCCCAAATTGCTCGCGGCCACGGTATTGACGATGGCTTGATGTTTTCCCTTGGCCGCGATTTCAATCATGGCTAACGCGGTCAGCGGGTTCACCACCAACATCGCCGCCTGTTCAAGATCGACATGCCGTTTAAGCGGTATGCACTGCTGTGCCGCGGTCACCATGTACTCTGCCCAGGTACCCTGGCCATCGACAATGGCAGTACAGGCGACCCGCTTTCCAACGAGCATGCGCGCGAATAGCCCGCCGCCGCCAGCCACCACCACTCCACTGCCCTCGATGCCAGGCGTAAAGGGGTAGGTTCTGGTCCCGGCGTAACTGAATCCGGCAAGGGCGCCGAGGTCTGACGGATTGATCGGCGCCGCGGCCATGCGTACGAGCACTTCGCCCGCCCCCGGGCGCGGCACCGGGAGTTCTCGCAGCATCAGTTTTCCCCCTGCTTCCTCCTGCTGCACGGCCTGCATGGTCGTGGGAATCGGTTTGCTCATGGCGCCCTCAGCTGCTGTTTAGAATTTCTATTAATAAGGAAAAAAGGGACGGAGGGATTATTCTTTCCGCAGATTTTAACATTGCCTAACGATTAATCCCTCAGTCTACTATTACAAGTAGGTTTGCTTAGCTCGATAATTCGAAAGATATTTTCCAGCAATCCTCGCCAGACCATAGTAGAACGCGGCCCAGACCACCCCGCACCATATCCAGCCGAGGGTATTGGGCGTCATGAGCCAACCGTGTCGCGTCACCGGCAACCCAAACTTGTATAACGGCCACCAGGGAATGGCGTTGATGGCAAACCAGTTCACGCGATCGTTGAATTCGGCAAAAGACAACGGCAGGAGCAGAAACAGCGCTGAGTGGATCGCTGCGAAGACGAGAAAGATTGTGAGTGTTTGCCGTCGCATAAGGGTGTCACTATTTTTCCGATAATTGGGGTTTTATGGACAGTTAGTTTGTACTCTGGCCCTAATATTATTCTTCGCTCTATTCACTTTTCTTCACATGTCCCATAAAACTGGGACGGAATAAGGTCTCCGAACAGGATCGAATTCCTGCTATGAACACTCTCACCTGTCTTTTAGAACAATTGGAAGAAAAACTGGTTTTCGGTTTGTCATTACGCCTTCCCTGCCCCTTGTAATACCGACTTTTCCCGATCGGCGTTTATATATTTATATTAGGGTTCCATCTGGGCACACTTGTCCAGCATCTCAGAATTGAACTTCGAGTTCCGACTGGTTCCAGCTCCGCCAGCAGCCTCGCTCCATATTCTTCGCCCCTGCCTCTCCGCATAATCGAGGTAAGGCAAAGAGTGCGGGCGGAGCTACCACGCTGTCCCCAGTTCAACGAGCACAGCCCGCCAGCACTCGCTCGACCGCCTCCCCTTCCGATTCGGTCATCTCCAGCTCCCAGTCCTGCTTGATCTTGATCCAGATTGCTACGTACTCGCAATGATAGGCCTGATTTGGCGGCAAGTATTCGTCCGGCCCCTTGGCCCCCTTTTTGCGGTTCTCACTCGCGTTAACCGAAAGCAAATGATGCCGATCCTCCATGAAGTTGGCATAACGTCGACGTTTGTCTTTTGACCAGGCCCAGCCCCCGGACTCGTGGGCATTCTTCAAGGGCACGACGTGATCGACATCGATCTTGCTGGCGCTGGTGAAGGTTGAGCCGGTGTACGGGTCAAACCAGGTCCCGCGTTTGACAACACAATGACGCGACGTTTTGAACTCTACCCGCTGGTCGTCGTCGTCGCGAATTAGTACCTCGGCGCGGGTATTCTGGCAATCACCGTCGTCATCGACCCAGTGACGGTAGAGCGAACGCTTGTAGCGAACATAATCCGGGTGCGGCCCGGTATAGCGACGGACCAAGGTTTTATAGATCCAGCCCTGGGTCGTCTGACCCCGTAACCGCACGTGGTAATACCCATTGGTCTTGTCTGACTCGGTCAGCGTCAACAGATAAGGGGTGGCCTCTGCGGCGGGATCGATGTGTAGCAATACGTCGCTGTCTCGACCGGGTTCGCTATAGATGTTGGCGGACCGGCGCACCTCGAGGGTATCGGCCAGCGATAGCGTTGCGACGCACCACAGTACGGCGACCAGTCCGATCCGGCGCACGGTCAGGACTTGCCTTTGGTTTTCGGTTTTTTGGCTGTTGCCGCCGCGGATTCTTTCAGGACGGAACTGCGGGCGTTCATCAGGTCATGAAACAGGGCAATCGAGGCCTTGCTGCCACCGGCGACAACCGCGGCGGTCAGGACATACCCCACCCACGAATTTTTGTCAGCCGAAAGCAGGATCGAGAGCGCGTCGAATTGCCAGAAGACGACTGTCCCCAGGGCGACGGCAAAGGCGATCGGCTCCTTCAAGCCCTTCTTGTCAAAACGGGCAACAAACCCCCGATGTTCAAACACCAGCGACAGGGCGCGTTCGACAAAAAACGCGAGAACGATGATGGTGCCGAGGACCTCGCCGAGTACGGCCCAGTCAATGTGAAACTGTGTAGGATCCATGGGTAGCCTCCTTGGCGTTTTTCTGTTTTTCCTTGAGTGACCGACCACTTCCTGGCGGTCATCATGCTACGGTTCTTGCAGCCTGACAAGTCTCGGCGTCCGCTGGCCGTCAGGAAACGCATAACAGCAAACGGTAATATTCCAGGAACGTCTGCTGTCTTTTTGATTGCAGCCATCAATGGCAGAGTTTGGATAGAATAGAAGAAAAGTCCGCCAGCGACCCAAAGCGGACACCACGGATTTAATAAAAAAGCCCGATAAAATTGACTAACTCATTGGATATTATCAAGTCACAATTTTAATAGGTCCGAAAAGGCTCTTTCGAAAAGGACCAATTGGGACCTCTACTTATAGTGGTGTAAATTACATCGTTGGTGCGAACTTAAAGCCTTATAAACACCCTGGACGGTAAAAATAATGAACACAAATAATAGTAGGTTATTAATATTGATTGTCATTTTTATTGGCATCTTTTCTTTTAATTTTTCCGCTCAGGCGGGTAAGACATTAAATTTTGAAAAGATGCCTGTTTCTAGTGCTAGATATAATCCATCGACCTTTGAATCTCTTAAGAATCGAAATATCAATCCCGAAAATATGGGCATTAAAAACCAACCTGCTAATTTAAGTATCAGAGTTGATGATCCATCAACCATGGTAAGGTTTAATACAGAAAGGGTTAAGAGATGCCATACTGCCTATTGGAAACAAGGCTTTAAGCCAGAAAACCTTGATATAGTAAAAACGTTTAAACGTAAACGATTGATGCTAATACTGCATAATGTTACAGCACAGGATAATGGCGAGTGCTTTTTTGAAACATTTTCAACTGCACCCTTTGAAAGAACGCCAGCCAAAAAACCGGCAAAGTAATTGTAAATATATTTAAGGGAAGATTGGATTTGTAGAATGTAAACGGAGTTGTCTCTACTCCATTAACCAGAATCCGGCCCTCCCTTTTTTTTGACGTCCTCATTCCAGATAGGATTGTTTCGGTCGTCTGGATGCAACTTGACGACTTCTTCAGGGTAAGCGTGCCAGAAAGACCGGTCGATGGACGCATCGGCGTAGTGTACCTTTTGATTGTGGTTAAATGGACACCACCAGTTCTCTACAATCTTCACTAGGTAGGTTGCATAGGCAAGCAGTGCCACACTCATTGGGCAGTAGAGTTTGCAGTTAAATATCCAGTAAATCCTAGTGCGGACAATATTTAGCCGCGAAACTGATCCTTCAAATACTATTTGGTCTACATATCGATAGCGATGGGAAATCCATGATGGCACGAAATCCCAGTATGGCTTGATTTGCATCCCACCTATCATCGTGAGATGTAGCCGAACAAGGAGAACACCCAATACTATGAACGGGACCGTAGTAAGTAATGGAATATATATCAACGGAATACCAAGATAGAGTTTCCAGTAAGGCTGTTTCCTGAAGTTACTGCCAATTCTTACTCTATTCATTCCTTTTTCCTCTCCTGTAATGTCCATCTCGAGATGCCCTGAGCATGGTATCAACGGCTAGCAGATTCGATTCTGCTATTTGACGTCTAGGTGAATCTATTGTCGAGTTCGCTATGAGTCGTATTGAGACAGTTTAGGCCAGGTTTCGCTTTTCAATCGGCAATCGGCGATTAGCGGACTATTGAGCACTATCCACCAGCCTCGTTGTTGCACTCGTCGTGTTGCTGATCCCAGCTACCACCAGAATCTAAACACGAGTTGACAATTATTTCCCGTCTCGCATAAGGAAACAGAATTAGCAGCACAATTAGGGAGACCAGGACAGTTACAATCCTTGATTTTCTGATTTGAAAATCCTTCTTGGTTGTGAGAAACACAACCACACCGGCTAATATCGACCCAAGGCCATATCCGAAGCGACGCCAAGCCTCATGCACCCACACATTCTGAATATCGTTTGGTGGACTGTAAGACATCCAGGCTGAATACATTGCGCTATTCAGCCGGTCACTTGAGCATAACCACGACCAGCACCGCGAGGTTGGTGGCCAGTAGCAGGCCCCAGCCAATGGCACCATAAAGCGTATTCAGGATCAGCATGGCGCTGGCAAAGGTCACGACCATCAGCGCGGTGAGCACCAGGTACAAAATAATCTTGTTATCGCGCCACGCCGATGTCCCGGACATTGATCAAACTCCTCGCGCGCGGCCCGGAAGCTGGGCGCGTGGCACGAACAGTACCCGCACTGCACAGAAGAGATATTGCGTGGAATTCATGCGCCTGGCCCCACTCCCTGTCCGCCTATCATGCCGACTGATCCCGACGGCGTTTATAAACTTAAATATACGCCGCTGGGGCGATTTTGCCAGACAACGCATT
>Ga0111141_194_pt1 | contig 7744 bp, 10 predicted proteins | sample DeeMarSeWOR28_12_FD_80396 | JGI IMG/M metagenome (GOLD analysis project Ga0111141, IMG submission 80396) | Acidithiobacillales bacterium SG8_45 | reverse complement strand
GCATGGTGCGCGATCCCGCGAAACGAGAGCTGCTCTATACCTTGTACCAGGCCAAGGAAAAATTACTGGAGACCTCGCCAAACGAAGAGATCTCGAACCAGGTAAACACAACTTATGTGAACCTGATGCGCATGTGGGTCGATATTTGATGCCAGAGATCGTTGTTAGCGATCTGTCGCAACTCGAGACAGCTATTAACGAATCACCCGCGGTCCTGGCCTACTTCAGCGGGCCCAACTGCAACGTTTGCAAGGTGGTCAAGCCCAAGATTCTTGAGTTGCTCAAGAGCCAATTTCCACAAATGGATCTCTACTACGTAGATTGCGACGCCCTGCCCCAGGCCGCCAGCCAATATGGCGTACTCAGCATCCCGGCGGTAGCTCTGTTCTTCGACAGAAAGGAAACGAAACGCCTGGTGAGGACTTTCTCGATCGGAGAGCTTGAGCAGGCGATCTCAAGACCTTACGAATTACTGTTTACTGACTAACATAATGTCCGATATCGGCCAGAAGCAGACGTATAAGGTTAACTCGCCCCTGATTTTGCAGAAAAAAACCTCAAGGGACCTCTTCTATCAATTGGCTGGTTGCCTTACCTGTTACCGGATCGATAAGAATGGCCAGATACTGTACGTCACTGCACTGAACGTTGGCGTGCCACATTGGTTTCGAGTGGATTCGGTTAAACTTTAGCCGTCCTTCCCAATGCTTACCTTTTAAGGTGCAATTTTGACTTTCCTGAATTTTCTCAACAATTTTCCCAATTTTGTCCGTATCGAGAAAATTACCCCGAATGAATTCCTTTTCCGTGTGTAGATTACCACCCAGCCCTTCAGGAACAATCGATTTGCCGCATATATTCACTCGATGATCCATGCGGGTTTTTGGTGACCAGAAATAGTATGTCCACCCGGACTGGGGAACCCTTGTGTTACATGGGAGAAGCTCTCCTCCAAATCCGATAAATGATCCTGCCGATACCTGCCACAACAGTGCATCTGATTGCCACTCTCTTGCAGCTTTAACAGCCATCTCAAGATGTGACCTAACGGTATCGCCTTTGTTCGAGAATTGTCGACTTAAATCACTTGCAATTGTGGATGTAGAAATTAAAACAAGACAAAGGAATAGAACACCTATTAATGTTGAGTGTCGTCTATTCATATTAGTAATTATTGGATGTCCGCTTTGGTGTCCGCTTTGGGTCGTTAGCAGAAAGTTTAGCGCATCGCGCAAATTCTACTTAGGCAGAATATTCTGCGTGCTAAAGTATCGATAAATATGGTCGAAAAAACAAAAATACTGGTCTTTGGCCAGGGAAAAATAAGCGGATATTTATCTGCCCTGTTGGGTATTTGCGCGCTCTCAGGCGTCATCGCCTTCAAATTTCCATCGTATCTAACCACAAAGGAGTTGCTTGGGCAGCTGTACACGGTTGATTTCGCCCGTCATCTCCTGCTGATTGGCCTAATCTTGTCGTTCTCGCTTGGAGTTATCAGCTTTATTCTGAGCCGCAACAAGAATCTCGCGGTTACTGGAATCGTCACTTCGTTTGCAGCCATTCTTTTGGGGGGAGCCTCTGTTGAAGCCGGCGCGATTTCGGGCAAAGGACCTTCTCTGGGTCTCGACTGGTTCATCTTGTCATTGCTCACCTCGATGTTGATCTTTATACCGTTAGAGAAAGCTTTTCGGAAGTACCCGCAGCCTGTGTTGCGGCTGGAATGGCAGACCGATTTGACTTATTTCTTTGTCGGCCATCTGCTGGTTCAGTTTTATCTACTCTCCATCAACATGGTATATACAGGCATTCTGGGGTGGGCAATCTATGAGCCGTTGCAGGCCACGATTAGGGGATGGCCTTTTGCTGTTCAGTTTCTGTCAGCAGTGTTGTTGGCTGACCTGGCGCAGTACGCCCTTCACCGTCTCTACCACGAGGCGCCCTTCTTGTGGCGATTCCATTCCATTCACCATTCCTGCCGAGTGCTTGATTGGCTGGCTGGATCTCGAATGCACCTGGTAGAAATATTCCTGACTCGTACTGCAGTCATGGTGCCGTTATATCTGGTCGGCTTTTCTGAGCCCGCGTTAAACGCCTATGTCATCCTGGTTGGAACTCAGGCGGTGCTGGTGCACTCCAACGTCAACTGGGAATTTGGAATATTGAAATATATTCTGGTTACGCCGCAGTACCATCATTGGCATCATACCGACGACCCTGGATACAAATACCGCAACTATGCGGTACATACACCACTGATCGATATGTGCTTTGGCACTTACAAACTACCCGGAAATGACTGGCCAGAGAATTTCGGCATTGTGGGGAATCCTGTTCCGGCAGGCTTCTTTCAGCAACTTTTCTATCCGTTTATCAGGAGGTCGTGAACAGGTTTTGCGTCGGCGCAGAAATGAATGGAATCATTCACCTGTCGCAATTTTGTGATTCGGGTCGGTAATCCACTCTGACCAGGAGCCCGCATATAGCTTTGCGCCTTGCAGCCCTGCAATCTCCATGGCGACCAGGTTGTGGCAGGCTGTTACGCCGGATCCGCACATCATCACGACATGCTCGCTATTCTTGTCACCGATAAATTCCTTATACAGGTCTACTATCTCGTCCTTGTCCATAAACGTACCATCGAGATCCAGATTGTCTTCAAACGGCAGGTTCCTGGCGCCGGGGATATGGCCTGCGATTTTGTCCAGCGGTTCCACTTCACCGGAGAATCGCTCTTCGGCGCGGGCATCGATGATGACGTTGTCGCCACTTGCAACAACGGCTTCCATGCCCTGCATATCCAGCACCATGTCGTGAAAAGGTCTTCTTCTCGATTGCCGGAACGTCTGGCGTTAACGGCATTTTCTTGCGAATCCATGCAGGCAGGCCACCATCGAGCAAGGCAACGTTGTCGTGCCCAAGCCAGCGCAACAGCCACCACAGTCGGCTGGCCATGGCACCGAAGGTATCGTCGTATGCCACGACCTGGGTGGCGTTATCAATACCCAGCTCGCCCAGCTTCTTCGCAAGCAGATCAGGATCCGGTAACGGGTGGCGCCCGGTATTCTCTGTGACTGGTGCCGCCAGATCATCGTCCAGGTGCATGTAGCGTGCGCCGGGGATATGCCCCTCATCGTAGGCACGCTGCCCGGCGGCTGGATCGGTCAGGGTAAAACGGCAATCGATAACAACCCAAACCGGATCATCGATATGCGCCTGCAGCTCTTCAGCGGAAATGACAGTGGTGTATGGCATAGCAGTTACTTCCCGGTTCCAGAAAAAATTCAGGCGGCCGGAAGTTGCTCCCTGGCCGCCTGATTTTGCTTACTCGGTTGTCGAGCTACCCTTAGTAACCGCCCTTGCGACGCGACTCCGGCAGACCGGCAATACGGCCACCCTGCTTGCTCGGGTCTTTCGGGAACAGATCGTAAATATCCTTCTGCTGCAGCTTCTGGCCCCACTTGTCCGCCATCGCTTTGAGGATATTGCGGGTATTGGGCTGGTTCTGGTTGTTGGTGAAATATTCATCGCGTAAAAAGTTCATCAAATCCCAGTGCTTGTCGGTCAGCTCGATGCCTTCCTGTTCCGCCATGAACTTCGCCAGGTCTTCAGACCAGTCTTCGTGATTTACCAGGTAGCCGGTAGCGGTCGTTTCGATGGTGTTGCCATTAAATTCCAGAGACATAACGTTCAGTCCTTATAATTTAAACAAGTGGTTAAACGAAAAACTAACTGTGCGGAATAAAGATTCCGCAGCCCAGGTGGCGATGTTCACCCAGGCCGGATTGCTGCAGCAGAACCGATTCTTCCTGGTTCAGGTCTGCCAGCATCAAGCTGCGGGTGCGGATTGTATCATCCGGTGTGGCGATGGTCTTGCTGATACCACACATCATCTTGCGCGGACGCACGCCAAGCGCCTTCAGTTTCTGCGCGATATCCGCAAGGAATTCCTCTTCATCGTCCTGATCGCTGGCCACCATGTAGCGCGCAAACAGGGTGCTGACGGCACCAAGATCCTTGATTGCTGCCTCACCCACTTCCAGCGGGTTACCGGCAACATCCAACGTGCAGCCAACCAGTGCCATGGCGTCATCCTTGCGGTGCAACGGAACGCGCAGGGTCATGCGCGTACGACGCGACGGGAAAACCAGGTCCTCCGGATTATCAGGGCGCATCCAGCCGTTGCCGGAGTCCGCAACATGAATGCTATGCACCCCTGCCTTGGGCTCTTCTTTCAACCACGGCAGCTCCTTCGACACCGCCTCGGAAAGCGCGTGTGCATGGTCCACCGGCAACGCGCGACAGGTGATGCGATAGGACACATCGACCACATTTTTTTCGCGTGGCTGAGCGGTGTGGCTGTTTTCCTCTTCCCAATACATGGCTAGCTAACCGGAATGGATTCCTGCAATGCTTCACGATCGAACCACCACTCATCCTGCACCATTACGTCAACGACATTGCGCAGGCGCACGAGAAACTTCGCCGGGTCGTCCAGCTCCATCCTGGCAAACCAGGCATCAAATTTTTCCTGGGTACTGACATCGCTGTGGCGACGGGCAACGTTGCCGATCATGTTGTTGGTGAAGAACAGCAGATCATCGCGCTGCTTGCCCTCGGTGCGCATGTCGGCGATGTAATGCGCGACCACCGCGGCGACGGCAGCACCATCGGAATCATCCGGGGTTTCGTCAACCACGTTCTGCATGATGGCGACCGTCAGCTCCGGGTCGACCGGGAAGGTCACCGACAACCAGATGGCCTGCCCCAGTGCCGGCAGCGAATCAGGCTGATCGGCGTGAAACATGATGAGGCAGGCAACCGCGGCCTGCTCCCAGTTCTGCTCATCCAGCAGCGGGTCCATCGCGGCGCGGGCCATGTCCCAGGCCTCCTTGCCACGCTGTAAATCCACCAGTATCGAGGCGGCATCAACCTGCAAGGCAGCCTTTTCGGCGACTGCCGCGGGATCCAGTTCGCGAATTCGGTCCTGAAGGGCCTCCAGGCGTTGCTCCAGCAGCGCCGTCGATGTCACCGCATCTTCCGCGCAATCGGCGTCATTCTTGCCGACATCGTCTTTTATGTACTTCATGGTCTAGTAGGCGTTGTGAGTAATGGAATTGATACCGACAAAGGCGCCCTCCAGCTTGTCTTCCCAGTCTGGCGGGGTGTCCGGATAGGACGGCTTGGCGTCGATCTTGAAATGGATTTCGCCAGCTGCTCGCTGGCGGATTACCTCCAGCAGCTCCTCGAAGGTATCGAGCTGGGCGTTCTGGATGAGCACTTCGCTGAGATACATCATGGTTACTTATCTCCGTCTGTAAGTCTTGTCCACCCGGTATTGGCGATACGCTCATAGTAGCGTGCGCGATACACCAGGCGTGGCGCACTGTCGTCATCGGTGAAAGCAGTGCGATTGTGCAACACGTTGTTGCAAATCAGGCCCTGCCCGGCTGCCAGCCGATTGTGGAACAGGTACGGCGACCCTGATTCCAGCAGGTCCCCCAGAAAGGCCACGGCTGCGCCGGTGGCATCGTCTGCTTTCCACTCGATACTTCGAGTGCGGGCTGTATAGCGCATATGGAGGTCACCGGTGGCACTATCAATAGAAAACACGGGACCCGTGCGGGCTTCACGGGTCTCAACACCGGTTTCGGTATTGGCCGGGATGGTCATGGCGTCCGCCTGCATCAACGCCGCAATATGGCCCGGGTCGGCCTCGCGCATGAGGATATAGGCGATTTCCGGATCCAGCAGCATATTCTCGCCGCCCTCGGCCGCCGGGCGCACGCAATGCAACAGCATGGCACGGATTCTGTGTTCCGGGAGGTTGTAGTAGCCATCGGTGTGCCACAGGAGCCGGTGGTTCGAATACGGGATATAGCCGCGTCCGGATTTACCCTCCACGACTGTCAGGGAGGTTATGCCATCTTCGTCGGCCAGCATGTTGGGATCGAGATGCCTCAGGCCAAGCCGCTCGCCAAGCGTTCGGGCGATGTTGCGATCTTCCTGGCTGCCAACGGAGGTGGCATAAACCGCCATATTGGATTTGGCACAAACCCGGCTGATCTGGTCGAGCTCGGCCGCGACCGGATTGTGGGCGTCACGAATCTCTACCACCAGCGACTCGGGTGATTCGGGGTAATTCTCCAGTTTCGCGTCACGCCAGCGTTGGTACAGGTCGTCATCGCCGAGTAGAAATGGTGACGCGCCGGATAGTATTACGGTGGCGGAGTGATTGGCAGCGCTCATTGGGCTATGTTTGTCCCGCTTCAGGAGTCATCGTGTTTTCCAGTTATACCTAATATACATGGGCCAGCAACCGGCCGGTTCTCGCTAGGTGCACTCGAGGCGAACGCACTTTAGAGCAAAGCCCTACAGCAAAAAAGTACCCAATGTGGATGGTCATTAGAACTCATGAAGTTAATGCATATTTTTAATTATTGTTATCAGGTATGGCCGATAACTAACTGACATTATTTCGTTATTTAAAAAATCAAACTAACAATGTCACTTTTAAATCAGGTTTTTATATATCCCTTTTGGGGGGGTATATCGCCTCAGCCATGCACCCCCAAAGAAGGGTTTTGCCCGGACCCCCGCATGCATACACTTGCGCCCGTCTTAGAACAAGACAGGCTTGTGTTTAACCACTGGAAGGACGGCCTTGTCTCAAGGGCCTGCCAATGAGGCAAGGCGTAGATACACAGAATATAACTGGAGGTATCAATAATGCCTAAAGATCCAAAGCTTCACGCGACTTACCTACCCCCGATGGAAGAGAAGCAGTCCAGCAAACCTTTCCATTCGACTCCTAATCTTGATGAACTCGAAACCGGTCCCTGGCCGAGCTTTGTGACTGGCCTGAAGCGTCTGGCCATGCAGAAAGACTACGGCAACATGATGGTCGACCTGCTGGGTCAGCTGGAGCACTCCTACAAGACCCGCCTGGGTTATTGGAAGGGTGGTACGGTTTCTGTTTTCGGTTACGGCGGCGGCATCATTCCTCGCTTCACCGAGTTGATGGATTCCACCGGCAAGCCGATGTTCCCGGAATGTAAAGAATTCCACACCCTGCGCGTACAACCGCCTGCAGGTAACCACTACACCACTGACATGCTGCGTCAGCTGTCCAACAGCTGGAGCAAGTACGGTTCAGGCCTGATCGCTTTCCACGGCCAGACCGGCAACATCATGTTCATCGGTACTACGACCGAGAATACCCAGCACTTCTTTGACGAGATCAACGACTACGGTTGGGATCTTGGTGGTGCGGGTCCTTGCGTACGTACCGGTATGTCCTGCATCGGCGCTGCCCGTTGCGAGCAGTCTTGCGCAAACGAGCAGAAGATTCACCGCCTGCTGGTGAACAACTTCCAGGACGACATGCACCGTCCTGCCCTGCCGTACAAGTTCAAGTTCAAGGTCTCCGGCTGCCCGAACGACTGCCAGAACTCGATTCACCGTTCTGACTTCGCCGTTATCGGTACTTGGCGCGACGACATGAAGGTCGACCAGGCCGAAGTGAAGAAGTTTGTCGAAGCCAAGGGCCGCAAGTACGTTATCGACAACGTCATCAGCCGTTGCCCGACCAACGCGCTGTCCCTGAACGAAGACGACACCCTGGACGTCGACAACCGCAACTGCGTACGTTGTATGCACTGCATCAACGTCATGACCAAGGCCCTGAGCCCTGGCGACGACCACGGCGTAACCATTCTGATCGGTGGCAAGCGCACCCTGAAGATCG
>Ga0111141_174_pt1 | contig 8349 bp, 7 predicted proteins | sample DeeMarSeWOR28_12_FD_80396 | JGI IMG/M metagenome (GOLD analysis project Ga0111141, IMG submission 80396) | Acidithiobacillales bacterium SG8_45 | reverse complement strand
GGGCTGTAGCCGGTCCCAAGGGTATGGCTGTTCGCCATTTAAAGTGGTACGCGAGCTGGGTTTAGAACGTCGTGAGACAGTTTGGTCCCTATCTGCCGTGGGCGCTGGAGACTTGAGAGAAGCTGCTCCTAGTACGAGAGGACCGGAGTGGACGTACCTCTGGTGTTCGGGTTGTCACGCCAGTGGCATTGCCCGGTAGCTATGTACGGAAGGGATAACCGCTGAAAGCATCTAAGCGGGAAGCCCTTCTCAAGATAAGGTCTCCCTGGAGCTTCGAGCTCCCTAAAGGGTCGTTGAAGACTACAACGTTGATAGGCGGGATGTGGAAGTATGGCAACATATGAAGCTAACCCGTACTAATTGCCCGTGAGGCTTGACCATATAACACCCAAGTAGTTTGAACACCGGGTGTTTGGCAAGCTGTGCAGTACATTGCCTTGATGAAATCTATCCGAATATAACTGTAAGCCTCCCGATCCCGTCCCGAACTCGGAAGTGAAAACGCTCAGCGCCGATGATAGTGTGGGGCCTCCCCATGTGAAAGTAGGACACTGCCAGGTTTTATATCCAAAACCCCCGATGCCTCTGGCGTCGGGGGTTTTTCTTTTCAGGCCCGGGGAAACAGTCGACCCCGGTCGGTGACTGGATTAATTCTTTAAGAATCGCAGAATTAGCTCGATTGAATGCCTTGTCGACCGAGGACCGGTACTTGCAGGCGATTGATTTTGCCCCCAAGATTGAGTCTGAGGTTGCGAATATGTCTTTTCGCGTCTATAGGTTATTGACGTAAACGTATTTTTTGACGGACATATTCGTAGAAGAAAAACTGTAATGTTCGCTGCCGACGCCCTGACATCAATGAAATTATCCAACTTCGGGCATGATACGTCATCGTCAACCGTGAAGAGTGATCTGGAACAGGGTCAGCAACTTCGTTTACTGAGCTATAACATTCAGACCGGTATCTCCACCCGGCGCTATCGACACTACCTTACTCATAGCTGGAAACATGTGCTTCCGCATGGAGAGCGCATCGAGAATCTCAACCGCATCGCAAGGATGATCCACGAATATGATGTGGTGGGGCTGCAAGAAGTGGATGGTGGTAGCCTGCGTAGCGGATTTATCAACCAGACCGAGTATCTGGCAGTGCGCGCAAATTTTCCGTACTGGTACGATAAAACCAACAGAAACCTGGGAAAGATCGCCCAGCATAGCATTGGACTGCTGAGCCGTTTTCCGACGGCGGAAATAACCGAGCACAAACTGCCGGGGTTCATTCCGGGTCGCGGCGCATTGACCGTTGAATTCAACACGAGCGGTACACCGCTGATCCTGGTTATTTTGCACTTGGCGTTAAGTCAGCGCGCACGGGTGCGGCAACTGGATTTTGTCAGCGAGCTCGTCGGTGATTACGACAATGTCATCGTGATGGGAGACATGAATTGCCAGCCGGACAGTGAAGAAATGGTGCGCCTGATGCAGCAGGCTAACCTGGTTGAGCCGTTACAGGATCTTCATACGTTTCCAAGCTGGCGGCCACTCCGTAACATCGACCACATTCTGGTATCGCCATCGCTTCAGGTTGATGATGTGCAAGTGCTCAACTATCCCCTGTCGGACCACCTGCCAATATCAATGACCGTACGCTTGCCGGCCTAGACTTTCGATTCTTGCTTACTTTAGATAACGTTCCTTTTGAGACGAATCGTTTCGTTAACGCCTGTTAACGATCCCGGATCAGGTATATGGCTGTATTTTCATTCGCAATTGTAGCCGGATTCATCCTGCTGGTTTTGTCTGCTGACCGGTTTGTCCATGGTGCTGCCGGACTGGCGAGAAATTTCGGATTGTCGCCATTGGTTATTGGTTTGACCATCGTTGCCTTCGGCACCTCCGCGCCTGAAATACTGGTAACCGGCATCGCCGCGTGGCAGGGAAATACGGGTATTGGTGTCGGCAATGCCATTGGTTCAAATATAGCTAACGTTGGCATGGTGATCGGCGCAACAGCAATCTTGCTGCCGTTGTCGGTTCAATCCGAAACCATGCGTCGCGAATTCCCGATCCTGTTTGCCATCATGCTGGTAGCACTGGTGCTGTTGGTGGATGGCACGCTGAGTATTGTTGACGGTGCAATCCTGATGGGCGGCATGGTGATCCTGACCTACTGGCTGGTCACACTGGGCAGGCGCTCCCGAGTCACTGATCCGATCGGTAACGAATATGAAGAAGAAATTCCAAAAGGCATGCCGACCAGGAAAGCGGTTTTGCTTCTTGTGATCGGCCTGGTTGTCCTGTTGGCAAGTTCGGAATTGGTCGTCTGGGCAGCAGTAGGCCTCGCGCGGGAATTTGGTGTCAGTGATCTGGTGATCGGACTGACAATAGTCGCGATCGGGACAAGCCTGCCCGAGTTGGCGACATCGATCGTGAGTGCGATAAAAAAAGAGCATGATATCGCGATCGGCAATATTCTCGGTTCCAACATGTTTAACCTGCTGGCGGTGCTGAGTCTGCCAGGTTTGATGGGGCCCCAGGCGGTGGAGCCCGCCGTGCTGACCCGCGACATGCCCTTTATGATCGCGTTGACACTTGTGCTGTTCGCGATGTCTTATGGATTCGGTCGTGCCGGTACCGTGGGCCGCTTCAAAGGACTGCTGCTGTTTACCGCGTTTATTGCCTATCAGCTGAATCTTTACAAGGGGTGGATTTAGGGTCTGCGCCGCCAGAGGCATTGTCGGCAATCGTCAGGAACCAACTGGCCGGCGAAGAGTCACTATTGGTTGAGTTTCTCGAAAACTTCTAGAGGGAAGCCGCCATCATGGGGAAACCACAGCTCCTGGTAACCGTTTTCTCGGACTATATCTGTCCGTTCTGCTATATCGGCAACCATAGATTATCTCTGCTCAGAGACAGGTATGACTTCAAAGTCTACTGGCGCTTCATCGAAATTCATCCCGAAACACCGATCGAAGGGCAATCAGTCGATTCGCTGGGTTATCAGCCAGATCAGTGGAGACTGATGATGGACAATCTCCGAAGAATGGCAGAGGAAGATGGACTGAAAATTGGCGAGCACTTGATGACAGCTAATTCACACCGTGTGTTGTTATTAGCCGAAGCGGCGAAGGAGCTGGGATCAGAGATATTTTACCGACTCAATGATCGCATTTATTCAGCCTATTTCACTGAAGGAAAGAATCTCGGTGACGAAAAAGTACTAACAATGATTGCTGAAGAAACAGGGGTTCCGGCTGATATCGTTCAGCGGGCGTGGAGTGATCCGAAGTATGAAAAAATTCTGACGGAGAACCTGGGTGCGGCGATCGCCAATCAGGTAAGTGGTACGCCAACATTCTTCTTCGGTGAAAAGCGAGTTACTGGCGCGGTACCGCTGAAGGTACTGCAGGACGCTGCTGAATATATCGAAAAACAGAAGAACTAGCCGGTTACTGCACCCCGCTCAATTTCGCTTTCAGTAACGCAATGTCGCGGTCCATTTCCAGACCAAATTTTTCATTGCAGTATTCAATGAGTGGAAGCACGCGCAACGCCAGGTCGATCGCATAGGGATCGAAGTTGCCGTCTCTATCGCCACTGAGAATTTCAAGCGCGGACTCGATATCCGGTTCCTCCATGATCGTTTCTTCAATCCCGCTTGCCTGATCCTTGTCGCCGGCAATAAGCTGGTTGCCGCCGCGTGATCTGGCGACTGCCACGCGCTGGCTGGCGAGATCCACCAGTGCCTCAATAGAGCTCACCGGGTCGTGGCCAGCCGTCGCAAGGCCGATACTCAGCGTCACCGGTATCGAGATACTGTCTATTTTGAAAGCGCCAGCGGAGACCGTGGCACGGATGCGATCGCACAGAACCGCCGCTTCAACCCGACCGGGTGAAGAGGTAAGAATGGCAAACTGACCTCGGCCAAGCTGGCCAATCGCATCTTTCTTTCTAATCTTTTCCAGCAGAACCTTTGAAGTCCAGATCAATACCTGATCAGCGATGTCGTCGCCATGTTGCGCGCGTATGTCTTCGAAATTGTCTATATCAAGCCTGACCAGCGATAACATATCGCTACTCTTTTCGATTTCTGTATGAACCTTCTGGGCGTTTTGCAGGAAATTGTCGCGGTTGGCGATCTGGGTCAACGGGTCAACATGGCTTGCGACCGCCTGCTCTGCGCGCTCATTGCCGGTATGGCCGCGCAGCGCGGTCAGCAGCTGTGCGGAATCAATGGGTTTAACGATGAAATCGTTGGCACCGCAGGCATAAGCGCGTTCTTTGGTGGTTTCGTCATCGGCGCCAGTAATAACAATAATAGGTATATCGCTGACTCTTGGTTCATCTGCTGCGCGGATGCGGCAAATCAGGCCATAGCCATCAAGGATCGGCATTTGGACATCGCTGATAACAACCCGCGTATCGGGATTCTTGCCCAGGGCCTCCCAGCCATCTTCGCCGTCATCGGCTTCAATCAGATCAAATTCGGAATTGAGCACGCGCTCAATTGCCTTGCGCATGACCCTGGAGTCATCGACGACAAGTACTTTTGCTTTCGCGTTTTTGGAGGCTGCCATAATATCTACTAAGAGCTGATTGGTTGTCCTGCTACTAATTTATAGCACCTGGCATCTAGTGCGCACGCAATTTATTGAGTTCTTCCAGTATATTCAGCACAAGTTTCTCCCCGCGAGTGTCCATGCCCTCGCAAAGCTTGTCTGTATTCCGTTCGCCATGAACCATGCGGCTGACAGCCCGGCCAAGACGCCCCATGTCTCCCGGTGTCCGCGTCATTTGTTCCGCGATGGTGGCGATCATCTGTAGTGCGTTGGCATCGCCGGATTCCGCCGCGTGAATCATATGTGCCAGTCCCGGAGCGGCCATGGTCGGGTCGGATGCAGCCACTGGATCTGGTAGAGTTGCCGGGTCCTGCAGGCCTCGCAAGATGGACTGGGCGATGACGGTATCTTCATCGTCCAGTCCTGAGAGCAAACTGCTATCCCGTGCGCCTTTGAGTATCGAGCGTATGACCTTGACCAGGTCATCCCAACCATTTTGTCGTGCTGATTCCAGGATTGGATTCAGTTGCGGCAGCAAGTCCCGGTTCTGGCAGGCCTTGACCACCGCTACGATCAGTTGCGCGTGTGCCTGAATTATTTGCTGGTCTTTTTCCGGGAGTGTGGCCATGGCGAAGCTCAATTCAAACAGATTAAGCCATATTAGATGAGATTCAGAATCAGGATCAAGGCAACAGCGGCGCAACTCCTGCTATTATTTACCGAGAATAACAGTATCCTGAATCGCTAGTGCATTGACACAAGGACAATCCGGGTTGTGAGCCTGCTAACTGCCGTAATTGACCCTGCCGCTTACGTGGATAACGTCTACGCGTTGCCACCGCGCGTAACTGCGATTGCGACGCTCGTACTTGGTGTGTTGATCCTCTGGCGTGAGCGCGGTTCGCGTATTGGCCTGCACTACTTCCTCTTTGTTCTCTCTGTCTTCATCTGGCTACTGTCCCAGTCGCTAACCATTTCCGCCAGCAGTTACGAAGTGGCCATATTCTGGACGCGGGTGTCTCAGGCGGGGGTGCTGCTGATGTATCCCACCATCTATCACTTCGGTGTCATGTTGCTGGGTATCGATCAGCAAAAGAAGGCGCACATCGTTGTCGCCTGGTCGTTGGCCAGTGTCTTTATCGTGACCACGGTTTTCACGGGTGTCTATGTTCAGGACCTTTATCGCTATGACTGGGGCTGGTATCCGAAATATGAACTGTGGCCGATCGTCTGGCTCATTGTTTCGTCCTATTTTATTGTCACCGGCTCTTATTTCATCCTGAAGACATATCTAAAGGCCGAGCCCGGCACCATAAACTACAAGCGCGCAAAAGGGATGCTGATCGGATTCGGTTTTGCCATGTGCGCTTTTATGGATGTTGTGCCGGCATTCGGTATCGATATGTACCCGCTGGGGCATACGGGCATCCTGATTGATGCGGCCATCACCATGGCGCTCACCTGGCGTTATCGTCTGGTGGATATCACTCCACAATTCGCTGCCAAGGAGATCATCGACACCATGTCTGATGCCCTGCTGGTGCTGGACAGCGACAAGGTTATACGACTGGCGAACCCGGAGGCCGAACGCCTCTTTGGCCGGTCGCTGACGGAACTGACCGACCTGGGATTGTCGGCGGCACTGTTGGATCATCGTGCCGCCGGTGGAATTGAGGCAGCACTTTCGGGTGAAGATGTTCGCAATGCCGAAGTGTTGTTATCAGATCCGAACGGCCGGGAGCGGGTTATCAATCTTTCAGTTTCAGTGATGCGCGCCGGAGAGCAGAAGCCGCTTGCCTATATCTGTGTGATGCGAGACATCACCGAGCAGAAACGGGTACAGGAAGAGCTTGAGCATAGGGTCATGGAGCGCACGGCGGAGTTGGCGATAGCGCGCGATCAGGCGCTGGAGGCGAGTCGCACCAAGAGTGCATTCCTGGCAAACATGAGTCATGAGCTGCGCACCCCTCTCAACGCCATTATTGGCTATAGCGAATTGCTTGCGGAAAAGGCGGACGAAAGCAATGTGCCCGAGCTCAGTGACGATCTGCAGAAAATTACCCGCTCGGGCAGTCACTTGCTCGAATTGATCAATACGGTGCTTGATTTGTCGAAGGTGGAGGCGGGCAAGATGGAGCTCTATCTGGAAGACTTCGAGGCGAAAATTCCGATTGAAGAGGTGGTCGAGGCGTTTCAGGCATTGTCAAAAAAGAATGGCAACCAGCTGATCGCCTATCTGCCGCCTGATCTCGGAACCATTCGGGCAGACAGCACCAAGATACGCCAGGCATTGATGAATCTCGTCAGCAATGCCTGCAAGTTCACCGAGAACGGTGTCATTGAAGTGCATGCCGAGCGTTCGGTGCTGGATGACGCCGAATGGATTTGTATTTCGGTGGAGGACAGCGGCATCGGCATGGATCGCGTGGAGCAGGAGAAACTGTTTAGCGAATTTACCCAGGCCAGCACTACCACCAGTAAGAAGTACGGCGGGAGCGGTCTGGGTCTCGCCATCAGCCAGAGGTTTTGCCAATTGATGGGAGGCGCGATTACCGTCGAGAGTACAGTCGGAGAAGGTTCACAGTTTACGATTTGCCTGCCGGTCGATGTTGAGACTGCGATTGCCGCAAGAGAAAACGATTAGCGTCGCCTATAAGGATCCAGCGTCTTTCTATGCAAGATTTGGGATTAATACTACTCGGCCTGGCACTGCTCTGGGGTGGAACGGAGCTGGTGATCGATGGCGCCGTTAGGATTGCGCGTCGGTACGGTTTCTCGGAAATTCTCATCGGCCTCACGGTACTGGCAATAGGTAGCGATCTCCCCGAAACAGTTGTCGCGTTGCATGGTGCATTTCTCAATCTGGCCGGTACGGATACTTCTGCGCTGATCGTGGGTAATGCCATTGGTAGCGCATTTGGTCAAATTGGCCTGGTGATGGGTGTTGCCGGGTTGATTTCCTACCTTACCCTTGCCAGGCGTTTTATTTTTATGCACGGCAGCGTGTTGTTGCTCTCGGTAATCCTGTTGTTTTTCGCCGGTCAGGATGGCGAAGTTAGTCGAATTGAAGGTGTTGTGCTGATTGCTGCATTCGCTATCTACATGGTGATGGCGTTCAAAACCCGGGGGGATCACAAAGAGGAATTTGTTGAGCAGAAGGGAAATGTATTCTATTTCTGGTCTTCCCTGATCGCCGGAATGGTGGTGGTCTACGTCGGGTCCGAGCTGACCATTCTTTCAGCGACTGCCCTGGCAGAGAGACTGGGCGTATCGCAATCGCTGATTGCCATCGTCATCATTGGTGCAGGCACCAGTTTGCCGGAATTGTCGATCTCCATATCGGCTGCGTTGAAAAAGCAGGGTGGGTTGTCGGTCGGAAATATTATCGGCAGCAATATTTATGATGCACTTGTTCCCATTGGTGTTGCCTCGATAATTTCCCCGCTTCGATTCGAGCACAATTTACTATGGTTTGATTTGCCGGTGCTGCTTGGGTTGTCGGTGCTGACACTGTATTTCTTCAGACGCAAACGCGGGCTGCAAAAAGGCGAGGCAATGGTGCTGGTGCTGGCCTATCTTGCCTACTTGATGAGTAAGGTTGTACAGGTCTAGTCGTCACCGCGAAGCCAGCCGAGAATATCACTGGCCTGGTCTGCAAGCCCCTTGTAAGCCAATTGCGTATCATCCATTCCCTCGATCGCCGCAATCAGATTGTTCTTTTTGTTCGGGTCTTTTCGTAGCGTTGCGCAATTGGTGAGATAGGTGCGTATGGTGAACAGCGCGCAGCCGA
>Ga0111141_166_pt1 | contig 10517 bp, 4 predicted proteins | sample DeeMarSeWOR28_12_FD_80396 | JGI IMG/M metagenome (GOLD analysis project Ga0111141, IMG submission 80396) | Acidithiobacillales bacterium SG8_45 | reverse complement strand
CCCGGCTTGGCCAGTACCTGGCCACGCTCGACTTCTTCACGCTTGGTGCCGCGCAGCAGTACGCCGACGTTGTCGCCAGCCTGACCTTCGTCCAGCAACTTGCGGAACATTTCCACGCCGGTGCAGGTGGTCTTGGCGGTGTCCTTGATACCGACGATTTCGAGCTCGTCGCCAACCTTGACGATGCCGCGCTCGATACGACCGGTGACCACGGTGCCGCGACCGGAGATCGAGAACACGTCTTCCACCGGCATCAGGAAGGCACCGTCGACGGCACGTTCCGGCTGCGGAATGTAGGAATCCAGGGCCTCGGCCAGCTTCAGGATGCTGGGCTCGCCGATGTCGGAGGTATCGCCTTCGATCGCTTTCAGGGCCGAACCGGTGATGATCGGGGTGTCGTCGCCCGGGAATTCATAGGAATCCAGCAGCTCACGCACTTCCATTTCCACCAGTTCCAGCAGTTCCGGGTCATCGACCTGGTCGGCCTTGTTCAGGTAGACCACGATATAAGGCACACCAACCTGACGCGCCAGCAGGATGTGCTCACGGGTCTGGGGCATGGGGCCGTCTGCGGCACTCACCACCAGGATCGCGCCGTCCATCTGGGCGGCGCCGGTAATCATGTTCTTCACGTAATCAGCATGGCCCGGGCAGTCGACGTGGGCGTAATGACGTGCTTCGGTCTCGTACTCCACGTGGGCGGTGGCGATAGTAATACCGCGCTCGCGCTCTTCGGGGGCGTTATCGATCTGGTCATAGGCCTTGGCTTCACCACCGTACTTCTTGCCCAGCACCATGGTCAGGGCGGCGGTCAGCGTGGTCTTGCCGTGGTCAACGTGGCCAATGGTGCCAACGTTAACGTGGGGCTTCGTACGTTCGAATTTTTCCTTGGACATGTTATTAAGCCTCTGCGACTAGCTTGCTTTCTTGATTACTGTTTCCGCAACACTGTTAGGCGCTGCGTTATATTTCTTGAATTCCATCGTGTAGTTGGCACGCCCCTGAGTCGCTGAACGCAGGCTCGTGGCATAACCAAACATCTCGGCCAACGGCACTTCGGCGCGAATCGCCTTGCCAGCCGGAATGTCTTCCATGCCGAGAATCATGCCGCGGCGCGAATTCAGGTCGCCGTTAACGCTTCCCATGTAATCTTCCGGGGTAACCACTTCAACGGCCATGATCGGCTCAAGCACAACCGGCTTTGCCTGCAGCGCAGCTTCGCGGAAACACATGGAGCCAGCCATCTTGAAGGCGTTCTCCGAAGAGTCGACTTCGTGATACGAACCGTCGTACAAGGTGACCTTTACGTCGACCACAGGGAATCCGGCCTGAATGCCGCGTTCCATTGCCTCGACCACACCCTTTTCAACCGCTGGAATGTACTCACGCGGCACCACACCACCTTTAATTGCATCGACAAACTCAAAGCCAGTGCCTGCCTCTTGTGGCTCAAGCTTCAGGTAAACGTGTCCATACTGACCACGACCACCGGACTGCTTGGCATACTTGTGCTGGTGCTCGATCGGCTGGCGAATGGTTTCGCGGTAGGCCACCTGCGGCGCACCGACATTGGCTTCAACGCCAAACTCGCGCTTCATACGATCGATAATAATGTCCAGGTGCAATTCACCCATACCGGAGATAATGGTCTGGCCGGATTCCTCATCGGTGCGAACGCGGAATGACGGATCTTCCTGGGCCAGGCGTGACAGGGCGATGCCCATCTTTTCCTGGTCAGCCTTGGTCTTCGGCTCAACCGCCTGGGCGATCACCGGCTCCGGGAACTCCATGCGTTCCAGCGTAATGATCGCGCTGGGATCACACAGGGTGTCGCCCGTTGTAATGTCTTTCAGGCCCACAGCAGCGGCGATATCTCCGGCGCGGACTTCCTTGATCTCTTCACGCGAATTGGCGTGCATCTGCAAAATACGACCGATACGCTCTTTCTTCTGGCGAACTGCGTTGTAAATCGTATCGCCGGAATTCAGAACGCCGGAATAAACACGGAAGAACACCAGCTGACCCACAAACGGGTCGGTGGCAATCTTGAATGCCAGTGCAGCAAACGGTTCGTCGTCGGTCGAATGGCGCTCGGCTTCGGTTTCGTCCTTATCGTCAAGGACACCCTTGATGGCGGGCACATCGGTCGGCGCCGGCATGATTTCGACAACTGCGTCGAGCATTGCCTGAACACCCTTGTTCTTGAACGCAGAACCGCACAACACACAAACGATCTCGTTAGCCAGGGTACGCGCGCGCAGACCCTGCCAGATTTCTTTCTCGGTGAGCTCGGTTTCTTCCAGGTACTTGTCCATCAGCTCTTCAGAGCTCTCGGCGGCGGCTTCAACCAGCTGCTCGCGAAGCTCAGTGGCCTTGTCGAGCAGGTCTGCCGGGATCTCTTCTTCACGGAAGGTGACCCCCATGTCGTCCTCGCTCCAGTAGATGGCTTTCATCTTGACCAGGTCGACGACGCCCTTGAAATTTTCTTCGGCGCCGATATTCAGCTGAAGCGGTATCGGGTTGGAACCCAGACGATCCTTGATCTGACCAACTACGCGCAGGAAATCGGCACCGGCACGGTCCATCTTGTTAACGAAGGCCATGCGCGGCACGTGATACTTGTCAGCCTGGCGCCAGACAGTTTCCGACTGAGGCTCGACACCACCCACTGCGCAAAACACGGCGCAGGCGCCGTCGAGCACGCGCAAGGAACGTTCGACCTCAATGGTGAAGTCAACGTGGCCGGGGGTATCAATAATATTGATGCGGTGCTCCGGATACTGCTGGGCCATGCCCTTCCAGAAACACGTGGTCGCAGCAGACGTAATGGTAATACCACGCTCCTGCTCCTGCTCCATCCAGTCCATGGTCGCTGCACCATCGTGTACCTCACCAATCTTGTGAGATACGCCCGTATAAAAAAGAATACGTTCGGTGGTTGTCGTCTTACCGGCGTCAATATGCGCCATAATTCCGACGTTGCGATACCGATTGATTGGTGTCTTGCGTGCCATGGTGATGTATCCGTAAATTAATCCCGTTACCAGCGATAGTGGGCGAAGGCCTTGTTGGCCTCAGCCATGCGATGTGTATCTTCGCGCTTCTTGTAAGCCGTACCGCGTCTCTCGGCGGCATCCATCAGTTCGTCAGCAAGGCGCACACCCATGGATTTTCCACCACGTGCGCGAGCGGCATCGACGATCCAGCGCATTGCCAATGCGGCCTGGCGCGAGGGCTTGACCTCAACCGGAACCTGGTAGGTAGCACCACCAACACGGCGGGATTTCACTTCCACGTCCGGCTTGATGTTGTCCAGAGCCTGCTGGAACAGATCCAGCGGGTCCTGCTTACTGCGCTCAGCCATCGTGTTCAGCGCGCCATAAACGATCTTCTCCGCGACGGATTTCTTGCCGCTGAACATGATGACGTTAATGAATTTCGCAAGCGTTTCGTTGCCGAACTTGGGATCCGGCAGGATCGTGCGCTTGGGAACCTCTCTTCTTCTTGGCATTTGCCTTTCCTAGCTGACTGGTTAAACCTGTGTTCCAGAGACCAAAAACGCCGCACCCATGGGCACGGCGAATAAAATTCGCTTTAATAAATCAGGACTTGGGACGTTTGGCGCCGTACTTGGAACGGCCCTGGCGACGATCTGAGACGCCTGCCGTATCCAGCGTGCCACGCACCGTATGGTAGCGTACGCCCGGTAAGTCCTTTACACGTCCACCGCGGATTAGCACCACGGAGTGTTCCTGGAGATTGTGACCCTCACCACCGATGTAAGTGGACACTTCATAACCATTGGTCAGACGTACACGAGCCACCTTACGCAGAGCCGAATTCGGCTTTTTTTTTTGGTCTCTTTTTTCCGCGGTTTGCGCACTAATTGGTTAATCGTCGGCATCTTTCTCTCCAGCCCAAAAAACAAACGACAGGCCGGATTTGTCCTCCGACCTGTCCTCAGGTGGGGCGCGATTCTAGGGATACGCCCTTACCCTGTCAAGCTAATTTGTGGCCAAAATGGCCTGTTTCGGCCCTAAACCTAGGCTCCGACGACCTCTTCCCCTTCGCCGCCGCTGGCGGTAGTCGATGGGGTCGCGGAAAGCGCGCTCTCGAGCTCCAGGGCCTCTTCTTTCTCGTCGTGACGCAGGCGCTTGCGCTCCTGATGGTACGCAAGGCCGGTTCCCGCCGGAATCAGGCGCCCAACAATGACATTTTCCTTCAAACCGCGGAGTCGGTCGCGCTTGCCGTTGATCGATGCCTCGGTCAGCACGCGTGTAGTCTCCTGGAACGAGGCCGCAGAAATGAAGGATTCCGTAGAAAGAGACGCCTTGGTGATACCCAGCAGGTTGCGCTCGTAGGTAGCAGGCTGCTTGCCTTCGGCCTCCATCACCTCGTTCTCCTCCAGCACCAGGGAGCGCTCAGCCTGCTCGCCTGGCAGGAAGTAGGTGTCGCCTGGATCGTTCACGGTCACCTTGCGCAGCATCTGGCGAATAATCACCTCGATATGCTTGTCGTTGATTTTCACGCCCTGCAAGCGATATACGTCCTGAACCCCGTCAACGATGTAGTTGGTCAGGGTCTCGACACCCAGCAGACGCAGGATATCGTGCGCTACCGGTGAACCGTCGACAATGATATCGCCCTGTTCCACGGTTTCGCCCTCGAAAACCGAGATATGTCGACCCTTAACAATCAACCACTCATGGGGCTCGCCGTCACGATCGGTGATGACCAGTCGCTGCTTGCCTTTGGTTTCCTTGCCGAACGACACCACGCCGGTGACCTCGGCCAGGATGGCGGCGTCTTTCGGCTTGCGTGCCTCAAACAGCTCCGCCACTCGCGGCAGACCACCCGTAATATCACGAGTTTTTGACGATTCCTGCGGAATACGGGCCAGTACGTCGCCAATATTTACCGCGGCACCGTTTTCAACGGTAATGATGGCGCCGGCCGGCAACGGATAGCGTGCCGGTTGATCGGTACCCTGAATCATTACCGGCTTACCCTTGCCATCCAGCAACGAAATCATTGGCTTGGCGTCTTTAGCGCCACGAGACTGTTTCGCATCCAGCACCACGTAGGTAGAAAGACCGGTGACATCGTCGGTCTTCTTCTCCACGGTGACATTGTCGATCAGGTCGGCGAAGGCCACCTTGCCAGCCACTTCCGTAACAATCGGGTGGGTGTGCGGATCCCAGTTGGCCACAATATTGCCGGCCTGAATCTCGTCACCATCTTTGACCGAAATCACCGCACCAAACGGGACCTTGTAGCGCTCACGATCGCGGCCATGCTCATCCTGCACGATCAGCTCACCGGAACGCGAAACCGCGACCAGCTTGCCATCGGCATTCTGGACCGTCTTGATGTTGCGCAGTCGGGCAGATCCGTTGGTTTTTACCTCAATCTTGGAAATAGCGGTCGCACGCGATGCGGCGCCACCAATATGGAAGGTACGCATGGTCAGCTGGGTTCCGGGCTCACCGATACTCTGGGCGGCGATAACACCAACTGCCTCTCCATTGTTGACCAGGTGCCCGCGGGCCAGATCACGTCCGTAACACTTGGCGCAAACGCCATAATGGTTGTCGCAGGTTACGGCAGAACGCACCAGCACCTGATCGATGTTGGCTTCCTCCAGCTTGCCGACCAGACCTTCGTCGAGCATGGTGCCGTCGGGAACGACGACAACCTTGGCATCGGACGGATCCACTACGTCACCAATCACGGTACGACCCAGGATACGATCGCGAAGTGGTACTACCACTTCACCACCTTCCACCAGCGCAGAACGGGTCACGCCTTTGCTGGTGCCGCAGTCTTCATTGGTGACAACCAGATCCTGACAAACGTCAACCAGGCGACGGGTGAGGTAACCCGAGTTCGCGGTCTTCAATGCGGTATCGGCCAGACCCTTACGAGCACCATGAGTTGAAATAAAGTACTGCAACACCGACAGGCCTTCGCGGAAATTGGCCGTAATCGGTGTCTCGATGATGGAGCCATCCGGTTTGGCCATCAGGCCGCGCATACCGGCAAGCTGACGAATCTGGGCGGCACTACCACGAGCGCCCGAGTCGGCCATCATAAAGATTGAATTAAAGGAATCCTGTTTGACGTCTTTTCCGTCCTTGTCCTTGACGAGATCACTACCGAGTTTATCCATCATGGACTTCGCCACTTTGTCAGAGGTATGGGTCCAGATATCAACAACCTTGTTGTAGCGCTCGCCATCGGTCAGCAGACCCGAAGCATGTTGCTTCTGAATCGATTTCACCTGCTCTTCGGAGTCGGCCAGGATGCTGACCTTTTCTTCCGGTGTAATCATATCGTCCACGCCGATGGAGACGCCGGAACGGGCGGCGAAAGCGAAACCGGTATACATCAGTTTGTCGGCGAAAATAACGGTCGCTTTCAAGCCAACTTTTCGGTAGCAGGTATTGATCAGCTCGGAGATATCACGCTTCTTGAGCGGCTTGTTCATCAGCTCCTCAAAATCGAGACCTGCCGGCAGCAGCTCCGACAACAAGGCACGGCCAATGGTGGTGTCAACCAGGCGCCGGTGCTCTACTTGATTACCCTCTTCATCAATTTGTACCTGCTTCAGGCGGACCTTAACCTTGGCATGCAGCGATACGGTGCCGGTGTTATAGGCACGGTCAACTTCTTCCACGTCAGCATAAACCCGGCCCTCGCCCTTGGCGTTGATGGCTTCGCGGGTCATGTAGTACAGACCCAGAACGATATCCTGCGACGGCACAATGATCGGCTCGCCGTTAGCTGGCGACAACACATTGTTGGTCGACATCATCAGGGTGCGCGCTTCCAGCTGTGCCTCGGTCGACAACGGAATATGCACCGCCATCTGGTCACCATCGAAGTCAGCGTTATAGGCGGCACACACGAGTGGATGCAGCTGAATCGCCTTGCCTTCAATCAACACCGGCTCGAACGCCTGAATGCCCAGACGGTGAAGTGTGGGCGCGCGGTTTAACATTACCGGGTGCTCACGAATAACTTCTTCCAGGATATCCCAAACTTCCGGGCTCGCCTGTTCGACCATCTTTTTGGCCGCCTTGATGGTGGTCGCCAGACCACGGGCCTCGAGCTTGCCGAAGATGAATGGCTTGAACAATTCCAGCGCCATTTTCTTTGGCAGACCGCACTGGTGCAGCTTCAGCGTCGGGCCCACCACGATGACGGAACGGCCGGAGTAATCGACGCGCTTGCCCAGAAGGTTCTGGCGGAAGCGACCCTGCTTGCCCTTGATCATGTCGGCCAGTGATTTCAGCTGGCGCTTGTTGGCACCGGTGATTGCCTTGCCGCGACGACCATTGTCGAGCAATGCATCGACGGCTTCCTGCAGCATGCGCTTTTCGTTGCGCACGATAATGTCCGGAGCGTTCAGGTCCAGCAGACGACGCAAACGGTTGTTGCGGTTGATCACACGACGATAAAGGTCGTTCAGATCGGAGGTGGCAAAACGGCCACCGTCCAGCGGTACCAGTGGACGCAGTTCCGGGGGCAGCACCGGCAGGATCTCGAGGATCATCCATCCTGGGTGGTTACCAGAGGTAATAAAGGCCTCGATAACCTTCAGGCGTTTGGTCAGTTTCTTGATCTTGGTCTCGGATTTGGTTGCACCGAGCTCTTCACGCAGGACCGTGCGCTCGTGTTCCAGATCCAGGCCTCGTAACAATTCACGGACAGCTTCGGCACCCATGCGGGCATCGAACTCGTCGCCGTATTCTTCGATCGCGTTGAGATAGGCCTCTTCATTCAGGAGTGTGCCTTTTTCCAGCGGGGTCATACCCGGCTCGACAACAACATAGGCCTCGAAGTAGAGAACGCGTTCAATATCGCGCAGCGTCATGTCCAGGGCCAGGCCCATGCGCGACGGCAGCGATTTCAGGAACCAGATATGGGCAACAGGACTGGCAAGCTCAATGTGGCCCATGCGTTCGCGGCGTACTTTCGATAGCGTCACTTCGACGCCGCACTTCTCGCAAATCACGCCGCGGTGTTTCAGGCGCTTGTACTTGCCGCAAAGACACTCGTAATCCTTGACCGGGCCGAAGATCTTGGCGCAAAACAGTCCGTCACGCTCGGGCTTGAACGTGCGGTAATTAATGGTTTCCGGTTTTTTGACTTCACCAAAAGACCAGGAACGGATTTTCTCCGGTGAGGCCAATCCGATACGGATGACATCAAAATCTTCGGATTTACCCGGTTGCTTGAAAAGATTAAATAGATCTTTCATCGCGTTTACCTATCATCAGTGCGGCACAAGGCCGCGGTCCTCGCTACCGGGGGCTCTCACCCCCGGATACGAATTATTCCTGCTCGAGTTCGATATCGATACCGAGTGAACGGATTTCCTTAACCAGCACATTAAAGGACTCCGGCATGCCGGCCTCCATGCGGTGATCACCCTTGACGATGTTTTCGAACATCTTGGTACGACCCTGCACGTCATCCGACTTCACCGTCAGCATTTCCTGCAACGTGTAGGATGCGCCGTACGCCTCAAGTGCCCACACTTCCATCTCACCGAAGCGTTGGCCACCGAACTGCGCCTTGCCACCCAGTGGTTGCTGTGTGACCAGACTGTACGGACCGGTGGAACGGGCATGCATCTTGTCGTCGACCAGATGGTTCAGCTTAAGGATGTACATGTAGCCCACGGTGACCTGCCGATCGAAAGCCTGTCCGCTTCGGCCATCGTACAAGGTGGTTTGACCGGAACGCGGCAGTCCTGCCAGTTCCAGCATCTGTTTGATTTCCTCTTCGTCTGCACCATCAAACACCGGCGTTGCCATTGGTACGCCGCCACGGAGGTTGTTGGCCAGATTCATGACTTCGCCATCATCCAGTGACTTGATGTCTTCCTTCTTGCCGCCACTGTTGTAGACCTTGTCCAGATACTTGCGTACCTCTTCGACCCTGGCTTCCTGCTTCAGCATGGTGTCGATTTGCGTACCCAGATGCTTGGCGGCCCAGCCGAGATGCGTTTCCAGCACCTGACCCACGTTCATACGAGAAGGCACACCAAGCGGATTCAGCACGATATCGACAGGATTGCCGTCTGCGGTGTAAGGCATGTCTTCCACCGGCACGATGCGTGAAATCACGCCCTTGTTACCGTGGCGACCGGCCATTTTGTCGCCGGGCTGCAGGCGGCGCTTCACCGCCACGTGCACCTTGACCATCTTCAGCACACCGGGTGCCAGATCGTCACCGGAAGTCAGCTTGGCCTTCTTCTCGGTGTACTTGGTGTCGTAGAACTCCTTGTGGCCGGCCAACTGTGCCTTCAACTGCTCCATCGTCTGACTGACTTCTTCATTGCGCATGCGCACGTCAAACCATTTGTCGCGTTCCAGTTCCGCAAGATAGTTCTTGGTAACCTTGTCACCGGCCTTCAGTGCGCCTGGCCCACCGTCGGCAACCTTGCCGACCAGCAAGCGCTCAACACGAGCGAAGAGATCCTCTTCCACGATGCGGAACTCGTCATTGAGATCCTTTTTCACGCGATCCAGATCAGACTGCTCAATCGCCTTGGCGCGGGCATCTTTCTCCACGCCATCGCGGGTAAAGACCTGCACGTCAATGACCGTTCCAGTCATACCGGACGGCATCCGCAGCGAGGTATCTTTTACATCAGATGCCTTCTCGCCGAAGATCGCACGCAGCAGTTTCTCTTCCGGGGTCAGCTGGGTTTCGCCCTTCGGTGTGACCTTGCCCACCAGAATATCGCCAGCATTGACCTCGGCACCGATGTATACGATGCCGGATTCATCCAGCTTGGAGAGTGCGGCTTCGCCCACGTTCGGGATATCGCGTGTGATCTCTTCCGAGCCCAGTTTGGTATCACGAGCAACGGTATTCAGTTCCTCAATGTGAATGGTGGTGAACTTGTCCTCTTCGACCACGCGCTCGGAAATGAGAATTGAATCCTCGAAGTTGTAGCCGTTCCACGGCATAAAGGCGACCAGGATATTGCGACCCAGAGCAAGTTCACCCATGTCGGTACTTGGGCCATCAGCCAACACGTCGCCCTTGGCGACAACGTTGCCGACATTCACCAGGGGCTTCTGGTTGATGTTGGTGTTCTGATTGGAGCGCTGGTACTTGACCAGGTTGTAGATGTCGACACCGGCCTCACCGGCACCGGTTTCGTCATCGTTGACGCGAACAACGATGCGGCTGGCATCCACCGAATCCACCATACCACCGCGACGGGCAACAACGGCCACGCCGGAATCAACGCATACGGTGCGTTCAATACCAGTACCCACCAGTGGCTTCTCGGAGCGAAGGGTCGGTACAGCCTGACGCTGCATGTTCGACCCCATCAGGGCGCGGTTAGCATCATCGTGTTCCAGGAACGGAATCAAGGCTGCGGCGACCGAAACAATTTGCGATGGCGCCACATCAATGTAGTTCACCATATCCGGTGTCGATAGCGTGAATTCATTCTTGTGGCGACAGGAAACCAGTTCGTCCGTCAGTACACC
>Ga0111141_167_pt1 | contig 10613 bp, 4 predicted proteins | sample DeeMarSeWOR28_12_FD_80396 | JGI IMG/M metagenome (GOLD analysis project Ga0111141, IMG submission 80396) | Acidithiobacillales bacterium SG8_45 | reverse complement strand
CCCTGGGGATCACCTTTCTGCTGGGCATTTTGCTGGCCGCGGCCTATTTCATGATGGTGGTCATCGGCGGCCTGACCGGGGTGATTTATGTCGCGGATGTCGGATTGCGCCGCCTGTTCAAGAAAGAAAAGGCGGGGAAAGGCCTGATGGTCCTGAGCCTCATCGGCGCCTTTATCGTGCTGGGGCTGGTGCAGCTCATTCCGCTGCTGGGCAGCCTGGCGGTGTTCCTGCTTAGTGTGTTGGGCATCGGCGCGCTCAAATACCAGTTCATTCAGCAATATCGGGCCTGAATTTTGTTACTTTAAGAAACGCCGATAACTCACTGAAATATAGATAATTACGTATCGTTTCGACAAAGGCCGAAATCCACAATATTTATATGTTTGTTACTTTAAGAAACACCGCTAAGTATATGTAAATAATATAATAATCATCTTAGAAACACGTCATTTCGGCCCCCGAGCCAGAATCTGCCGTGCAAGGACGCACAAATGTCGCGCATGGGGATGGAACCCCGCTTGTGCGCGACCAGAAAACAAAACGGCGACTCGGTACAAAACCAGAGTCGCCGGTTACCTATATATAAGGTATGACGAATATTACGAACTAAGGGCTGCCGGGAATAATCACCAGAATGGTGTCGGCAATCCAGTCGCCCAACCCACTCACGGGTTTCACCGCGTACAGGTTGATGTACTGGCCCTCAGCCCGTGCCAGTTGGGCGCGTTCCAGCGCCTCGGTTGTGCCTTCACTCAGGTTCACCAACAGAATCCGCGCCTCATCGGGCACCATCACGCTCTGATCCGACAGGGACGGCACGGCATTGCTGTTGTCCGGATCGTCCGGATCCAGCAGCAGCACCAGGCTCGAACCATCGCTGGCGACACTACCCACGGTACCACTCAAGCGAGTGGTCGCATCCAGGCCCAGTGCCTCGGTATCCAGCAACACCACCAACTCGCCCCGCATAAGCAGCGCGACGTCGTCATACACGCCATCGACCCGTACCGGTCGGGGCGGGAATAAGGCCGCACTGGTGAGCGGATTGCCACGTTGGTCAATGATACGCGTGCCATTGCCGCCTTCCACCGCGGCCTGCAGCCGCACGGCCAGCGGAGTCGGACGGTTCACATCCATAGTGAATTCTTCATCGGTGGAATCGGGCACCGCCACCGGGGACGAGACGGTGTCGCCTTCCACCACCAGGGTTTCACCCAGGCCAATGGTCAGGGCATCGAGCACCAGCGGATACACATGTTCGCCTTCATCATGGCGAATCAAATGCTGCCCGTCCTCGACCAGTTCCCACAGTTCGCTGCAGTCACCGGGCCGGGATTGTTGCTCGGCCGGCAGGTCGGGGTCCCAGATGCGGCACTCACCCGGCGGGGGTCGATGATGATCCGGAATCTCCGGCTTGATGAAGGCCCACAACTTACCGTTGACCGTGGCTTGAAGGCCCACGGTGCGTTGCAGCGCCTGCAACGGTCGCGGGAAACCGTCAAAATCAAAGAACGAGTCATCCCGCGAGACCCGCACGCGAATGCAGCGGGTGGCGTCCTCATCATCCATCGTTTCCATCCCGGGCAGGGCATCACACAACAACAGGCTGCGATCCTCCGGATCAACCGCCCGAATGTAGCCCACGACGCGGATCAGCTTGCCGCTATAGGCCCTGGTGATAGCGCGCAGAAACACCACCGGGCGAAAATTAAACTCCATACAACTCCCGTCCACGTCCCGCGAGTCCGAATGGTTCGCGCTGATGGAGGCACAGTGGCCACTGCTGCGTTGCACCACATGGATGGCCTTCTCGGCGTCCATATCAAACTCGAACAACACCTTGGCGTCGGGCGCGACCACAAACCCGCCATGTACCACGAAATCGAGCTTGTTATTGCCCGGCAAGTGGGGATAGGCGCTGTTACGGCTCGGCGTGTCGCAATCGGTATCATCCAGCTTGAGCTCGATGCCGTCATTCACCAGGGTCAGGCGGATTTTTTCATACGTGCCCGCCGGCAGGGTGGCAAACGCCAACGGCCGGGAATGATCGCGCAGAGTCAGCAGATCAAAGGTGCGGGCATCGCCCTGGTAGAGGGTATGGCGGCCGTTGCCCAGCACCTCCACCTGGTGATAAGTGACGCACACCGCCTTGATGGTGCCGTCGGCAATCGGATTGTCGGTGATGAGGATCCCGACGGTACCCGTGCCGGGATTCGTATGGGTGGTCCCTGTGGACCCACCACCACAGCCAGCAAGTAGGGTAGCGAACCACAACAGAACCATCGAAAACGTCAGTTTCGACATGATGAACCTCCCCCCGAAGGTTTTCGTGTTTTTTTCGCTGTGTAGCTTATTAAAATATAGCAGCGACCCACAAGGATGTGGGAAGTGCAGATAATGCATGGAGCAATTATCTGCCAATGTGGTCAGACAATAACCAATCAGCCCTAAGACCTTCAGTTGATTCCAGAATCAGCGGACAAGTCCTTAATCAGATTCGGGTTTAATCATCTGACGGGTCGCAGTCCACGGATAGCATGTATAAAGGTAGGGGTTGCGAAGAAACTGCCCATTAGGTGGATTGATATACAAGAAGGTATGACCAACGTAAATCTCTACGAACGTGGGCGTCACATTACAAAAGTTTCTGACGCCTTTCTCCGTTATCTTACCGTTATATTGGCACCAGTAGCGGGTAGGCTGTTGACCGTTAGGGCTTGTTGATCAGCCGTTCGCGATACCTGCATGTCGGTTAAAGTTGCGGTGTATGTCTGCGTTGAAGTGTTGTCGCTCGAGCCGCCTCCACCACAGCCGGCTAGCATCACAACCGATAATACAAAAGCCAAAAGTTTCAGTGCTGTTCGCATCTGTATTTCTCCTAAAAATCGTACGTTACCAGCAAACTGGTTTGTCCAACCGGTAGCGCGTAGGGTGCAGACATTTGCAGCAGCAAGTTGCCGTTATCCTGGCTGTAGGTACCCGCGGCAATGCTTACTTCATTATCATCCACCACACCGTTACCGTTCGCATCGACAAAGAGTTTTACTGTCTGTATCCCTGTGTCATTACCGCTACCCGAGGCTTGCAGTGTGATTGAGTTTAACTCGATATCACCCGAATCACTCTCGAGTCGTACCGCCAGCAGCACATTGTTGCGACTACCCGGTGATACTGTTTTGTCGGCGACGGGGAGTAGCTCAAGGGTTACTCCGATCGGGACTGCAAGACCACCGGGATCTCTGATAACACCATTGATTTGATTGTCTGCATCATTGGGACCACCGTCTTGCAGTGTTAGCTGGATGCAACCATGACCCGGGTTGAGGCCGACGACATAACTGCTGTCTCCGGGCGCAGGACAGGCGCCGTTACTACCTGCGGCACTCGCCAGCGCGTTGTTGTCATTGACAACGAAGTCCTGCCATTGAGTTACCACATATTTTCGATAACGGGCGTTGGCCGGGATCGGATATCGCAACGGAACCACAACCTTTGCCGAGTTGCCGGGCTCGACGCCGAGGATCTCGAAATCAGCAATGGCGTTCGGATAACCAAACTCAACATCTTCGCCTACCGCCGACTCGCTAAGGCCAGCAACGTAACCAATATTAAATGCGCGCTCACCGAGACGCAGACTCAGGCCTGTTTGTGTTTCCAGTACATACCCTTCGGATAACATCAGCACATTACTGGCGGCGTTGGCGTCAAGATAATCGGGTACGCCGTCATTATCGCTATCGGCCGAACCTTCATCAGCATCACTGCTGCCGTCACCATCGCTGTCGAAGTCACTGCTGAGCGACGGTGCAGTAGCAACAATCCGGAGCAGGCTCTCCGCGCTGTTGGTCGCAATAGGTGCGCCGTCATCCGCAAGATTAACAACAACCCGATAAACACCCTCCGCCAATATCGAGGGATCGATGGTGTAGCTATCATCACTGAAATCAGTCGGGTCAAACATGCCACTGTCACTGCTGGCCCAGTTATAGCTATGACTATCGCCAGGATTGGGATCGGTGACCACGGCCGTGATCGTGATCGGCCCGCCATCCGCGGCGGCCGTGGTGACGGTCTGGCCTTGCTGGGTCGCGATGATTCGCGCGGTCGGCATCACGTTGGCCTGAGTAATTGTCACGGTATGCGTCGATTGCGATCCGGGTACCGCATTCACCGCATTGTCGATGGACAGGGTGAACGTTTCCGGTCCTTCATAGACGAAGTCGCGCACAATGTTGATCGGAATACTGGCGCTCGTACCGCTGTCGATACTAAGCGTGCCAGCAACGGCATCGTGATCTTCAGGATTCATTGCCGCACCCGAGATGGAATAGTTGATCTGCACTGGGTAGGTCACAGCTGAACCATTCAGTTCAACAAGTACATTGGCGATATCACCTTCGTCGACGGTTTGATCGATGCCAAAATTGACGAGGGGGATCACATCCACGGCTTGCGTATCCTGTGCGGTGTTACCGGAGATATCCGCCGCCTCCCAGGTGACGATGTGACTGCCGGGTGTAAAGGGACCACTGTTGTCAGGCACCGCAGCGACCGCACCATCGCGAGCATCCACGGCAGTGGCGGTGCCGATGGCTACCGCGGTCAGCGCACCGGTCGAATCGGCCGTGACATCCGTCGGGACGGTCAAGACCGGCGGTACCGTATCGGCCTGGGGATCATCACCTTGCTGATATTCCACCAGGTTGCTCACGCCATCACCATCGCGATCCAGCGCGCTGTCGTCGGTGTTGGGATCCAGCCCGTTGCTGACTTCCCAGCCATCGGGCATGCCATCGCCATCGGTATCGGCATTACGCGGATCCGTATCCGCATCAAATTCTTCCCAATTCGCGAGACCATCACCATCGCTGTCCAGTTCGCCGTCGCTGTCGGTGAGTGGATCGAAGCCGTTGGCGAGTTCCCAACCATCAAGCGCACCATCGCCGTCACTGTCGGCTACGTTCGGGTTGAGCTGCATGAGCAGCCATACCGCATTGGGTCCATCGTTGGCGATGAACGCATCCCTATCACCGTCGCCATCCACGTCACCCAGACTGAGACCAAAGCTGGTGGCTGTGCCCAGCCGCAGGCCGCTATCCACCATGGTGCCATCGCCGCTATTCAGCCAGAGTTTGTTGGCACCCGTGTTAGCGACGAAGGCATCGAGATCACCGTCACCGTCAACGTCGAATAGACTGACGTCATTGCCGGTATCATTACCGATCGTCTGGCCGCTGTCAGTGAAGCTACCGGTGCCGTCGTTGAGCCAGACTCGATCACCGGCACCAGCGATAACCTCAAAGGCATCCAGGTCGCCGTCACCATCCAGGTCGCCCAGGGCCACCGCGATACTCGTTGCATTACCGCCGAGCGCCTGACCGCTGTCTAAAAGGGCAGGCTCAGTAGGCGTGTAAGGATACGCAATGAAGACCTGATTCGGTTGATCGCGATTGACCACAAAGGCATCTTCGATTAGATCGCCATTCAGATCTCCCAGCGCTACATCTTCACTGTTGCCCGCGACGGGATCAGAGGTGAGGCCGGAATTAGGTACGTTACTACCTGGCAGGAAACTATAAACTGCGTTTGTACCCCAGTTGGCGACGAACAGGCCAGGCGCAGGGTTGGCCGGATTAATATGTCCGAATTCGATACCATCGCTGGTGCCCGGACCAAAACTCTGGCCGCTGTCACTGAACACACCTTGTGGATCGCCATTGGCCGCGTTAAGCCACAATGTGTTGGACTGCGCGTTGACCGGGTGCGCGAGTAGCGCATCGAGATCGCCATCGTTATCAATATCGGCCAGGGCCACATCCAGCGCCTCTAGATCGTTGAGCGTGTTCTCTGCGCTCAAGCTGAAATTGCCTGCGCCATCATTGATCCAGATGGCACTGCCACCAACCCGGTTGGCAACGAACGCATCGAGATCGCCGTCACCGTCGAGGTCGCCGAGTTCCACTGCCTCGCTGATGGCGCTGCCCAGCGTTTGGCCGCTGTTCTCATAGCGAAATAGAGCCAGCTCGGCACCATCATTCAGCCCATCTCCATCGCTGTCGGCGTTGTTGGGATCACTCTCCTTGTCGTACTCGACTTTGTTGCTCAGGCCGTCGCTGTCATTATCGAGGTTGGCATCCGCGATCAATGGTTGTAGTCCATTATCGATTTCCCAGTTGTCGGGCAGGCCATCGCCATCGCTATCGGCATTGAGGGGATTGGTTGCGTAGACAAGGATCTCATCGCCGTCGCTAATGCCATCATCGTCACTGTCGGCATTAAGGGGATCGGTGCCGGCCGCAATCTCGGCAGCGTCAGCAACGAGATCGCGATCTGTGTCGGGATCGAGGGGATCAGTACCGGCGATGATCTCTTGCGCGGTAGGAATGCCATCCAGATCGGAATCGATATTCAGTGCCTGCAGTGCAGGCGCCTGGCCCTGATCAAAATTGATCTCGACACCCCAGCACTTGGCGCTGCCTTGATCGAGCGCACAGCTATGATGACTACCCGAAGCCAACTGCAGGGGTGCCACCAGTGTCGTCGGTACGGTGGCTTGGCCATCCACATCACGGCCCCAACAACGCACACCATACCGGTTGTCACCGGTCTTCTCCAGGGCACAACTGTGGAAGCCGCCGAGTGACAATTGCACGGCAGTGGAGGGCGTGGGTCCCGGCGGTGCCTGACCGTCGTCGTTCAATCCCCAACAGTATTGATTGCCGTTATCGCTGATGCAGCCATGCTCCGAGCCCAGCGCCAGTGGCCCGGTCGAACTCGTCAGGCCGGTCGGGATCAAGGCACTGGCATTGTTGTATTGTCCCCAGCAAATTAGTTGAGGACCACTGGTTGTCTCATCCAGCACGCAACTGCTGCTGCCACTGATACTCGAAACCAGCTTGACGGGTTGCTCCAGATTCGTTGGCGCGTTGCTCACCTGCAACCAGTTATCACGGCCCCAGCATTTTACTTCAACTAAGGCAGGGGCAATCTGATCCAGCGCGCAGGTGTGGTAGCCGCCGGCGGCAACCTGTAGGGGATCGACCAGCGGTGGCACGCTGCTCTGCCCGTAAGTGTTATTCCCCCAACATGCCACCGCGTGCGAACCATCGGGTTGGATGTCCAGGGCACAGGCATGGACAAAGCCCATCGTGATCTGTACCGGATTGTTCAGACCAGTAACTAACGCCGGTGCCTGATCGAAATCGTTGCGCCCCCAGCACTCCACGCCATTATCGGTCAAGGCACAGGTGGAAAGACCACCGGCGGCGATTTGATAGTCGGCGATCCGCGGATCTCTACCTGTCGCGACTTCCCAGCCATCGGGTAGGCTGTCGTAGTCCGTATCACGAACGCGCGGCAAGGTGCCAAGTACATTGACTTCGGCCCCGTCGCTCAAGCCGTCGTCATCGCTGTCCGGTTTCAGCGGTAGCGTGCCGAGTGCCAGCTCGATGTTATCGTTCAGACCATCGTCGTCCGTATCCATCAATGTTGGATCGGTCTCATGTAGGTGGACCTCATCACCGTCGGATAGCGTATCTCCGTCGGTATCAGCCAGCAGGTGGTCGGTGCCGTTGGTAAATTCTTCCGCATCGGTGAGGCCGTCGTTATCGGCGTCGCCTGAGCTGTCGCTTAGCAGCGGATTAAAGCCGTTGTCGATTTCCCAGTCCATCGCTGAGCCCATCGCCGTCGGAATCATTGGTCAACGGATCGGTTCCGTGCAGAGTAACTTCATTGCCATCACTGACACCGTCGCCATCCGTATCACTGTTCACCGGTGAAGTGGCCGCATCGAATTCAGCGGCATTATCCAGACCGTCACCATCATTATCCGCGGTCGGATCGCTGACACCATAAAACGCTTCAAAAATATTCGGCAACCCATCGCCGTCGCGATCCGCCGTCACGGCAAACACATCCACCGACGCGGAACTCATCGACACATCCGCAAGCGAGGGCGTGTCGGTCCGGACTTCGGCCTGCAGCGACACAGTCTGGTCATGAATCAGTGTGATGGCACAACTGCCCAGCGATGTAGCAATACTGTTAACCTGTAGTTCAGGCGGCAGTTCCATTTGCAGGGACACATTCGTCGCGTCAAGCCCGCTGACACCGGCTGCGGGCTGCGGATTACGCACCGTAATCGTCATATCAAATGGAATGCCGTCGACGATCTCATAATCGGACACCACCGCTTCCACGCCCATCACCACCAGATTCTCAATGGTAACGTCGATCTGATCGCAGCTTTCAAGCCGTCCCGCATCGCGCATGCACAGCGTGATGGTACGGTTGCCGGTTGCGTTATAAATGTGTGAGGCGTTGATTGGGCTTTCGCCTATACTGTTAAGACTTTCTTGGGTGAAGATGACGCCGCTCATCATCGATTTGTCATCCGAGTTGTCGTTCGGCGTACCATTATCATCGATTTGAATCTCACCGTTACGCTCGACCATCCCGTCGCCCCAGGACAACGTCGCGGCATAGTTATCCCCGAAATCATCGTAAACGCTCCCTTGCAACAGGATGGGAAAACCGGCGGCAACGCGTTCGGGTTGTTCAACTTTGACAATGGGGATGTCGTTGACCGACGCGACTGTGATCGTTACATCAACGGGTTCAGCCTCGCCGTAGGGTTCGGGAATCACCGTGGCACCATCTACGGTCGCATCCGTAAATGCGTCACGCACCGTAAAACTAAAGGCATCCGTGCCGTAGTAGTCCCGGTTGGGGATATAGGTCCAGACTTCGGTGCCGGGGTCAAGTGGAATATCACCGGGATCCCCACCTGGCATCAGGGTGCCGAATTTCGGTTGCTGCATGATCGTGAACGTTAAACTGTCGAGACCATTGAAGTCCCGATTCAGAATCCCGTCCGGGTCGGTACCGGACAAGACGATCACCACGGCGCGATCTTCATCCGTTGTTACCGTTTGTGCCGTTGGCAGCGGTTGACGGTAATTGCGTGCCACATTCACCGAGACCTGCGCCTCGTTACTATCGACCAGGCCGTCGTTGACGGTATAGGAGAAGGTATCGACGTCGCTGTGGAAGGCATACTCGGAGACGTAGGTCACCGTTGCTGAGGAGTCGGTGACATCTTTGAACGGTGAGGTCTCGAACACATGCACAAAACGCTCGGCCTGATCGACGACGAAGAACTGTTGCGAGTTGACTGACACGTGGCGGGGCGGTCCCATGTTACCCAACACGAACGCCCCGTCGGTATCGGCATTGATACCGTTACCGGTGGATTTGGCCTGCCCGCCAAACGTGCCATCGGGGCCAAAACGCTGCACGCGTGAATTACTGTAGTCGGCCACGTACAACACATCATTCGGATCCATGGCCAGATATACCGGGTCCTCGAACTGGCCGATTTCACTGCCCGAGCCGTCGCCACTCACACTACAGGTGGCATCGGTGCAGCTAAAACCTTTGCTGTGTTGTGCCGCATCATCGCAAGCCAGGTTGGTGCTGGTGCTGCACTGGCCCATCCAGCCGACGTACTCACCGGGAGTTAAGTTGCCAGCGGCATCGAGTGTCGAGGTGGTAAACTTGTGGATACGATCGCCGCAGGTATCGGCGATATAGAAATTACCCGCCGAGTCGATCTCCATGCCGTAGCCCTGATTACCTGCACCACCGGGGATCGGCTGGCAAGCTCCGGTCACATCCTCAAGAAAGTCAGGTTGCCCCGCATCATTGACGAGCTGACCTTTGTAGATTTCACCGTGGTAAACGTTGACGCGGCTTTGATCGGTCAGAAAAATGAGGGGATCGCCAGTGGTTGCTGTCGTGCTACTGTCAACCCGCGCATAAGTACTCTCTGAAACTTCGAGCCCGCCAACATCACCGAGAAAGTTGTAGCCACCACCACAAGAGGTCGCACACCCGCAGGGAATATTCGTTTACCCCGGAGCTGAGTAAGTAATAAATATTGCCATCCCGATCCAGGACGAACGTTGAGCTGTGCTGCCCACCACTGGGATTGTAATCGATATGCCCAAGAAACTGGCGATCCTTGCTCCAGCGTGAGATCCGCAACCGGCTTTCTGCCGGTGGGCTATCCGGCTCAAATGGATCACACACCGCATAATGATCCAGAAAATAGTGTTCACCGGCATCCGTTACATGGACGAATAACGGGTTAAAAACAAAATTGATCGGAATCCCATCAGGGTATTCAACAGGCTTGTCACAATATTCGTTCTCCAACCAATTCGTTTGATCGGTTGCCTGCGCAAAGGCCACGTCATCGGTCAACACCCCGGTCGTGTCGGTGCGGTAATCGTTAATGAAAAACGGCAGTAAGGGCGCGACAAACTCGCCGTGCTGCGGTAATTGGGTGATTTTGAATTGCAACGGGTCCGGCACAGTTGGACCGGTCGGGTTGTCGGAATAGGGCAGCACATCGGTATCCGTACCGGTCAGCACGATATCGACCGGCTTCGAGGTCAGTGTCTCTGCCGTCTTCGGATCGGCTGTCGGTGCGGTATTGGTGCCCGGCGTTTTGACGGTAACCAACTGTGTGGCTGTGCTCGCATTGGCGGAGTCATCGGTCGCTGTCCACGTCACGATGGTTCGGGTATCGGTTTCAACGACACCATCAGGGC
>Ga0111141_169_pt1 | contig 10804 bp, 11 predicted proteins | sample DeeMarSeWOR28_12_FD_80396 | JGI IMG/M metagenome (GOLD analysis project Ga0111141, IMG submission 80396) | Acidithiobacillales bacterium SG8_45 | reverse complement strand
CGGGATCGGTCTCGGGATTCAGGTCTGCCGCGATCGCTGCCAACTTGTCTACCGCCCATGCAAGGTTCACTGCAGTCGGGCGCGCTGCCTTTAACGTCTCCAGATCCTGCTGAATGGTCGCCTGCCAATCCACGCCGTCTTGCCTAAACCGGGTTCGCGCGGCGAGGACGACGCCGTAAGCGGCAGTGATACCGATGGCCGGTGCGCCCCGAACCACCATATCGGTAATGGCGTTAGCGACGTCAACGACGTTGCCGAAAAAGATATTTTTGTTACGAGTCGGCAGTAGGCGCTGGTCAATCAAGCGCAGTCCCTCCTTTTCCCATTCGACCGCACGGATATGATCGTAGTCTATGGATTGTTTTTCCATCAAAAGGACAGCTCAAAGCGAAAGATCATTGGTCACTATTTCGAAAAATTATCTCATAAAAAAAGGCCGGTATGACTACCGGCCTTCTCGAAAACACAGAAATAGTTGAAAAATCGAACCTGACTCCGAGTCGCACGTCACATTTAGTGCGAGAAAAACTACCAACAGGTTTATACCCAAATAAAACCGAGACAGTTAGAAACGCACCATGCTTGCTGGCATACTCTGCCATACCGAATTCTATTCCACTTAAGTGTATTTGCAATGACGAATGTGGACCTGCTTATTTCTGCCCGCTGGGTCATCCCGGTAGAGCCCGACGGCAAGGTGCTCGAGCATCACAGCATTGCCGTTCGTGGCGGCAGGATTGTCAAGGTGCTACCAACGGCAGACGCGACAAAGAAGTATCAGGCCACGGAAGTAGTCGAACTGCCGGAACACGCCATCTTTCCCGGCTTTGTCAATGCCCACACCCACGCGGCGATGACCCTGTTCCGCGGCTTGGCCGATGACCTGCCACTCATGCAGTGGCTGGAGAACCATATCTGGCCAGCGGAGGCCAAATGGGTCGGTGACGAATTCGTCGCGGACGGCGCGCGCCTGGCCATAGCCGAAATGCTTAAGGGCGGTACCACCTGTTTCAACGACATGTACTTCTTCGCGGAAGACGTTGCCCATGTCGCGCGCGAGGTACGGATGCGCGCCTCGGTAGGCATGATCATGCTCGACTTTCCCTCGACCTATGCACAGTCCTGGGACGAGTATCTGGAAAAGGGCCTGAAGCTGCACGACGACCTGCGCAACAGTGAACTGGTCAGCACGGCGTTTGCGCCGCATGCCCCCTACTCCGTTTCCGATGAACCGTTGTCGAAGATCTCGACGCTGAATAATGAACTTAACCGGCCGGTTCATATCCATGTGCACGAAACCGCGGCCGAAGTTACGGAAGCCGAGAAGGCAACACGCTGCCGACGAAATCCGCCTGCTGGGCGACAACAACGCCAGCGTTGTCCACTGCCCCGAATCCAACCTGAAGCTGGCCAGTGGTTTTTGCCCGGTCAGCGACCTGATGTCCGCCGGCGTCAACGTCGCCCTCGGTACCGATGGCGCCGCCAGTAACAACGACCTCGACATGCTCGGTGAACTGCGCACTGCCGCCCTGCTGGCCAAGGGAGTCACCGGCGACGCCACCGCCCTGCCAGCACATAGTGCGCTGCGCATGGCCACCCTGAATGGTGCCCGTGCGCTAGGTCTGGGCGAGATTACCGGTTCACTGGTCGCCGGCAAGGTGGCCGACATCACCGCAATCGATCTCTCCACGGTCTCGACCCAGCCGGTCTACGACCCGCTGTCACAAATAGTCTATGCCGCCACCCGGGAGCAGGTCAGCGACGTCTGGGTGGCGTGGCGAACCGGGTGCTCACTACCATTGACGAGAAACGGGTAATCGCCAAAGCACAGGAGTGGCGTGATAAAATCGTCGCTTCTCGAATGGAAGAACGGAAATGACCACGAGCACTGAAACACTCAATAGAAATGTCGACCTGGGCGAGATCGCCAAGTTCGAACAGCTCGCCTCGCGATGGTGGGATCCCAACAGCGAGTTTCGACCGCTGCACGAGATCAACCCGTTGCGTCTCGACTTTATCGACCAGCGGGCATCACTCAAGGGCAAGACCGTGCTTGATGTCGGCTGCGGCGGTGGCATCCTGGCCGAGAGCATGGCCGAACGCGGCGCCATGGTAACCGGCATCGATATGGGCGAGGCGCCGTTGGCGGTCGCGACGTTGCACCTCAAGGAAAGCGGCCAGTCGGTGAATTATCAACGCATCACCGCGGAAGCGTTGGCAGCACAGGCACCGGCAAGCTTTGATGTGGTCACCTGCATGGAGATGCTGGAGCACGTGCCCGACCCGGCGTCGACCATTGCCGCCTGCGCCCGGCTGGCAAAACCGGGTGGCCATATTTTCTTCTCGACCATCAACCGCAATCCCAAGTCCTGGCTGTTTGCCATTGTTGGCGCCGAATATATCCTGAACCTGCTGCCCAGGGGCACGCATGAATACATGAAGTTCATCAAACCATCAGAACTCGAACGCTGGACGCGCGCCGCCGGGCTGTCGGTAAAGGAATTTACCGGTATGCATTACAACCCGCTACTCAAACACTATTCACTCGGGCCCGGCGTCGACGTGAACTACCTGGCTTACTGTCGTCATAGTGATGGCTGAGGTCGCGACGTCGCAGACAAATGCGTCCGCCATCCGCACCGTGCTGTTCGATCTGGATGGCACACTGGCTGACACCGCGCCGGACCTGGCACTGGCTCTTAATACCCTGCTCGAACAGACTGGCAATGCGCCTCTGCCCTACGAGCGCATTCGCCAGGAGGCCTCCTATGGCGGCACTGCCCTGGTTCGGCTTGGCTTTGGACTGAACCCCGAAGACGACGCCTTTGCCGAATTACGCCAGCGCTTCCTGCATCTCTACCAGAGCCACATCTGTATCGATACGCGCCTGTTCGATGGTATGGAGTCGGTGCTGGATGAAATTTCCAGCGCCAATATGAACTGGGGCATCGTCACCAACAAACCAGCGTACCTGACCGACCCGTTAGTCAAGCTGCTGGGACTGACCGACAAGGCCGCCGCTGTTGTCAGTGGTGACACAACCAACAACAGCAAACCGCATCCCGAGCCGTTGCTGCATGCCTGCGAACTCGCCGGCAGCCGCCCGGAACAATGCCTGTACGTCGGTGACGCCCAGCGAGATATCGAGGCTGGCCAGCGCGCCGGCATGAAAACACTGGTAGCAACCTTTGGTTATATTCGTGATGATGACAACACCGATGAATGGGGGGCGGATGGTGCGATAGCATCACCGAAGGAACTGATCGAATGGATACGCAGGCATGGCTGAGCTGAGCAACAATATGATCCTGCTGCTGGGTATCGTGGCAGCAGTTGCGGCGTTCATCGGCTGGTTGATTGGCCACATGCTCAACCAGCGAAAAGTCACACAGCTGGAAACGCGGCTGGAGATGGAGCGCGTCTCAGCGGAAGGCAAGTTGTCGGAGCTGGAGACCACGTTCCACAGTCTCTCGACCAAGGCCCTGCATGCCAACAACCAGGCCTTTATCCAGCTTGCCGAGCAGACGCTCAAGCGCCTGCACACCGAGGCCAAGGGTCAGCTCGACCAGAAGGAAAAGGCAGTCGAGAACCTGATCAAACCGATCAAGGAAGCACTGGAAAAAACCGAGAGCCAGATCCATTCGATTGAAAAGGAACGCAAGGAGGCCTACGGCTCCCTGCGCCAGTACCTGGACTCGATGATCAAGACCCAGGAACTGCTACAGGGCGAAACCCGGAACCTGGTCCAGGCATTACGACGCCCGGAAGTACGGGGCCAGTGGGGTGAGTTGACCCTCAAGCGCCTGGCCGAACTCGCCGGCATGGTGCAGCACTGTGACTTCTTCGAACAGGAGGCCACCGCCGATCGCAGTATGCGACCGGACATGATCGTGCGTATGCCGGACCGTCGGGAAATCGTCGTTGATGCCAAGACACCCCTTGATGCCTATTTGAGCGCCGTCGAGGCGCGCGACGATGTTGAACGCAAGGCGTTCCTGGAGCGCCATGCCGCCAATGTCCGCAAGCGCGTGCGCGAGCTCGCGAGTAAGGGCTATTGGAACCAGTTCAACAATGCGCCCGACTTTGTCATCCTGTTTATCCCCGGTGACCAGTTCCTGTCCGCCGCCCTCGACCAGGACCCGAAGCTGCTGGAAGACGCCCTGCAACAACAAATCGTGCTCACCACCCCGACCAGCCTGGTTGCCCTTTTACGCGCAGTGGCTTACGGCTGGCGTCAGGAGGCACTGGCCGCCAATGCCGACAAAATCCGCGAGGTCGGCGTCGACCTGTATCGGCGCCTCAGTGTTTTTGCGGACCACCTGGCGAAACTCGGCCGCAGTCTCGATGGCGCCGTCGGCAATTTCAACAAGGCAGTCGGCTCGTTTGAGGCAAAAGTGATGCCCGGAGCGCGGAAATTTACCGAACTGGGCGTCGAAACCCAGCCACTGGAGCCCCCGGTACAGATCGAAAAAGGCCTGCGTCAGCCCACCAATCAGGAGGGTGAAGACAAATAGCGCTGTCGGCACGATTGTTGCCTGTTAAATTGGAGTGAATATCCATTTTCTGTAACTTCGAACCAGGTTTACGAGCACAGTCAGGCCATGCCGCAAAACGAACCCAAGTGGGGCGCCACAGCATCGCAGCCAAGCATCTTGCTGGCTGAGGACTCTGCCACCACCGCCACCCTGCTAACCAAGTACCTGAGCGACCGCTATACGCTGGTCCAGGCGCATGATGGCGCCCAGGCCCTGGCACATGTCCAGCAGGACCGAAACGTCGGCCTGATACTCACCGATATCAACATGCCAAACATGACCGGCCACCAGCTGCTGGTGGAAATTCGCCGCAGCAAGGATCCGGATATCAAGCAACTTCCCGTCATCGTCATGACCGACGCCGACGACAATACCGATCGCAATCTCGCGTTCATGAACGGTGCCAGTGATTTTATCAACAAGCCGATCGACGAACTGGAGCTGCAGGCGAGAGTGAATGTGCATTACACCCTGGCCAATACCATTCGCGAGCTGGAGGCCAGTCGCCAAGCCCTGCATCGACAGGCAACCACCGACCCGCTTACCGGATTGAAGAACCGGCGCGAATTCTTCAGCCACGCCGAGAAGTGCCTGGAGCGGCACCGGCGCTACGGCGCGACCTATTCGGTGATCATGCTGGATATCGATTATTTCAAGGCGATCAACGACAGCCATGGTCACGACATCGGCGACAAGGTACTGGTGGCGGTGTCAGAGATCCTGCCCCAATTGACCCGGAACGTGGATACCGTGGCGCGCGTCGGCGGCGAAGAATTCGCCATCCTGCTGCCAGATACCAAGCGATTGGGAGCCGCGGTAATGGCGGAACGCATACGCAGTGTGATCGAGAACCATGATTTTCAAATTGGCGGCAAGCGACTCAAGCTAACGGTCAGCATCGGGATAGCATCGCAAGACGCCGAGATCGTCGACAATGTCGGCGATCTCATGCGCATCGCCGACAAACGCCTGTACCTGGCCAAGGAATTTGGGCGCAATCGGATCGCCGTCAACAACGAAGGTAAATCCAGCTACGCTAGCTGACCGGCGTTGCATCGACCCGCGATTTGGTTAACACTCCTCGCCCTTCACCTCTCGGTGAAACGAACCCGATCTTCAAGCCAACGAGACCAGTCGCGTGAGTTATCCGGATAGCAATACCCCGCTCTATCAGTACCAGGCCAAAAATGATCTCCTGAAAAATCGCACCATCCTCGTCTCCGGTGCGGATACGGATCTGGGCGAAACCGTGGCGACGAGTTGTGCCGATCACGGCGCCACCGTGGTCCTGCTCGGCTCGGGACGTCGTCGACTGGAAACGCTTTACGACAAAATCGAGCAATCAGGTGCTGCGCAACCGGCACTGGTTCCCCTTAACCTGACCAGGGCCAGCGAAGACAGTTTTATCCAGCTAACCGAAACCCTCACCAGTGAATTCGGCCGTCTCGATGGTCTCGCTCATTGCGATATCGATATCGGTGTCTTGAGCCCTCTGGCGCTTTATGACCTGCCGACCTTCAGTCGCGTGATGACCGCCAATATCAACGCACCGTACTTGCTGACACGCGCCTGCCTCGGTCTGCTGAGTCAGTCGGACAGCGCCAGTATTGTTTTCACCTCTTCCGAGGCTGGACGGACTGGCAAACCCTTCTGGGGCGCGTACGGAATCGCATGCTTCGCCATCGAAGGCATGATGCAGACCTGGGCCGCCGAGCTGGCCGATGACACACCGATACGTGCCAACAGCCTGGCCACCGGTCCGATACGGACCACGCTACGGGCGCGCGCCTACCCGGGTGAGGACCCCAATAGCCTGATGACCCCTGACGAAATCATGGGCGCCTACCTGTTTCTGCTGGGGCCGGACAGCCATGCCGTCATCGGGCAGTCGTTGCATGCCCAGGAACCCCTGCCACAGCCTGTTGTCTGACACTCCACGGGACCGAAGCCTGGTTTCACGCTTAATTTACCCAAGGTTTGAGTCAGATCAATTCCTTGCAGTCGAACGTATAGTGGCCAAATGAGACCCACCCTGATTGATCCGTTTCTGCGCAAGATCGAATACCTTCGCGTATCGGTCACTGATCGATGCGATCTGCGCTGCAACTATTGTTTGCCTAAGCACTGGGACGAATTCAACGAGCCCGATGACTGGCTAACCTTCGCCGAAATCGAACGCGTAGTTGCTGCGTTCGTCCAACTCGGCGTCAGCCGTGTACGCCTGACTGGCGGCGAACCACTGGCTCGTCGAGAATTGCCTGTACTTGCGCAACAGCTTGGTCGCTTGCCCAACCTTGGTCACGCGGCGGCGCTGCACCAGGCCGGGGTCACCCGGTTAAATGTCAGTCTCGATTCGTTACGCGCAGATCGCTTTGCCGAGATCACCGGTGGTGGGAAATTGTCCAAGGTACTCAAGGGACTGGAAGTGGCGAGTGCGGCCGGGTTTGCCCCGATCAAAATCAACACCGTCGCCATGCGCGGCGTCAACGACGATGAGTTTGAAGACATGGTGCAGTTCTGTACCGAACATGGGTATGCATTGCGCCTGATCGAGACTATGCCGGTTGGCGATACCGGTCGCGCCGCGTCCGATACCTATCTTGATCTTCAGGGTGTAAGAGAATCACTGCAGAAAACATTTGAGCTGGTGCCGGCGGCGATGCCCGGAGGCGGCCCCGCCCGCTACTATCAGGTTGCGGGAACCGAGACACGCGTCGGCTTTATCACACCGATGTCGCAGCATTTCTGTGACACCTGCAATCGCGTGCGCCTGTCGGCCGACGGCACACTCTACCTGTGCCTGGGTCAGGAAGACAGTGTTGCGCTCAGGCCATTATTAAGGGCGGGGATATCGGATGAAGCGCTGCGTACTACGATAGAAGATGCGATCGCACGCAAACCGGAGCGTCATGAATTCAAACAGAAGCCGGAAAAGATTATTCGATTTATGTCGTTGACGGGTGGCTAGTCACTAGCGCGCCATCGCATTCAGTAACTGGTCTTCCAGCTCTGCACGCACTGCAAGCTCCTCTCCCAGCCGGGAAAGATCCTTGCCGAGATTGGGGCTGATCTCGCTTTTATCATTTTCTTCGTATTTGTCGTTAAACGCCACGGCAATATCAGTGGTCTCGGCAATACGCGGGTACAGCTCTTCTGCCAGTTTGGCCACGCCTTGACGCCGCTCCTTGCCGCTGGCGATACGCTCGTAAAGACCGAAATGTCCGGCAGCGATATAGTCCATCAGCACCTGGCAGAACTCCTGCAAATGCTTGTGCACCACCGCCTGATCTGTCTGCTTGTGAAACGGCTCCAGCCCGGCCGCCTGACAGAATAGCACCAGCATTTCTGCCCGCTCGGCTACGAGTTTTTCGCCGACACCGGCTGATCCTGCACGTCGATCTTTTACGCTCTGTTCGCTCATGATTGTCTTGCTGGCTTCCCTGTGCTGATTCCTATTTATACCACTATACTCGCATCAATGCCGCCGGTTCAATCTTGATGCGGCATCGTGATTTGTCTATGGAAACACGGCTAAAAAGGCATTCCCGGCATACCCTTCATGCCCCGCAACATATTCTTCATACCGCCCTTTTTCATTTTCTTCATCATTTTCTGCATCTGCGAGAACTGCTTCAGCATGCGATTGACTTCCTGCACCTGGGTGCCGGAACCGGCAGCGATACGGCGTTTGCGTGAGCCGCGAATGATGTCAGGAAACCGGCGTTCATGCGGTGTCATGGAATTGATTATGGCTAGCATGCCTTTCATCTGGCTGCTGGCCGCCTGCTCCTGTACCCGTCCGGCCATGGCGCCCATACCCGGCAGCTTGTCCATCATGCTGCCAATCCCGCCCATGTTCTCCATTTGCAGAAGCTGGTCACGGAAATCTTCAAGATCGAATCCCTTGCCCTTGTTCAGCTTCTTCGCAAGCTGTTCGGTTTTGGCAATATCGACCTTTTCCTGGATGTCTTCCACCAGGCTGACCACATCCCCCATACCCAGTATGCGACCGGCAAGGCGATCCGGATAAAACGGTTCCAGGGCATCGGTCTTCTCACCGATACCGAGGAACTTGATCGGCTTTCCGGTGACATGACGAATCGACAGTGCGGCACCGCCACGCGCATCGCCATCGGTCTTGGTCAGGATGACACCGGTTAGCGGCAGCGCCGCGTCAAACGCCTTGGCACTGTTGACAGCATCCTGACCGGTCATACTGTCGGCAATAAACAGGGTTTCAACCGGGCTGATGGCGGCATGGATGTTCCGGATTTCGGCCATCATTTCATCGTCGACGTGCAGACGACCCGCCGTATCAACAATAACGACGTCAATGACACGCTTGCGCGCATCCTCTAGCGCGGCTTGCGCAATTTTTACCGGATCGTCGCTGGTGCTGCTGGGGAAAAAGTTGATGCCCAGTTCATCTGCCAGGCGATGCAGCTGCTCGATGGCAGCCGGGCGATAGATATCGGCACTGGTGACCAGCACCGATTTCTTTTTCTTCTCCTTGAGATAGCGTGCGAGCTTGGCAACAGTAGTGGTCTTGCCTGCACCCTGCAGGCCGGCCATGAGAATGACCGCTGGGGGACGAACCGATAAATCCAGTTCGTCATTGGCGTCCCCCATCAGGTGCACCAGCTCATCGTGCACAATCTTGACCACGGCCTGACCTGGCGTCAGGCTGGCCAGCACTTCCTGCCCGGATGCCTTTTCCCGGACATCATCGACAAATGCCTTGGCTACCGGCAGCGCCACGTCTGCCTCGAGCAGCGCCATGCGCACTTCTCTCAGGGCCTCGCGCATGTTGTCTTCGGTGAGACGTCCCTGCCCACGAAGGCGTTTGACTGTCCCTTGTAATCGTTCGCTCAGATTGTCAAACATTATTCAGCTGTCTTTCGTTGTGGTTCCGGTTAAATGTGCGGGCGCGTCGCCGCGCTTACAATTCGAACACCTGATCTCGCTGCAGTGCAGTCGGCGTGTTGTCGGGAATATGCCCGGTAATTTCTGCCATGATCTCCTGCTCACTTCCTGGCATCAAATGGGAAATATAGATTTCCGGTTTGACCTCCAGTTTCGCCAGCTCGCCGGCGAGCATCGACGGACACAGGTGCCTGGATATCCTGGCCAATGCGGCATTTTTATCGGTGAACGTGGTTTCGACGAAGAGATACCGCAAGTTTTCCAGCGCATTCAGCTCACTCCAGAAGCCATCCATTACCGTCGTGTCACCGGAGAATGCCCACGAACCGTTACCACTATCGACAACGTAACCCACTGCCGGAATCGTGTGGTTGACCGCCAGACTCCTGATGACCCGGGTCCCAATACTCCGTGTTTCACCCGCCGCCATTTCCTGTAACACCAGAAACGGATTTTCGGGTGTCGGAATAACCGTAAAGTCTGGCCAGACCCTGCCATTCATCACGTGATCACGCAGGGTCGCCGTGGTCTCGGCCAACGCGTAAACCGTAATCGGTTTTGCCCGCATCATACCGACGCTGTCTGCCATCAACGGCAGGCTATTAATATGATCGAGATGGGAATGCGTCAGGAAGACATGATCAATTCGCGCAAGCTCATCCAGCGATAAGGCACCCAGGCCGGTGCCGGCATCGATCAGGATATCGTCGTCGATAAGAAATGAGGTGGTCGCCGCCGGTGCGCCGATGCCGCCACTACAGCCCAGGACGCGTACCTTCATCCGGTCCGCCGATCGCCGGCAAGACAGGCGCGCCATCCCGCCAATACGCTAACGCTATGAAGATTATGAAAAAACATGGATGAATTTAAACATAGCGCCGAATTCACGCCTAGTGCCTCTCACTCCCTGCCAATCTTGTTATTCTTTGGGCTTGGCGATTCACGCCATCCTGCTTATTATGCCTTAAAACCGGCGCAAGCTCGCCTTGTGTGCCATAGCAACCAAACGATAATCATCATGCTATCAGTTTCCTTACTCAGCCTCGTCACCCTGGCACTTTATCTCGCCGCAACGATTGTCCTCTGGCGGCCATTTATGCAGGCGGATAAATCAGATGAAATCGTAAGCAACCGGGGGCTTGCCGGTTTGCTGTCCCTGGCTGGCCTGCTGGCTCACAGCGCGCTGCTCAGCGGACAACTGTTTACTGAAACCGGATTGAATCTTGCCATCAGCAATGTCGGCTCGCTGATCTCATGGGTAGGCATCCTGACACTCATTCTGGTGTCACTGGCAAAACCCTTCGAAAATCTTGGCATCGTCATGCTGCCACTGGCGATGTTAACTA
>Ga0111141_158_pt1 | contig 11489 bp, 13 predicted proteins | sample DeeMarSeWOR28_12_FD_80396 | JGI IMG/M metagenome (GOLD analysis project Ga0111141, IMG submission 80396) | Acidithiobacillales bacterium SG8_45 | reverse complement strand
CTGGCACGAAAAATCAACCAGGGACCAAAAGAAACGGAGATTCCGGCGCTCGAGTGTCGTTTCGACCGATTTGCGCTGGTCGAGTCGGTGCTGGACGCCGACGGCGCCCACTACGAAATTCTCGACCAGTTCAATCCAGTCAGCATCTAGCGAAGGACAGAAAAAGGCCCTGCAGTCGGATGACTACAGGGCCCGGGTTTTACTTCGCTGATGTAATCAGGCGGCGCGTTTTTTCGCCATCATGTCGTGAATCATCGGCGTCAGGATCAATTCCATGGCAAAGCCCATTTTGCTTCCCGGTACGACAATAGTATTCGGGCGAGACATGAACGAATCATGGATCATGCTCAGCAGATACGGGAAGTCTGCAACGTTGTGATCACGGAAGCGAATAACGATGAAGCTCTCGTCCGGCGTCGGGATGTCACGCGCAATAAACGGGTTGGAGGTATCCACTGTCGGCACGCGCTGGAAGTTAACGTGCGCACGTGAGAATTGTGGCGTGATGTAATTCACGTAGTCATTCATGCGGCGCAGGATAGTGTCAGTAACGGCCTCCGGAGAGTAGCCACGTTCGGCCGTATCGCGGTGGATCTTCTGAATCCACTCGAGATTCACAATCGGGACTACGCCGACGAGTAAATCGACATACTGGGCGGCATTGATGGTATCGGTAGCGATACCGCCATGCAGGCCTTCGTAGAACAGCAGGTCAGTACCTTCCGGGATCTGTTCCCAGGGCGTAAATTCGCCAGGACTTAGTCCTTCATACGGCGCCGCCTCTTCGTCGCTATGAAGGTAGAGACGTTTCTCACCGGTACCGTTCTCGCCGTATTGCTTGAACAGGCTGGCCAGCTTTTCGAATTCGTTCGCTTCGGCACCGAAATGGCTGAAATGGCCGGTCGCGTCTTTGGCTACCGCAGCCTTCATTTCCGCGCGATTGTAGCGATGGAAGCTGTCACCCTCGATGATGACCGGATTAATTTTTTCCCGGAAGAATATATGCTCGAACGCACGTTTAACGGTGGTCGTACCGGCGCCGGAAGATCCGGTGATAGCAATGACGGGATGTTTTGCTGACATAGAGGGTTCTCCCCGAAATATTTGAATTAATGTAAATAGCCAAAAAGTTGAAGCCGCCGATTCTACCTAAGGCGCCCGCCAACTTCCATTCTGATTCGTGCCAAGACGGCACATTAAGCTGTTGAAAAGCAACAACTAACCTGATCGAGGCGCGCGAACGGTATAATGACGACCTGTATCAAGGGAGGAGGAAATATGAAATACCCGGTTTATTTGCTGATGGCGTTGATGCCCTGGGCAGTCGCCCTGGCCGACGCGGTTGAGGTCGTCAGTACCGAATTTTCCCGCCAGGGAGATAGTTGGCACGTGAGCACCACACTCAGGCACGCCGATTCCGGGTGGGACCATTATGCCGACCAGTGGCGGGTAGTTGATGAGCGCGGCACGGTGCTGGGACAGCGCATCCTCTATCACCCACATGAGGATGAGCAGCCGTTCACCCGTAGCCAGAGCGGTATCGTGATCCCGGCCGACACCAGGATCGTGTTCGTTGAGGCACACGACAAGGTGCACGGCTGGAGCGGGCAGCGTGTCCGGGTGGATCTCACCCAAAAGTCCGGTGATCGGTTTAGTGTGAGATAGGGATTAGCCAACCCGAAAAAAAAGCCTGGCACCGAATTAACGGGCCAGGCTTTTTTGTGGGCGAATGCCGGACTAGGCGTCGGCAATGCCCGGATTGTTACTCAGACCCTTGATCACAGGAACGTTGGCTTCCTTGATGTTGATGGTCTTCTTGTTGCGGCAGTACTCGGCCACCACATCCCAGATATCCGGCAGACTATCCGGTTGCTCGTTGATGCTGGCCCAGCCGGCGACCTTGTACTTCTTCTTGGCGTCGATCGGCTTGCCCTTGAGCTCCATATTGGTGATACGGCTGCCCATCTTGGCGTTGGGGGTGATGGCGTACTTGAGTTCGCCTACGCGCACCATGTCGCCACCCTGCTGATAGTAGGGATCTGCATGGAACAGGTTGTCGGCGATATCTTCCAGCACCACCTTGATCTGTTCACCGGTCATCTCGTTGACGGTGGACTTCGGGTAGGTGATGGCGGTCTGATCCATGACGCGATCCATGGTGATTGGATCGCCCGGCAAAATGGAAGTACCCCAGCGGAAGCCCGGTGAGAACGCCAGGTCGGCACCGCGTACCTCAACCATGGCATCCAGGATCAGCTGATCAAAAGTGCCGTTGAAGTTACCGCGACGATAGAGTTCGCCCTCATTAACGGCCAGCACCTCATCCAGTTTGGATTTGTATGGTGCCCGTACCTTTTCAATGTAAGTAGTCATTTCCGGATCCGGCTCCAGCATGTTGGCGAAGACCGGTACCAGCTTGTAACGGAAGTCGCGCACCTTGCCATTCTTCACATCCAGATCCAGTACGGACAGGAACTTGCCATTGGAGCCGGAGTTGATGACGAGGGTCGTGCCACCCTTGTTCTTGACCGGAATCGCACCCGGAACGGCGTCATGCGTATGACCACCGAGAACGGCATCGACACCGCTGACGCGGCTTGCCATCTTCAGGTCCACATCCATACCGTTATGGGAGATGACAATGACTGCACCCGGTTTCTCCTTCGCGCGAATCTCGTCGACGACGGACTGCATTTCCGAGTCGCGGATACCGAAGGTCCATGACGGAATGTTGAATTTCGGATTGGCGATCGGGGTATACGGGAAGGCCTGGCCGATTACAGCAATACGAACGCCGTTGACCACTTTCATGGTATACGGCTTGAATGCGCGCATGGTGTTTTCATTGAAGCCGGGGAAATCGGCAAACTGGTAGTCGAATGCCGCCTCGTCTTTCACAAACACGTTCTGGGCAACGAACTCACCCTTGAAATCCTTGATATTGGAGATGGTCTCGGAATCCTTGTAGGTAAATTCCCAGTGACCGGTCATCACGTCGACGCCGAGCAGGTTAGTGGCACCGACCATGTCCTGGCCACGCGTCCACAGTGCAGTCGCAGAGCCCTGCCAGGTGTCACCGCTGTCGAGCAGCAGTGTGCGACCCGGGCGAGCTCCCTTGATCTTCTTGATCAGGGTTGCCAAGTGGGCAAATCCACCGACCTTGCCGTACTTGCGGCTGGCCTCGGTAAAATCGAGATAGGTGAAGGCATGCGCTTCCGGTGTGCCCGGTTTGATATTGAAGGCCTTCAGCAGGTGCTCGCCCACGAGGTGAGGTGCTTTGCCCTTTGCTCCGGCAACACCGATATTGATGTTCGGTTCGCGGAAATAAATCGGTAGCAGTTGTGCATGGCAGTCGGTGAAATGCAGCAAGCTGACATTGCCGAATGACTCGAAGTCATACATGCCACCAGCCGCGCTGGTAGCGTCTCTGGAACAGCCTGCCAGGTTAAAACCGGCGGCCGAAGCGACGGCCAGCATCTGTAAAAATTCACGCCGAGATAGGCTCATTGGGATCCTCCCGAAAAACTAAAAGATTGATCTATATACGATGAGGGAAACACTGAAAATATTCCAACTAAAATTCTTTATTGGGGAGAAAAAAAGCCCGACCCTGGTAGGGCCGGGCTTTTATCTTCGTCCAGAAAAGCCGGATTACATGCGCTGGCTAGGTACCTGGATCGGAATACCGGAGCTCATGTAGGTCTCGTAGACTTCCAGAGCCGTGTATTCGCGACTTTGCGGTTTGAACGGCTTGGCGCGTACCTGCTTGTTGCAGCCGCCATAGCGACGGTGCAGCGTGCCCAGGCCGCCCCACTTGGAACGATAGACCGGGAAGCCGGTACCATGTCCAAGACCGGCGCTCAGGATGTTGCCACCGATACGCATGCCGGCATTATGAACGTGACAGGTTGCGCAGGAGAAGTTCAGCTGGCCACGACGTGCCCAGTAGAATTTCTTGCCAAACTCGTACTCGGCAACCATGCCCGGGTTGGACATGTCGATGCGTACGGCCTTGCCGTTCGCCAGTGAGCGGAAGTAAGCGGCAACCGAAGCCATCTTGCCTTTTTTCAGGTCCTTGATTGGCTGCTGGCCCTTGCTCTTCAAGCAGGCATTGATGTCCTCCTCGACGGTGACAACGGCCTTTGCCTTGTTGTCCCAGCGTGGGTAGGCGTGAGCAATACCGACACCCTTGTTCTTGAAGCAGGAGCCAAGATTATGCTTTTTCCAGAACTTCTTGCCTTCTTCTACTTCAGGCTCAAACGGGGGAAACACCATGATTTCTTCCCATTCACTGCGCTGATCTTTTGCAATCGGCAGGGCATAGACACCGTTCTGATACTCGCTCAGTTTGACGGTGGGGAACTTTTTCTTGAAATGGGCGCGGAAAGCCTTCAGGTCCGACGCCGGGTCAGCCTGTGCAGCGAGCGGTAGCCCGAAAATTACCCCCATGATGATGAGGGCGCTCGTAATTTTTTTCATCGAAATCCTCCTGGGTGAGTCACTTTCGCACCGGCTATCCCGAAGGATGGCCGGTGCTGGGTGATTCAATTACTTAACGGATGCAGTTTGAGTGCCACTCTCTTTTTGGTTGTCGTTCCAGCTCACCTTCACGGTGTCGCCAGCTTTGGCACCCTTAACACGAACACCAATCATCGGGCGCTTGGAAACCGCGGCACCCAGATTGGCAGAAGCTACCAGCTTGCCATTCAGCTCGATATTCACTTTTTCAATGTAGTGAGCTGGAATTTTCTTGCCAGTCTTCTTGTCTTTGCGCTGACCGGTTTCCATCGGATGGTTAACCATCGCCAGGATCTCGGTAGAGCCGCCCGACATACGGGTCTTGATTCTAATATCTCTTGCCATTTCTAATTCCTCTCGCTTTCGCTATTCGTTGCTATTGCAGCGTGGATTAACCACCGCAACCGCCAACGGTTACCTTGATCTTGACGTCGTTGGAGTACAGCTTGCCACCGGATTTCACGACAGCGTGTACGTCAGACGTGCCAGCCATTTTGATACGGGTCTTGAAGTAACCCTCGGAGCTGCTGGTCATATCCAGACTGGCAGCAAGGGCGCCCGGGTTCTTGGTAACCATAATGGCGATGGTATCGGCCTTCAGCGAAGTCTCGACCGTAATCGGAACGACGGCAGCGTTTTCTGCCTGAATCGGCGGATTAACAAACTTGATCTTGTCGCTCTTGGTGACTTCAGAAGTACCAAACAGCTTCTTCATGGTTGCATCGAGACCCTCTTGACCAAAAGCAGCCGCAGGGTACTCGGCGGCTAACACTTCGGCAGGTCGCAGCAGACCGGCACCGGCAGCAGCGACGATGACGCCGCTGGCTAGTGTGCCTTTCAGGAAAGTTCTGCGTTTCATTGTGTTCACGTTCTATCTCCTCTTAACAAACTTGGGTATTTATAATCCTAGGCACTCGTTGCTGAATCGTTGCTGAATGCCCTTACAGGGTCATCAACCATTCAACGACGAGATCGATTTCCTTGCCACTCAGAATCTTGTGCTTGCCGAATGGAGGCATCGAAGTGTTCGGATTTGACTTGAGTGGATCGTAAAGACGATCTTTCAACTGCTGCTTGGAGTAACGCGAGCCCAACTGAACGAAGGGCGGGGCGATGTTTCCGGCCTGCAGGCGGGTGGTCTCAAGACCTTTGAAGAAATGACAGGCATGGCAGTTTCCGCCCTTGCGGTCGGTTGCGATACAGCCACCCATGGTGACTTTGTCAGAACCGGCTTTCATGGCTGCAGCACATGCTTTTTTACTTGGCATTTCGCCTTTGTCACCGAGGCCAGCATGGACAGTTGGTGACAGTGCTAGACCGACGATAAGTGCGACAGCAGCACTGGCTCCGGCCAAGATTTTGGGGATATTGCGCATTACTCCTCCTACTCTTGTGTTACTTTGAATCCGGTGGTCCGGGGTTGTTGTGTTGGACCCGATTTTTCCGGGCTTACTCTTGGTTTTTGAAACCTTTCATGACGGGCTGACGAGTTATTTAAAGACTTATCTCCCGCGAGAGGGCCATAGCATACATAGCTAATTGGCCAGATAGCAACCCCGAAAACTTCGTTATCACGATAAGAGAAAATAATTAACGCGTTGAACGGTTAAATACGCGTTACCGGTTTGGTAGTAGCGTTAACAGGTTTGTATATTATTAATTAATAATAAACCTGATCGCCTTGGCATGAGGGCGCAACCTGTTTTGGATTGCGTTAGTTATTTCGATGGTGCGGGGACCGCCAGGCCGCTTTCGATCTCGCGACGCCTGGCCTTGATCGCTGTCAGTACGTAATAGTTTTTGCCAGCATTACGTTCGGCGATATTGAGCTGATTGATCGCCGCATGCAGGTCACCGTTCAGGACATAGTATTCCGCCATGGAGCGATGCGCCTGAATCAGGTCACCGGTGTCACCCGACGCTGTTGCCATCAGTTTGTTCAGAGTCGGGTCCCTGGGTTGAAGTTGCAGGGCAGGTTTCAATACCTTGAGCGCGGTGGAAGCTCGCTTGTTGGCGATCAGTACCTCGGCATAGCGCTGTACCACCCAGGTGTTGCGTGATGCATTCTTATATATACGTGCGTACATGAGCAGCCCGCTGTCGACGCGGCCGGCCCCCAGTTCGATATCAGCCTCTGCGACCTGGTACTGCAGAAATTCCGGTCGTTCGCCCCGAAGAGTCGAGATTTCCTTTTTCGCGCCGGTAAATTCTCCTGCGTTCATCAGTGCCAGCGCCAGGCCGTAGCGCGCCGCTTGCCGGGATAGCCTGCTAGACGAGTCGTCAGCCAATTCAGCACGAAATCCGGCTACTGTTGACCCATTCGGCTGATAAAGCGCCTTGATCCGGGCAACCAGATGGAGAAATGCCTCGCTTTGCTTGGCGGGCTGCTGGGGGAAGCGTTTTTCATTGTTCCGCGCCTCCGCGATTCGATCCGTCGTGACCGGGTGAGTGCGCATGAACTCGGGCACCTCGATACCGTTGTAACGGCTGCCCTCGGCCAGGCGCTCGAAGAAGCCGGCCATGGCGGTGACGTCGTAACCACCGTCTGACAGCAGTCGGATTCCGATACGGTCTGCCTCGCGCTCAAATGAGCGGGTATATGCCAGCTGACTGTCCTGGTTGGCCGCCATGGCCGCCATGGCGACCCCGGCTCCATTCGGATTACCCGAGCCGGCGATGATGATTGATGCCAGCACCGCCGCGAGGGTCATCCCCGCGCGGTCTTTCTGGGCCGCTACCATTCGCGGCCAGTGGCGCTGGGTAACATGCGAGATTTCATGGGCCAGCACCGCGGCAAGCTCGGATTCGCTGCGGGACGCGGTAATCAGACCCGTGTGGACACCGACAAAGCCGCCCGGCAGGGCAAAGGCGTTTATTTCCGGGTGGGCAATGAGGAAAAACTGGAAGTCATGGCGGCGTTCCGGCAGCGACCTCACCAGCCGGTTGCCGATCTGCTGCAGGTAGTAGCCCATTTCCGGGTCAGTGACGAAGTCCAGCGATTGCCGGATTTGGACCATGGCCTCTTCACCGATGCGCCGTTCTTCGTAGGGCGAAATGATGGTGGCTGCATCCTGTCCCAGTTCAGGCAGCTCGTTGGCGATACCCGCCCTGGCGGACAGGAAAGTAATACCTGCCAGCGACAAAATACCTATCTTTCGTAAATAATACAGCAACTTATATTGTATCTGGCTCATAGGGCAGCGATATTGCGCCACACACGGAAAAATGGGGGCGAAAACCCGAAAATATACGGCTACTCACTCGAAATCTAATAATAATTATGTATTTCAATTAGTTATGAATACTACAGTTAAACGATGCAAGTTGATTGAACCACAGTCGTTCGTCTAAACAAAAATCATTCTCAAGGCTTGCGAACCTCCCGGCAAATGGGCAATCTAACGTTCTTGAGGATAATGATTCAATAATATACTAATTTAATTGATCATGGCCTTTGTTAGGCGGTAGCGATAAACTCTCGCTCCTCAGTTTAGAGACAGGATCTTGTCTTTAGTTCGAAACGAGTTGTACGAACTCACCGGCATATCCAGTTAAACACGCAATTAGTCAATATACATTTCTTCAGGAGGAAAAATGGCTGATCAAGAACTCGACGCACGTGGTTTGAACTGTCCGCTGCCAATCCTGCGCGCCAAGAAAGCGCTGAACGATCTGGAAGGCGGTCAAACCCTGTCTATCATTGCTACCGATCCGGGTTCAGTGAAGGACTTCCAGGCCTTTGCCAAGCAGACCGGCAACGAATTGGTGGAATCCGGTGAAACCAACGGCGAATTCACCTTCCTCATCAAGAAGAAGGCCTAGCGTAGGCACTAAAGCGGAAATAATAATAAACGGGCAAGGATAAGCGCGTAGTTTAATTCACTTGATAACTTCTTATTGGAGGGGGTTATGGCTGACAAGAAAATGATGATTATCGCTACCAAGGGATCTCTGGACTGGGCTTATCCGCCTTTCATCCTGAGTTCTACCGCGGCAGCGCTGGGTATGGAGGTAAATATCTTCTTTACCTTCTATGGTCTGCAACTTCTTAAAAAGAACCTGAGCCTGGGCGTTACCCCGCTGGGTAACCCCGGTATGCCCATGCCAATGGCCATGGACAAGTGGTTCCCGGTACTGGGCACCGCCATTCCTGGCATGCAGGGCATGATGACCATGATGATGAAATCGAAGATGAAAAAGAAAGGTGTGGCGAGCGTCGAAGAGCTGCGTACCCTCTGTCTGGAAGCCGACGTGAAAATGATCGCTTGCCAGATGACGGTAGATCTCTTTGATTTCAAACCTTCCGATCTGCTGGATGGTATCGAGTATGCAGGCGCTTCGTCTGCGCTGGCCTTCGCCGGTGATGCCGATATCAACCTGTTCGTCTGATCGTCCGGACAGATTCCCTCGGGAATCAATGCAAGTTGGTAAAAGGGGTGCTTCGGCACCCCTTTTATTATGTGCGATTCACGCGTTCCGGACTGCGAGCCTATTTGACAACCACAGCCCGCCCCACTAATTTCAGGTTAACCGCATACCTAATATAACAATACGGAATATCGAGAGAGCCCTATGGCAGACACAAGTCCTGCACCCGCCGCACTACCGGAGGGTACCGATCCACTGCAATTGCTGGGTCAGATACTGGCATTGGGCGTCCGCCTGAATGCATCCGATATCCATTTACGCAGCCGCAATCACCCGATTCTTCGAATCGACGGTCTGTTGCGCTCGGTACGCGAGGTTCCGCCACTGACCCCGGATTTCATGGAGACCTTGTCTGGCACGATGATGTCGGAGCGTCACCAGGAGCAGTTCAAGCGCGATCACCAGGTAGATTTGTCGATCGGCTTCAAAGACATCGGCCGCGTTCGCGCCAATATCTATTACCAGCGCGGCAGCGTTGCCATGGTGTTACGCGTAATCAATACCAAAGTGCCCACGCCGCAAGAGCTGAAGCTGCCGGAGATTGTCAACAAGCTTATCGAGCACGAGCGCGGGCTGGTGTTGATTACCGGTGCGACCGGTTCGGGCAAATCAACCACGCTGGCGTCGCTGGTCAACGAAGTCAACCGCGTCAAGGGCAAGCACATTATTACCATTGAGGATCCGATCGAGTTCCTCTTTACCGAGCAGAAGTCCATCATTACCCAGCGCGAGGTCGGGGTAGATACCAACACCTTCGCCGACGCGATGAAGGCTGCCTTGCGTGAAGACCCCGACGTGATTCTGCTGGGCGAGATGCGCGATCCCGAAACCATTGAGGCCGCGCTGGCTGCCTCCGAGACCGGTCACCTGGTGTTCTCCACGGTGCACTCACCGGCAGCCGCCGAAACCATCACCCGCATCGTTACTGCGTTCCCGGCCGAGGGTCAGCCCAGCATCCGTGCCAAGCTGGCGCAGAATATTATCGGTATCGTTAGTCAGCGCTTACTTCCGCATAAAAGCGGCAAAGGACGAACCATTGCCTGCGAAGTGCTCACTGCCTCCGCACTGTCGCGGGAACTCATCATGGACCCGATGAAGGTGAAGGAGCTGGGTGAACTGATCAAGAAGGGGACCCTGGCAGAAGGCATGCTCAGCTTCGACAGCTGTCTCCACGGCCTGGTGAAAAAGGGCGAAATCGACGCGGAAACCGCGCTGCAGTACGCCTCCAGCCCAACCGATTTGAAACTCAAACTCGAAGGCTACTAAACCCATACCCGCTATTTGCGGGCCTATAATTAGGTAATAGAAACCATTAATAGGGTATAATGGTTGTTTATTGGCGGCCTGGCCGGATACCGTCCGGAACCTGTCACGCCGTACCCAGCTTTCGACCAGAGGAAAACACATGGCGGATCGTCCTGCATATGACGCAGCCAGCCGTCACGTTCCAGATTCGTCAACTGGAAGAACACTTCAACACCCGCTTGTTCGATCGCACGCACAATCGCATCAGTCTTACCGCTGCCGGCAACAAGGTTTATGAGTACGCCGACCAGATCCTGTCGCTCTACGGTGAGATGGACAACAAGGTCCGTGAGCTCACCGGCGATGTCAGCGGTGTGCTGCTGATCGGTGCCAGTACCACCATTGCCGAATACGTGCTGCCCAGCCTGCTGGGTGAGTTCAAGGGCAAGCACCCGAATGTGAATATGCGTCTGAGCGTATCCAATTCTGTCGGCGTGGTTCACATGGTGGAAAACAATTCCGTCGATGTCGGTATCGTTGAGTCGCCGATCACCAACAAGAACCTGGAAGTGAAGGTGTGCTGGCACGACAAGCTGGTATTCATCTGCCCGCCGGATCACCCAAGAGCGAAGGAAAAATCTATCCCGGTTACCGCGTTAACCGATATGCCGTTTGTCTGCCGTGAAGAGGGCTCTTTGCGCCCATCTGGCGGCCAGCAATATCCAGATGCAGGATATCGACGTGAATATGGAGGTTGGTAGCCCGGAGGCAGTGAAGAGCATGGTCGAGGCCGGCCTCGGAATTTCCGTCGTGTCACAGGCGACGGTTGAGAAAGAAGTGAAACTGGGCACGCTGGTTGCACTGCCACTTGATCCGCCACTGGAGCGCCCGTTCTCCATTGTCTACCAGCGGCAGAAGTTCCGCATCCGTGCCATGGACGAATTCATGGAATTTGCCTACGACCATTGCGAGAAGAAGGCAACCACCGGCTAGACCCAGGCCTGAATCATGTCCCGGAAGAAAGACGAAGAAAAACTGCTTCAATGGTTCCGCCGGCTACCCGATGCACAGGCGCGAAGCCTGCTGGACTACGCCCATTTTCTCAATGAACAACATGGCGCTCACCCCGAGTCGTTGACCTTGCAGGATATTCCCCGACCGGAAGACGAGACGGTCATATCCGCCATCAAAAGGCTGCGTTCGACTTACCCAATGCTGGATCCGGCACATCTGCTTGCCGAAACATCAGAGCTGATGAACAAACACCTTTTGCAAGGGCAGGAAGCTGAAAAGGTGAT
>Ga0111141_168_pt1 | contig 11956 bp, 16 predicted proteins | sample DeeMarSeWOR28_12_FD_80396 | JGI IMG/M metagenome (GOLD analysis project Ga0111141, IMG submission 80396) | Acidithiobacillales bacterium SG8_45 | reverse complement strand
AGTGAATGAAATATCTCGGTGATGCGAATGCGCAGCTCGCTGGTGTCTGTTTTACCTGCTTTGTTCGAGCTCGTCGTCATTGGTAGATCGGGGGTTGCTGCGACCGGACATGCCGGTCAGGTGCGACTAGTGGCCTTCTTTCTTCATTATCGCCAGTCGCGAACTGGCGGAACGTGCGTTGCGGGTATTCGGATAGCGATCGATGACTTTCTGAAGATACTGGCGCGCTTTCGCCCACTCACCAAGCTCGTAATAGGTGTACCCGATCTTGAGTAGAGCATCGGAGAGCTTGCGGCTGTTTGGATACAACTCCTCGACCTTGAGGAACTCCTTCAGCGCCAGGTTGAAATTGCGAACGAAATAGTTCGATTCGGCAATCCAGTACTGCGCATTCGCGGCCAGCGGACTTTTGGGATAGCGGCTGATAAACGTACGAAACGCCCGGGATGCACCAGTGTAGTCGCCCTGCTTCATCAGCTGAAAGGCGGCCTCGTACTCCTGCTGTTCCTGGCTCGATGTCGGCGCCACGACCGGGGGTGCGGCCGGGCTGGCGACAGACGGGGCCACCGATCCACCGGCTGCGGCGGCGCCGCCACGCTCCAACGCACGCACGCGTCGGTCCAGGTCTTCGGTCAAATCCTGCACCCGCGACTGCAACTGTTTAATCTCGTTTTCCTGCACCTCGGTCTGGTTGCGCAATTCGCGCACTTCCGCCTGCAGCGCCTCGAGCTGGTTCAGCAACTCGAGCAGGGTCTCACTCGATGCCGCCGGATTCGCCGATTTTGTCGCTTCCTTGTCCGGCGCCGAGGCACGCCACTGTGCCGCCGGGGCATCGATCGATACCCCGGTCAGCACCAACGCCAGCGCCGGAAGCCAGATACGACTTTGGCTAATCATCAATAGATAATCTCAACTCGACGATTCATTTTCCAGGCAGCTTCATTGTGCCCTTCATCCAGCGGCTTTTCCTCGCCATACGAGGTATCGGTTAGCCGGCTGCGGTCGATGCCCAGTACTGCCAGCATTTGCACCACCGCCTTGGCGCGACGCTCACCCAGCGCCAGGTTGTATTCCCGGGTGCCGCGCTCATCGCAGTGGCCCTCAAGCTTGACGTTTACTGACGGGTTGGCACTCAGGTACGCAGCGTGGGCCTCGATGGTCTCGCGGTTATCACTGTCGATCGAGCTGCTGTCAAACGCGAAATGGATACGCATGACGGCCGGGCGGCCATCGGCGCCCAGTTCTTCACCGGCCAATACGCCTTCTTCCGCAGCACCCTGCACCACGGCTTCGTCACCGGCTGGCTGGGCGGACTCTTCAGGCTTGGAAGCACAGGCGTTGAGCGCCAGCGCGAAAATAACCAGTAACAACAACTTAAAATACGGCTTCATATCAGGCTCCTCGTAATTCTTTCCAGACTAGGGGTTAAGGGGGGACCAGGCAGGCTCACGAATATCACCTTCCGTCAGCGTAAACAAATGTCTCACTCCGCCATCGGCAGAGACCGATGCCAGTACACCGCGACCTTTTCGCTCGGTCGCGTACAAAATCATCTGACCATTGGGCGCAAACGTTGGTGATTCATCCAGTCGGGTATCGGTCAATACCTGCATCGATTTGTCCGCCACGCTAATCACACCAACATTATATTTCCCGTTCCTGCGCGTGATCATTGTAATCTGTTGTCCGTCCGGCGAATAGGACGGGCGCGCGTTGTAGTTGCCCTCAAAACTCAGGCGCTCGACCTGGCCACCGGCCACCGGTTTGCGATAGATCTGCGGCCCGCCGGCGCGGTCAGAAGTAAATACCAGGTAGCGGCCATCCGGCGACCACGCCGGTTCGGTATCAATTGCCCGGTTAAACGTCAGGCGCTGCAGGCTCTTCCTGGCAATATTAATAATATAGATCTCCGGATTCCCGTCTTTCGACAGCGTGACCGCCATTCGGCTGCCATCCGGCGACCACGCCGGCGCACTGTTGATGCCTCGGAACGAGGCCACCCGGATGCGTTTGCCCTGCTTCAGGTCCTGCAGGTATACCATCGAGCGCTTTTGTTCGAACGAGACGTAGGCCAGCTGCTTGCCATCCGGCGACCACGCCGGCGACATTAACGGCTCTGCCGATGACAGGATCGTCTGTGGATTGGCGCCATCGGAATCGGCAACCGATAGCCGGTACAGCCGCTTCTTGTCAGCGCTACGTTCCTGGCTGACATAGGCAATCCGGGAACCGAACACGCCCTTCTCGCCGGTGAGCTTCTCGTACACCAGGTCGCTGATCTGGTGAGCCACCGATCGCAGGCGATCTGCCTTGACGGTATAGCGATAGCCGGCCAGCTGGCGCTCGCGGAAAACATCATACAAACGAAACTCGACCCGATACTGATCAGGCTTTACCGGGGTGACATGGCCAATCACCAGCGACGTGGCCTTGACCAGCCGCCATTCCTTGAACACCACGTCCTTGTCGCGGAACGGCTGTGCCGGCATCTGTTCCTGTGTCAGCGGTGCAAAACGACCGCTGCGACGCAAATCGGCGGTAACGATCTCGGCCACGTCAGTCGGTACCGTGCCGGGGCCCTGCCACTTGAACGGTGAGATTGCGATGGGCGTGCCACCCTCACCGCCTTCAGTAATGGTAATGGTGATGATGGCATGGGCCGGCGCGTTGGCGAGCGCCATCACGGTCAGGGAAGCAGCAAACAGAATTTTTCGGAAGTAGGTCATGTTAAAGCTTTTCAGTATCGATATTGAATTCACGTAAAAGTTCCGCCACGTCCGGATCCGTCGGCATCGGCAATGGCTCTGCCAGGTACACGGCATTCTCGATGCTGCGATCAAACAGCGGATCGCCGCTCGAGCGCACCACCTGCACACTGAGGATGCGACCGGTTGCGGTGACACGGACTCGCACTACCGCGAAGGCATCCTTGGGCGAGCCTGGTGGCCGCCGCCACTTGCTACTGATCCGGTTGCCAATGCGCGCCATAAACTCGGCGGCCCTGGATTGCGCTGCCGTCAGTCGCCCGGCGCGTTCACGCTCGGCCTCCTCCGCCGCCAGTTGTTGCTGCAGTAATTTCTGCGCCTGTTGATGGCGCGCCTCCGCGGCTGCCTTGCGCTTGCGTTCTGCTGCCTGCTGACGCGCGATCTCGGCCTTTTTCTCAGCCGCTTTCTTCTCTGCCGCCTTTTTCTTGCGTAGTGCGTCTGCCTGGCGTCGGGCCTCTTCCTGTTTGCGTTTTGCGCTGTCGTCCTCTTTCGGCGGCGCCGGTGGTGCTGCCTGCCTTTTTGCCGGCACCTCGGTAACGACCACCGCCTTGATCACGTTCGCCGGTGACGGCGCAACACTCGAACTCCAGTTGAAATTCAGCGTCAGCATCAACAGCGCGACCAGGTGTACCGCGACGGCCAGTACCAGTGCCTTGACACTGTCGACCGGTGGTTGCGCGTGAGCGGCCGCGATCATCTGGACCTGGCGGGCGGCTCCGTGATCAGGCCCACACTGCCGGCACCGCTCTGCTGCAACAGCACCATGGCCTGCACCACCGTTCCGTAAGGTACCTGGCGATCACCACGGATCAAAACCGGTGTCTGCGGTTGTTGGCTCAGGATAGTGCTGACTTTCTTTTGTAACGCAGCCGGTTCAATCGGCCGATCATCGAGAAAATAACTGCCTGACTTGTCGACTGTCACCACCAGCGTCTCGATCTCCGATACGTCCACCGGCTTGGCGGCCGCCTCTGGCAGATCCACCTTGACACCCTGGCTGAGCAGTGGAGCGGTAATAATAAAAATTACCAGCAACACCAGCATCACATCGATGTAGGGCACGACATTGATTTCCGACATCGGCTTGCGCCGGCGCTGGCGGTAGCTGACGGTTACGGCGTCGCTCATTTCGCTACCTGCCGTTGCACAATGCTCGAGAATTCCTCAACGAAGATTTCGTAGCGTGTCACCAGGCGCTCCACGTTATTGGAATAGCGGTTATAGGCAATCACCGCCGGGATCGCGGCAAACAGGCCCATGGCGGTGGCGATCAAGGCCTCGGCGATACCCGGCGCCACCTGGGCAATGGTTGCCTGCGATGATGCGCCGAGCGACCGGAACGAGTTCATGATGCCCCAGACCGTACCGAACAGGCCGACATAGGGGCTGGTGGAGCCGACCGTGGCCAGGAACGACAGGTGCGTCTCCAGATAATCAATCTCTTCTGTTAATGCCACGCGCATCGCGCGCCGCACCGCCTCCAGGATGTCGGCCTTGGTCGCACCGCCTTGTTGCTCCTGGCGGCGCAACTCGCGAAAGCCCGCTAGAAAAATACTCTCGATACCGGTGGCCTCAACGTCTTTCCGGTTAACCTCGGTATAGAGTCGCTCAAGCGCAGTACCGGACCAGAATTTTTCCTCGAAACGATCGGTCGAACGCCGGGCGTTGCGTAACTGGAACCACTTGAGGAATATCATCATCCACGAAATGAACGAGGCTACCAGCAACAGCAGCATGACCAGTTGTACTGGCAGGCTTGCGTTTGCGATGAGTGCGCCGATCGACAGGCTGTCTGCAGAAGTCATAATTATCCGTTTGTTATCCTGAATTTTTCCATAATCGCCGCCGGGATTGCCTTTGGCCGAAAGCTGTCAGCGTCAACACAGGCCAGCCGGATATCGCCACTGCAAAGTACCTCGTTGCCGCGATGAATATGCTGCTGGAGGTTCACGCTGGCCTTGCCGTATTTTACCAGCTCAACGCTAACCTCGAGTTGCTCGTTAAATCGCGCCGCCTTGATAAACTCAACATTGGCACTGCGAACCGCGAACACCACGCCTTCATCCCTCGAAAGCTGGTCCTGCTCAAACCCGAGGTGGCGCAGCCATTCCGTGCGCCCGCGCTCCATGAAGCGCAGGTAGTTCGCGTAATAGACCACGCCGCCCGCGTCGGTATCCTCGTAGTACACCCGAACTGGAACTGTGAACGCGCTCATGGCTTCCTGCTGCTCGTGTTTAAACACCTGAACTCAAGCCAGGGGTTATGACTGCTGAAACAAATCCTGCTGCAACTTGGCAGCCGATTGCGGCGCGGCATCGGGATACCGAAGTATTCCCACGCGCGCCGCGTGGCTACGCGGCCCCTCGGTGTACGCATCAGAAAACCCTGCTGGATCAGGTAGGGTTCAATGACGTCTTCCAGCGTACCGCGCTCTTCACTGATCGAGGCCGCAAGGCTGTCTATTCCCACCGGACCGCCATCGAAATTTTCCAGGATGGTGCGCATCAGTTTACGGTCCATCGTATCCAGTCCCTGCGCATCAACTTCTAGCATGTTGAGCGCGGACTCAGCAATGTCGCCGGTCAGTGTGCCGTTACCTTTAATCTCTGCGAAATCACGGGTGCGCCGCAGCAACCGGTTGGCAATGCGTGGCGTGCCGCGCGAGCGTCGCGCTATCGCCTGGATGCCATCTGGCGTGGCCTCGACTTCGAGTATGCGTGCAGAACGCTCGACGATCTGCGCCAGGTCGTCGTGGCCATAGAACTCTAGCCGCAAGACAATACCAAAGCGATCACGCAGTGGTGAGGTCAACAGGCCGGCACGCGTGGTCGCACCAACCCTCGCCGATAACGATGTCGAGCTGATAGTCCTCCATCGCCGGATACAGGATTTCTTCCACCACCGGGCTCAAGCGATGGATCTCGTCGATGAACAGGACATCGTTGGGCTCGAGGTTGGTCAGCAGCGCGGCCAGGTCACCGGCACGCTCCAGCACCGGCCCCGAGGTCTGGCGCAGGTTGGCGCCCATCTCGTTGGCAATGATGTGGGCCAGTGTGGTCTTGCCGAGGCCCGGCGGACCGAACAACAGTACGTGATCCAGCGCCTCGGCGCGTTTGCGTGCGGCCGCGATGAATACTTCCAGCTGCTCATGCACATGGGGTTGGCCGATGTAGTCCGCGATCCGGATCGGTCGCAGCGCGCGATCCTGGCCAACCTCTTCCGGGGCAGACACTACGTGTGCTGATACCAGTCTGTCGTTTTCAATTGCCATGAGTCATCCTGTTCAGCCCGCAGCACTCTTGAGTGCTTGCCGGATAATTTCTTCAGTGTCCATCCCGTCCGCCTCGACGGCGCGCACCAGCCGGGTGGCTTCATTGGGTTTGTAGCCCAGCGCCATCAACGCGCTGACGGCTTCGCCGGTCGGGTTGAGTTGTGGCGCAGTGCCCGCCGCTTGCGGCATAAACCGGGCGCCGCCCTCCTCGGTATCGACCTTGTCGCGCATTTCCACGATCAGGCGCTCGGCAGTCTTGCGACCAATGCCGGGTACGCGCGTGATGCGGGCCACGTCTTCGCCAACGATACACTGGATAAATTCCTGCGTCGTAAGACCGGACAGGATCGCGAGTGCCACCCGGGGTCCGACACCGCTTACCTTCAACAGGCTGCGGAACAGGCGCCGCTGTGCCTCGCTGGAAAATCCATAGAGCAGATGCGCGTCTTCGCGCACCACGAGGTGCGTATGCAGGGTCACGGTCTCGCCGGTTGCCGGCAGGTCATAAAAGGTAGTCATCGGCGCCTCGAGCTCGTAACCAACGCCATTGACGTCGACCAGCAATGCCGGTGGCTCCTTGTGCAACAACTTGCCGCTCAGTCGACCGATCATTCCGACCCTACCCCGGTGGCACGTTTGCCAAGTCCGCGCGCCAGTGAATGCAGGCCGAAGGCCGTGTGCGCGTGGCAGATCGCCGTTGCCAGCGCATCCGCTGCATCCGCCTGCGGCGAACCGGAAAGTCCCAGCAGTGCCGTCACCATGTGTTGCACCTGTTTCTTTTCACCTCGCCCATTGCCTACCACCGCGCGCTTGATCTGCAGCGCAGTATACTCGCTGACCGGAAGGTCATGTTGCAACGCCGCGCAGAGCGCGGCGCCGCGCGCCTGGCCCAGTTTCAGTGCCGAATCGGGATTGCGCGCCACGAACACCTTCTCGATGGCCAGCACCTCGGGATTGTGAGTGCGAATGACTTCGTCGACGCCTTCAAGAATCACTTTCAGTCGCTCCGCCAGCGTGCCCTTGGGCACGCGAACACAACCACTGGCGACATAGCCAAGTTTGCCGTTGCGCAACACGGTGATGATACCGAAACCGGTGAGTCGGGAGCCTGGATCGATACCGAGAATTCGCATGCGGTTATGCTCGATCCGTTGTCATGCGCAAACCGTTACCCGGCTTCCTGCGCCAGCAATTCATCCGGGAAGTCGGCGTTGCTGTAAACATTCTGCACGTCGTCCAGCTCTTCCAGCATATCCAGCAGCTTGAGCATCTTTTCGCCGTCATCGGTATTGAGAGAGATATCGGTCGACGCACGCTGGGTCAGTTCGGCCACTTCCGGTTCGAACCCGGCCTCGACCATGGCATCGCGCACGGCAGCGAAGTCTTCCAGTGATGTCAGCACCTCGATCGCGCCGTCGTCATCGGTGACCACGTCCTCGGCGCCCGCCTCAAGCGCGGCCTCCATGATCGCGTCTTCACTGCTGCCGGTGGGGTAACTCAACACGCCCAGGGAATTGAACAGATAGGCGACGGAACCGTCCGTGCCCAGGTTACCGCCATTCTTGGTAAAGGCGTGGCGCACCTCGGAAACCGTGCGGTTCTTGTTGTCGGTAGTGCACTCCACCAGCACCGCGACGCCGCCTGGGCCGTAGCCCTCGTAACTGACTTCCTCGTAGTTCACGCCTTCGAGTTCACCGGTACCGCGCTTGATTGCCCGCTCGATATTGTCCTTGGGCATGTAGGGCCTTGTCGATCGCGGTACGTAACCGGGGATTGGCAGCGGGATCGCCGCCGGCCATGCGCGCCGCGATAGTGATTTCGCGAATCAGCCTGGTGAAAATCTTGCCGCGTTTGGCGTCCTGGGCCCCTTTACGGAAGCGGATATTGGCCCATTTACTGTGACCGGCCATACTTTTTTACGTACTCCTGCTTTATCGGTAGTTGCTAGCAAAGCAGGCGCTCCGGGCGCCTGCGAATGGGTCAGTTTACCACCGGACCGGGTTCGCCCCCAATCGCAGCGGGTTCGACGAATCCTGCTTCAACCTTGCCCTCGGCGTGGCCACCAGAGAGCAAAAAGGCCCGCCAGCCCGAGCAGCCCACCAACCAGAGATGTGCTGCGCTGAAGCAGCTGCGCATGCACCTGTCCGGTGGGTGCATCCCAGAATATCCATGCCGCCCACAGCGACAAGACGAACGCCAGCGTTTGCCATGGGCGTGTTTGGCCTTGCGGCAACCGCAGGGCCAGCCAGGCACCCGCCAGCGCCGAGAGCCAGCCGAGTGCGAGCCCGGCGAGAATGTCGACCGGCCAGTGGGCGCCGACCACCGCACGCGAGGCGCCGACCACGACCGCCACCAGCGCTAGCGCCAGCTGCCAGCGCCGGTCGCGCAGGTACACGCCGATGACGGTCGCGAAGGTCGCAATGGCGGTAGCATGGCCCGAGGGAAATGACGCCGCGTAGAGTGATGGCCCGATGACATGAATCTGTGACGGCGCCAGTATTTCCAGCGGCCGTGGCTGGCCAAACAGGTCCTTTAGCCCGTGAACCGCGACCGTCGCAATCACGCCAGACAGCAGTAATGACCAGGCGACATCGGGGCGACGCGCGGCAATTGGACCCAGCAGGGTAAACGCCAGCAAGCCCTCGCCGAGCAGGGTGATATTGGCCCACACCGGGTCACCGGTATAACGACTCAGGCCATTGAGCCAGCTGAACAGGTCCTGGTTGGCGCTACCCGCGTGCAGCGCCAATAACAGTAAAATTAGCGCTGCGGGCACACCCCAAACCAGGGCGATCGGAGGAAATTCGGGAGAAACGGCAGTTGCCCCGGGTCGGGCAGGAAACAGCATACTTATTATATAGGTGGGGCGAAACGCCATGTGCGGCATTATAGCGACACTCTCCCCCTGACCGCCAAGCATGATTCCGGATTGCCCAACCTCGCCTGAGCGACTACTTTTTAAACAGGTGCTGAATTCGGCTGATATAACAACAACGGCAACCCTGACAAAACGTGAACCCGGATAGTCACAGTCCGCTTCCCATTGGTTATACCCTTGGCGAGTATGAGATCGAAGCCGTGCTCGGGCAGGGCAGCTTCGGCATCACTTACCTCGCCCAGGACAAACAGCTTGGGACCAAAATCGCGATCAAGGAATACTTTCCCCGATCGCTGGCGGTACGGGGCGACGACTGGGCCATCCATCCCGGCGGTGAAGATGACCCCAGGGTGCGAGAGACGTTCGACTGGGGGCGCCAGCAGTTCCTGAAAGAGGCGCAGGCGCTGGGCAAGTTCAAGCACAACAATATTGTTCGGGTGTTGCGTTTTCTTGAGGCCAACGGCACGGCCTACATGGTCATGGAGTATGAAGCGGGCCAGAGTCTTTCGCGTCAGCTGAAGATGCGCGGTGGAAAGATCACTGAACAATCGCTGCTGCGCATATTCGTGCCCATCCTCAACGGCCTGCAGACGGTGCACGATGCCGGGCTGCTACATCGTGATATCAAGCCGGAAAACATCTACCTGCGTTCCGATGACACGCCAATGCTGATCGACTTTGGTGCCGTCAGCCAGAACGCACAGCCGAATGCCGGCAATCAGCCCGTTACCCTGACGCCCGCCTACGCCGCTATCGAACAATACCCGGGCAAGGGTGAAGAAAGTGCCGCCAGTGATCTCTATGGCATTGGCGCCAGCATGTACCGCTGCATTACCGGCGAGCAACCTGCCGGCGGCTTGCAGCGTTACGACGCCATGCGCCAGTATAAGCCGGACCCACTGACACCACTCACCGAACTGAAGCCGGAGGGATTCTCTGACTTTGTGCTCCAGTGCGTCGACTGGGCGATGCAGATCTATCCACGCAATCGACCGCAAAACGCCCGTGACCTGCAGGATGGCCTGATGGCCAAGCGAAGGGCCCCGGGGGCAAAGCCCGCCACGGCCGTGGCCGAACATGCGCCGGCCACCAGTGCCGGCGACGAGACGGTCACTCCGGCCTCATCCAGCGAGCCGGTGGATCGCTTTAAGGTGATCCTTGCGGGTATGGTGATTCTGCTACTGGTCGGCGCCGTCGGCGCCTGGTTTGCCTACTCGAGCCGAACCGAAAAACCCGATACCTTAGTGGCGCAAGACGCACCCGAGACAATAACGGCGCAGACTACGCCGGAGCGCTCGGCGGTGACGGCCGCGGCACCGGTTCGACTGGTACGCCACTTCAATGACTCCTATGACCCGCTGGATGCCGCCGCCTTCGTGCCCGGCACTGACCAGGTCGTTGCCGCGGCGCACGGCGGCGACCTGATTGTCTGGGACATCGCCAGTGGCAAGCCGCAAGGGCTCCTGAGTCGCCATCAGCGAAACGTCAATGCGCTGATGTCGCTGGGCGGTGTCCGCCTCGCCGCCGGGGACGATGGCGGCAACATCCTGGTCTGGGACATTGCCCGCAAGGAACCGGTTCAACGACTCAACGGCCACCAGGGCGCCATCGTCGCGCTCGCTGCCACGCCTGATCGACGCTGGCTGGCAAGCGCCGGCCGCGACCAGCAGATCATTCTATGGAGCCTGAACGGCGGCAATAACCGGGTGCTGTCCAACAGCCTGGGGCCGGTCTCGGCACTGGCGATCTCCCCCAACAGCCGGACCCTGGCCGCGGGCACCCGCCTCGGCGCCATTCATTTGGTCGACCTGGCAACCGGCCAGGTTCGCCAGACAATCCAGTCCGACAGTGGCGGCATCGAAGCCCTGGCGTTCTCGCCCAGCGGCGCCAGACTGGCCGCAGCCGGCCTGAGCCCGGAAATTACCCTCTGGCAGACCACGGACGGCCGGCTCAGCCGAAAACTGCAGAATCCCGGCGGCAGAGCCGTCTACAGCCTGGCATTCTCCCCCGGGGGCAGCCTGTTTGTCGGCGATGGCAGCGGCCTGATCACCCTCTGGAACGCCGCCAGCGGCGAACTCACGGATCGATACCATCGCCACCGGGGCGCCATCCGCGACCTGGTATTTAGCCCCGACGGCAAGACCCTGGCCTCCGCCAGCAGTGATAAATCCCTCGGATTGTGGGCGGTTCGCTAGCCCGCCGGGCAAAGGGTTGATTTGCGACCCTGATGGCTCCATAAGTAATTCCTAATATATTTGCCATTTTCCAAGGAGTGCCTCATGGCCACACTCGAAGTAACAAAAGACAATTTTTCCAACACTGTTGATAGCAATGATCTGGTGATCGTTGATTTCTGGGCCCCCTGGTGTGGCCCGTGCCAGTCGTTTGGACCGGTTTACGAAGAGATTTCCGAAAAACACGACGACGTCGTGTTTGCCAAGGTCAACACCGAGGCCGAACAGGAACTGGCCGCCCACTTCCAGATCCGCTCGATTCCAACCCTGATGGTCCTGAAGGAACAGGTGGTGGTCTTTGCCCAGCCTGGCGCCCTGCCCGGCTCGGCACTGGAAGACATCATCGGCAAGGCCAAGGAACTGGACATGGACAAGGTCCGCGCCGAAATCGCAGCGCAGGACGGCGCACAAGACAAGGCCTGATCCGCGACCTGGCCCGGGTTGAACCCCGGGCCAACGCCGGTCGTCGCCGGCACTAAACGGATTCCACGCTGAACCCTTTGCCGCAATGCCGGTCTCATCTGGCATGCGCACCATTCCATTATTCTCGTTCGCCACTGCCTCGCTGCTGTTCGTCGCTTTATCCACCGTCGCGCAGGCTGGCGCCAAAACCTGCACGGCCATGAGCGGCGATCAACGCGTCGCACTGATCGAGCTCTATACTTCCGAAGGTTGCAGCAGCTGCCCGCCGGCGGACAACTGGTTGAGCCAGTTGCGCGGGAAAGGTCTTGGTCCGGACAAAGCGGTTCCACTGGCGTTTCATGTCGATTACTGGGACTACATCGGCTGGAAGGATCGTTTCGCCAAA
>Ga0111141_159_pt1 | contig 13341 bp, 14 predicted proteins | sample DeeMarSeWOR28_12_FD_80396 | JGI IMG/M metagenome (GOLD analysis project Ga0111141, IMG submission 80396) | Acidithiobacillales bacterium SG8_45 | reverse complement strand
GAAATTGAAATGGATACTGGTCTGGACTTTGGTTCCGGTACATCGGAAGAAACGGAAGTCGTGTCCGATGAAGAGCTGGGCGGTCTGGAGTTTAACCTGGACATGGACACGTCGATCTCGTCGACCCCGGAAGAGACTGATTCCGGGCTAGGGTTTGAGTCGTCTGCTGACGATGGTACGAGTCTCGATTTTGAGCCGGGTGGCATGTCATTGTCTGTGGAACCAGAGGCGTCCGCGGAAGAAACCATCGGGTCCGATGACGGACTGTCGTTTGATGCCGGTGAGCTATCAATGGACGCCGAAGAAGGCGGCCTGTCGATGGAAGAAGAAGATGAATTTGCGTCGCTCCGTGCCAATACGCCTGATAACAATGAATCCGACCTGAGTATCAGCATTGGTACCGACGAGGGTACCTCTAGCCTGGACTCGTCTGATATGGATGCTTCACTCGATATGGGTGATTTCTCGCTGGAAAGCGGTAGTGACGATACCGATCTGTCCTTCGGCGGTGGTGGTGACGAAGAGGTTGCGGTCGCTGTTGCGCCTGAAGTCGAAGAAGTTGGAGGTTCCGCCGAGCAGTGGGACGAAGCCGCTACCAAGCTCGACCTTGCCAAGGCCTATATAGATATGGGTGATGCGGAAGGTGCCAGGAGTATTCTTGAGGAAGTTGCCGTTGAAGGTAACGATGATCAAAAGAAGCAGGCAGCTGAGCTCGCGAGCCAAATCGGTTAACAAAAACAATAATAGTATTTTTGTAATATCTTAATGGCGCACTCTGTGCGCCTTTTTTATTGCCTGTTAATCCCTTGATCTTCGATAGACAAGGAAGCTGTAGTCCAGGCTGTTAACATCATCCGCAGTAAAATCTTGCTGACTTTCGAGAGTCCACTCGCTGCGATCATAGCCCGGAAATCGGATATCGCCTTCTGCGTCGATATGCACCTGGGTAATCAGTATGCGATTTGCCAAGGGTAAAAATAACCGGTAGATCTCCGCACCACCAATCACGAATACCTCGTCAGCATCTCCCGCAGCGACCAGCGCTTCCTCCTTGCTGTGGACTACGGTACATCCCTCGGCTTGATAGGACAGGTCCCGCGAAAGAATGATGTTGTGCCGTCCGGGGAGCGGCCTGCCAATATCGGCGTAGTTCTTTCTACCCATTATAATCGGGTGCCCCAGTGTCACTTGCTTGAAATACTTCAGGTCGGCGGGCAGATGCCAGGGGAGGGTATTGTCACGGCCGATTACGCCATTGTCGGCGATCGCTGCAATAAGTGAAATTATCAACGCAAAAGCCGCCTAAACCGCTACAGGGGCCTTGATATGCGGGTGTGGGTCGTAATTGCTGAGCTCGAAATCCTCGAATACGAAGCTTTCAATGTCTGTGCGAGTGGGATTGATAGTGAGGATGGGTAAGGGCCTGGGCTCCCTTGCCAGTTGTGTTTTAGCCTGTTCCAGGTGATTGAGATAGAGGTGGGCATCACCGAGGGTGTGGACGAAATCGCCTGCGCGCAATCCACATACCTGTGCGATCATCATCGTCAGCAAGGCATAAGACGCAATGTTAAACGGAACCCCAAGAAAAATATCCGCACTGCGTTGATAGAGCTGGCAAGAGAGCCTGCCATCGGCAACGTAAAACTGGAAAAATGCATGACATGGCGGTAATGCCATATGGTTCAACTCGCCAACATTCCAGGCGCTGACAATTATCCGGCGAGAATCAGGATTATTTTTTATCTGATCGATCACCTGGGCGATTTGATCAATTTTTTCGCCGTTGGTATCGGGCCAGGAGCGCCATTGAGAACCGTAGACTGGTCCGAGATCACCGTTGTCATCAGCCCATTCGTTCCAGATCGAAACGCCATGGTCGGTCAGGTACTTGATGTTGGTGTCGCCGCGAAGAAACCAGAGCAACTCGTAGATGATCGACTTCAAGTGCAGCTTTTTTGTTGTGACGAGGGGGAAGCCCTGTTCGAGATCGTAGCGACTCTGATGGCCGAACACGCTCACGGTACCCGTGCCGGTCCTGTCCTCTTTTTTTACGCCGTGTTCGAGGACATGGCGCATTAAATCTAGATACTGCTGCATGATCGTTTATCGCCGACGAATGGTAGTTTTTGGGGTATCCTGACTTACTGAAATCTGATTAATTATTATTTAGAAACCATCAGGCCCGTCTGGGCAATCTCGCTGACCGATAGTATATCGATATTCGATTGTTCGTGCAGCCAATCAACAGGATTCACTGGAATACAGGCAAAGCCATGGAAAACAAACTGGGAAAATACTTGTTTATGGGACCGTTCCTGCAGTTACTGCAGAGGGGCGAGTTTTTTGCGCGTATGGTCGGCGTAATGCTGCAGGTGTTGGCAGCACTGGCGGTGCTGGGTAGTCTCGCCACCATCTTCAAGGCGGGCAAAGTGATGTTTGATTTGCCGGCCAGCGGCATCATGGGCGGGATAATGTACCAGTTGTTCTACATACTGGCGGTGTACGCGGTAGCACATACCTTATTAATACGTGCCCAGGATATTACAAACCAGAAGAACGAGGAATTCTTCGCGCTTCCTATTGCGGCATATCTGATTCGGATGATCGGCGAAGTGTATGCGGCGTATGTCGCCCTCACGGCGATCGGCGGCGGAATCTTCGTCTGGTTTACCGGTCAGCCGGTGGGAAAAATCATGAACCCGGTACCCTTTATGTTTCCGGTTCCGAAAAATCCGGATTTTATGGGAGGTATCGAGTTGATAATCAGCGGAATATTGCTGGCGACCGCATCTATCATCATTACCTACTTGCTGGCCGAGCTGTTGACCGCTCTGAATCGTGTGACCTCTGGCCGGAAAAACGTGAGCAGCGGACCTCGCCAGATCTCTGACCATCGCAGCGGACAGTCTCGGTTCGGCTGATTACTGATCGGCGGCGTCTTTCTTCAGGAACGAACGTCCGCCAGAATCTTGAGAAAGTCTTTTTCCCAACGCCGGAACGTCGGCTCCAGGTCTTTCTCAGGGTAAAACGAGATCAGTTTTGCCGGGTTTGTCCCCAGCACGATCGTCTCATCGCCTTCAGCGAACACCACCAGTTTCAACGGCAGAAACGGTACGAGGGTGGGGTGCTTTTTTGATAGACTCTGGATCTCTTTTTTCTTTCCGAAAAACACAATCCGATATTCCGCGGTCTGGTAGCCACTTTTAGTCAAGCCGACGTCAACACGTTGCACTCGCATCAGCTTGTAGCCGTTGTTGACCACTGCCTGTTGCACTGCATTCATCGCTTCGGGAAACGTATTCGATATCCGGACCATCAGCAGCTCATGTGCAGGATCGACATGATTGTCTGCTATGGCGGCAGAGTGAAACAGAGAAAGCCAGAACGCAATAACTATGGTAACGAGCGACTTCATAGTGTTGCCTCTTCCAGTATGTCGACGTAAGTCTGGTGCATCTGGTCGCACAGCCGTTCCAGTTCATTGTTATTGAATACAGCGCTAAGTCGTTTCGGGTTAACAGTCATCACCAGAACTTTTCCCTTGTGTTCGACAATTGAAACGCGACACGGAAGAAACAGGCCAACTCGGGGATCAACCTTTAGCGCCTCGTTCAGGAAGTTAAAGCCGCATGAATAGATGATTACCTGTTTTTTGTTTTCCTGATCTGCATCGACCAGCCCCTGGTCCAGGTTCTGCACCCGAATCAGGCGCATGTTGGCGTTTAACACCGCATCCTTGACACTTTGAATGGTTTTTTCCAATGAATTGGGTGATTCGGCTACCAGGTAGGGGGTCTCTGCCGCTGCTTTTTTCAGCGCGGCTGAGCCGGCTAGCTGTTCGAAAGAGCGCACGTAGGCGACAACGTTATCAATGTCTTTTTTGCTTAGACCCTGTTTTATAAACGAGGCCATCGGTGTGCCTTTACGTCCTTTGATCAGGGTTTCGCGGATCATGCTGTCCGACGCCGAGGCAAGAAAGCCGGGATTATTTAACGCCGGCGCCAGTACAGGCAAATCTCTCGGGCGAGAGAAGGTTACGCCTGTACCTTTTCCGCCTTCGCCGTTCGCGCCGTGGCAGGCCGCACAGCGTTGCTGATAAATTGACTCACCTTTAGTTGCATCGCCTGCGATTTGCTTTGATGAGTAGGCCGGCGGTTTATTACCGGTCCAGCTACGCATGTGGGCAATTATTGCAGAGACCTGGGAATCACTTAGGTTATCGAAAGAGGGCATAATCCGTCCGGGCCGACCATGGTGAATCGTCTTGCGCAAATAGGCGTCGTCGACATTATCAATAAACTCGGGCAGCGCCAGTGGCACACCAACCCCGCCCTTGCCACTGTTGCCATGACACACAGCACAGTTTTCGAGAAACAGACGCCCACCATCCCCGTCCGCGTAAATCCCTGGGGACAAAGTCAGAATTATCAGAATGAATAGCAGTCCCGCGACGGAACGATTGTTGGGCATGTTGATCTCGATGTGCATAGCCTGTCGGTATAAGGTCAGTTCGGCCGGGAGTCTATCGTTTGTTCAGGGCAGGCTTATTGATGAAGATCAAACAGCTAGTGAAACAGCCTGATTTTCCGGTACTTGAAAACAGGTATCAGCAGCATCCCGGCAACGAATCCGCCGATATGCGCTCCCCAGGCAACGCCGCCGCCTCCGGATGCTGCCGTTAAAAATGAATTAATGATTTGCAGCACAAACCAGAACGCCAGCACGTACATCGCTGGCAGGCGAGTTGTGTGAAGAATAAATCCTAACGGGATCACGACCAGTACCCGTGCTTTCGGGTGGAGCAGCAAGTATGCGCCGAGCACACCGGAAATGGCGCCGCTGGCGCCGACCATCGGCACCGTAGAGGCAGAATCGGGCAAGGCCTGGGCGAATGCGGCCGCTGCTCCACAAATCAGGTAAAACACGATGAAGCGGCGATGGCCCATGGCGTCCTCAACGTTGTTCCCGAATATCCACAGATACAACATATTACCAATCAGGTGCATCCAGCCGCCGTGAAGAAACATGGAGGTGAGCAAGGTGGCAGCGGGGGGCACGATTGCATATTCCGGGGGTAGCGACTGGCCGCCAAGAACCGCGGCGGGGATGAAACCTAGCGCGAACACAACAAATTGCTGCCCCTGTGGGCCAAGGGAGAATTGCCAGGCGAATATCAGTATACAAGCTACGATGAAAGTGACCGTAACATACGGAAATATAGTGGTCGGATTGTCATCATGTAGGGGAATCACGGTGTCAGGCTAGTCGCTGTCGTGAAAGCGCTCAGCAGCATCGACAGTATTGGCCAGTAGAGTCGCAACGGTCATGGGTCCAACGCCTCCCGGTACCGGCGTAATCCAGCCGGCGCGTTCACTGGCCGATTCAAATTCGATGTCGCCGATCAGGCGTCCGTCTTCCTGTCGATTGATACCAATATCGATTACCACGGCACCCGGCTTGATCCATTCCCCTTTGACGATCCCCGGTTTTCCGACAGCGACGACCACGATATCGGCCTGGGATACATAGTCAGCGGTATTCCTGGTAAACCGGTGACAGGTGGAGACTGTGCAACCAGCCAGTAGCAATTCAAGACCCATCGGCCGGCCGACATGGTTGGAGGCACCAACGACGACAGCATTCTGGCCGCGAATGGGTTCACCCGTACTTTCGAGCAGGTGCATGACGCCACGGGGTGTACAGGGGCGGAGTACCGGGTTTCGTACTGCCAGGCGACCGACATTGTAGGGGTGGAAACCGTCAACGTCCTTGTCTGGCCGAATGGTTTCGATCACGACATCCGGGTCTATCTGTTCCGGCAACGGCGACTGCACCAGGATACCGTCAACCTCCGGGTTGGCATTGAGCGACTGGATCAGGTCGATCAGCTCTGCCTCAGGCGTGTCCGCCGGAAGATCGTAGGAAAACGACATAATCCCGACCTCGTCGCAAGCCTTGCGCTTGTTGCGGACATAGACTGCGGACGCCGGATCGGTGCCAACCATCACGACAGAAAGGCCAGGCGCGCGTTTTCCGGCGGCCAGGCGCTGCTCGATCCGGTGCTTTAATGTCACACGCATCTCGGCGGCAATCTTTTTTCCGTCGATAATTTTGGCGGTCATGAGGAAATTCTTGGCCTGGCGAAAAATTGTGGGCCAAGTGTCGCATGGCCCTTTGGCTTAGCCAAGCGGGGAAGGGTATGCGTCCGGGGCAAGATTGACGCTATAATTGTGGTTGCGTATAGTCGCGCAGCGCTTGGTTCTACCGTCGTGCAGGATGTCTGTGCGGTTGCGCACGGGGTATAGCGCAGTCTGGTAGCGCACCTGGTTTGGGACCAGGGTGTCGGGGGTTCAAATCCCTCTACCCCGACCAAATATCGTGTTGGCAATGAAGACTGGCAACGCTGAAAATGCTTAGAATGCGCCCGTAGCTCAATCGGATAGAGCAACGGCCTTCAGGGCTGCGATTGTTGCAGCAATAGGAGCCTCTGCCGGGAAACAAAACCTGCAGAGTGGAGGGCACTGTATCGGTGGAACCTTAACGCGTCGTGGCGATGGCAATACCGAGGAAACCGGCGGGATCGTCAACCGGGATCCGTAGAGACTATACGTGCCCCGCCTGGAATGGCGAAGATATAGTCCAGACCACAAACGGGCCAGATCGCGGGATTTGTGTCAGGCAGTGAAAACTGTAGTGGTAAGCTAAGCCGTAGGTTACAGGTTCGATTCCTGTCGGGCGCGCCAGGTGGCGAAATATGGTGAGCGTAGCTCAGTTGGTAGAGCCCCGGATTGTGATTCCGGTCGTCGTGGGTTCGAGTCCCATCGTTCACCCCAGTTTTGAAATATTGGGTCGTTAGCTCAGTTGGTAGAGCAGCGGACTCTTAATCCGCGGGTCGTAGGTTCGATCCCTACACGACCCACCAATATTCAGTAGCAGGAGCTTGCTCCTGCTATTTTTTTATCCGCAGGTCTGGGTGGGCTACCGGAATCCAGCATTATAATATGGTGTTGATTGCTCCGCCTGCGGGGCGGACTGTGGCAAAATACGTCCGGCCGACGTATCGCGAATGTGGCGGAACTGGTAGACGCGCTGGATTTAGGTTCCAGTGGGGCAACCCGTGGGAGTTCGACTCTCCCCATTCGCACCAGACAAAATATTAACTTATTGACCTAAAAACAATAGGTTATGATGTTTACTTAAGATATTAAATGAGGTTAATTCATGCAGGTTTCCATCGAAAACACGAGCAACCTGGGGCGCCGGATCAAGGTAACCGTGCCTGCCGACCGCGTGGAGCAGGAGTTTTCCAGCCGTATCAAGCGTCTTTCGGGGCAGGTAAAGCTTCCCGGTTTCCGGCCCGGCAAGGTACCGGCAAAGGTCGTCGAGCAGAAATACGGCAAACAAGTGATGAATGAACTGGCGACCGATCTGATTCAATCAACATTTCAGGAAGCGGTAGGCCAGGAAAGCCTGCGCCCGGCAGGCGGCCCTAAAATCGAACCGGTAAAGCCGGAACGGGGCAAGGAACTTGAGTACACTGCCGAGTTCGAAGTCTACCCGGAAATCAGCAAGCCCGATCTGGACGGTGTGGCGCTAAAGCGCCCTGTCTGCGAAGTGACCGAAGAAGACGTTGATCGCACCATCGACACCCTGCGCAAGCAACGGGCGGTTTGGACAGAGGTCGATCGCGCGGCCAAAGATGGCGATCAGGTCATTATCGATTTTTTGGGCAAGATCGATGGTGAAGCATTTGCCGGTGGCGAAGCGAAAGACTACACGCTGGAACTGGGTTCACGGTCCTTTATAGACGGATTCGAGGAAGGCCTGGTGGGCGCCAAAGCAGGCGATGAAAAGAACATTGACGTGAAGTTTCCCGACACCTATCCGGCTGAACACCTGCAAGGCAAGCCTGCAACATTCGAGGTGAAAGTGGGTTCGGTAAAGGAGTCCAGCCTGCCGAAGGTAGATGAAGATTTCGTCAAGGGCCTGGGAATCGATGAAGGTAGTGTCGATAAATTCCGCCAGGAAGTTCGGTCCAATCTGGATCGGGAAATGAAGCAGCGCTTGCGCTCAATGTTGAGCGCCCGCGTGGTTGATGCCTTGCTTGAACGCAATCCCCTGGAAATCCCGGAAGCGCTGATAATGGAAGAGCTCGGCAGGGCGCAACAAATTGCAGCACAGGCGGGCAGAACCATGACCAAGCCTACTGAGGCCGATCGCGAAGCCGCGAAGCGGCGCGTAGCCACCAGCCTGATATTCGCGGAAGTCATGCAAAAAGAAGGGTTGCAAGCGGATAGCGAAAGGGTGCAGGCTCAGGTCGACGAGATGGCTGCCGAATACGACAATCCCGACGAATTCAAGAAATGGCTGTTCAGTGAGCCATCCCGACTGCGGGAAATCCAGGGCCTGGTGCTGGAAGAAAAGATCGTGGAAACCCTGCTGGACAAGGCTAAAGTGACGGATGAGGCCATCAGCTTCAAGGAGCTTTCCAGCCTGACCTAGGTTGTAACGTCGGAATAGCAGTAACCAAACGAGGAAACCGAGCAAATGACGTATTTCACAGAGAAAGACGGGGCACTGAACTCAACCAATCTGGGGCTGGTGCCGATGGTAATCGAGTCTACCGGTCGTGGAGAGCGGGCGTTCGACATCTACTCACGCATGCTCAAGGAGCGCGTGATCTTCCTCGTTGGCCCGGTGGAAGACCACATGGCCAATCTGATCGTTGCCCAGCTGTTGTTTCTGGAGTCGGAAAATCCTGATAAGGATATCCATCTGTATATCAATTCCCCGGGTGGCGCGGTAAACGCCGGGCTGGCGATTTACGACACCATGCAGTTTATCAAGCCTGAAATCAGTACCGTCTGCATTGGTCAGGCGGCCAGTATGGGCGCCGTGCTGCTAGCGGGCGGCGCTGCCGGCAAACGCTTCTGCCTGCCGCATGCCCGCATTATGATTCACCAGCCGCTGGGCGGATTCCAGGGTCAGGCGACCGACATTGATATTCACGCCCGGGAAATTTTGCGTGTCCGCGAGGAACTGAATCAGATTCTGGCGCGTCATTCGAACCAGTCCATGGACAAAATCCAGAACGATACCGACCGTGACAACTTCATGAACGGGACCGAGGCAAAGGCGTACGGCCTGATCGACGAGGTTATTGAAAAACGCTAATCGAAAAGACGAACTGGCATAGCTGTGCTATATGTAGGGTTAGAAGGCTTGCAATATCGCTTGAATCCCTGCATCTTTAGCGGCAAGCACCAGTCTGGATCAAGAGGTTGATAGATGGCGGACGATACCAATAACGGCGAAGGTAAAGGCGAAAAGCTGCTTTATTGCTCGTTCTGTGGCAAAAGCCAGCACGAGGTACGTAAGCTGATCGCGGGCCCCTCGGTTTTCGTTTGTGACGAGTGTGTCGAGCTCTGTAATGACATTATCCGCGAGGAAGTGCAGGAAGAGACCAATGCGGCGCATGCGAAAAGCAAGTTCCCGACCCCGCACGAAATCTACAAGATCCTCGATGAGTATGTGATCGGCCAATCCGGGGCGAAAAAGGTCCTTTCGGTCGCGGTTTACAATCACTACAAGCGAATCGAGAATCAGGACGCCATCGGCGATGTCGAGCTCTCCAAGAGCAATATCCTGCTGATTGGCCCCACCGGTTCCGGAAAAACCCTGCTGGCCGAGACCCTTGCGCGCCTGCTGAACGTTCCGTTTACCATTGCCGACGCAACGACGCTTACCGAAGCCGGTTACGTCGGTGAAGACGTTGAAAACATCATCCAGAAGCTTTTGCAGAAGTGCGATTACGATGTCGAGCGCGCCCAGAAGGGTATTGTTTATATTGACGAAATCGACAAGATTTCGCGCAAGGCCGATAATCCGTCCATTACCCGTGATGTCTCCGGTGAGGGCGTACAGCAGGCATTGTTAAAGTACCGCCACAGGGTGGTCGCAAGCATCCGCAGCAGGAATTCCTGCAGGTGGATACCAGCGGCGTGCTGTTTATTTGTGGCGGCGCCTTCTCCGGCCTGGAAAAAGTAATCCAGGACCGATCAGAAAAGGGTGGTATCGGCTTCTCCGCCGAGATCAAGACCAAGGCCCAGACGCGCAACGCCAGCTCACTGATTCGTGGTGTTGAGCCGGAAGATCTGATCAAATACGGCCTGATTCCTGAGTTTGTCGGTCGCCTGCCGGTGGTCGCAGTACTCGAAGAGCTGGACGAAGAGGCGCTGGTGCGGATTCTTACCGAGCCGAAGAATGCCCTGATAAAGCAATATCAGCGTCTACTGGAGCTTGAGGGCGTGGACGTGGCCTGCGCTCGATACTGGAACACGCGCTGCTGGAGGTGATGTACGATTTGCCGTCGGTTGAGAACGTTTCCAAGGTGGTGGTGGAAGAAAGTGTCATCACCGAAGGCGCCAAACCGTTGCTGATATACCAGGATGAAGATGAGAAACGGGCGTCCTCGTCAGCAACCTGATTTGGAACGCACGGTAGTGTGATTTTCGCGGCCCCGCCTCGTGCGGGGCTTTTTGCGTCGACCACAGGCGTTTTCACTGAAAATGCGCGCTATGCGCCTACGACCGACGGGGTATTTGGTCTGAGTGACGTACGTTGAAAACAACCCGTTTCGGCCCCAAACTTACTGAAGACATAGCCAGCCTGGCGCTAATTACAGGATACGAGTACACAATTTATGAGCGATCAAGACAAGAACCTCCCGGCCGTACCGGAAATGGAAAAAAGCCTGCCGGTGTTGCCGCTGCGCGATGTGGTGGTATTTCCCCATATGGTGATACCGCTGTTTGTCGGCCGTCGCAAATCGATCAAGGCGCTGGAAGAGGCCATGGAGTCTGGCAAGGAAATCATGCTGGTCGCCCAAAAGAGCGCCTCGGATGACGATCCGACCACCGATGACATTCACACAATCGGTACCCTGGCGAATATCCTGCAGCTGCTGCGTTTGCCCGATGGCACCGTCAAGGTGCTGGTCGAGGGCGAGCGTCGCGCGCTGGTACAGAAGTACCTCGAGACGGAAGACTATTTTTCTGCCGAGATTGGCATGGTTGATACCGTTGCCATGGATGACAAGGAAGCAGAGGCCCTGACGCGTTCGGTGCTGACCGAGTTCGACCAGTACGTCAAACTGAACATGAAGATCCCGCCGGAGATCCTGACCTCCCTGACGGGTATCGATGATCCCGGTCGCCTGGCTGATACCATCGCGGCGCACTTAAGCCTGAAACTGGAAGAGAAGCAGGAATTGCTGGAGATGTCGGATACGCGCGATCGACTGGAACGTATCCTCGCTGTCATGGAAGCTGAAATCGATCTGTTGCAGGTTGAGAAGCGTATTCGTGGTCGCGTAAAGCGCCAGATGGAAAAGAGTCAGCGCGAGTACTATCTCAACGAACAGATGAAAGCCATCCAGAAGGAACTGGGTGATCTCGATGAAGCGCCGAACGAGATGGAAGAACTGACGCAAAAGATCGAGAAGGCCGGCATGCCGAAAGAGGCCAGGGAAAAGGTCGATGCCGAGCTCAACAAGCTGAAGATGATGTCGCCCATGTCTGCGGAAGCTGCCGTGGAAAAAGAAATCACGCATTCAGAACGACCTGGCCAAGGCCGAGCTGGTGCTCGACGTGGATCACTACGGTCTGGAGAAGGTCAAGGAGCGCATCCTCGAGTATCTTGCTGTGCAGCAGCGCGTGAAAAAACTCAAGGGTCCTATCCTGTGCCTGGTCGGCCCTCCCGGTGTCGGTAAAACCTCGCTGGGGCAATCGATCGCCAAGGCGACCGGTCGCAAGTTTACCCGTATGTCACTCGGTGGCGTTCGTGATGAAGCCGAGATCCGCGGCCACCGTCGCACCTATATTGGTTCGATGCCGGGCAAGATCATTCAGAACCTGTCGAAGGTGAAGGTAAAGAACCCGCTGTTCATGCTCGACGAAGTCGACAAGATGGCCATGGATTTTCGTGGCGATCCGTCTTCGGCCCTGCTGGAAGTGCTGGATCCCGAGCAGAATGACAGCTTCAACGATCACTACCTTGAAGTGGATTATGACCTGTCGGACGTCATGTTCGTGGCAACCGCGAACACGCTGAACATTCCTGGTCCGCTACTGGATCGTATGGAAGTGATTCGTCTTTCCGGTTACACCGAAGACGAAAAGCTGAATATTGCCAAGAAGTACCTGGCACCGAAGCAGCGCAAGAACAACGGCCTGAAGGAAGACGAGGTCTCGATTTCCGACGAGGCGATTCTCGATATCATCCGTTACTACACGCGCGAAGCCGGTGTACGTAATCTCGAGCGTGAAATCTCCAAGGTATTCCGCAAGGTCACGCGCGAACTGGTGCTGGGCAAGACGGAAGGCCAGGTGACTATCACACCGAAAAATCTGGAAGATTATCTTGGCGTCCATCGTTTCCGCTTCGGCCTGGCCGAAGAGAAGAACCAGGTTGGCCAGGTAACCGGCCTTGCCTGGACCGAGGTCGGCGGTGAACTTCTGACGATTGAATCCGTGGTTGTCCCGGGCAAGGGCAAGCAGACCTATACCGGTAAGCTCGGTGATGTCATGCAGGAGTCGATCCAGGCGGCCATGAGCGTCGTCCGTGCCCGCGCCAAGGCGCTGGGAATTTCACCGAAGTTCTACGAAGAGAACGATATCCACGTTCACGTGCCGGAAGGTGCAACCCCGAAGGACGGCCCGAGCGCGGGTGTCGGTATGTGCACTTCCATTATCTCGGCCCTGACCGGTATCCCGGTACGCGCCGATGTAGCCATGACCGGTGAGATCACCCTTCGCGGCGAGGTGCTGCCGATTGGTGGACTCAAGGAGAAGCTGCTCGCGGCCCACCGTGGCGGCATCAAGACCGTCGTGATTCCGGAAGAGAACACGAAGGACCTTCAGGAGATTCCAGACAACGTGAAGAAGGACCTGGAGATTATCCCGGTTCGCTGGATCGATCAGGTACTGGAGGCGGCCCTCGAGCGTCACCCGGAACCGCTGCCGGAGACGGCTGAAGCTGGGTCGGGCGGCAAGCCGCAGAAGGGTGCTGACGGCACCGATTCGGCGGTGGCGCATCACTGACAAGTCTGCCGAATACGGCACAAAACAGGCGGCCTGAGGCCGCCTGTTTTTGTTTTTTACAGGCGCAAAATACAGCGTTTCTGAGGCTAGAAAACCCGGGAGAGTTCACGTACACTAGCGCGCCCCAACGGGGGTAGTTTCCCGTATGGGTGCTTAGCTCAGCTGGTAGAGCGTCGCCCTTACAAGGCGAATGTCGGGGGTTCGATCCCCTCAGCACCCACCATCGCTTTGACCATGCGAA
>Ga0111141_165_pt1 | contig 14075 bp, 7 predicted proteins | sample DeeMarSeWOR28_12_FD_80396 | JGI IMG/M metagenome (GOLD analysis project Ga0111141, IMG submission 80396) | Acidithiobacillales bacterium SG8_45 | reverse complement strand
TGGGTCGGTAGCGGTCTTTGTGCTAATTCTAGATCAACTTATACCAGAATGTCCGGTTCCCGCCTAAAAGCCGACTATTCCTGCAAGTTCTTGCCCCTCTGCTAAATCAAATGGTTCCTGTCAACAAACGGAGAAACCATCATGCAGTTGTTCAATAGTGCCTCAAACAGGGTCGAGCCCTGGAACAAAGGAAAACTCGTGGGCCAGAAACCGCCACTCAAGTTGCAGCAGATCTGGGCGATCCGCATACGTCTGGAGATGAAGAGGCGGGTAAGGGACCTCGCGCTGTTTAACCTCGCAATTGACAGCAAACTGCGGGGTTGTGATCTGGTCGCCCTGAAGGTCCACGACATCCTGAAAGGTGGCTCCGTCGCCCAACGGGCGATGGTGGTCCAGCAGAAGACGAACCGTCCGGTTCGTTTCGAGATTACAACCCAGGCGCGGGAGACGCTGACGGCCTGGATTGAGAAGGCCGGCCTGCGTCCGAGTGATCCCCTGTTCCCGAGCCGGCAGAACAGCTCGGCCCACCTCTCCACGCGCCAATACGCCCGTATCGTACGCTCCTGGGTGGAGGGAATAGGACTGAACGGGGACGCCTACGGGACCCACTCGTTGCGCCGCACCAAGGCCTCGCTCATCTATCGTCGCACCAAGAATCTCCGGGCCGTGCAGCTGTTACTTGGCCACACGAAGCTGGAGAGCACGGTACGCTATCTGGGTATCGAGGTAGACGACGCCCTGGAGGTAGCCGAGCAAACAGAAGTTTAGGCAGGGCTGCGCCGGCCAGCTTACGGACTAGCTGTTGGCCGGCGCTCAAAAAGCCGTTATTTGGAATACTGAAAGGATAAGTCCGTACCCTTTAACCTCTTCCAGTGCTAATCAGTCTTGTCTAATTTGCGTGCCTGAAACGAAGTTAACTTACTGATTAAAATACAAGTCATTTTTTGGCAATATTAGACATAAAACACCGTAACCCTCTATTTTTCGACAAAATTGAACAGGCCTGTCACGCCGGGGGTCGCGGGTTCGAGTCCCGTCCGCTCCGCCACTTTATCGATATCCTACGCCCCGGCTTGCCGGGGCGTTTGTCTATGAAATCCATAGCAACTGGAGATTTCGCCCTTTAAGCGGAATCCTTTGCGTACACTGACCAACATACACCGTCTGTACCTCGCGTAACTTTCTGGTACAGTACTTCCAACAACAAAAGGAATTGATGGAAGTGGTATGCCCGATAAAAACAGAACAACAAGGAAGGCTATGTTCTCCATCTTTATACATTTCCATTAATAATTAGCTAGCAAGTTACCAAGGGAGAGGTGCATATGGGTGCGGACAACAATAGCGGTTTCCTGATCAAGTTATTGAGTTCGATAGGAAGCGTCCTTGCCCCATTGCTTGGCAGATTTGATTGGAGCCCGCCCAACTGGATTGAGCGGCTGGACTCGGAGATCCACTCGGGATCCAAGTGGCTAAAAACCCATCGTCGGGCGACCCTGCTCACGTTGCTTGCGACTGTTTTTGTGATAGGTGCAATTCAGGTCGGTTTCTGGTGGTATCAGAACCAGCCACGTCCTGCCATTCTCATGGTCACAGGAACGTCTCCCGCCGCGACACCTTTAAAAGAAGATGCCAAGCCCGAGGCAATCAATATCTTTTTCAGTGGTTCCGCCGCACAACTAGACCACGTGGGAAAGCCGGTTACCACCGGTGTTTCCATCTCACCAGCCATAGCCGGCGAATGGCGTTGGCAAAGTGATACCCAGCTAACGTTTACGCCAGGCGAGGATTGGGGCGTTGGCGAGGAATATACCGTCACGCTCGATAAAATGCTGTTCCCGGATCACGTTCGACTCAATACCTACGAGTATGATTTCAAATCCGCGCCGTTCAACGCGCAGATTACAAAATCGGAGTTTTATCAGGATCCACGAGATCCCAAGATGAAAAAAGTTGTTGTGAACATGAAGTTCAGCCATCCGGTAGACCCCAAGGCCCTGGAAGATCGAATTTCGTTTGTAATGGAAGGACAAAAGCAGGGTCTGCTGCGAAGCAACGACATGGAATACAAATTTACTGTTACCTACGACGCGTTTAAAGGCGAGGCGTATTTACAGTCTGACGTGGTCGAAATACCCCCCAAGAACAGCTACATGCTGGTCAAGGTGGATGACGGTTTACATGCTGAGCGAGGCGGACCAAAAACCCGAAAAGAAATAACGGCGCGGGTGTGGATACCTGGCATGTTCAACTTCTTCCGGGTTCGATCGGCAGAGGTCCAGATAGTCCGAAATGAAAAGTATGAACCGGAACAGGTACTGATGGTTGATACGACCGCAGGCGTTCAAGGCGATGAGCTACGCAAGAATCTGGACGTTTTTGTTTTGCCGATGGATCGGCCTGCTATCCAGGGACGTAAGGCGGTCAAGAATTATCACTGGCATGATTCGGCCGAAATCGGCCCAGAAGTGCTGGCGGAGTCCACGCCACTTGATCTGGAAGTGCTGCCAACGGACCTGGAATATGCCACGCTACACAGTTATCGATTCAAGGCGGAAGTTGGGCGAAAACTTTATGTCCGCCTAAAAAAAGGCGTTAGGTCGCACGGCGGTTACGTACTATCAAAAACTTTTGACACCGTTGCAGGCGTTCCGGCCTATCCCAAAGAACTAAAGGTCATGCATGAGGGGGCGGTGCTGAGTTTGTCTGGCAGCAAGAAGCTCTCGATTTACGCACGCGGCCTCAAGGCCGTCAAAATGGAAGTTGGTCGTGTTCTTCCAAATCAGATCAATCATCTTGTTACCCAGACCAGTGGCGCGTACAAGAACCCGAGTTTTCAGTACAGCTTTTCTGACGAAAATATCACGGCGCGATTCGAAAAGATCAGTTTACTGGACGATTCTGATCCAACCAAGGCGCAGTACACCTCCTTTGACTTCAATCAATACCTCAGATCCTCGGTGGGTGGGCAGCAAGGTTTATTTTTCCTCCGCGTGATGGGCTGGGACCCGGTTCGCGAGCGCGTTACCGGTATGCAAGACCGACGCCTCATTTTAATTACCGATCTTGGCATCCTGGTTAAAGACAATGTGGATGGCAGTCATGATGTATTCGTTCAAGGCCTGTCTACGGGCCAACCGGCAAGCTCAACCCGTGTCGATGTGCTAGGAAAAAACGGAATCAGCATTGTTTCTGAATACACAGGCCCGAATGGCCACGTACAATTCCCAAAGCTCAGCGATTTCAAGCGAGAACAGCAACCAACGGTTTACGTCGTGCAGCGAGATAGTGATTTGGCCTTCCTGCCGTACGACCGTCGGGACAGGGCGCTCAATTTCTCGAGATTTGACACGGGCGGAGAGACCAATCGCGGAGAAAGTAACCGTCTGGGCGCCTATCTCTTTTCCGACCGAGGAATATACCGGCCAGGTGATACCTTCAATATCGGACTAGTTGTCAAACCAGCTGACTGGCGAAAGGATTTGTCAGGCGTACCACTCGAAGTGCTGGTGACAGATGCTCGGGGACTGACCGTCAAGAAACAGAAGTTGAAACTGTCTGCCGCCGGGTTTGAGGAAATCAACTACACCACAGAAGAGACCTCGCCAACCGGCAACTATCGGGTAAGCGCCTACATCATTAAAGACGGCAGACGCTCGGAACTGCTGGGTTCGACCGAAGTTAAGGTTGAGGAGTTCCTCCCGGATAGACTTGAAATCGTGACCCGATTTTCCACTGAGCGGGTTCGAGGTTGGGTGGCACCCGAAGACCTGACAGGCAAGGTGACCTTGAAAAACCTCTTTGGAACGCCTGCGATCGAGCGAAGAATCGCCGGACAAGTCAGCCTTAAGCCGGCCTATCCAACATTCAAGGGTTTTCGCGAATACAATTTCTATGATCCTCTGCGCACAAAGAAGAGTTTCTCGGAGCGCCTTCCTGACACCAAGACAGACGACAATGGCGAAGCGATTCTCGATCTTGGGCTCGATCGTTTCGAAAAAGCGTCGTACTACCTCACCTTCACCGCTGAAGGCTACGAGGCAGAGGGTGGTCGAGGGGTCAGTTCGGAGTCCTCGGTCATGGTTTCGCCGCTGCGCTTTTTGCTCGGGTTCAAACCCGACGGGAAACTCACCTACGTAAAACGAGGATCGGAGAGACGCGTGCATCTTCTCGCGGTTGATTCGATGCTTGAGCCTGTCGAGATAAAGGCGCTAAAAACAAAACTGGTGGAACAGCGTTATGTTTCAGTGCTAACACGACAGCCAAACGGGACATTTAAGTATCAATCCGTACGCAAAGAAATCCCGGTATCGGATGCGCCAGTCAGCATTGATAAGGGTGGCGTCGATTGGAGATTGGATACTAAAGCAGCCGGCGACTATGCGCTTGTCATCCAGGACCAGGAAGGCACCGAGCTCAATCGGATCGAATACAGCGTTGCCGGGGATGCGAATCTCGCGCGCGAGTTGGAGCGGAACGCAGAACTCAAGGTCAAGCTTGACCGGGAAGACTATGCTCCTGGTGATACCATCTCGCTGCAAATAACCGCACCGTATACCGGTGCAGGCCTCATCACGATAGAGCGGGATCGCGTTTATACCCATAAATGGTTTAAGACGTCTACGACCAGCAGCGTACAAACTATCCAGGTGCCTTTCGATCTCGAGGGTAACGGTTATATCAATGTTTCGTTTGTGCGTGCCATGGACTCGAAAGAAGTATTTATGAGCCCGTTGAGTTACGGTGTTGTCCCGTTTTCAGTTAGCAAAGAAAGGCGGCGAGTCAATATTGAGCTTGATACACCGCAACTCGTGCGCCCAGGCGAGACGCTTTCGATGAAGTACAGCACTTCAAAGCCGGCGCGAATTGCCATATTTGCCGTTGATGAAGGCATATTGCAGGTCGCGGATTACAGTAAACCGGATCCGTTGTCACATTTTTTCCGCAAGCGCGCACTCGAAGTAACAACCACGCAAATCCTGGATCTGTTGCTGCCCGAGTATGAGCTTGTGAGGTCACTGTCCGCGGCCGGCGGCGGCGAAGGTTACGGTGCTGAAGCCATAGGCAAGAATCTAAACCCCTTCAAACGCAAACGACAGAAACCGGCAGTCTACTGGTCTGGTATTGTTGATGCGGACACGACAACCCGCGAGTTGAAGTATACCGTACCGGATTATTTCAACGGCACAATGCGCGTATTGGCAGTCGCAGTGGCGCCAGATGCACTCGGTTCAACGACCCGAAAATCAGTTGTGCGGGGTCATTTTGTCCTTTCGCCCAATGTACCGACCTTTGCTGCACCCGGTGATGAGTTCATTGTTAGTGTTGGCGTAGCCAATAATGTCGAGGGATCTGGCAAGCAGGCCACGGTAAATCTTGATTTGGTACTGTCAGAGCATCTAGAGATTGTCGGCGAGAAAGCAACTGCGTTAAAAATCGACGAAGGAAAGGAAACCAGCGCCACTTATAAAGTACGCGCCAAAGATAAACTCGGTGCAGCATCGATTCGTTTTAGCGCCGCGATGGGGGACAAGAGGGCCAAGTATGATATTGGATTAAGTGTGCGGCCACCAGTACCGTATCGCGTCACCGTGGCCGGCGGCAGTGTTTTAAAAGATCAGATTGATGTCCCGGTATCCCGAAGGCTTTATCCGCACTATCGAGAGCTCGAGGCGTCCGCGTCGCCACTGCCATTGGGGCTGGCAAGGGGATTGATACGCTATCTGGACAAATTCCCCTACGGTTGCACCGAGCAGACGGTCAGTAAGGCGTTTCCGGCGATCATATTACGGGACCGTCCGGATTTTGGGTACGCACCGGAGCAGGTGGAAACGGCTCTTTCACGTACACTTCACGTTCTGCAGTCACGACAGAACGCTGAAGGTGCGTTTGGTTTCTGGGCCGCAAATTCACATGTATCGGACGAGCAAACTGTCTACGCGATGCATTTCCTCACTCATGCCAAAGAAGTCGGCTATGCCATACCGGCACATGTGCTTCGCAACGGAATCAAGTACCTTCAGGGTCTTGCGCAGCAACAGCCCGATCAGCCACATGATGCACGTACCCAGGCATACGCCATTTATGTTCTGACGCGAAACGGTGTGGTGACCACACGGCAAGTCGCCTCCTTACGACGGCTATTGGACGCGCAGGACAGCTGGGAGTGGCAGAACGATATTACGGCGGCGTATCTTGCCTCCACCTATGCGATGCTTAAGCTTCGTCAACCCGCAGAGAAGCTGATCGGAAACATAAAGCTCGAACCCACCACCAAGACCAGTTACGCGCATTTTTATGACAGTTTGAGTCGGAACGCGCAGATACTGTATTTGCTGGCGCGCCATTTCCCGGAGCGCGCCAAGTCGTTACCCGCGGATGCGGTTATGCAGATTGCTACACCGGTGACGCAAGGTCGCTTTAATACGATCTCATCGGCCTACGCCATTCTCGCACTGGATGCCTATGCAGATGTCGTCGGGGTTCCCCAGGCTGCTTTGCTCAGCATCAGTGAGCTGCAAAAAGAAGGGAAGGTCCGTCCGCTGGTCATGCCAAAAGGCCTGTTCCCGAAAGTTGCGTTCACGCAAAATGCCAACCAGATACGGATTGATAGTAAAAGTGCATTCCCGATGTTCTACCAGGTGACACAAGCCGGGTTTGATAATGCGCTTCCAAACGAGCCGGTGAAGCAGATGCTTGAAGTACAGCGTGAATATCGCGCCATTGAAGGCGGGGTACTTGATACGGTCAAACTGGGTGACGAGGTGGAGGTGCATGTCAAGCTTCGTTCAATAGACGACCGCGTCCTGCAGAATATTGCAGTCGTAGATTTACTGCCTGGCGGGTTCGAGGCAGTATTAAGTGCCGGCTCCCGTTCAGGAGCCGGTACCAATTCGGAAGGGGGCGGTCCCGGACTCTCAACCTGGTCGCCTCAATACGTCGATTTGCGTGAAGATCGTGTTGTGTTATTCGGGAGCGTCGGCCCGAAAGCCAGGAAATTTATATATCGAATCAAGGCCACCAATCGTGGCCACTACAGCGTACCACCCGTTTTCGCAGAGTCGATGTATAACCGCGATGTTCAGGCACGAGCGCTTGGCGGAAAGATGACGGTGGAGTAGGGCCAACCAGCAGGAGCCAGAGAAGCTGTGCGAAGGCAGTTAAGCGAAATCCGGTTCTCGCTCCGACGGGCAACAACACGAGTCGTGGCCAGTACTACCCTGCGAAAATCAGGTCGGGTAGGACTGATCCTGTTCGCCCTGTGGGTGGGATTGGAGATTGCGATTCCTAAACCCAGCCTCCTGGGCGGGGCACGTTCCGGTCAAGCGGTCTATGATCAGAAGGGCCGCTTGCTACGTCTGAGCCTGGCGCCCGATGAACGTTATCGACTCAATGTCCCATTGGGTCGAATTTCACCCCAAATGATCGAAGCAACACTTTTGCAGGAAGACCGGTATTTCTATTGGCATCCCGGCGTCAATCCAGCAGCGCTGTTTCGTGCGATATGGCACACCTATGTCAAGCGCGACCGACGCGTGGGTGCGTCGACGATCAGTATGCAGTTGGCGCGCATGCGTTTTCGCATCTATTCACGAAACTTGAGTGGCAAGTTCATTCAAATAATGCGCGCCATTCAGATTGAGTGGCATTACTCCAAAGACGAAATTCTCGAGGCCTACCTGAGTCTCGTGCCTTATGGCGGAAATGTCGAAGGGGTGGGGGCCGCAAGCCTGATCTACTTCAACAAAAATGCAAATGAATTGACCCTGCCTGAAGCGTTAACACTGGCAGTGGTCCCCCAGGACCCAGTGCAACGGCACCCTGGCCGAGAGCGTGCAGAGCTTGTTGCCGCACGACAGTCTTTGTACGCGGAATGGCTCGAAATCCACCCCGATGCAAAAAGGGATGCTTCGCTACTGCAATTGTCGCTGGCAGCCGGCAGCAAACGGGAACTGCCGTTTCACGCGCCGCACTTCGTAAACACCTTGATGCAGGAGAATCCCGGACGCTATGAGCTAGAGAGCACCCTGGATCTGGAAATGCAGCGGTTACTTGAGCGACAGATCAAGGCGTACGTCGACCGACGACAGCGCGATGGCATCCACAATGCCGCGGCGATGCTGGTTGATACTCGGGGCATGCAAATACGAGCACTTGTGGGTTCTGCCAATTTCTTTGATGCCTCAATCCACGGACAGGTCAATGGTACGGGAGCTCGTCGTTCACCCGGCTCAACCTTAAAACCCTTTATCTACGGCCTGGCGATTGACCAGGGCCTGATACACCCGATGAGTATGCTAAAGGACGCGCCAACACGAGTGGGTGCGTACAATCCTGAAAATTTTGATCGTGAGTTCGTCGGGCCAGTGCATGCATACGACGCGTTGGTAAAGAGTCGCAATGTTCCTGCGTTAGTGCTCGCATCAAAACTCAATTCTCCAACATTGTATGAATTCCTCGGCCAGGCACAGGTTGAAGGCCTGCTTGATGAGGACCACTACGGGCTTGCTCTGGTGCTCGGCGGGGCCGAAATGCGCATGACGGAGCTCGTCTCGCTCTACGGTATGCTGGCGAACAATGGCGTCTGGCAGCCGCTAAGCCACTTGCGGGACGATTCCCCGGGAAAAATGATACCACTGTTAAGCCCGGAGGCGGCGTTCCTGACGCTGGATATGCTCGGGCAGAATCCGCGGCCCCGCCAATCCTACCGCTCGGACTGGGTAAAAAATCCGCTACCGATTCATTGGAAAACAGGTACCTCGTGGGGCTTCCGGGACGCGTGGTCAATTGGTGTGTTCAGTCACTATGTCCTGGCAGTTTGGGTCGGAAATTTCCAGGGACAGGGCCATCCTGCCTTTGTCGGGCGCCGTGCGGCCGGCCCGCTATTTTTTGAAATCGTTGATGCCATACGCGGTAGCCACCGATCCCCGCTTTTCCCGACTTACCTGCGCCCGCCAGCTGGAGTAGACAAAATACAGGTTTGTGCGATCTCAGGTGCCATCCCAGGGCCACATTGCCACCATCGCGTTGAATCATGGTTTATACCAGGACGATCCCCAATCAAACTGTGTACGATCCACCGGCAGGTACTCGTCGATCGCACCAATGGTCAACGCGTCTGTCGGGCAGGTCCCGCGACGGAGGCACGAGTCTACGAATTCTGGCCGTCGGATTTGCAGGCGCTGTTTCGCAAGGCAGGAATACCGCGCAAGCTTGCGCCGCCAGCGAATCCTGAGTGCGTGTTCAATGTCGTGCAGGCGGATGGCACTGCTCCCGAAATTACGTCGCCAAGCAACGGCCTCGTGTACCAGATTCGTGCGCACCAGCCGATGGAAGAAAAGGTGCCGCTGACAGCGGTGGTGGACGGCGACAGCCGTGAATTGTTCTGGTTTGCGGACGATCGGTTTCTGGGGCGTGTGGATGCGAACCAGCCGTTCTTCTGGCCGGCGAAATCAGGGCAGTACATCATTCGTGCGGTCTTGAATATTGTACAAAATCGATGACCCAATTAATTAGTGGGGTTGGAGTGATCTAATATTCAAAAATTACTCGGTACACTTTATGGCCGAAAGCAGACAATACGCGACTAAAGGGGGAGCTGATTTGTGAAGGTCGGATTTCGGAAATTCTCTCTCTAAAATGGCCTGCTACGAATTCCGTAACTTACTGAAAGTAAAAATCTGTCAGTTTTGTCGATATTTGACAAATTCTTTAATAACTTACTGATGTTTAAGCGATATAGTCAGGCCTGTCACGCCGGGGGTCGCGGGTTCGAGTCCCGTCCGCTCCGCCACTTTTTCGAAACAAAGCCCCGGCCAGCCGGGGCTTTTTGTTTTGCTGTCGCGTGTTCAGGGCAACGTAGTAAAACTCCACTCCTGACTGGGCGTTAACCCTCCGTTTCCATCATCGGCCGTAACACGCCAGTAGTAAGTCGTGCTCGGTAACAATGTAGTGGTGCTAAAAACGATTGATGGTGGAGGCCCGCTGCTACTTCCACCACCACAGCTGGCGAGCATACTGCCGGTTACCACTATCAAAACGACGGCACCGATTCGGCGGTATCGGCCGCCCACCAACAGGGCCAGTAACGCCAGGGTAAAACCACCACCCAATGAGGCGGCGTTGAATCCCGCCACAGCATTGCCCTTGGTAATATCAATTGTGCATGTCGTAAAGCCTGCGTCGGTACAAACTTCCAGGTTGTAGTTGATGGTATCGCCGTCGACATCGGTTGACGGGTCCCAGCTAAACTCAACCATTGCACTGTCAATGCCCGTCACCGTATCTGCCGGACTTATTAGAAAGGGCGCGGTTGGGGCAGTATTGGGTACGCAGGTATACAGCCTAACGTCGTCGATCCACCAGCCCTGGCTGTAAGAATTACCAGTGCCCAGAATCCACATGAAACGGATTGATTGGCCAATATAGGAATTCACTTCATAGCGACTCGAAACATAGCCATGACTGTCATTCACGAAACCGCTAGCGCCGGAAAGGGCACCTGCTGAAATGGTTCCGTTATAATCCTGTCCTGCAACGAAGAATCCACTTGCGTCCTGGAATGTACCGCCATCTATGTTGTACATCAGGCGGCCACCGCCATCTTCCGGGCTGCTAAAACCGAAGGCTTGATTGAAATGCAGACGCAGACCGCCCGCTGGTATGGTGACCCCATTCGTGATCGAGGCCCTTCTTTCATTCAGCGTATATAAGTCCTCCGCGTAAAGGGAATGTGAGCCCGACGTGGCATAGGGTCCGGTCCATGTAGCATCAATCCTCCATGTGCCCACGGTAGAGCCGACAGGCCCTGAAAATGCCCATTTAGTCAGATCGCCTTCAAAATTGTCGTAAAATAGATTATCGGGGGCCTGTCCCGCAGGGCAGAGTGAAGCCTCCGGGTTAAAACCGGCGCTCGGCTCCTGGTTCATTTCCACGGCAAGGGTGGCCTCCCGAACATTGATGCAGTCGGCATTGGTAATACCATCAGTACCAACGAGATTGAGGCAGCCTTGATAAAGTGCGTTGTAAAGATCGAGATAATCCGAACCCGAGGTCAATAGCCGCGTCTGCACCTCGTAGTAAATCTTGGCTACTTTCGGTATGCCCATAGCGGCGATGGTATAGCCATTAAACGTGCCGCCCGTCTCACCGATGGAACCATCGACCATCAGATAAGCGACCTTGTTGTTGATTCCGCTATTGTGGTGTACGCCACCGCTATCGCTAGATGCGGTGTAATAGTTGGCGCTTGTCATACGATCAGGATCGCCGTAGATAGTTGGGTCCGCCAGGCTTCTAATTACACCGACTGCCGTGTCTTCACCTAATATCCATTCTACAGGGGCTCCGGAACTATTAGTCTGGTCAACAAATTCTCCCCAAATGTCCGATAGCGATTCGTTGATCGCTCCGGATTGGTAATAGTAGAAAAGTTTTGAAGTACGATTGGTCACACCATGGGTAAGTTCATGGGCGACAACATCGTCACCCTGGGGCATGCCTGCGCAATAAATCATCTGGTTGGCAGGTTCGTACCAGAAAGCATTTGGACAGCCAAGCGAAAACTTAACAGATGAGGTCAGTGCCATGCCTTTGCCATTAATGCTATCTCGACCATGAAAGACAGAATAGAAATCATATGTGTCGCCGGCATGGATATGCGCGGCGTCGGCATCAGGATCGCTGCCACCGGTACAAGCATCGCCGTCGTTTTCGTTACAGAGCAGGGTTCCTGGTAATTGGGAAGGATTAAGAACCGCAGATCCGTCAAAGGTTCTGCGGTTCTTTACGGCGTGAACCTGGTTGAAGTGGAGTGCGATATGTCCTCGTTGCGCGTGTACCAGAACCAACTCATTGATCGGTTCACTGCTCAAAGAAGAGACCTCGGTTTTCCATACGAGCATGGGCGACAAGTTGGCAGGCCCAATAAGTCCTGGCGAATAAATTGACAGTTGCGGCTCGGTGGCCACAAGTGAATTACCGGGGACATTGTGAAAACTGGCAGCTGAAGCAATTGCTTTACCTCGCGCATCAGAAGCAGTTATCGATGCATGAGTATCGACTACCGCATCGGGAAGCGCTTCACCGTTTATCGACATGAGCTGACCTTGCTCATTAATATTCACAACGAGCTCTCCGCCGATAACCGGAATACCTTGGTGCAGTTGCTGATAGCGCATCGCTGAACGCCCATCAGGGCTGGAAATTACCTTTGAGACAACCAGATCCGACGATGGATCTTTTACCCCAAACAATGGCGCATATTTGGTCAATGCTGCTCGGGTATTTTCCTCGACAGTATTGCTAGCAAACATGCCGGGAACCGTTGCCGCTCGACTACGATCAAAACCGATAAAATTGACCTTTCCCGTTTGCCTTTGGATGCCGACGCGAGCGCCTAGCTGGGAAAGCTGTTTGATAGATGATTTATGCGGGGCGCTAAAGTAGCTTGTTGCCCTGGTTTCCCGAATACCGGTAGCGACTACCAGCAGCGCGACTATGACTGTCAAAAATACAGATTGATGCACCCTCATCTATTTCTACTCCTCCCCGCGCCGTATATATACAGGCTAATTCTCCGCACTCATCAACTCTTTCTCCAGCTGAGCTGCCAACAGTCGAATGATCTTCACATCTGCGGACGTGTTAGTTGGAAATCCGCCAAGTTCAAGACTTCTGCTTATATTGCCGGCAGCAATTGCCAGATGGTATTCGAAACAATCGCTGCAATCGGCAGTTGTACCGCGTTGACTTCTATCTGGGCGATGAATCATCCCTTTTTTTATTAATTGCCCGACCTCGGCAACCAGGCTATACGATGCCTGTTTAGATACTGATACCTTGCGTTTTTGGTCAGTCGCCAATAGCAGGCCACTTGAATCCAGTTCGATCATCCGCCTGACGCTGGCAAACCCACCACTAACCGCGAGTTTAACGTGCCATTTATCGCCTTCTGGTACTTTGTTTATTTCTGCTACCGAACCCGATGTGGCGTTGGAACATGAGCATATTAGTCCTACAACTATCGGCACTATAAGGGCTCGGGTGTTGGCCACTATTCTCCCAACATATATCACTGTCATCATTTTTCGACTTCTGCCTTTTTGGGTTTCTTCTCTATCGTCAAGTGCAATACCTGAAATATCGCTTGCTCTCCTAGTCTCTGCCAACACGATATCAGAATCTACTAACGCCCGAAAAAGTATCTTTAAGTATGCATTATTTGGGGTCAGAGCAAAAACTCTTCTTCCGCATCACTAGTGAAGATATACTGGTCCCCGACCACAACATGACCATTTTCAAGGATGAACAATGGCCCGGTTACCCCGAATATGCCTGCCCGGCATACCGCAACACGGGATTCAGCGTGGCAATAATCGTCAAACCTGTTTCGCCTAGGACGAGGATTTTTCTGCATACGCGCACTGGCTAGGCGAGTACGCAGAAAAGTACAAAGTCGACATCCATGCCTGGGTATGCTTGACCAACCATGTACACCTGTAATTAACGCCAGAGACGGAGGACGGCGTCGCCCGCTTGATGCAGACCCTCGGAAGGCATTACGTACGCTACTTCAACTATACTTATCAACGAACCGGTACCCTGTGGGAAGGTCGATTCAAATCCTGTGTGGTCGATGAGGAGAATTACCTGTTAATTTGCCAACGCTATATCGAATTGAATCCCGTACGCGCCAACATGGTATCCGCTCCCGGGGATTATCGATGGTCTAGCCACCACGCCAATGGCTTAGGTAAACCCATACAGCTGTGGACTCCGCATCGCGTCTATCGTGAGCTCGGGCCAAACAACGCGGAACGCACTCACGCGTATCGCGAATTGTTTCGCGGGCACCTGGACAAAGAGCTATTACACGAGATCAGGCGAGCCACTCAGCAGGGGATGGTGTTGGGTAGTGATCAATTCAAGCAGGAAGTCGAGCAGTTGGCCGGAAGGCGAGTGACGGCATTGAAACGAGGTCCCAAGCCGAAACAGAAAGAGGTGGATGGCGAGGAGTTTTTACTCTGACCCCAAATATTTGCCATCAACCCCGGCATGGTTGATCTACCAAGGGA
>Ga0111141_154_pt1 | contig 14704 bp, 14 predicted proteins | sample DeeMarSeWOR28_12_FD_80396 | JGI IMG/M metagenome (GOLD analysis project Ga0111141, IMG submission 80396) | Acidithiobacillales bacterium SG8_45 | reverse complement strand
AGCTTAACCTGCGTCGCCTTGAGCGCTATATCGGTAACTCTGTGTACCGCCATGCCCGGCGCAACCTCAACCCACAAGCATCCATCGCCAGGTACTGGCGGAAAGCCTTGCGATACAGATGCCATGTATTCGGCAAGCTGCGGCTGCAGGGCATCGATATAGACATAGGTTCTAAGCTCGATCATAAAACAACGCCAAAACTCGATAAGGACCCGTATCACTGCTTGCGTGTTAATCTTCGACGCATGCAAGGACTCATCCCGGATAAAGCCACATCCTGATACTTGTATGAAGTACGCTTTACTTTTCCGGGTTGTATCGATAGATACCCTCTTGATTCGCAGAAAAATCTTAGGGAAATCTATAGATACACACAAATAGATAATAACTAGATAATTGATAGACAATAATCTATCTTAACTTTCCGATCGGCAAGGAGACTTCCGGGGAGCAGTTCTTGCTGCCATTTTGCAGGGGATTGGTGGTCGCGATTTCTGCACGGTTAATAATCGCGGACAAACTGGAATACTATATATATACAGACATATACAGATCCAATCCATACCAATTTCGTCCTATGAAATCAGCCCAGGAATACAAAGAATTTGCTGATTCACCAGTCGCCATTATGCGACGCGAAAGGTTTTGCTGCGAAAATGGAAAATGCCTATAAAAAATCTGGCACGACTATTTGGGCAACTGGTCGGCTGGCGAGTGCTACGCTGATACCGCCCCGTTTTCCGTTACCTGCTCAATTCGTCCGTCGGCAAGATATATCTCGCGCCCGGCCATTTGTGCGTATTCCGGTTCGTGGGTTACCACTACCAGTGTCGCGCCCCTCTCCTGGTTTACCCGCTTTAGCAGATCCATCACTATCTTGCCGTTAACCGAATCCAGGTTTCCGGTTGGCTCATCCGCGAAAATATATTTGGGCTCCATGATCAGTGCACGGGCAATGGCAACGCGCTGCTGCTCCCCGCCGGACATTTGTGACGGCAGATGGTTCTGCTTATTCTCGATACCAAACTCGCGCAACATGGCAAGCGCATCTTCCCGTTTGGCAATGTGCTGACCGATGTTTCTTGCCGGCATGAGCACATTCTCCAGCGCGGTCAACTCAGGCAACAGGTAGTGAAACTGAAAGACGAACCCGATATTACTATTGCGAAAGTGATGCAATTCTTCTACGGACATCTCCGCCGGATTGACTCCATCAATAATAATACTGCCTTCGGAAGGTTGATCGAGCGTGCTGATGATATAGAGGAGCGTACTCTTTCCGGAGCCGGAACGTCCGGATATGGATAGAAACTCGGCATCGCTTATTACAAAATTCAGGCGATGGATGATCCGGGTCGGCGGATCACCAAACTCCTTGACCAGATTCTGTATGGTAATTGCCACTGTTATGCAGACCGAATGATATCAATTGGTGTCAATTTACTCGCGGCGTGCGCAGGTAAATAGCTTGCCAGCAACGCAGAAACAAATGCCAACAGAAACCCAACAAAATAGATCGATGGCGCATAGGACATCAGCAGCGTATTCCCCACACCGGTAAACGAAATCTTGATCGAGCCAATGTAGCGACACAGCGCATAGCCCAGCGGCAAACCGATCAAGGCACCGGCAGCACCCAGGATCAAACCCTGTTCCATAAACAGTGAAAGAATCTTTCTTGGCGGGTAACCCATTGATTGCAGAATGGCAATCTCGTGCCGTTTTTGCGTGACCATGATCGAAAGCACGTTATAGATACCAAAGCCGGCAACGATCAGGATCGCGGAAGTCACTGCGTAGCGAACAATGTCCTGTATTGCAAAGATCTGGAGGAAATTTGCATTCGATTCAGACCAGCTCTCGACATTGTCACGCGCCACCAGCTCCCATTCATCTGCAATTCTCTGGGCGCTGTTGATGTCCGCCAGCTTGACGTTAATCTCGTTGATGCGCCCGGGCGTCCGGTTCAGCGCCTGCACGTCGCGCAAGGATGCCATCATCAGCACTTCGTCGACCTGCTTTACACCCAGCTTCCAGGTACCAACAATCTTGAACGGCCGGGTTTCCCCAAGACCGGTAGACACACGGATAGAATCGCCGATACGAACGCCGAGGCGCTCGAGCACCCCTTCACCCACAATCAGCTTGTTGCCGCCACCAGTCAGATCGCGCAGCGAACCTGAGGTCATGTATTTTTCCATGGCGGTGACACGCATGGTCTTTTCCGGCTCGATACCGGCCAGGCTTCCGGGATACTTGCTCTGACGCCGACTGATAATGACATTGAGGGTCAGCCCCGGTGCGTAGGCAAGCACATCCGGATCCTCACGCAGCCGGTCAAACCAGCCCTGGGGATAAACGATGTGCGCTTCCTCGCGCTTGCCCGACGGCGGGATAATCCACTGCACCGCCGCCTCCGGACCGAAGAAGCGATTGGTCATGTCCTGGGCATCGATCGCGCGATCACGGGCACTGATTCGGATATGAGCAATATTCTGCAGCAAACGATCGAGGGTAAATTCACGCATACCCAGTTGCATGCCTGAGATCACGACGTACATAGTCGTGCCAAGGCTGATACCAAGTAGGATCAGCAGCGTTTGCTTCTTACGCGAAAGCAAATGGCGAATGGCAAGGAATAACATTACATGCCCTCTTCTTTCGCGTGCGCAGGAATGACTATTTCATCACTAACCGTTATGTCGCCTTCGATAACTTCTGCCCAGTTGCCATCAACGCTGCCGATTTTCAACTGCACTGTCTTGCGCTTCCCGTCCCGCCGCACCTTGATCCGACCGTCCGAGATAGCGGAAAGCGGTACCAGTAGTACCTTGTCTTTGTGATCGACCTCGATTGCAACATCGGCGGTCATGCCGGGCAGTACATTTTCCGCAAGCGGCACATCGATGTGGGCCAGGAATTCCTCGTTTCGGGCGAAAACTGCGGACACCTTGCCTTTCAATACCTCGCCACGAATACTCTCGAACACCACGCGCACCGGTAGCCCGGGCTTCACCCGTAGTGCAGCCTGTTGTTCTAGTGATACTTCGATGTACTTTGTGTTCAGGTCTTCCAGGCGGATGACGGCCTGTTGCGGAAACACGTACTGGTTCTCATGGAACGCCGTATTGGTAATGGTGCCGGCGAACGGTGCCCTGAATAGCAGGTCGCTCTCAAATCGCACCAGCGGGTCATTTTTCTTTACGATTTGCCCTTCGCGCACGTAAAGCTTCTGCAGGGTTTTGATGACGCCGAGCTTTACCTCGAAGACCTTGTCGGTCTTGACCTTGCCCAGGCCATAAATGGCTTCAACGATTGGGCCGTACCTGGGGGAGACATACTCAGCCTGCCTGCTGGTAAACGCATATATGCCCGCCACGACAATGCCAACCGCAACCACGGCGGCGGCGGACCACAACCAGATTGCCTGTCGAGTTGCCTTCATGAACGAGTTCTCCTGGGACCGCACTGTCACTTGCCGGTCATGGGTCAATTACTTACCGAGTATTTATTATTACATTAAAGACCCAGGAATCATTGCTATACGTCAAAAAAATGCGAAGTGACAAACGAATCGCCATTCAACGGTTTCGTGAATGGCGCTCGAAAGCTATGCGGCGTTGACGGAGGAAACCGAATCCAGTATCTGTTTTAGCTCGGGGACACAGGATCCGCAATTGGTGCCGGCCTGCATAACCCGGCCAATTGCCTCGATCGAATCCAGGCCCTGGGACTGAATGGCCTCGACGATGGTCTTTTCACCTACACCGAAACAGGCGCAGACGGTGCGGCCCTTGTCTGCCTGCCCGGAAGGTGGCAAGCCGGAAAGCAGGCTGGTGCGCTCGACACCGCTTATGCTATCGCTGGCAAACAATTCCTCGAGCCAGTCGCGTGGCGGCAGGACATGATCCGGCCCGATGAAGATACAGCTCTCTAGGCGATTATTCACCAGGCGTGCGGCGCGATACAGGCGCGTTGCATTGTCAAAGTATTCGATCCAGCCAACGTCTTCGTCGGCGGCGCACAGCAAGGTGCGCGCACTTTGCGCCCAGTCTTCCGGTAACTGCGTCCCTGCAAGGTCATAGCGCCAGATCCCGTTACCCCTGGCCACCACCCAGTAGCTGGCCTCCTTCAGCAGCAGCTGGCGACGCGTCATCAGGAAGCCATGCCACAACGGCCTATAGGGTTCGATCCTGACCGGTGTATGTTTGAATTCCGGCTCGCCCGATAGCGGATCGACCACCGGGTTTACCACTGCATCGACGCGACCGTGGCTGGCAAACTGGTTGTTCCAGTGCATCGGCACAAACACCGTACCGCGTTGCTGCTGCGGCGAAACCTGCGCACGTACGATGACCTCACCCCAGAGACTGATCACCTTCACCAGACTGCCCGCCTGAATCTGGCCGACCCTGGCGTCGTCAGGATGTATCTCAACATAGGGCTCCGGGACATGCGACGACAGGCGCGCCGACTTGCCGGTACGGGTCATGGTGTGCCACTGGTCACGTACGCGACCGGTGTTAAGCACCAACGGATATTCTGCACCAGGTAAATTGACCGGTGCACGAGGCGCGGTGGCAACGAAGCGTGCTTTACCCGTGGGTGTGAAAAATTTTCCGTTTGTGAACATGCGCATGGTGCCGTTCGGCGTGGTTGCCGTCACAGGCCATTGCACCGGTGCCAGGTCGTCGTACTCATCGGCCGAGATACTGGCCATTGCATTGATATCAAAATCGCGCGCGCCATTGTTGTCGGCACCACTCAACCCGGCGTGTTCGCAAAAGATTTCATGGGCACTGTGGTATCGAAACGCGGCTTTGTGACCCATTCGCCTGGCGACTTCATTGATCATCCACCAGTCGGGCCTGGCCTCACCGGGAGGCGGCAGAAACGCCTTTTGTCTGGAGATGCAGCGTTCGGAATTGGTAACCGTGCCATCCTTTTCACCCCAGGCCAGCGCGGGTAACAACACGTGAGCCAGTTCCGTGGTATCGGTTTTCTGCACAACGTCCGATACCACCACCAGTTCGCATTTCGCCAACGCCTCGCGGGCACGGTCGGCATCGGGCAGGCTCACCAACGGATTCGTCGCCATGATCCAGACCGCCCTGACCCTGCCTTCACCAATGGCACTGAACAGATCGACCGCCTTCAGCCCCTGTTTGTCGGCGATCACCGGTGACCGCCAGAACTGTTGAACCGTGTTTCGATGTTCGGCGTTGCTAATCTCCATGTGTGCCGCCAGCATATTGGCCAGGCCGCCAACCTCGCGGCCACCCATGGCATTGGGCTGGCCGGTAAACGAGAACGGTCCCATGCCAGGCCGACCAAGACGGCCGGTAAACAAATGACAGTTGATGATGCTGTTGACCTTGTCGGTGCCGCTGCTGCTTTGATTCACGCCCTGGGAAAACACGGTCACCGTGCGCTCGGTTCGGGCAAACAAGCGATAGAAACGCTCAAGCAGCCCGGCGTCAACGCCACAAGCTTCGGCAACATGTGTCAGGTCCGACGCGGTTTCTCGTGCCACTGCGAGGGCCTCATCCAGTCCTTCGGTACAACGATCAACAAAGATCTCATTGCGCTCGCCCGCTTGCCACAGGTAGACCAACAGGCCGTTGAACAAGGTCACGTCAGTGCCGGGGCGAATGGCCAGGTGCATGTCGGCAATGTCGGTCGTGGCCGTCGCGCGCGGGTCGATCACCGCCACCATCAGGTCGGGATTGTCTTTTCTGGCTTTGAGAATCCGTTGGTACAACACCGGATGACACCAGGCGGTATTGGAGCCAACCAGCACTACGAACTTCGCTCGTTCCAGGTCGTTATAGGCACAAGGTACGGTGTCGCTGCCGAAGGCGCGCTTGTAACCGGCAACGGTGGATGACATGCACAGGCGGGAATTCGTATCGATATTGGCCGAACCGATGAATCCCTTCATCAGTTTGTTGGCGACATAGTAGTCTTCGGTCAACAGTTGGCCGGAAACATAAAACGCGACCGCATCCGGTCCGTGTTCCTCGATGATGCGCTTGAAACCATTGGCCACCACATCCAGCGCCGCGTCCCAACCAGCCGCTTCACCCGCCACCTGCGGCGTCAACAGGCGCTGGTCGAGATCGACGGTTTCCATCAGGGCCGCGCCCTTGGAACACAATCGTCCATGGTTGGCCGGATGGTCCGGATCGCCACTGACTTTTAGTACGCCGTCCTCACCTGGCGCTACCAATACACCACACCCGACACCACAATAGGGGCAGGTTGTTTTGACCGGCGTAACCATGGAATTCACCAGTGCCACGACTAGTCGCGGCACTGACGACGATCAATCTTCGTCACCGGCTTGCCCGCTTGCAGGGTGACGCCGTGATCGCTATACAACTGCTCGTCGTTGAGCATGATCTGCTCGATCGTCTTTTCGCCGGTCAGCACCGGCGACAGCAGTATCCGGTTGTAATTGCCGTAGGGCTCACTGCCAAAGACGGTGATTTTGTACATCTCCGGCGCCAGTGCCAACAGCTCTTCCACCGCCCGCATGCCGGCCATCCCGTTGCCGGCCAGAACCAGTTTTTGTTTCATAGTGATTTCTATTTTTTCTGCATGGATTCAGGCGACCGCTTTCACTAACGGCGACTTCTGTCGCTTGTAGAGGAAGGCCAGCACTTTCGAACGCAGTTTGTTATAGACCGGGTCATTGGCCAGGCTAACGCGTTCGCGCGGACGCGGCAGCCTGATATCCAGCACTTCACCGATAGTCGCCGCCGGACCGTTGGTCATCATCACGATGCGGTCAGACAACAAAACTGCCTCGTCCACGTCATGGGTAATCATGATGATGGTGTTTTTCAGGTCTCTATGGATCTGCATCAACGAATCCTGCAGGTGCGCACGCGTCAATGCGTCCAGCGCACCGAACGGCTCATCCAGCAGTAACACCTTCGGCTCCATCGCCAGTGCGCGGGCGATACCGACGCGTTGCTTCATGCCGCCGGATATTTCGTGCGGCCGCTTGTTGGCCGCGTGCGTCATATGCACCAGCTCCAGGTTGTGATTGATCCACTCGGCAATCTCGGTCTTGCTTTTTGATTTTCCAAACACCTGCTTCACCGCGAGCTCGACGTTGCCATAGGCCGTCAACCATGGCAGCAGTGAATGATTCTGGAACACCACCGCGCGATCCGGGCCCGGTTCGTTGACCTCGCGCCCTTCGAGGATGACGCCGCCGGTGGTTGCCTGGTACAGGCCGGCGACCACGTTGAGGACGGTCGATTTGCCGCAGCCGGAATGTCCGATCAGCGATACAAACTCACCCTGGCTGATTCCAAGACTCACATCACGCAGCGCGACAAAGCTTCCCTTCTTTGTTGGGAACTCCATGCCGACTTGCGAAAGATTCAGGTATTCATTGCTCATGTTCGTCTCCCCGGGGGTTTCCGTTAGCGTATGGTGGCTGCCTTGTCATAGGAGAAAGCTTTTTGCAGCGTCAGCATGATCCAGTCCAGCAAGTATCCGATGAAGCCGATGGCCAGCACCGCGACCATGATGCGGCCGAGTGAATTTGAACTGCCGTTCTGGAATTCATCCCACACGAATTTCCCGAGACCGGGATTCTGCGCCAGCATTTCCGCGGCGATCAGCACCATCCAGCCGATGCCGAGCGAGATGCGCAAACCGGTGAATATCATTGGCAATGACGATGGGAGTGCGATCTTGGTCACCGTCTTCATCCAGTTCAGGCGCAGCACCTTGCCAACGTTCAACAGGTCCTTGTTGGTAGACGACACGCCCACCGCGGTATTGATCACGGTTGGCCACAACGAACACAAGGTCACCGTAATCGCCGAGGTGACGAATGACTTGGCGAACAAGGGATTACTCGACACATAGACGGCGCTCACCACCATGGTCACGATCGGTAGCCAGGCCAATGGTGATACCGGTTTGAAAATCTGGATCAGCGGACTGACGGCCGCGTACAGCTTGTCGCTAAGCCCACAGGCGATACCGAACGGGATCGCGATCAGGCTGCCGATCAGAAATCCTGTGAACACGGTTAGCAGGCTGGTTAGGATCTGGTCGAAAAATGTCGGCGTGCCGGTATAGGGACGGATGCGCACCTCGGCGGTTGGATCTTCCTGTAACACCTCGGCCTTGCGCTGCTCCTGGCGCGCATAGAACCGCGATTCACGTTCGCGCTCTGCGGTGTGTTCTTCAATGAGTGTGCCCGCCTGCTGCCAGACCTGCACCGGGCCCGGCAACTTGCCGAGGCTGGTATCAACCTGTGACGCGCCGACTGCCCAAAACAACAGGAACATCGCGATCGCGATCATCGGCAGCGCGATATTGCGCATCAATTCCATCATCTGCTCGCGCGGGTTCTCGCCAGTGACCAGGCGCACCGCCGGGGTCAGCCACGCAAATCCGCTAAACTCCAGGGCGTTGATCGTTTTCGTTTTGATATCCATAACGTTCACCCTCGTACAACCCCCGCCGACACTGGCGGGGATCGACGTGTTTTTTTAAAGTTTTGTTTTACCTTTCAAACCGATCTTGAACTTGCCCAGGTACTCGTTCGGCTTGCGGCCATCGTAGGCGACGCCATCAATGAACTCTTTCTGCACCGGCTTGAATCCGGACTCCTTGGCGAAATTCGGGAAGTCGCTGGCCGACATCTTGCCTTCGGCGATCAGCTGCTTCGCGGCTTCGGCGTAGATATCCGGGCGATAAACCTTCTTCGCGATGTCCATGTACCAGCTGTCGGGTTTGTAATCAGAGATCTGGCCCCAGCGTCGCATCTGCGTCAGGTACCAAATGGCGTCGCTGTAATATGGATAGGTGGCGTTGTAGCGGAAGAACACGTTGAAGTCGGGAACCGGTCGCTTGTCGCCCTTCTCGTATTCGAAGGTGCCGGTCATGCTGTTGGCGATCACCTTGTAGTCGGCGCCGACATAATTCGGTCGCGCCAGGATCTTCACCGCTTCCGGCCGGTTCTTGTTGTCGCCGTCGTCGAGCCACTTGGCGGCACGAATCAACGCCTTCACAACCGCGATGTGTGTATTCGGATGCTTGTCGGCCCAGGCCTTGCTAACACCGAAGACTTTCTCCGGGTTGTCCTTCCAGATCTCGTAATCGGTAATCACCGGCACACCAATGCCCTTGAACACCGCTTGCTGGTTCCAGGGTTCGCCGACGCAGTAACCGTAGATGGTGCCGGCTTCCATGGTCGATGGCATCTGCGGTGGCGGTGTTACCGATAGCAGGGCTTCGGCTTTCAACGTGCCACTGGTATCACCTTTGTGCGGTGCGTAGAAACCGGGATGGATGCCACCGGCGGCGAGCCAGTAACGCAGCTCGTAATTGTGCGTGGACACCGGGAACACCATACCCATCTTGAACGGCTTGCCCTGCGCCTTGTAATTGGTGACGACCGGCTTCAATGCGCTGGCACTGATGGGATGTATAGGCTTGCCATCCTTGTGCGGGATGTTGCCCTTCATCTGTTTCCAGATATCGTTGGAAACCGTAATGCCGTTGCCATTCAGGTCCATGCTGAACGCGGTAATGACGTCGGCCTTGGTACCGAAGCCGATGGTCGCACCCAGCGGCTGGCCGGCGAGCATGTGCGCGCCATCCAGCTGACCGTCAATCACGCGGTCAAGCAACACCTTCCAGTTGGCCTGCGCCTCCAGCGTGACGTACAGCCCTTCATCTTCAAAGAAGCGTTTCTCATAGGCGATGGCCAACGGCGCCATGTCTGTTAGCTTGATGAAGCCGAATTTCAGGTCTTCCTTTTCCAGCTTGGCGGCCAGTAGCGACTGACTGCCCAACACCAGGCTCACCACTATCGGTAGCAACATGCTCAGTCTGTTGTTCGTATTTACGCGGGGTAATAATTTCATCTATCTCTCTCCGGATTTGTTACGTCATGTCGAGCATGCTCGACGCATTGGACTCCGTTGTCCGATTCATTGACCACCGTTGGTCTTCGGCATCTGGCCTTAATGCGTTAATAGCAATACATGTGCCAATCAATTTCGGATACAAAAGGCATTAGCAATCAATGAAATACGATTTGAGCCACTCGCCAACTGAAAGATCTATGCACCATTAGCATGCAGGTACGACGTTGGTGTGCAGTTGCGGTGCACTATTCTTCAAAAAAAGAAGGACGCTGCTGGCATGAACTCGGAGGGGAGGGCCAGGCAGCGTCCAAGGTTGCGGTCAGCGAGGCTGACGTTTTGGGGGTTGTTATTCGCTCATGCCGCCATTTCAGAAGCGGCGTCCTTCATTGTCGCGGCAAGGATGCCATACGCCGTAATCCATGCTTCCTTGACGTCGTCGGTAAACGCATCGCCAAGGCCCTTGCCCTGATACTGGCGCTGGCAAATCCGGTGCTGATTTACTTCCTTGTCAAGGCGTAGCCAGGCATCGACGGTACCCGGCCGGGCCGCTACGGGATTTACCGGCATGCCGCCTAGGCCCGACCCGGGTACAGTCCGCCGAGATGCACCAGCGGTTCCTCCCGGCCCGATACTACCAATCCGACGCCGGGCCGCCGTCGCCTCGTTTCTGGAGATGCCTCCGGCCATTTGTTATTGCCGTAATGATTCCTGCCTTCACGTTTGTTTACGGCATGTTTAGGGTGCAGCATCCGGGCAAATTGATCTAAAATGCATTGGTTCGTAAAACTATCCACAATTTGGGTAAATAAATCGTACCCTATACGCGCATTTCCTGTAGCAGCACCTGTTATAGACCTGTGACATGGTATGCGCGCTTTTCATGCACATGGTGTGCAGGACGCATAAGATAATAAAAGGAAACAAGGATTTTACCCATGATTAACAAATGTCTTTATCCTGTCGCCGGCTACGGCACCCGATTCCTGCCCGCGACCAAATCCATGCCTAAGGAAATGCTCCCGATCGTCAACAAGCCGTTGATTCAATATGGTGTCGAAGAGGCCGTCTCCGCTGGCATGACCAACATGGCCTTTGTCACGGGTCGAGGCAAGCGCGCCATTCCCGATCATTTTGACTTCAGCTACGAGCTCGAAACAGAAATCTCAGGCTCGGGCAAAGAAGCCTACCTGAAGGAAACCCGGGAGTTGATTAATAAGTGCACCTTCTCCTATACGCGCCAGCGCCAGATGAAGGGCCTGGGCCACGCAATTCTTACCGGAGAAACACTGATTGGCGATCAACCGTTTGGTGTCATTCTGGCCGATGATCTGTGCCTGGCCGACGGCGAGAGCGTGATGAGCCAGATGGTCAAATTGTTTGGCGAGTTTCAGTGTTCCATTGTCGCGATTCAAGAGGTGCCAAAGGAGGACATACACAAATACGGCGTGATCAAGGGCGAGCGAATCCGTGATGACGTCTACCGGGTCGAGACCATGGTCGAAAAACCCAAGGCAGAAGATGCGCCGAGCAACCTGGCGGTCATCGGCCGGTACATCCTGACACCGGATATTTTCGAGATACTTCGAAATACGCCACCGGGAAAGGGTGGCGAGATCCAGTTAACCGACGCGATCATGACCCAGGCACAACAGGGAAAGGTCATTGCCTACAAGTTCAAGGGCAAGCGTTTTGATTGTGGACATGTAGATGGCTTCGTCGAGGCCACCAACTACGTGTATAAGAATATTTACAAGGCCAAATCGTAGCAGGCTATTATTTATGAGTCAGGAAATCTGGCAGGCGCTCGAAAAACACCAGGCCCGCATTGCTGCGCTTCGGATCGAGAAACTGTTTGAAGACGACCCGGCGAGATTCGAGAACTTCTCGCTCGAAGCGGCCGGCCTCATGCTGGATTATTCAAAAAACTTTGTCACCGAAGAAACGCTTGAGCTACTGATTCAGCTGGCGCAGTCATGCAAGCTTGCCGAACGTATTGAAGACCTATTCACCGGCAAGAAGGTCAACAACACAGAAAACCGGCCTGCCCTGCATACTGCGCTGCGTGGCGATGGCGAGGGACTGGATGCCGCGACGTGAACATTGGCATTGGCGGATCGGATCTTGGACCGGTGATGGCATCGACGGCGCTGACACCCTACGACAAGAAAAAGGTAGGTGTGCATTTTGTCTCCAACATCGACCCGGAGCAGTTGTCGCAACAGCTGGAATCGCTAGACCCCTATACCACCCTGTTCATTGTCTCGTCGAAATCGTTTTCGACTATTGAAACCCGGATGAATGCCGAGTCCGCTCGCGAGTGGTGCAAGGCCAACGGGATTAAGCAGGAAGACATCAGCAGGCACTTTGTCGCGGTGTCGACCAACATCGCTGCAGCAACCACCTTTGGTATTGCCGAGGAAAATATTTTCCCCATGTGGGACTGGGTTGGTGGTCGTTATTCCCTGTGGTCTGCCATCGGCCTGCCGATCGCAATCAAGGTGGGCATGGATAACTTTGACGCCATGCGTCGCGGCGGCCACCTGATGGACCAGCATTTCCGCAGCGCACCGTTTCGTGAAAACATGCCGGTGTTGCTGGGTCTGCTGTCTGTCTGGTACATCAATTTTTTCAAAACCGAAACGCAGATCATTATTCCTTATGATTACAACCTGAATAAATTCCCCTCTTACCTTCAACAGCTGGAGATGGAAAGTAACGGTAAAAGCGTAACTCGCGACGGTAAACCGGTGCCTCGCATGACCAAGGGCGCGATATTCGGTGAGGCCGGCAGCAATACCCAGCACTCGTTCCACCAGTTGCTGCACCAGGGCACCCATTGCTTCCCGATTGACTTCATCGTACCGGTGAACTCGCATCACCCGATCGGTACCCAGCATGACTACTTGTTCGCCAACTGCCTGAGCCAGACGCGGGCCCTGATGAAAGGACGCAGCCTTGAGAACATCCAGGAAGAAATGCGCGCCCAGGGCAGGAGTGAGGAAGAAATTGCCAACCTTGCCCCGCATCGCGTGGTGCCGGGCAACAAGCCCACCAACACGTTGACCATGGACAAGGTGACCCCTGAAACGCTTGGTGCGCTCATCGCGCTTTATGAGCACAAGGTCTATACAGAAAGTGTAATTTGGGATATCAACGCCTTTGACCAGTGGGGGGTAGAACTTGGCAAGGTATTGAGTGAAGAGGTCTTTGCCGCCATGACTCACGAATCGCCAAGCGATATTGATGGCTCAACCGCCGGACTGGTGGAATACTACAAAAACCATCAAAAATAGACTTTCCGAATCTCGACCGAGGAAATTATTCTCACGCGCGATTCAGAAAAGCAAAACTAGAAGTGCCTGGAATAATTATGATAAGTGCAAGTGAAGCATTAGAACGACTACAGGAAGGCAACAAACGTTTTATCGCCGGTGTCAGGAGCGAGGAAACGCCGATCCAACAAATGCAGAGCGCAAAACTGTTTGAGCGCCAGACTCCCTTCGCAATTATCCTGGGCTGTTCGGATTCGCGCGTACCGGCAGAGATCGTGTTTGACCAGGGGCTGGGTGATCTGTTTGTGATTCGGGTTGCAGGCAATATCGTCGCGCCCTCGCAGATTGGCAGTGTCGAGTTCGCGGTAGAACAATACGGCACAGCGCTTGTGGTGGTGATGGGTCATTCCATGTGTGGCGCGGTGATAGCGACACTCGGCGATCTGGAGCGGCCCTCGGAGGCAAGATCATCCAATGTCCTTTCAATCGTGAACCGGATTCGACCCACAGTAGAGCCCCTGTTCGAGACCAACCTTCGTAACGATCCCGAGCAATTATTGGAAACGGCAATTCGTGCCAACATTCGTGCCTCAACAAACCAGTTACGGCACGGATCCCCCATGCTGGAACATTATGTGCAGTCTGGCGACCTGGCGATCGTCGGAGCGGAATACTCGCTTGAGACCGGTATGGTCGATTTCTTTGACGGGCTGTAGAAGGTCCCAAGACCGGAATGTCGGCTTACTATTTAAAAGAGGTCATTACCGACATGGTTCTTACTAATTTTTATTAATGTCCGCTAACGACCCAAAGCGGACATTTCCGATAACAATAAGCAATGACGACTAAAAAGAAGATTCTGCTGTGGATCGGTATCGTATCCTCATTGCCAGCAATTTATTACTCCGTAATGAGCGCAATTTTTTACGCATGGCTAAATGCCGCTGAACCGGAACGATGGCCAGCAGACAAAGCAGCTGTATGGCTGTATGGGTTTATGGTTCTATTGCCTTGGCGGTACTATTCATTTCTCTGTTTGTATATTGCGTGGTTTCTCTCGTTAAAGATTCGAAAAGAAATTACGATACAGAGCAACAAATACTTGAGCAGTCTGCCGACAAGTAATTCGTAAATGGCCGCTTCTGGCCGAAAGATCCCGAGCAAGCCGACCTAAAAGGAGAATATGTTTAAAAGCCGATACCGAGGTTTTAAGCTTGCGCTTATAGGCGTCGCGATTATGTTCGCGGCCACATACCTGGGCATCGAATTGAATTATGAAAAAGCTAATGGAATTGGTTATTTAGGCTTTTTTGTTATCATGATTGGCGGGATTATCCACTACGTCGATTTCTTCTCGAACTTGCTAAATAAGGAAGAACGCAGGAAGCGCAGGAAGCGGCTGGAGCCCAAGCAACCATGGGAGAAGGGTTATGACCCAAAATCACAGCTGGACGATGATCTTTGAAAATATTTCACTGCTGTCCGCTAATGGCCGATAGCCGTCACCGATGGTCAAATCGAGGCTTTTCG
>Ga0111141_152_pt1 | contig 15205 bp, 12 predicted proteins | sample DeeMarSeWOR28_12_FD_80396 | JGI IMG/M metagenome (GOLD analysis project Ga0111141, IMG submission 80396) | Acidithiobacillales bacterium SG8_45 | reverse complement strand
TAATGGCGACACCTATGTGCGATACGGTTTCCCGGTGCTGGCCGATGCCATTGGCCAGGAATGGGGGCCGCTGGCTGGTATCTATAGCGGGCTTTTATTCGTCAGTACCGATTACCTGCTGGTGGTACCGTGTGACACTCCGTGCCTGCCTGCCGATTTGTGCCAGCAATTGCTCGAGGCCCTGGAAGCCGATGATGTTGATGTCGCACTGGCTCACGACGGTAGTCGTGCCCAGTTCACCGTATTCCTGATTCGCTGCTCGCTTGCCCCAGGGCTGCGGGCGTACCTCGAGAGCGGCGAGCGGCGGGTGGAGTCGTGGTTGCGGCAGCAGCGCGTGGCAGAAGTGGCATTTGCCGGGGGCGCCAATGCGTTTATCAACGTAAATTCGCCAGAAGATCTTGCGGCGCTGGAACGAAAGGGGGGGTGTTAATTGTCGAAGTTCCAGGCCATTGTCAGCGTTGGTTCCTCGTCGGGCAATCGACCATGATCCAGACCCGACCGGTCGGCCTGACGAATCAGCCTGACTTTATTAATGGTGCGTTGCTGATCGAAACCGACCTGGATTACGACGCTTTCAACCAGTACCTGAAAAACGTCGAGGCAAGGCTACAGCGCACCCGGGGAGACCAGACCCATGGCCCACGCACCATTGATCTGGATATAGTTGTCTGGCAACAACGGGTCGTTCACGACGATTTCCATTTGTATGAACATACAAGCGTCCCGGTCAATGAATTGATTGAGCGCTACGGGTTGAAAGTTGCCCAGGGTCGACCACCGGCCTAGGTAGTCCATTGGTGCTAAACTGGTGCGGATCACCACAATAGTGCAGATAAAATTCCCGTACTCTAGACAATAAATTCGATATACTTTCAGCTACCCTTTCGCAACAACTCTAATTCAGAAGCAGTTAATTCCCATGAGTGCCACACGATTTACCATTGAAGTACAGCCCAAACTCCCGAAACGTCTTGCGCGTCTGCAGGAGCTGGCAAATGACCTGTTGTACAGCTGGGACCGACAGGTCCGTGGCCTGTTTTTTCGCCTGGATCGTGGGCTTTGGGAGGAGTGCAGCCATAACCCCAAGTTGTTCTTGCGCCGGGTTTCGCAGGATCTACTGGACGAGGCCGCCAACGATCGCATCTTCATGGAAGACTACAATCGCGCGCTGACGGTTTACGATGTTTATCTGAGTCAGTCCATGCGTTCCGAGGTCAGCGGCCATCTCGATCCGGAAAAGGATCAGATCGCCTATTTCTGCGCCGAGTTTGGTCTGCACGAAAGCGTGCCACTTTATTCCGGCGGCCTGGGTATTCTTGCCGGCGATCACTGCAAGGCCGCGAGCGACCTGTCGTTGCCATTTGTCGGCGTCGGCCTGCTTTATCGTCGCGGCTACTTTAACCAGACCATCGATGGTCAGGGTAACCAGATTGCTCATTTCACTCCGACTGACTTCAACGATCTGCCGATCACTCCTGCGCTGGATGACAAAGGCAAGGAAGTCCACGTGTCCGTCGACATGGCCGGGCGTGAAGTCCAGCTCAAGGTCTGGATTGCGAAGGCCGGCCACATCTCGCTGATCCTGCTCGACAGTTATCTCGAAGCAAACAGCGAGGATGATCGCCGTATTACTTATCAGCTCTATGGTGGTGATCGCAGCACGCGTATCCAGCAGGAAATCGTGCTCGGCATCGGTGGCGTACGCGCGCTGCGGGCGCTTGGTTACCGGCCCACGGTTTGGCACATCAATGAAGGTCACGCTGCATTCCAGATTCTGGAGCGGACCCGGGAAAAGGTTGAGCAGGGCATGGACTTTGCCAGTGCGCTTGAGCTGACGGCAGCAGGAACCGTGTTCACCACGCACACACCGGTTCCCGCGGGTCACGATATCTTTGATCCTGAATTGTTTACTGCCCACTTCAAGCGCTATTCGGAACAACTCAGTATTCCGCTCGAGGAGCTAATGTCGATGGGCCACAGCCCGAGCAATCACGGTGGCTTCAATATGACTTCGCTGGCGCTGCGGGGTTCACGCTTTCACAACGGCGTCAGTCGTATACATGGTCACGAAGCCTCGCGCATGGAGGGCTACATCTGGCCACAGATTCCCTACGACGAGAATCCGATCAGCTATGTCACCAATGGCGTGCATGTCCCGACATTCCTCGCGCGCGAATGGGTCAACCTGTTTGATATGCGCTTCGATCGAACCTGGCGCAGCGAACTGCTGAGTGAGGCCTATTGGGAGCGTATTGATACCATTCCCAACCAGAACTACTGGAGTATCCGGCAGACGTTGAAGTCGGAGTTGCTCGAGGATGTAAGACAACGTTCCCATCGGCAGCATTTACGCAATGGCTGTAGCGACGTCCAGATTGATCGGCTGATTCAGCACCTTGCCAGTGGCGAAACCGACATCCTGACACTCGGATTTGCCCGACGCTTTGCGACCTACAAGCGTGCACTACTGTTGTTCTCGGATCCCGAGCGACTTGCCCGTATCGTCAACGATCCGGAACGCCCGGTATTGATCATGTTCGCCGGCAAGGCGCATCCGAGCGATGTGCCGGGCCAGGAACTGATCCGTACCATCAGCGAGTATTCACGCCAGCCGGAATTTGAAGGCAAGATCATTCTGCTCGAGGGTTATGACATCAGTCTCGCGCGCAAGCTGGTCACCGGTGTCGATGTCTGGGTCAACACGCCGGAGTACCCGATGGAAGCCAGTGGCACCTCGGGACAAAAGGCCGGCATCAATGGTGTTATCAACCTCAGCGTGCTCGACGGCTGGTGGGGTGAAGGTTACAACGGTGAAAACGGCTGGGCGATCACGCCGCACGGCCCCAAGTACGATCCTGGTTTTCGCGACCAGGAAGAGGGGCATACCCTGCTCGATATCCTGGAGCACGAGATCGTGCCGCTTTACTACTCCCGAAACGGTCACGGATATTCCGAAGGCTGGGTCACCAAGTCGAAGGCATCCATGAAATCCACCATGCCGCACTTCAATGCGCAGCGCATGGTGATGGACTACGTCCAGCGCTTCTATGGCCCGGCATCGCGACAGCACGCCATGCTGGCTGAGGACGAGGGTAATCCGGCAAAAGTGCTGGCGGAATGGAAGAACAAGGTTGCCGAAGTCTGGGGTGGTGTTTCATTGCACCGGATCGACACCGCGCCCACCGAGATCAACGCCGGTGATTCCCTGCCGATTCGGGTCGCCGCCAATCTTAACGGGTTGTCGCCGAAGGATGTCCGGGTTGAATGCCTTGTCGGTACGCAATCAGAAATGAATGAAATGGTGGTTGATTCGACCTACTTCTTTGAGTCGGCTGGCAAAAACGAGCAGGGCGAAGATATGTTTGAACTGGATCTGTTGCCGCGGCTCGCGGGCCTGCAGTACTTCCAGATACGCATGCATCCGTGGCATGAGCATCTGAGCCATCCGCTGGAAACCGGGCGGTTGATCTGGATCTAGACGGTCAGAGCAGGCGCCCGTAAAGCATCAGTAAGTGATGCAGGCGCCCGGCCAGGCCTTCTGGCAGTTGCGCCCAGTCAAAGCGCCACTGCCAGTTGCCTTTGATTGTACCCGGGGTGTTCATGCGGTTGCCGGCACCAAGGCCCAGCAGGTCCTGCATCGGCACTATCGCCAGACAACCCACCGATGCCAGTGCCGTTCTAATTAGCGGCCAGGGCATGGCTTCCTCCGGATAACCCAGGTACTCGCGTACGTGATCACGCCCGGTGGAGTCCAGTTCGTTGTACCAGGCCAGTGTCGTGTCATTGTCGTGGGTGCCGGTATAGATCGCGTCATCCACTTCATGCTGGTGGGGCAGGTAAGGGTTGCTGCCGGTCCCGTCAAATGCAAACTGCAATACACGCATGCCGGGGAAGCCGAACTGCTTGCGCAATGCCGTGACTTCATCGGTGATCACTCCCAGGTCTTCCGCGACCACCGGCAGCGAACCGAACGTTTTTGCCAAGCTAGCGAAAAGCGCCTCGCCCGGTGCCTTCACCCATTCCCCGTCAATCGCCGTTTCCGATTCCGCCGGGATCGACCAGTACGCCTCAAACCCGCGGAAGTGATCAATGCGCACCAGGTCATAGAGTGCGAAGGTTGACTCCAGCCGTGTCTGCCACCAGCTAAAGTGATCGGCACGCATGTGTTTCCAGTTGTAATGCGGATTGCCCCAGCGCTGGCCGGTTTCCGAAAAATAGTCAGGCGGCACCCCGGCGACGGTCCGTGGCGAGCCGGAATCATCGAGATCAAACTGTTCGCGTTGTGACCAGACATCGGCGCTGTCGAGCGACACATAGATCGGCAAATCGCCAAACAATGTCACCCCTTTTTCGTTGGCGTATTGTTTCAGCGCGTGCCACTGCCGATAGAAAATAAATTGTTCAAAGCAAACCTGCTCGATGCTACTGGTCAGGCGGGTTCGGGCCTGTTTCAGTGCCGCGTCATCACGGTTTTTCAGTGGCTCTGGCCAGTCAAGCCAGGAACGATGTTCCTGCTCCTCCCTTAGCGCGATGAACAGGGCGTAGTCATCCAGCCAGCCAGCGTGTTCCTGACGGAACGCGCTGTATGCCCGGCGCTCTTCATCGGCCGCACCGTATTCAAAACCACGATGTGCCAGGCGCAATTGCTGGTAACGGAAGTCATCGGACTCCCGGTTTGCGCTCGGCAACTCAAGTTTCGACAACCAGCCTGCCTCGACCAGTCGATCCAGGCTGATCCACAGTGGGTTACCGGCATGCACCGAAAGGCTCTGATACGGCGAACGGTCTTCGTGGGTGGGCCCGTGTGGCAGAATTTGCCAGACGCTAAAACCGGAGGCATGTAAAAAATCGACAAAGCGCCAGGCAGCATCCCCCAGGTCCCCGTTGGCCAGCGGCCCCGGTAACGATGTCGGGTGCAACACGACGCCGGCACGGCGCTGCGTGAAGAGGGTTGCGCCCGTTGTCATGCGCCGGCTTGCCCGCGCTTCATCGTGCCGCCGTGCGCCGGTTGGCCGCCACCGTGGGTGAACGGGTGTGAGAGATAATCTGGCGGCTCTTTGCGAAGTATCTGGTACAGGCGAGACAGGTGCATGCGGTAAAGCTCATCGAAGTCTCGTACCGCCTCGGCCGGATTGTCACCACCAAACCACCAGAACCAGTCGGATCCTTCACATACCGCCAGTTGCGCTTCGGCCTCAGCTAGGTGCGTGGCATCCAGGCCGGCGTCGACCGCCGCGTCGAAAGCACGCTTGGCTTCGCACAGCATTTCCCAGCCGCGATTCTTGTCAGTCTCGCCGATCCAGGTCGAGAAAGTGCCATAGACCCAGCTGCCGGGAACGAGATGTGGCAAGTGATTGACTGTCACCTCGTCGAGGCATTCGGTAAACGTCGTGAGCTTCAGCCTCGGGTGGTTGGCGAGCTGCTCGTACAGAGTGTTGAGAAAGTGATAGGCGTTCTCCGGGTAGTATTCCCATGCGTTCTCGCCATCCATGATGATCGAGACCACTGATTTCTGCTTCTCGGCAAAGCTGTCAGCAATACTTTCCAGGTGATGCACCAGGTTGGCGACGGCATCGTCGGCGTGCCAGTCGGCGTAAACGAATCCGATCTGATCCGACAGGCGATCGTCTCGAAAGAAGCAGGCAGTCTTTGCCTCGCCACTTCGGTGTGGTTGAAACAGGTAGTGTTGCTGTTCTTCTTGCGGGTCGCCCAGGCGATTGACGCTATTGTGCAATACCGACTCACCCGTGGCTGCCCAGTTGAAGCCGAATTCATCGAGCAGTGCGAGCGTTGCATCACTGACACCTCCTTCTGACGGCCAGCAACCCTTCGGCGTGAAACCGAAGTGCTGCTGAAAGCATTCCAGGCCGCGTTGTATATGCCAGCGGGCACGCTCGTCGCCACCAGGGTAATTGTCTATTGCGGGCAGGGGCGCCTCGGGCATCGCCTCGCTGGCGCAGTGCAGGTCCAGTAGCAACGGCACGATCGGGTGAGCATAGGGTGTCATTGATAACTCTACCTGGCCGGCTTCGGCAAGTGCGCGATAGCGCGGCAGGAGCCCGGTCAGAATTTCGCCGATGATCGTCAGCAGTTCATGCCGCTCGTGGAGGGTGTAGTGAGACTCCTTCTTCATCAACGCCTTGACCCGGGAATCATTGCGTCGCACCGTCTCGCCGAGCCAGGCCAGGTGATACCAGACCAGCAAGTCCGCGTGGAAATCCTCGCTGACATAGTCGAGTGCATGTGGTTGTGCAGTAAACACCCTGGCGAGTTCAACCAGGCGCGCAAACGCCGGAAAGCGATGAATCATCCGTGCCTCGTTCGCGCGCAAACAGGCGGCAATCAGGGCTTCCTGTGCGCCGTGGCCGGTGGGTGGCGCGGGATCAGCCAGTGCAGAAAGCAACGGATCCGGTATCGCACCATGGTTTTCCAGTGCGCCGTGTACGCTGGTGGCGTAATCGTGAATCTGTTCCAGCAATACGGGGGCAAAGTTGACCACGGCTTTCGCGGCCGGGTTGGCTTCCAGGTGGGCGGCCATGTCGACATAGTCCTTGATCGCGTGCAGGTAGGTCCACGGTTGCCGATACATTCCACTGTTGCAGTCGCGATAGTCTGGCTGGTGCATATGCCAGCAAAGCACTACCGGCAAGCGCTTGCTATCGGACATGGTGAACTTCCTGCTGGAGCATTTCCGGCGTGACCAGCACTACACCGCCAGGTGACACGTAGTAGCGCTTGGCGTCTTCCACCAGATCTTCGCCAATAATGGTGCCTTCCGGCAGGTGGCAAAACTTGTCAATCACGGCGCGTTGTATTCGGCAGTTTCGTCCAATATCGACGTCGGGCAGTATCACCGAATCGTTAATGCGAGCATTGGAACCGACGCGAACATTGGAGAACAGCAGCGAGTGACGGACAATTCCACCGGTGACGATGCATCCGCCGGAGATCATCGAGTTCACCGCAAACCCCAGTCGATCTTCCTCGTCGTAAATAAACTTGGCCGGCGGCAACTGTTCCTGGTAGGTCCAGATTGGCCAGTCAGTGTCATACAGGTTCAGCTCCGGCACGGCATCGGTCAGCTCCAGGTTGGCCTGCCAGAAGGCGTCGACCGTACCGACATCACGCCAGTAGCCCTTTTGCTGTCGCTGCACATCACGGAACGGGTAGGCCATCACCCGATAGTTCGCGATCACCGATGGAATAATGTTGTGGCCAAAGTCATGCATGGAATCTTTCTGGTCATGATCCTTGATCAACTGCTCGAACAGGAACTTGGTGTTGAATACGTAAATGCCCATGGACGCGAGCGCGAGCTCGTCGTTGCCGGGGATATGTTCGGGATGCTCCGGTTTTTCATCGAAGCGGGTGATGCGGCTACCTTCAACCACTTTCATCACGCCAAAGGCGCTCGCTTCCCGAATCGGCACCTCGATACAACCGACGGTCAGATCCGCCTCCTGCTCGACGTGAAAGGCGATCATCGGTCCGTAATCCATCTTATAGATATGATCACCAGCCAGGATGAGTACATACTCCGGCTCGTGGGAGCGTATGATGTCGAGGTTCTGGTAGATGGCATCGGCGGTGCCGGCATACCAGGTAGGCTCGGTGCGCTGCTGGGCCGGCAGGACTTCGACAAATTCATCGACTTCGGCACGCAGAAAGCTCCAGCCCTGCTGGATATGCTTGATCAGTGAGTGGGCCTTGTACTGGGTCAGGACGCCAATCTGTCGAATTCCCGAATTGATGCAATTGGAAAGTGGGAAATCGATAATGCGAAACTTGCCGCCAAAGGGTACCCCCGGTTTTGCTCGCCAGTCGGTCAGGTCCTTCAGTCGTGAGCCGCGGCCACCTGCGAGAATCAGCGCCAGGGTGTCCCGGGTTAATCGGCTTACGTAGCGTCTAGCGGCTGCCATCTCCGGTTCCTTTTTTATAAGTTGGGTAAAACAATATTCAAAATAATCAAAAAATATGACAACCGTACTGACATATCTCAAAGATTAAAAAATAGTTCGCCGTAGAATCGTTCAGGATTTAGAATCCGGACCCGTTCTGCTGGCGTAAAACTGCATCATGCACAAAATCCTGTTCCCGGTAAGTGAGGCCTACCCGTTGATCAAGACGGGCGGGCTGGCTGACGTTGCCGGAAGCCTGCCACCGGCGCTCAATGCCCTGCAGTGCGATGTTCGCCTGTTGCTGCCAGCCTACCAGCAAGTGCTCGACCGGGTGGCTTCTCCGAAGAAGATTCTGGAGATATACGTGCCCGAGAGCAATGCCCATGTTCAGTTGCTGGAAACGATTCTGCCGGGTACCGACGTCGTTACCTGGCTGGTCGATCACCCCGAGTCGTATCGCCGTCCCGGCAATCCCTATCACGACGACAATGGCAAGGACTGGGCAGACAATGCCTCGCGTTTCGCGCTGTTGTCCCGGGTCGCGACCCTGCTGGGACTCGGGAGTACTGGCCTGAGTTGGCAGCCCGAGGTCGTGCATTGCCACGATTGGCAGACGGCGCTGGCGCCCGCGCTGATCAGTCTCGCGGACCGGCGCCCGGTCACGGTTTTTACCATCCACAACCTTGCCTACCAGGGTGTATTCGGTCGCGACAGTTTCGGGGCCCTGCATTTGCCGGAAAAACTCTGGACGGCCGACGGCCTGGAATTCTATGAGCAGCTCTCCTTTATCAAGGGAGGGCTGGTCTATGCCGATCACATCACTACGGTCAGCCCAACCTACGCTACGGAAATCCAGACGCCCGAGTTCGGCAATGGTCTCGACGGACTGCTGCGACATCGATCGAAACACCTGACCGGTATCCTCAACGGGGTGGATGACACCGTCTGGAATCCGGCAACGGATGAAAATCTTGTCACCAATTACGACGCCGACCGTTTTTCCAGGAAACAAGAGAACAAGCTGGCGCTGCAACGCGAAGCCAATCTGCCTGTCGATGCCAACATTCCTCTGCTGGGCCTGGTCGGTCGACTGGTCAGCCAGAAAGGCATCGATCTCGTGATCGGAGCCCTGCGACAGTTGGTACAAATGCAATTGCCGTTCCAGTTCGTCTCTCTGGGTGCCGGTGCGCAGGAGTACGAGCACGCCTTGTCGGAGTTGATGTTAAAATACCCGCAACACATCTCGGTCATGATCGGTTATGACGAGGCTCATGCTCATCGTATCGAGGCTGGCGCTGACATGTTCCTGATGCCGTCCCGCTTCGAACCCTGTGGCCTGAATCAGCTCTATAGCCTGCGATACGGCACGGTTCCCGTCGTCCGCGGCGTAGGTGGACTTGCCGATACCGTCGTTGATGCCAGCCCCCGGAGCCTGGCGGATGGCAGCGCCACCGGTTTTGTTTTCGCCGAGGCCTCGGCGTCGGCACTGGTAGAAACCCTTAAACGGGCGCTTGATTTGTATCAGGAACAGGCCGGCTGGAAGCAATTGGCGCTCGCTGGCATGGCGAAAAACTACAGTTGGCGCACCAGTGCAGAACAGTATCTGCACCTTTATGGAACATTGATTGCCACAAGAACATAATGCCAGGCGAGTATTCTTGTGGCGGTGGTGTGATTCAAGCGTTTATCGAGATTGCTGATAATCGGTACAAGTTTTGCTGAATAAAGATAGGCGTATTGCGGAGGCAATCATGAATACGAAAACAGTCAAGGAATTGAAGGAGATTGCCAGGAGTCTTGGCATCACGGGTTACTCCGGTTTGCGCAAAGAGGAATTATTGAAAGCGATTTCTGCAAGCAAAGCGAGGCCCACCAAAGCGAAAAAGAAAGTCGCTGCGAAAAAAGTTGCCAAGCCGGTCAAGGCCGCGAAAAGGGTTGCGAAGAAAACAGCGAAAAAGCCGGCAGCAGCAAAGCCCGGAAGCGTCGCCGCGCCCAAACCGAAAGCAGAGATCGTTGCACGCGATCTGACCGAAGAGAATGAAGAGGAGCGCATCGAGAGCGCCAAGTTTATTACCGTGCCCCCGGGGACTGCGGCGCTTCGTGGCCAGTATCCACCCGATCTGGGCGAAGACATTGATAACCTGCCGGCACTACCTGGGCCACGGCTGAGCTTTCTGTCGCAGAAGCCCGGTGTCCTGCTGGCCAGATGGCATCTCGAGCCCGGGCAGAGCCAGCAAGCGGCGCTGATGTTGCGTCTCGGCGTACTCGCCGACCAGCAGTTTTATATCAAGCAAGAAGTGTCGGTAGATTCGGACAATGGCAGTCATTATTTTCATGTCGACCCGAGCTGGCCGGCAGACTCGATTTATTTGCAGCTTGGCTATTTCAATACCAGTGGAGAATTCGTTGTGGCACTACGGCGCGGTACGGTGCGATTGCCGAAACTGTTTAGTCCCACTTCGTTGGGTGTTAACTGGGCGCTCGGAGTAGAAGACTTCAAGCGGGAAGTGCAGCAAAGTGGTCCGCTGGGCCAGGTGTCCAGGCCCGGTGTGATGGGTGGACCGTCTTCCTACGATCTTGCGAGAGCAGGCGCACTCAGCAGCAGCGGTATGCTGCGTAAAGGATAAAGAAATAAATTGAATCCCAAGGGTTATTTTTCTCTGGTGTTGCATGCGCATCTGCCGTTTGTACGCCACCCCGAATATGAACGCTTTCTCGAAGAGGACTGGTACTTTGAGGCGTTAACTGAAACCTACCTTCCATTGCTCGAGGTGTTCGAAGGCATGGAGCGTGACCGGATCCACTTCCGCGTCACCATGTCGCTGACACCGCCGCTGTTGTCGATGATGACCGATCCCATGCTGCAACAGCGTTTTGTCCGTTACCTCGATGAAAGACTGGCGGGTATCAAGGGCGAGCTCAAACGTACACAAGACGACCCGTATTATCACCCTGTAGTGCAATATTATCAGCAGCGTTTTACCCGTCTGCGCGAACAGTTTGTCGACCAGTACCAGCACGATGTAACGCGCGGATTCCGCCGGTTAATGGAACACGGCTTCCTGGAAATTATTACGTGTAGCGCCACCCACGGCTTTTTTCCGTTGCTCGCAACCGATGAAGAGAGTTTGTATGCGCAGCTATCGATGGCAGTGCGTACGCATGAGCGAATTCTTGGCAGGCGACCGAAGGGTATCTGGTTGGCGGAGTGCGGCTATACGCCGGGCGTGGATCGCATGCTGGCGGAATTCGGTATCGAGTTTTTCTTTGTTGACTCCCACGGTGTGCTCGATGCCAACCCATCACCGAAGTACGGCGTGCACCGTCCAATTCGCACTCCGGGTGGTCCCGCGGCCTTTGGTCGGGACTACGAGTCATCGAAGCAGGTCTGGTCGGCGGAGGAGGGCTACCCCGGCGACACCATTTATCGCGAGTTCTATCGTGACGTCGGTTTCGATGTGCAGGCACCGCATGTCGACGCCATGCTCCACGACGGTATCAAGTGTTTTACCGGTCTGAAATATCACCGCATTACCGGCAAGGGCGACTGGAAAGAGCCGTACCATCCGCAGTGGGCCAGTGAGCGCGCAGCCGAGCATGCAGGAAACTTTCTACACAATCGTCAGCTGCAGGTTCAGCATTTGTCGTCGTACATGGATAGACCACCGATCGTCGTAGCACCCTATGACGCGGAGCTTTTCGGTCACTGGTGGTACGAAGGCCCGCAATGGATCGACTTCCTGTTCCGCAAGATGGCCTGCGACCAGCAAGACGTAGAAGCCATCACGCCGTGGGAGTACATGAACCGATTTGGTGATTTAGAAACGGTGCAACCACCTGAATGCAGTTGGGGCGCAGGGGGCTACAACGAGGTCTGGCTCAACGGAAGCAATGACTGGATCTACCCGTATCTGCACGCTGCTGCCGAGCGCATCAGCCAGTTGGCGCAGCGCATTCCTGATGCAGACGGTGATCAGCGCTGGGCGCTGGATCAGGCCGCGCGTGAATTACTGCTCGCCCAATCTAGCGACTGGGCCTTTATTATGAAGACGGCTACCAGTGTTGAGTACGCGGTGCGGCGTACCAAGACGCATATCCATCGCTTCAACCGCCTGGTCGATATGGTTGAAAGTGGAAACTACGATCACGAATATCTGCGCGCAGTCAGCGAACGGGATTCGTTGTTCCCGGATATGGACTACCGGATTTTTCGGAAATCAGGTCCGCTATCGGCCAGAAGCGGACATAAAGTTGGTACCGATGCGTATGACTGATACCAGCGTTTTCTTCTCGTTCGTCTGTTACTTCCTCGTTGGATCTGGCATTAAGTCAGACGATTCAATTTAAAGAAGTCGCAAAAAGCAATAAACCATCTCGACAAAGCCAAATAACGGAAACATGCCCCATATGAATACCCAATAAGTGAAACTATTCTTCCGGAATCCCATGTCTCGATCCCATATAAAAATAGGAATTGCCGTGTACCAGAATGGAACTGAAGCAATAAGAGCAAGTAAATACCCCCAACGTTCTCCCATTAGCATTCCAGCGCTGCCTGCTATTTGCAATGGCCCCCAGAAAATTGCGTCAGCATATGCGAAACCCTGGTTGAATGCGAAATATGCCTTTGAGTCAGTACTGTCGGGATTACCGCCGTATACGTTTTTTATGGTCCATTCGCTACGTGGCTTAAGGATCGCAACAAATTGGAGCAGCATTAGGATGGTTATCAGAACCAGACCAATGGTTGCAATGACCCATGTATATGTACTGGTTTCCATTCTAGCGATCTCTGCTTTAGATAAGTGGTTGCTATTGGGATAGCTTGTTAAAAGACATTGCTATCATTGTTGTCGCGGCAATAGCCCAAACTGCGCCAAAGACGTACACAGCCTTTATGTTAGACGGACTACCGATCTTCTTCCCCGCTTTTCCTAAATAGATTCGCGATAAGATAACCATGCCGGAAAAGTAGAGGTAAATCCCTCCACCGACCAAGCCAAGGTAGGGCCACAGCGGATTGTTAAGGAGCATCAGCAAACCAGAGAGCGGCAACGTCCAGGCCAGCAACAAATCATTCAAGCCAAGCGCTCTAGCCTCGATAATGTACAGAGTCTCATCCATTTCATTTTTTGATTCTAGCAAACCGAGCTTCACAGCTACGTTTGGTGCAGCAAAAGCCAAGCTCTGACCCACCCAGGCAATCAAGCCAATCAGAACAACGGTAATACCGATAAAAGTCGTCATCCTCTATACCTCCAGAACATATCTATCTGATCTGCGATTATTCCTTCTTTGAAGACAAATTGGGCCCGAATTTGACAATGAGCAATCCAGCGGCCAGCCAGTAAGACACGGCATAGACAAATTGATGTTGCAGGCCTTCCACGACTGATAGTTCCAGCGGGAAAACAAACATGGCACCGCCTGTAAGGCTGTAGTGAAATACAATCATCATAAGAAGGCTTTGGCGTGTATTATTATGCACCCAGGTCATTGCTAAACTTTGCGCTGTGATCGCAACTATGTGAACCACTAATACATAAGACAGAACGACCCAGACTCCAAATTGCCGATAGGCAAGAAAGATGGTCGGGACATGCCATAAACCCCAGGCAACTCCAACAATCATGCTCGAAGTCAAAGCCGAGTATCGCTTCTGAAGCGAGGGTAGATAAAAGCCACGCCATCCGAATTCCTCTCCCAGTGCGGCGAACAATGGCCAGATGATGCTAAGCGGCAGTGTAGCCATCATCGCGTTAATTCCAGCAGTGGGCATACCCAGGATTCTTTCAACCGCCAGTACAGCAAATGCCACTATGGGTGTGAACAGTAGTGCAACAAGAAACCAACCCGTGCCGACCCGCAAGTTTCGGATGCGATTAAAAAGGTCATGCAATCCCGGCTTCCCTTCTGTAACGGCGATGGTTAGAACCCCGGCAACACTGGGCCCGAATCCTCCCAGCATGGCCAATACAATGAAACGGGTGGTGATGCCCTGCTGCATAACGCCGGGCGGGGTGGTTAATAGAAGAATCCCGTAGAAGGTCCACGAAAATGCATAGGCGATAAAAAGATAGGCCCACATCGGGTGACGCTTGAATATCTTTTTTACATGCACTGGCTGGCGATTCCTAGGCCGGCTAAAGTAGACTTATTAAAGCAATCCTCTAACTGGTGAGTTGAAATTCATCGTTATACCGCATGACTTGACACTCGATGCCCATCTTTTCAACACCAAGTCTGAATTGTTGGTCGTCCGCCGCCGCCATTTTCCTGATCCAGAAAAAGGGTACGTTGTAATGACAGGGGATAACCAGCTTGGGAGAAATCATTCTTACTGCTTCAAGGGCATCGGTAACATCCATGGTCCATGTGTTATTACCCAGACCACCGATAGGCAACATCAATACGTCTGGTTTCAAATTAGACCATTCTTCCTGTAATAGGCTATCGCCCACGTTTACGAAGGTCTTACCGTCAATTGTAATTCTAAATCCAATTGAGCCAAATCCTGTTCTTTCCTTTGGTCCAGGATCTGTCCGTTTTGTTATTCCCAGGATTTTGACTTCGATAGGACCGTGCTGTGCCTTCAGCCCCTCTATCCGAACATTGCCAATATCTACAGTTTGACCAACATCCAGTGCAATTGTCTTACCGCGATAAGGCAGGTATTTCAATCCACCACGACGCGGTGCCAAAATGCGAGTCTCTTCTCCAGTTTGTTTAATCATTGTTTTGTTCATTATGATAGGAGCATTTGCCGTACTCGCGACACGATCTGCCTGCCAATAATGATCAGGATCGCCATGGGTAACCAGAACATGGCTAATCGTGGGCCATTCTTTTTTTGGAATGAGAGTTCGAAGATTAAAAATCCACAAGTTCTGACCTGGATCTATGGCGAGCCTGATATCTTCGTGCTCTATCAGGAAAGTATTGTATAAATAATGCTTGATAATCATACGTTCCACTCCCGGACCATCTTTACCCGAAGAACACTCTAGCTAGATAATTTCAAATCCAATAGCTTCTTTATTAGATCCATGGGTCATGTGCTACGTATGCTATAAGCTTATTTCAAATGTTGTCGTTGATGTGGGTCACAGTTCGAGAACAAATGGGTGGGCATGAAAAAATGGAAACTAGTGGATGTCCGCTTTGGGTCGGTAGCGGAAAGTTTAGCCCGAATTGCCTGGTTCTGACCATCGGCGACGGCTATCGGCCAGAAGCGGCCATTCACGAATTACTTGTCGGCAGACCGCTCAAGTATTTGTTGCTCTGCATCGTAGTTTCTTTTCGAATCT
>Ga0111141_162_pt1 | contig 16180 bp, 12 predicted proteins | sample DeeMarSeWOR28_12_FD_80396 | JGI IMG/M metagenome (GOLD analysis project Ga0111141, IMG submission 80396) | Acidithiobacillales bacterium SG8_45 | reverse complement strand
TTACTCAATAATCTTCGCTACCACACCGGCACCGACGGTACGACCGCCTTCGCGAATCGCGAAGCGCAGGCCTTCTTCCATGGCGATGGGAGCAATCAGGGAGACGACCATCTTGATGTTGTCGCCCGGCATGACCATCTCGGTGCCTTCCGGCAGTTCCACCGCACCGGTCACGTCGGTGGTACGGAAGTAGAACTGCGGACGGTAGTTGTTAAAGAACGGCGTATGACGGCCGCCCTCGTCCTTGCTTAATACGTAAACCTCGGCCTCGAACTTGGTGTGCGGGGTGATAGAACCCGGCTTGGCCAGGACCTGGCCGCGCTCGACTTCTTCACGCTTGGTGCCGCGCAGCAGCACGCCGACGTTGTCACCGGCCTGACCTTCATCCAGCAGCTTGCGGAACATTTCCACACCGGTGCAGGTGGTCTTGGCGGTGTCCTTGATACCGACGATTTCGAGTTCGTCGCCAACCTTGACGATACCGCGCTCGATACGGCCGGTGACCACGGTGCCACGACCGGAGATCGAGAACACGTCTTCCACCGGCATCAGGAAGGCGCCGTCCACGGCACGTTCCGGCTGCGGAATGTAGGAATCAATGGCCTCGGCCAGCTTCAGGATGCTGGGCTCGCCGATGTCGGACTGGTCGCCTTCGATGGCTTTCAGGGCCGAACCGGTGATGATCGGGGTGTCGTCGCCCGGGAAATCGTAGGAATCCAGCAGCTCACGCACTTCCATTTCCACCAGTTCCAGCAGTTCCGGGTCATCGACCTGGTCGGCCTTGTTCAGGTAGACCACGATGTAGGGCACACCGACCTGACGGGCAAGCAGGATGTGCTCACGGGTCTGGGGCATGGGGCCGTCGGCGGCACTCACCACCAGGATCGCGCCGTCCATCTGGGCGGCGCCGGTAATCATGTTCTTCACGTAGTCGGCATGGCCCGGGCAGTCGACGTGGGCGTAGTGACGGTTCTCGGTCTCATACTCCACGTGCGCGGTGGCGATGGTAATACCACGCTCGCGCTCTTCCGGGGCGTTATCGATCTGGTCGTAGGCCTTGGCTTCACCACCGTACTTCTTGCCCAGCACCAGGGCGGCGGTCAGGGTGGTCTTGCCGTGGTCAACGTGGCCAATGGTGCCGACGTTAACGTGGGGCTTCGTACGTGCGAATTTTTCCTTGGACATGTTATTCAGCCTCTGCGACTAGCTTGCTTTCTTGATTACAGTTTCCGCAACGCTATTGGGCGCTGCGTTGTATTTCTTGAATTCCATCGTGTAGTTGGCACGGCCCTGGGTCGCGGAACGCAGACTCGTGGCATAACCAAACATCTCCGACAGCGGCACTTCGGCGCGAATCGCCTTGCCGGACGGAAGGTCTTCCATGCCGAGGATCATGCCGCGACGTGAGTTCAGGTCACCGTTGACACTACCCATGTAGTCTTCCGGCGTTACCACTTCCACCGCCATAATCGGCTCCAGCACGACCGGCTTGGCCTGCAGTGCGGCCTCGCGGAAACACATGGAACCCGCCATCTTGAATGCGTTTTCCGACGAGTCGACTTCATGGTACGAGCCGTCGTACAGGGTGACTTTTACATCAACCACGGGGAAACCGGCCTGGATACCACGTTCCATGGCTTCGACCACACCCTTTTCCACGGCAGGGATGTATTCACGCGGCACCACACCGCCCTTGATCGCATCAACAAACTCAAAACCGACGCCCGGCTCCTGCGGCTCAAGCTTCAGGTAAACGTGGCCATATTGACCACGACCACCGGACTGCTTGGCATACTTGTGCTGGTGTTCAATCGGCTGGCGAATGGTCTCGCGATAAGCCACCTGCGGCGCGCCGACGTTGGCCTCAACACCGAATTCACGCTTCATGCGGTCGATAATAATGTCGAGGTGCAATTCGCCCATACCGGAAATAATGGTCTGACCCGACTCTTCGTCGGTGCGAACACGGAATGACGGATCTTCCTGGGCCAGGCGCGACAGGGCGATACCCATCTTTTCCTGGTCGGCCTTGGTCTTCGGCTCAACCGCCTGCGCAATCACCGGCTCCGGGAATTCCATACGTTCCAGGGTGATGATGGCGCTGGGGTCACACAGGGTGTCACCCGTTGTAATGTCTTTCAGGCCCACAGCAGCGGCGATATCACCGGCGCGGACTTCCTTGATTTCTTCACGCGAATTGGCGTGCATCTGCAGGATGCGGCCGATGCGTTCCTTCTTCTGGCGCACGGCGTTGTAGACCGTGTCGCCGGAATTGAGCACGCCGGAATAAACCCGGAAGAACACCAGCTGACCGACAAACGGGTCAGTAGCAATCTTGAATGCCAGTGCGGCAAACGGATCTTCGTCAGTCGAATGGCGTTCGGCTTCGGTTTCGTCCTTGTCATCGAGAATTCCCTTGATGGCAGGTACGTCGGTCGGCGCCGGCATGATTTCGACAACGGCATCAAGCATTGCCTGAACACCCTTATTCTTGAACGCCGAACCGCACAGCACGCACACGATTTCGTTGGCCAGGGTGCGCGCGCGCAGACCTTTCCAGATTTCTTTCTCCGTGAGCTCACCATCTTCCAGGTACTTGTCCATCAGCTCTTCCGAACTCTCGGCAGCGGCTTCCACCATCTGTTCACGCAGTTCGTTGGCCTTGTCCTGTAGCTCGGCCGGGATCTCTTCCTCGCGGAAGGTAACGCCCATGTCGTCCTCGCTCCAGTAGATGGCTTTCATCTTGACCAGGTCGACTACACCCTTGAAGTTTTCTTCAGCGCCAATGTTCAGCTGCAGCGGAATCGGGTTGGAACCCAGGCGCTCCTTGATCTGCTTTACGACGCGAAGGAAATCGGCACCGGCGCGGTCCATCTTGTTGACGAAGGCCATGCGCGGGACGTGATACTTGTTGGCCTGGCGCCAGACAGTTTCCGACTGGGGCTCGACACCACCGACGGCACAGAACACGGCGCAGGCGCCGTCAAGCACGCGCAAGCTACGCTCCACCTCGATGGTGAAGTCCACGTGGCCGGGGGTATCAATGATATTGATGCGATGTTCCGGGTACTGCTGGGCCATGCCCTTCCAGAAACAGGTGGTCGCAGCGGAGGTAATGGTGATACCACGCTCCTGCTCCTGCTCCATCCAGTCCATGGTCGCAGCGCCATCGTGCACCTCACCAATCTTGTGAGATACGCCCGTATAAAAAAGAATACGTTCGGTCGTGGTCGTCTTGCCGGCGTCAATATGCGCCATAATGCCGACGTTGCGATACCGATTGATGGGTGTCTTGCGTGCCATGGTGATGTATCCGTAAATTAAACCCGTTACCAGCGATAGTGTGCGAAAGCCTTGTTGGCTTCGGCCATGCGATGCGTGTCTTCACGCTTCTTGTAAGCCGTACCGCGACGTTCTGCGGCATCCATCAGTTCGTCCGCCAGGCGTACGCCCATGGACTTGCCGCCACGTGCACGGGCGGCGTCGACGATCCAGCGCATGGCCAGGGCGGCCTGGCGTGAAGGCTTGACCTCCACCGGCACCTGGTAGGTGGCGCCACCGACGCGACGGGATTTCACTTCCACGTCCGGCTTGATGTTGTCGAGGGCCTGCTGGAACAGGTCAAGCGGGTCCTGCTTACTGCGCTCACCCATGGTATTCAGCGCGCCATAGACGATCTTCTCGGCGGTCGATTTCTTGCCGCTGAGCATGATGACGTTTATGAATTTCGCAAGCGTTTCGTTGCCGTACTTGGGATCCGGCAGGATCGTGCGCTTGGGAACCTCTCTTCTTCTTGGCATTTGCCCTTCCTAACTAAACTGGTTAAACCGCTGTTCCAGAGACCAAAAACGCCGCACCACAGGCACGGCGAGATAAATTCACGTTAAAAAATCAGGACTTGGGACGCTTGGCGCCGTACTTGGAACGGCCCTGGCGACGATCGGAGACGCCAGCCGTATCCAGGGTGCCACGCACCGTATGGTAGCGTACGCCCGGTAAGTCCTTCACACGTCCGCCGCGGATCAGCACGACAGAGTGTTCCTGGAGATTGTGACCCTCACCACCAATGTAAGTGGACACTTCATAACCATTGGTCAGGCGTACACGAGCCACCTTACGCAAGGCCGAGTTTTTTGGTCTCTTTTTTCCGCGGTTTGCGCACTAATTGGTTAATCGTCGGCATCTTTCTCTCCAGCCCAAAAAACAAACGACAGGCCGGATTTGCCCTCCGGCCTGTCCTCAGGTGGGGCGCGATTCTAGGGGTGCGCCCTTACCCTGTCAAGCATATTTGCGGGCCAAAACGGCCCGTTTCGGCCCAAAACCTAGGCGCCGACGACCTCTTCCCCTTCCCCGCCGCTGGCAGCGGCTGGAGGGGTGGGCGAAAGCGCGCTTTGGAGCTCCAGGGCCTCTTCTTTTTCCTCGTAACGCATGCGTTTGCGCTCCTGGTGGTGCGCAAGGCCGGTGCCCGCCGGAATCAGGCGGCCCACGATGACATTTTCCTTCAATCCGCGCAGGCGATCGCGTTTGCCGTTGATCGAGGCCTCGGTCAGCACGCGCGTGGTCTCCTGGAAGGAGGCCGCGGAAATGAAGGATTCGGTCGACAGCGACGCCTTGGTAATGCCCAGGAGGTTGCGCTCGTAGGTGGCCGGCTGCTTGCCCTCGGCCTCCATGACCTCGTTTTCCTCGAGAACCAGCGAGCGTTCCGCCTGTTCACCAGGCAGGAAGTAGGTATCGCCCGGATCGATCACGGTCACCTTGCGCAGCATCTGGCGAATAATCACCTCGATGTGCTTGTCGTTGATCTTCACACCCTGGAGGCGATAAACGTCCTGTACCCCGTCCACAATGTAGTTGGTCAGGGTCTCGACACCCAGCAGGCGCAGAATGTCGTGCGCCACTGGCGAGCCATCGACGATGATATCGCCCTGTTCGACGGTTTCACCTTCGAACACCGAGATATGTCGACCCTTGATAATCAACCACTCATGGGGCTCGCCGTCGCGATCAGTAATGATCAGGCGCTGCTTGCCCTTGGTTTCCTTGCCGAATGAGACCACACCGGTGACCTCGGCCAGGATGGCAGCGTCTTTCGGCTTGCGGGCCTCGAACAGCTCGGCCACACGCGGCAGACCGCCGGTGATATCACGGGTCTTGGAAGATTCCTGCGGAATACGGGCCAGCACGTCACCAATATTCACCGAGACACCGTTTTCAACAGTAATAATGGCGCCGGCCGGCAACGGATAGCGCGCCGGCTGCTCGGTGCCCTGGATCATGACCGGCTTACCCTTGCCATCCAGCAGCGAAATCATCGGCTTGGCGTCTTTGGCGCCGCGAGACTGTTTCGCGTCGAGTACCACGTATGTTGACAGCCCGGTCACGTCATCGGTCTTTTTCTCGACGGTAACGTTGTCGATCAGGTCGGCGAATGCCACCTTACCGGCCACTTCCGTGACAATCGGGTGGGTATGCGGATCCCAGTTGGCCACCACATTGCCGGCCTGAATATCGTCGCCGTCATTGACCGAAATCACCGCACCAAACGGCACCTTGTAGCGTTCGCGGTCACGGCCATGCTCATCCTGCACGATCAGCTCACCGGAGCGGGACACCGCGACCAGTTTGCCGCTGGCATTCTGCACCGTCTTGATGTTACGCAGGCGCGCGGAACCGTTGGTCTTGACCTCGATCTTGGAAATGGCGGTCGCACGCGACGCGGCACCACCAATATGGAACGTGCGCATGGTCAGCTGGGTACCGGGTTCACCGATACTCTGGGCCGCGATCACGCCAACAGCCTCACCATTGTTGACCAGGTGACCACGGGCCAGGTCACGACCGTAGCACTTGGCACAAACGCCATAGTGGTTGTCGCAGGTCACCGCGGAACGCACCAGTACCTGGTCGATGTTGGCCTCTTCCAGCTTGCCGACCAGGTGCTCATCGAGCATGGTGCCGTCCGGCACCACGACGATCTTGGCGTCAGCGGGGTCGACGACATCACCGATCACGGTACGCCCCAGGATACGGTCGCGCAGCGGTACCACCACTTCACCACCTTCAACCAGCGCCGAACGCGTTACACCCTTGGAAGTGCCGCAGTCTTCGTTGGTCACAACCAGGTCCTGGCACACGTCGACCAGTCGGCGGGTCAGGTAACCGGAGTTGGCGGTCTTGAGCGCGGTATCGGCCAGGCCCTTACGGGCGCCGTGAGTCGAAATAAAGTACTGCAGCACCGACAGGCCTTCGCGGAAGTTCGCGGTAATCGGCGTCTCGATGATAGAGCCATCCGGCTTGGCCATCAGGCCACGCATGCCGGCGAGCTGACGAATCTGCGCGGCACTACCACGAGCGCCGGAGTCCGCCATCATGAAGATGGAATTGAACGAGTCCTGCTTGACGTCATTGCCGTCCTTGTCCTTGACGATGTCACTGCCCAGTTTCTCCATCATGGACTTGGCCACCTTGTCGGAGGTGTGGGTCCAGATATCAACAACCTTGTTGTAACGTTCGCCATCCGTCAGCAGGCCCGAGGCATGCTGCTTCTGAATTGCTTTCACCTGCTCTTCTGAGTCCGCGAGAATGGATGTTTTTTCCTCCGGCGTAATCATGTCGTCGACACCGATGGAGACACCGGAACGGGCGGCAAAGGCAAAGCCGGTATACATCAGCTTGTCGGCAAAGATTACCGTCGCCTTCAGGCCGACCTTGCGGTAACAGGTATTGATGAGCTCGGAGATGTCACGCTTCTTCAGCGGCTTGTTCATCAGCTGCTCATAGTCGAGACCCGTCGGCAACAGCTCGGACAACAATGCGCGTCCGACCGTCGTATCCACCAGGCGGGTACGCTCGACCTGGTTACCATCGTCATCGATTTCCATCGACTTCAGGCGCACCTTGACCTTCGCATGCAGGGAAACGGTACCAGTGTTGTAGGCACGATCGACTTCCTCCACGTCGGCGTAGGCACGGCCCTCGCCCTTGGCGTTGATGGCCTCGCGGGTCATGTAATACAGACCCAGCACGATGTCTTGTGACGGCACAATGATTGGCTCGCCGTTGGCCGGCGACAGCACATTGTTGGTCGACATCATCAGGGTACGGGCTTCCAGCTGCGCCTCGGTCGACAGCGGGATATGCACTGCCATCTGGTCGCCGTCGAAGTCAGCGTTGTAGGCGGCGCACACCAGCGGGTGCAGCTGAATCGCCTTGCCTTCAATCAGGACCGGCTCAAACGCCTGGATACCCAGGCGGTGAAGCGTCGGCGCGCGGTTCAACATTACCGGGTGCTCGCGAATCACTTCTTCCAGGATGTCCCAGACTTCCGGGCTGGCCTGTTCGACCATCTTCTTCGCGGCCTTGATGGTGGTCGCCAGACCACGTGCCTCGAGCTTGCCGAAGATGAACGGCTTGAACAGTTCCAGCGCCATTTTCTTCGGCAGACCGCACTGGTGCAGTTTCAGTGTCGGGCCAACCACGATAACGGAACGGCCGGAGTAGTCGACGCGTTTGCCCAGCAGGTTCTGACGGAAGCGACCCTGCTTGCCCTTGATCATGTCGGCCAGGGATTTCAACTGGCGCTTGTTGGCACCGGTGATCGCCTTGCCGCGACGACCGTTGTCCAGCAGCGCATCAACCGCTTCCTGCAGCATGCGCTTTTCGTTGCGTACGATAATGTCCGGCGCGTTCAGGTCGAGCAGGCGACGCAGACGGTTATTACGATTGATCACACGACGATAGAGGTCGTTCAGATCGGAGGTGGCAAAACGGCCACCGTCCAGCGGTACCAGCGGACGCAGTTCCGGCGGCAGCACCGGCAGGATCTCGAGGATCATCCAGCCCGGGTGGTTACCGGAAGTGATAAACGCTTCAATCACCTTGAGGCGCTTGGTCAGCTTTTTTATCTTGGTCTCGGACTTGGTCGCACCGAGCTCTTCACGCAATACCGTGCGCTCATGCTCCAGGTCCAGTCCGCGTAACAGTTCACGCACGGCCTCGGCACCCATGCGCGCGTCGAATTCATCGCCGTACTCTTCAATGGCGTTGAGATAGGCCTCTTCATTCAGCAGCGTGCCTTTTTCCAGCGGGGTCATGCCCGGCTCGACCACGACATAGGCTTCAAAATAGAGCACGCGCTCGATATCACGCAGGGTCATGTCCAGCGCAAGGCCCATGCGCGATGGCAGTGATTTCAGGAACCAGATGTGGGCCACCGGGCTGGCCAGCTCGATGTGACCCATGCGCTCGCGGCGTACCTTGGACAAGGTGACTTCAACGCCGCACTTCTCGCAGATCACACCGCGATGTTTCAGGCGCTTGTACTTGCCGCAAAGGCACTCGTAATCCTTGACCGGGCCGAAGATCTTGGCGCAGAACAGGCCGTCACGCTCAGGCTTGAACGTGCGGTAATTAATGGTTTCCGGTTTTTTGACTTCACCAAAAGACCAGGAACGGATTTTTTCCGGCGATGCCAGTCCGATGCGGATGACATCAAAGTCTTCGGATTTACCCGGTTGCTTGAAAAGATTAAATAGATCTTTCATCGCGTCTACCTATCATCAATGCGGCACGTGGCCGCGGTTCTCGCTGCCGGGGGCGACGCCCCCGGCGACGAACTATTCCTGCTCGAGTTCGATATCGATACCGAGTGAACGGATTTCCTTAACCAGCACATTGAAGGATTCCGGCATGCCGGCCTCCATGCGGTGATCACCCTTGACGATGTTTTCGAACATCTTGGTGCGACCCTGTACGTCATCCGACTTGACCGTCAGCATTTCCTGCAGGGTGTAGGATGCGCCGTAGGCCTCCAGTGCCCAGACCTCCATTTCACCAAAGCGCTGACCACCGAACTGCGCCTTACCACCCAGCGGTTGCTGCGTGACCAGGCTGTACGGGCCGGTTGAACGGGCATGCATCTTGTCGTCGACCAGGTGGTTCAGCTTCAGGATGTACATGTAGCCAACGGTCACCTGTCGGTCGAAAGCACTGCCGGTTCGGCCGTCGTACAAGGTGGTTTGACCGGAACGCGGCAGGCCTGCCAATTCCAGCATTTGCTTGATTTCGTCTTCATCGGCACCGTCGAACACCGGGGTGGCCATGGGCACGCCCTCACGCAGATTGTTGGCCATGTTCATGACCTCGTCATCCGTCAGCGATTTGATGTCTTCCTTCTTGCCGCTATTGTTGTAGACCTTCTCCAGGTATTTGCGCACCTCTTCGGCCCTGGCTTCCTGCTTGAGCATGGTGTCGATCTGCTTGCCCAGGTGTTTGGCCGCCCAGCCAAGGTGGGTTTCCAGTACCTGACCGACGTTCATACGTGACGGGACACCGAGCGGATTCAGCACGATGTCGACCGGATTGCCGTCGGCGGTATAAGGCATGTCTTCCACTGGCACGATTCGGGAAATTACGCCCTTGTTACCGTGACGACCTGCCATCTTGTCACCCGGCTGCAAGCGACGCTTCACCGCCACGTGCACCTTGACCATCTTCAGCACACCGGGCGCCAGGTCATCACCCGAGGTCAGCTTCGCTTTCTTCTCGGTATACTTGGTGTCGTAGAATTCCTTGTGACCCGCCAGCTGTGCCTTCAGTTGCTCCATGGTCTGGCTGACTTCTTCATTGCGCATGCGCACGTCAAACCACTTGTCGCGGTCGAGCTCTGCGAGATAGCTCTTGGTGACCTTGTCACCGGCCTTGAGTCCGGCCGGACCACCGTCAGCCACCTTGCCCACGAGCAGGCGCTCGACACGGGCAAACAGGTCTTCTTCAACGATACGGAACTCGTCATTGAGATCTTTCTTCACCCGGTCCAGATCGGACTGTTCGATCGACTTGGCACGGGCATCCTTCTCGACACCGTCACGGGTAAAGACCTGGACATCGATCACGGTACCGGTCATGCCCGATGGCATCCGCAGCGAGGTGTCTTTTACGTCAGACGCTTTCTCACCGAAGATCGCGCGCAGCAACTTCTCTTCCGGGGTCAGCTGGGTTTCACCCTTCGGTGTCACCTTGCCCACGAGGATATCGCCGGCATTGACCTCGGCACCGATGTAAACGATGCCGGATTCATCGAGCTTGGAGAGCGCGGCTTCACCCACGTTCGGGATATCGCGCGTGATCTCTTCCGAACCCAGCTTGGTATCACGGGCAACGGTGTTGAGTTCCTCGATGTGGATGGTGGTGAACTTGTCGTCTTCCACCACGCGCTCGGAAATGAGGATGGAGTCCTCAAAGTTGTAGCCGTTCCACGGCATGAATGCGACCAGGATATTGCGGCCCAGGGCCAGCTCGCCCATGTCGGTACTCGGGCCGTCAGCCAGCACGTCGCCATTGGCGACCACGTTGCCGACATTGACCAGTGGCTTCTGGTTGATATTGGTGTTCTGGTTGGAGCGCTGGTACTTGACCAGGTTGTAGATGTCCACACCGGCTTCACCGGCACCGGTTTCGTCGTCGTTGACGCGAACCACGATACGGCTTGCATCCACAGAATCGACCACACCACCACGACGGGCGATAACGGCAACGCCGGAGTCAACACAGACCGTGCGTTCAATACCGGTGCCCACCAGCGGCTTCTCGGTGCGCAGGGTCGGCACCGCCTGACGCTGCATGTTCGAACCCATCAGCGCGCGGTTGGCGTCATCATGCTCCAGGAATGGAATCAGTGCCGCGGCGACCGAGACAATCTGCGATGGGGCGACGTCGATGTAATTCACCATATCCGGCGTTGCCAGGGTGAATTCGTTCTTGTTACGGCAGGAAACCAGCTCATCCACCAACTGACCCTTGTCGTTAACGGTGGCGTTGGCCTGGGCGATAACAAACTTGCCCTCTTCGATGGCAGACAAGTAATCAATATCGTCGGTGACCTTGCCGTCCGCGACGCGACGATACGGCGTCTCCAGGAAACCGTACTCATTGGTGCGGGCAAAAGTCGCAAGTGAATTGATCAGACCGATGTTCGGTCCTTCCGGTGTCTCGATCGGGCACACGCGACCGTAATGGGTCGGGTGCACGTCGCGCACCTCGAAGCCGGCACGCTCGCGGGTCAGGCCGCCAGGGCCCAGTGCCGAGACGCGACGCTTGTGGGTGACTTCCGACAGCGGGTTGGTCTGATCCATAAACTGGGACAATTGCGAGGAACCAAAGAATTCCTTGACCACGGCAGATACCGGCTTGGCATTGATCAGTTCCTGCGGCATCAATCCTTCGGACTCCGCCAGCGTCAGGCGCTCGCGCACCGCACGCTCAACACGAACCAGACCGATGCGGAACTGGTTTTCTGCCAGCTCGCCCACCGAACGTACACGGCGATTACCCAGGTGATCAATGTCGTCGACCTTGCCATTACCGTTTTTCAGGTCGATCAAGGTCTTCATGACATCGACGATGTCTTCCTTCGACAGGATGCCCGGGCCCTCGTCGCTTTCGCGTGCCAGGCGTCGATTAAATTTCATCCGGCCAACCGCAGACAGGTCGTAACGGTCAGCGGTAAAAAACAGGTTGTTGAACAGCGACTGGGCTGCGTCCTTTGTCGGCGGCTCACCGGGGCGCATCATGCGATAGATCTCGATCTGCGCTTCCAGGGCGTTGGTCGACGGATCCAGACGCAGGGTTTCCGAGATAAACGGTCCACAATCCAGATCGTTGGTATATATGGTCTTCAGTTCCTTGATGTCTGCCTCGTGCAGCTTTTCCATCATCTCTTCGGTGACGACATCGTTGGCGGCAAACAGGATTTCCCCGGTTTCAGCATCAACGATATCTTCCGCCAGCGAGCGGCCCATCAGGAACAGTTCCGGCACCACCAGCTGCTTCAGACGTGATTTTTCCAACTCACGCACGAGACGCGCGGTAATGCGCTTGCCGGCCTCGACCAGCACATCGCCCTTGGAATTCCTGAGATCAAACTCAAACTGCAGACCGCGCAGGCGCGCAGGCATCAGCTCAACCTTGGTTTCATTCTTGCCGAGATGGAAGGTATCGGTATCAAAGAACGTGCTCAGGATTTCCTGGCTGGACATACCCAACGCCCGCAGCAAAATGGTCGCCGGCAATTTGCGACGACGGTCTATGCGGACGTACAGGAAGTCCTTCGGATCGAATTCAAAGTCGAGCCATGAGCCGCGATAGGGAATAACGCGTGCAGAGAACAGCAGCTTGCCCGAGCTGTGGGTCTTGCCGCTGTCGTGCTCGAAGAAAACGCCAGGTGAACGGTGTAGCTGGGAAACGATGACACGCTCGGTACCATTAATAATAAAGGTACCGTTCTCGGTCATGAGCGGAATTTCGCCCATGTAAACTTCCTGCTCACGGATGTCGCGTACGGTCTTGGCGCCGGAAGAGTCGTCTTTATCGAACACCACCAGGCGCACCAGTACCCGCAGCGGTGCTGCGAAAATCAACCCACGCTGCTGACATTCCTTGACGTCGAAGGTCGGCTCACCCAGGCGGTAGCTGACAAACTCCAGCGCTGCGTTACCGTTATAAGACTCGATTGGAAAAACAGACTTGAACGCAGCCTGTAAACCCTGATCGATACGCTGCTCGGGCGGCGTGTCGATTTGCAGGTATTGCTCATAGGATTCTTTCTGAATCGCGAGCAGATACGGCGCCCGCAATACACTCTGGCGTTTGCCGAAACTCTTGCGAATACGCTGCTTCTCGGTAAATGTATAGGCCATGCTTTCCCTCGACTCTCAGCTCTACAGTAACTGTGCGGCGGCGGCTAAACCGACGCGAAAAAACGACAAACAGGGAAAGGCCGGCGGTATTCCGCCAGCCTAAACCCTATGAATTTGTCCGGCCCGCACGCGAAGCACGCGGGCCGGGATATCTACCGCTAACAATCGGCAGACGCTTACTTCAGTTCTACCTTGGCGCCAGCTTCTTCCAACTGCTTCTTGATGTCTTCAGCTTCAGCCTTCGGTGCAGCTTCCTTGACGGTAGTCGGAGCGCCTTCAACCATGTCCTTGGCTTCTTTCAGGCCAAGACCGGTGATGGCACGAACCGCCTTGATCACGGCAACCTTGTTACCGCCCATTTCGGCCAGCACGACGTCGAAGTCGTCCTTGGCTTCGGCAGCAGCAGCTTCACCGCCACCGGCAGCCGGGGCAGCCACGGCTACCGCGGCAGCAGCGGAAACGCCAAACTTCTCTTCCATATCCTTGATCAGTTCAGACAGCTCAAGTACGGACATACCGCTGATCGCGTCCAGGATTTCGCTTTTGGATACAGCCATTTCTATTCTCCAGATAATCTATTCGTTAAATACGGTCTGTTTATGCAGCTTCTTTGGCATCGCGTACTGCGGCCAATGTGCGAACAAACGCTGACGGCACTTCGTTCAGGGTGCGAACGAATTTCTGTACCGGCGCATTCATTGTCGCCATCAGTATTGCCAGCAGTTCGTCGCGGCTCGGTAGTTTGGCCAGAGCTTTCAGCTCGGCTTCAGACATAACCTTGCCACCCATGGCGCCGGTCTTGATGATCAGTTGCTTGTTGTCTTTCGCAAACTCATCAAGCACCTTGGCCACGGCTGCCGGATCGACGGATGCCGCGAATGCCAACGGACCCACCATGGCGTCCTGCAAGCATGCGAAATCCGACCCTTCGACAGCGCGACGGGCGAGCGTATTCTTGACCACACGCAGGTAAACCCCGGCTTCCCGGGCTTTCCGGCGCAGCTCAGTCATCTGAGCCACAGTCAGACCACGATACTCGGCCAGAATAGCGGCTTCGGCACCCGTAATCGCTTCGGATACTTCAGCTACAACGACCTTTTTCTGCTGACTCATTAAGAGTCACCTCCGTCTTTGATAAAGACGACGACCGTATCCAGACAATTCTGTTTTCGGGTCTATCGCCTGCGTAGGCAGACACCAACTGCGTGCCAATTAAGTAAAAACGCCTACGGTCTTTGACAATCCCGTCACCGGCAGCAACCTGCGCTACTGGCAACGGGCCCAAAGTCTTTACAGGGTCGTGTTTTCGACCCCGATACCCGGTCCCATGGTCGTGGACAGGGTAACGCGCTTGATATAAGTGCCCTTGGCCGCTGACGGCTTGGCCTTGTTCAATGCGCCAATCAATGCATTCAGGTTTTCTTTCAGCGCTTCCGCGTCAAACGACGCCTTGCCGATTGAGCAATGAACGATACCTGCCTTGTCGATGCGGAACTGCACCTGACCTGACTTGGCGTCCTTCACTGCCTTTTCCACGTTCGGCGTCACCGTCCCTACTTTCGGGTTCGGCATCAGGCCACGTGGACCCAGGATCTGACCCAGCTGGCCAACCAGCTTCATCGCGTCCGGCGTTGCGATCACGACATCAAAGTCCATGACGCCCTTCTTCACCTGTTCGGCGAGATCTTCCATACCGACAATATCGGCACCGGCGCTCTTGGCAGCATCGGCCTTGTCACCCTCGGCGAATACCGCAACACGTGTAGTCTTGCCGGTACCGCGTGGCAGCACGGTGGAGCCGCGAACGTTCTGCTCCGATTTACGTGCATCCACGCCCAGGTTGATGGCCGCGTCGACAGACTCATCGAATTTGGCGCTGGCGGTGCTTTTCACCAGCGACAACGCCTCATCCAGCGGATACTGTTTACCGTGCACGACTTTCTCGCTCACGGCCTTTAAACGTTTGCTCATTTTTGCCATGTCAGACCCCCTCCGTCTCGATACCCATGGATCGGGCACTGCCGGCGATAATCTTTACCGCAGCATCGATATCGTTAGCGTTGAGATCTTTCATCTTGGTGTTGGCAATTTCTTCCAACTGGGCACGACTGACCTTACCGACCTTGTCGGTGTGCGGCGTGCTCGAACCCTTCTGCAGACCGGCGGCCTTTTTCAGCAGCACCGAGGCCGGAGGCGTCTTGGTGATATAAGTAAAGCTCTTGTCACTGAAAACGGTGATCACGACCGGAATCGGCATACCCTTTTCCATGCCCTGGGTAGCGGCATTGAATGCCTTGCAGAACTCCATAATGTTCACGCCGTGCTGACCCAGTGCCGGGCCGACTGGCGGGCTGGGGTTGGCTTCCCCTGCGGGACTTCCCCTGCGGGAACCTGCAGCTTGATATAAGCGTCAATCTTCTTAGCCATTACGACTTACTCCTTCGGGTGCGAACGCCTTACTGATGCCCTGATAACTCCGGGCCGTTCGGGCTCCCCGATCTGTGTTAACCATGACAGGCGAACCCGCCGGTAAAAAACTAGCCTTTTTCGACCTGACTGAAGTCGAGTTCTACAGGTGTCATGCGACCAAAGATCGACACCGACACACGCAGCTTGGCCTTTTCAAAATTCACGTCTTCGACCGTGCCATTGAAATCGGCAAACGGGCCGTCAATGACGCGCACCTGCTCACCCGGCTCGAACGAGAACTTCGGTCGCGGTTTCTCTACGCCGTCCTGCACCTGTTGCAGAATGGCCTGGGCTTCTTTCTCCGTAATCGGTGCCGGCTTGGTCGCTGTGCCGCCGATAAAACCGGTTACCTTGGGCACGCTCTTTACCAGGTGCCAGGTGTCATCATTCATTTCCATCTTCACCAGCACGTAGCCGGGGAAGAACTTGCGCTGGGTAGTCCGCTTCTGGCCGCCCTTCATTTCCACGACTTCTTCGGTGGGCACCATGATTTCGCCGAACAGGTCTTCCATGCCGGCGTTACGGATGTGCTCTTCCAGTGAACGGGCTACCTGCTTCTCAAAGCCCGAAAAGGCGTGCACGACGTACCAATGCTGCGCCATATCAGGACCTCGGCCCGGTCAGGGCAGTTACAATTTTCAAAAGACTCCAGTCCACGAATACCATCAGGGTGACCTGAAAGGTTTCCTTGCTGCTCGGCCAGACGACCTTGCGCAATTCGGTGCGGGTGCCCTTGGCAAATTCCCACGCTGCCTGTCCAGGTGCCGACAGCAACGCGACACCGGCGGCCATGACCACTCCGGCCAATACCGTCAGCACACGCACCAGGTCTGACTGGGCTTCCAGGTAATAGAAACCGTAGATACCGCCCGCGAGGATCAGTACCGCTAGCGCCAGCTTTAAGTTATCCGCTGTCAAACCTTTTATCCTTCCAACCAGTAAATGGCAGGCCAGGAGGGAATCGAACCCCCAACCTGCGGTTTTGGAGACCGCCGCTCTGCCAATTGAGCTACTGG
>Ga0111141_145_pt1 | contig 16646 bp, 14 predicted proteins | sample DeeMarSeWOR28_12_FD_80396 | JGI IMG/M metagenome (GOLD analysis project Ga0111141, IMG submission 80396) | Acidithiobacillales bacterium SG8_45 | reverse complement strand
TGCTGAATATCTGCAAATGAGTGGCTACTAACCAAGACGGCGAAAAATGCTATATATCTAGTTATATTTGTTTTCATAAAAATGCACCTATAATAATTCCACCTTCATGAGCCTTAGCTAAACGAACTTCTCTACTGTCCGCTATGGGTCGGTAGCGGTCTTTGTATTTATTCTAGATGAACTTATACCAGATTGTCCGCTTTCCGCCCAAAACCCGACCTTTCGTGCACCGTCGAACCAGCCTGCTAAATCAAAAGATTCCTTTCAACAAACGGAGGAATCATCATGAATATCTTCAACCATGCCTCGAAAAAGAGGGAACCCTGGAACAAGGGAAAACTGGTGGGCCAGAAACCGCCGCTCAAGTTACAGCAGATATGGGCCATCCGGATCCGTCTGGAAATGCGCAAGCGAGTGCGAGATCTGGCGCTTTTCAATCTGGCGATTGACAGCAAGTTGCGGGGCTGTGATCTGGTGGCTCTGCGGGTGCAAGACATCGTGAAAGGGGGTGAGGTGGCCCAGCGGGCGGTAGTGGTCCAGCAGAAGACCAATCGCCCCGTACGCTTTGAGATCACCAGCCAAACCCAGGACGCGCTACGAGCCTGGATCGAGAAGGCCGGCCTGCGTCCCGGTGATCCCCTGTTTCCGAGCCGACAGAACAAAGCCACGCATCTCTCCACGCGCCAGTATGCCCGGATCGTACGGATCTGGGTGGAGGGCATCGGCCTGAACGGGGAGGCCTACGGCACCCATTCCCTGAGGCGCACCAAGGCCTCGCTGATCTACCGCCGAACCAAGAATCTCCGGGCGGTCCAACTGCTGCTTGGCCACACGAAGCTCGAGAGCACGGTACGGTATCTGGGTATCGAGGTAGACGACGCCCTGGAGGTAGCCGAGCAAACAGAAGTCTAGGCGGGGTTGCGCCGGCCAGCTCATAGCCCGTGAGTTGGCCGGCGCAGAAACATTTCTTCTAACCCATTTTCGCTACACGAGCATATTCGCAATTTTGCCCGTTTGTGATCTCTCCCGCCCGGAGAGCCGCTCTAAGGCGCAGAAAAATATTGGCTGCAACGCGCTGGATAATTTTAAATACTGGCTCAGAAACGCTACTTTCCGAAACTCAAACTCAGATATTGGAAGGATAAAGTGACCAACCTGAATTGGAAGGATAATTTGGCCAAATGGCCAAGTTATGGGTTAAGTCACAGGAGAAACGAAGCACGTGAAGGGAAATGGTAGCGACGGGTGGACTTGAACCACCGACCCCAGCATTATGAATGCTGTGCTCTAACCGGCTGAGCTACGTCGCCATTGATTTTCCGGAGCGGCCCGGAGTGGTCCATTTTGGCCTGCCGCAGCCAAGCGGCGTTCCAATGACCTGCTCCCGAATATGGCCGACCGTGAGAGACGCGGGATTTTGGGTTTTCGATCCCGCCTTGTCAAGATTGGACAGTAAAAACCGTGATTTAGACCACGACCTGTCACTCAGACATTGAAGCGGAAATGCACCACATCCCCATCCTGCATCACGTAATCCTTGCCTTCAAGGCGCAGCTTGCCGGCCTCCTTGGCGCCGTGCTCGCCGCCGCAAGCAACGAAGTCGTCATAGGCCGCCAGCTCTGCCCGGATAAAACCGCGCTCGAAATCAGTATGGATCTCGCCAGCTGCCTGCGGCGCCAGCGCGCCCTTACGCACAGTCCATGCCCGCACTTCCTTAACCCCGGCGGTAAAAAACGTCTGTAGTCCGAGCAACTTGTAACTGGCACGAATGACGCGGTTTAACCCCGGCTCTTCCAGGCCCATTTCCGACAGGAATTCACGCTTCTCATCATCGGACATATCGATCAGGTCTGCCTCGATCGCGGCACAGACTGGCACCACGTCGGCACCCTCCTGGGCGGCATAGGCGTTCAGCTGGTCGAGCAGCGGATTATTGTTGAAGCCTTGTTCATCGACATTGGCGATGTACAGCGTCGGCTTTGCGGTGAGCAGAAATAGTGGACGCAACGTCGCGCGCTCATCCTTGTCCAGCTCCAACGTCCTCACCGGTTTGCCTTCATCCAGCGCCTGCTGCACCTTCTTTAGCAAATCTTTCAGCTTGATTTGCGCCTTGTCACCGGCCTTGGCTGCCTTCTCGGCCTTGGCCAGAGAGCGCTCCACGGCATCCATGTCTGCCAGCGCCAGTTCGGTATTGATGACTTCGATGTCCGCCAACGGATCAATCTTCCCGGCAACATGAATAATATTGTCATCCTGGAAACAGCGGACAACCTGAACAATGGCATCAACTTCGCGGATATGGGCAAGGAACTGATTACCCAGGCCTTCGCCTTTTGATGCGCCGGCAACCAGCCCGGCGATATCGACGAACTCCATGGTCGTCGGAATTACCTTTTGTGGCTTGACGATCTCGGCGAGCTTGTCGAGACGCGGGTCCGGCACCTCAACGATGCCGACATTAGGATCGATGGTGCAGAACGGATAGTTTTCGGCCTGGATCTCTGCCCGGGTCAGGGCGTTAAAGAGTGTCGATTTGCCAACGTTTGGCAGGCCGACGATGCCACATTTGATTCCCATTTCCTGAGTTTGCCTCTGATCTCAATTTTCTGTGTAACAATGCTTGCGGTTTTTGCCTGATGCCAACTACGTCAGGCACGGTGCGTATGCAAATCGTTCATCACTTGCTCGTAGTTGCCATGAACGATCTCGTCCACTTGTGCCAGCGCCGCATCGATCGCCGCATCGATCTGCTGCTGCTCCGCTTTGGGCGCCTTCTTTAGCACGTAAGACTCCACCTGCGGTGCGCTGCCGGGATGACCGATCCCGATACGCAATCTCATAAACTCGCGTGATCCCAGGCGACTGATAATGTCGCGCAACCCGTTATGCCCGCCATGACCACCGCCCTGCTTGAGGCGCACGCTACCGGGTGGCAGATCGAGCTCATCATGAACCACGAGAATTTCTTCGGGGGCGATCTTGTAGAAGTTGGCCAGTCGTGCCAGCGATTGCCCGCTGGCATTCATGAAGGTTTGTGGCATCAGTAGCCAGACATCGCGACCGGCAATGACGACCTTGCCAGCCTCGCCATCGAACCGCGATTCGTTTTTGAGACTTGCACCCAGGCGTCGCAACAGGCCATCAATAAAACGGAACCCGGCGTTGTGCCGGGTTTCCGCGTAGTTGCTGCCTGGATTGCCAAGGCCAACGATAAGGGATATTCCCTGGGTCATGGTTAAACCCCCTGGTCGGGAACAGGCGAAGACTTACTCGCCTTCTTTGCCGCCTTCTGCCTCTTCGCCGCCTTCTGCCTCTTCGCCGCCTTCTGCCTCTTCCTCTTCTTCGACAGCAGCACGAACTGCAGCAATCGTGACGATCGCCAGATCGTCGCCACCATGGGCCAGAGAGGTAAGCTCAACACCGTCAGGGATTTTGATATCAGACAGGTGCAGGGAGTCATGCAGCTTCAGCTCGGAGACATTGGCCTCGAGGTATTCCGGCAGATCGGATGGCAGACACTGAACGTCCACTTCCGTGATCAGATGCGAAACGATACCGCCCTCCAGTTTCACGCCGGGGGCCACGTCCTCACCGATAATATGAATCGGCACCATCATGTGCAGCTTCTCAGAGGCCGAGATGCGTTGCAGATCCATGTGCATGATCAGTTGTTTGAACGGGTGATGCTGGACATCACGTACTACAGCTTTCTCGGACCCACCATCCGTCTTTACGTTGATGATGGAGGTATGGAATGCCTCGTTTTCCAGCAGATGGAAAACCTTGTCATGGTCAAAGTTGACCATCTCGGGTTCCTTGCCAGCACCATAAATAATACCCGGCACCTTGCCGGCACGACGAAGACGGCGGCTCGCACCCGTTCCCTTCGCGTCGCGCTTTTCAGCACTCAGTTCAAAATTGGTAGTCATCTAAATTACTCCTGAATAAACATCGACCTTACCCGCGACCAGGTTCGGTCAGACCACTTGCATAACAGGAAAGCGACATCTTCAAGCGATGCGACTTCCCCAACGATTGGAACAACAATCCGGAACGGATCGTTACTCCATAAACAACGAACTCACCGAGTCATCCAATGCCACCCGGCGCACGGCTTCCGCCAGCAACTCGGCAATACTGAGTTGCCTGATTTTACTTGATTCCTTGGCCTCATCGCTCAACGGTATGGTGTTGGTTACCACCAGCTCATCAAGTTCCGAGTTCTGGATACGCGACACCGCGTTTCCGGACAACACTGCATGGGTACAATATGCCAATACCCGCGCAGCACCTTTTTTCTTCAGGGCACCCGCTGCTTCGCACAGGGTGCCAGCGGTATCCACCAGGTCGTCCATCAACACGCAGCTGCGACCCTTGACCTCGCCGATGATATTCATCACCTTCGATTCGTTCGGCCGCGGACGACGCTTGTCGATAATCGCCAGATCCGCTTCCAGGTGCTTGGCCAGACCGCGCGCGCGAACCACGCCGCCGACATCCGGTGATACCACCAGCAGGTCCGGATATTCGTGCTTCCAGATATCGCCCAGCAGAACCGGACCCGCGTAAATATTGTCGACCGGGATATTAAAAAATCCCTGGATCTGATCCGCATGCAGATCCATGATCAGCGCCCGATCTGCACCCGCTACCGAAATCATGTCCGCCACCAGTTTTGCAGTAATCGCAACGCGATTGGTGCGTGGGCGACGATCTTGCCGTGCATAACCATAATATGGCATCACCGCCGTGATCCGGTTTGCCGAGGAACGGCGAGCGGCATCACACATCACCAGCAGTTCCATCAGGTTGTCATTGCTCGGTGCACAGGTGGGCTGAAGGATAAACACGTCCTTGCCGCGGACATGCTCCATGATCTCAACCATCACCTCGCCGTCGCTGAAGCGACCGATCACCACCTTGCCCAGCGGGATGCCGAGATGGTTTGCAACCAGCGTCGCCAGTTCCGGATTGGCATTCCCCGCAAAAACGACAACGTTATCCAGTGACACCTGTATCTCTCCAGAGTATGGGCAATTTACTTCGATCCAAGATCACGTTCATGCAACTGGTTGGGGCGCCAGGATTCGAACCTGGGAATGCTGGAATCAAAATCCAGTGCCTTACCGCTTGGCGACGCCCCAAAACTGGACTCGAGCTACCAAACCTTGTCTGGCCGTGACACCTGCACTACACCTCGAGCTCAAGTCTTTCTACGAGCGGCGACCGGTTGAGCCCCCGGGCGACGAATCCGTCGCACTTATCAGGCCGCTGCGCCAGTATTTCTTCTCCCGACACGCGATCTGCTACCGGCAAAAACAGGCAGCTACCGGAACCGGTCATCCTCGGATCACCGAAGGCAGCCAACCAACTCAGGGCATTATCTACAGACGGGTAAAGCGTTCTGACGACAGGCTCAAGGTCATTTCTGCCTTGCCCCTCGCGAAAGGCGCGTATTGTGATGGGAGGGCTATCACGTGTCAATTCAGGACGGCCGAAAATTTCCGCTGTAGAGACATGTACTTGTGGGCAAATCACCACACACCAGGACTCGTCGACAGTGACCGGCGTCAAATCGTCTCCAACCCCCTCGGCCCAGGCTGCGTGACCCCGGACAAATACCGGCACATCCGCACCCAGTTGCAGGCCCAGCACTGCCAGCTGGTCGACAGACAGACCAAGCCCCCAGAGCCGGTTCAGCGCCACCAGGGTGGTGGCCGCGTCCGAGCTACCGCCACCCAGACCGCCCCCGGCAGGCAAGCGTTTATGAACGGTAATGTCTGCGCCGGGTGAAGCCCCGCTTTGTTGCTGCAGCAGTCTCGCCGCCCGCAGACACAGATCAACCTCCTCGGCCACGCCCGGGATCGGCCGGGTTTGACGAATGACGCCGTTATCGGTCACTCGAAATTCCAGGTCGTCACCGTAATCCAGAAACTGAAACAGGGTCTGCAATTCGTGGTAGCCATCACTGCGTCGACCAGTGATGTGTAGAAAGAGGTTCAGCTTTGCTGGTGCAGGCCAAGGCTGAACGCTCATGGCGACAACTTCCAGCCGTTTACCGCCAGACGCACTGCCAGCGCGTTGTCCTCACCCTGGTCGGCCGGACGCTGCAGCAAAATGCGTTGGGGCATGGACAGGCCGTCGTAGTCACCGAACTGCTGATAGGTAATCTGCCACTGCTGCTGTGACAAGCGCTTGATCCTGCCGTGCTCATCCAGCTCCAGCTCCTTCGGAGTCTCCGGGACCGCCTGGCCGCGTATCCAGTAGCCCAGGGCGTTTACCGGCAATCGCCAGCCGGTCACCTGTTCCAGTAATTGTTCGGCATCGGTGTCGTAGTACTCGTCACCTCGATTGTCGCGCAGAACAACACCAGCGTTATCCTGCCGGAGCAGTACCACACCGCCGCCGAACGGGCCGGTTAGCTGCAGTTCCTGCAGTTCCGGTTGACGCGACCAGCGCATACCGGCCTGCCAGCCCTGATCTCCAGCGCGCACCGCCACGCGTCCGGTCAGGCTCCAGTTCTGAAGTCCGGCAAGTTGCAGATTGTGTTGTTGCCATACGGCCTGCCGTTGCTCCGGTGACAGGCGCACGCCTTGAGTCGCGCACGCTGTCAGCACCAGTGCTGACAGCAAAACCAGGAAGGTCTTCACTGCTTGAATTTCTTGATCGTGTTTTTAACTGACTCGTTGTCCGGCTCGCGCTTTAGCGCCTGGCCCCAGACACGCTCTGCCTGTCGCTGTTTGCCGGAGACCCACAGCACTTCACCCAGATGCGCCGAGATTTCCGCATCAAACCGGATCTCAAGTGCGCGACGTAAATAACGAATGGCTTCAGCGCTGTTGCCGAGCCGATACTGCACCCAACCCATGCTATCAAGAATGAACGGATCATCCGGGCGCAGTTCCAGCGCTTGCTTGATCAGCGCATAAGCTTCCTGATGACGATCGGTGCGGTCAGCCAGCGTATAGCCGAGGGCGTTCATCGCGTGGGCGTTCTGCGGATCCAGTTTTAGCACCAGCCGCAAATCGCGCTCGTGTAAACTCAGGTTGTCCAGTTTTTCCGCTACCAGGGCGCGCGCATAAAGCAGGTCTTTGTGTTTCGGCAAGGCCTTCAATGCATCACTCAATACCTTGAGTGCCGCGGTATATTCCTTGGCATCACGTAATACCTGTTCTTCGGCCAGCGCCAGCTGTACCCGTTCCTCATCGGTACTCGGCTTGATGCTGTTGAGAATCGCGCGACCCTCGGCAAGACCACTCTGCTTGGCGACTACCACCCCCAGACGAGTGCGCGCTTCAAATAAATATTTCTCGCTGCTGACAGACTTGTACCAGCTGATCGCCGTCTCCAGCTGATCCCGGCGTTCGGCAGTCTGGCCAAGATATATCCGCATCTGGTCATTGGCAGGATTGATATCCAGGGCGCGACGGAAATAGACATCCGCGTCTTCCAGCCGTTCGGTTTGCAGCGACAGCAACCCAAGCGCATATAGCACATCGGTATTTTCCGGGCTGGTTTCGAGAACCAGTTTGAATTGGCCAAGCGCACCCTCCCAGTTCTTCTGGTCCACCAGGTAGCGCGCATAATTCATCCTCACCTTGGACGACCCGGGATAGGTCGCCAGGTACTTATCGTAAAACTGAACCGTTCGCTTGTGATCATTGGTGGCGCCAAGAATTCTCGCCTTGAGCAAGGCCGCGTCTTCCCAGCCTGTGCGAATAATCAACGCACGGTCAATGGCACCGCTGGCGACTGACAGATCGCCCGCGCGCATACCCATGTGCGCCAGAGCAAACTGGGCCTCTGCGTTGCCCGGGTTCAGCCGCGTCAGCGACGTCATCAACGAGAGCGCGTCGGTGCGGTTGTCGTGTCGCCCCAGCACGGCAGCGATACGCAAATAGGTGTGCCCGAGCTGACTATCCTGCTTCGACAGCTCCAGCATTTTTTCAAAGTGCTCCCTGGCCTCTTCCGGCCGGTCGAGCGCAAGCATGACTGTGGCCAACGCCTCACGTGCGTGGGCATCGTTGGGTCGCAGCTTTACCCACATCCTGCCGGTATCCAGCGCCTCGGCATAACGCTTGGCAAAAATCGCGGCCAGTGTGGCGCGCTCAGCCAGTCGCGGATCACCGGTCTCGCGTGCCGCGTTTGACAACGCGCGGACGGAGAGGCCGTACTCACCGCGGCGGCCGGCTATCTCGCCAACCAGCACGTTGTACAGCACCTCCGGGGTAAGCTCGGCGTTCGGCAAAACCGGTGCAGTCTCAACGGGCACGTCGGGGGCGGCGGCTTGCTCCGTTACCGGTGTCGTTCCGCAGGCAGACACTATTAGCGCCAGCACTACCGAGAACAGCAGGCGAATACGGTGAAATCGTGGAAATTGGCTCATATAGGGTATCTGGGGGATTTACTGACTTATACAAGCCATGTCGGGAAGGCCAGTGTTATACAATCGACCAGTCGTTTCAACTTCCATGCTCCTCGACCTGACTTTAGAATACACTGGCTTATCGGCCGGATTAATTGATGAATTCCCTTTTTCTTCTGATCACCGCTGCGATCGCCTTCATTTTCGGCTACCGCTTTTACTCGAAGCTGATCGCCAGCGTCGTTTTCCGTGTTGATACTAAATATAGTATAGCAGCCATCGACACTGGGCCCGAAGCGACGGGTGCCAGCCCCCACCGCTACCTGCTGATGCTCCAGCACTTTGGCCTGGTCGCCACCGCCGCCACGCTCAGTACTGCCGCACTGGCCACATTCTGGGGATGGGTGCCCGCCTTCCTGTGGGCAGTCGTGGGCTCCGCGCTCGCGGCGGGAATCTACGGTATCGGTGTGCTGTGGTTATCTGCGCACCATCCGGGCGAGTCGCTTGCAGAAGTGGTGAAGCACTACTTCAAGCCGCGGTTGTGGAACGGCCTGCTGGCGCTGTTACTACTTCTGCTTATTGTAACCGCCGCCTTGCTGGCCCTGCTCTCGATCCGCCTGCTGGTGAATCACCCGTCCATTGCCCTTCCGTTCGGGTTACAGGTGATACTGGCCACCGGCTTAGGAATTTTTCTGCAACACCGCAGTGATAAAACCATCCTTCCAGCGTTCGCGGCTGCCCTGGTCCTGGTGATCCTGTTTCTTTTAATCTTCAGTTCCTATTCCGTCGGCTTTTCCGGTGCCATTTATTTCGACTTCAGCGGCCGCTCCCGGGTAACGCTGGACGCCGACCTGGCGTGGATCGTATTGCTGGCGGTCTATCTCTATTACGGACAGCGCCAGCGTTTCGCATCACTGATTCGCCCACGAGCGGGTTTTGCGGCCGCCCTGTTCTTGCTTTTATTGCTGGTCTTTTTTGTCGGCGTCACCGTGGCCCATCCGGTACTGGTTGCACCCGGTTTTAATCCGGCAGGCACTTCACCCACCGCCCTACCCTGGCTGTTGGTTACCGTCAGCGGTGGCGCCCTGGCCGGCATCTATCTGCTTTACGCCCATCAATTTACAGCGCCGGCACTTCGTACCGCGGCCGATAGTCGCGAGGTCGGTTATGGCGCCGCTGTGCTTGAAGGCCTGGCGGCGATCTCCGCTGTGGTCATTTGTTCCGCCGGCTTCGCCTCGGCGGCGGAATGGGACGAGTTTTATCTTTCCTGGGCCTCGTTGCAGGATCCGGCCTACCTACTCGAGCTCTACATCAACGGTTTCGCTTATTTTGCCAGTTTTCTCGGTTTTGGCGTCGACTTCGCAACCAACCTGGCGGCGCTTGCCCTGCTGGCAATCACTGTCGCCAGCCTGGAAGCCGTATTGCGTTTGTTACGCGTCGCACTCAGCGAGGTCGGCAACAGCCTGGATCTGCCGATCGAGGAGAATGGCCGCGCGTCACTGCTTTTCATTCTGGTCGTTATCGTCCTGATTACCGCCGGTGCGACCGGCGGCGAGGCTTCGGCACTGATTCCCCTGTATGGCGGCAGCAATCAGCTACTCGCGGCCTTCGGCATGTTGCTGCTGGTAGTGGCCCTGGAGCGCCGCCAGCGGCCCGGGCAACTCCTGCTGGGGCTAACTCTGGTCCTTTTACCGGCCATATTGTGGGCCATCGGCCTGCAGCTGGGCGCCTGGTGGACGCAGGATGCCTGGAGCCTTGTGTTATTGTCGCTGCTATTATTCGCGTTCGGCCTATGGGTATTGGTCGAGACCGTACAGATATTATGGAAACCCGGTAATACAGGCGACGAGACTTGACTCTGGGCAACCAGTAAGCAAAATCCCTCGCCCGACAACGATCAAGATGCACATGCAATTACTGGCGCTAGGCATTAATCACAAGACTGCTCCCGTGGAACTCCGGGAACAGGCTGCGTTCGCGCCGGAAATCCTGACCGAGGCGCTTACCGACATCACTGCCTGCGGTGTTGCCAACGAGGCAGCCATCGTCTCTACCTGCAACCGCACCGAGGTCTATTGTGGTATTTCACCCGAAACAGAGGCGGCAGCAATCGACTGGTTTTGCCGCTACCTGAAGCTCGACACCAACGAGGTCAGGCCGTACCTCTACGAACACCCGGATGCGCTTGCAGTACAGCACGCTTTTCGTGTCGCCTCCGGCCTCGACTCCATGGTGCTGGGCGAACCACAAATTCTCGGGCAGATGAAAGATGCCTTTGCCGCCGCGCACAAGGCGGGCACCACCGGCAAGATCCTGAACCGACTTTTTCAACAGACCTTTTCCGTGGCCAAGGTGGTACGAACTGATACCGCGATCGGGGCGAGCGCCGTCTCGGTGGCGTCGGCAGCGGTAACACTGGCCAAGCAGATCTTCAACGATCTGTCGGAAAAGACCGTGCTACTGATTGGCGCCGGCGAAATGATCGAGCTTTGCGCGCGCCACCTGGCCGAAAACAAAATCGGTCACATGATCGTCGCCAATCGCACGGTCGAACGTGCTGAATTGCTGGCACGTGAATTTGGCGCTGACGCCATCTCGCTCACCGAAATGCCGATGCGGTTAAGCGATGCCGACATCGTCATCTCTTCTACTGCGAGCCAGCTGCCAATTCTGGGCAAGGGTACGGTTGAGCGTGCACTGAAAGAGAGAAAGCATCGCCCGATGTTCATGGTCGACATCGCCGTGCCACGTGATATCGAAAAGGAAGTGGGCGACCTGCGCGACATCTACCTGTATACGGTCGATGACCTGAAAGACGTGGTTCAGGAGAATATGAAATCGCGCCAGGAGGCGGCGGCGGAAGCCGAAAAGATAATCGATGTGAAAGTTGTTGAATTCATGCGTTGGGCCCATTCGCTTGACGCGGTGCCAACAATTCGCGCGCTACGTGACACTGCCACCGCCATTCGCGAAACGGAACTGGCGCGCGCCGCGCGCCTGCTCGACAAGGGCGAAGATCCTAGAATAGTAATGGAGCAACTGGCCAGAACGCTCACGAATAAACTGACCCACGATCCCACGGCCGTGTTGCGGCAGGCGGATCACGACGGCGACGCCAAGCTACTGGATGCGGCGCGCCGTCTGTTTAACCTCAGCGACGATTAACCCATGAATCCGTCCATCCAGGCCAAACTGGACAACCTGGTCCAGCGGGCAGAGGAGTTGAACGCCCTGCTCAGCGATCCCGGTACGATCAGTGATCAAAACCAGTTTCGCAAACTGTCGCGGGAGTATGCCGAGATTTCGCCGGTGGTGAACGAGTATGACGAGTTTCGTCAGGCAAGCGAAGAGCTGACCTCACTAGAGACCATGCTTAAAGATGACGACGGCGACATGCGCGCGATGGCACAGGATGAATTACCGCGTGTTCAGGAGAGTCTCGAGCGGCACGAGCAGAACCTGCAGCGGCTGCTGTTACCCAAAGATCCCAATGATAACCGCAACATCTACCTCGAGATTCGCGCCGGCACCGGCGGCGACGAGGCCTCCCTGTTTGCCGCGGACCTGTTTCGCATGTACAGCGCCTATGCGGAGAATCGTGGCTGGAAAGTGGAAGTCATCAGCAGCAGCCAGAGCGACGTGGGTGGCTACAAGGAAATCATTTCGCGCGTCATCGGCCATGGCGCCTATTCAAAGCTCAAATTCGAGTCCGGTGCACACCGCGTGCAACGCGTGCCGGAAACCGAGACCCAGGGTCGTATTCATACTTCTGCCTGCACCGTCGCAGTGATGCCGGAAGCTGAGGAAATCGATGAGATCGAAATCAATCCCGCCGACCTGCGCATTGACACCTATCGCGCCTCCGGCGCCGGCGGACAGCACGTCAACAAGACCGATTCGGCTGTCCGAATAACTCACCTGCCCACGGGCATTGTTGTCGAATGCCAGGACGAACGTTCACAACACAAAAACCGCGCACGTGCCATGGGGTTGTTGCAGACAAGAATTCTTAGCGGCGAGCAGGAGAAGCAACGTTCGGCCGAGGCGGCTACACGCAAGTTGCTGGTCGGAAGCGGCGACCGTTCCGAGCGCATCCGCACCTACAATTTCCCGCAAGGTCGCATCACCGACCATCGCATTAACCTCACCCTCTACAAACTCGACCAGGTGATGGCCGGCGATCTCGATGAAGTCATCGAACCGCTGGTCAATGCCGACCAGGCAGACAAACTCTCTGCCCTGGGCGCTTGAACGCTACGATCAACACGCCACCAATCACTATCGCCGAGGCACTAAAAGAGGCGGAACAGCGCCTGAGCCATTGCAGTGACAGCGCCGCAATCGACGCGCGCGTATTGATGGAACACGTCACCGGTTTCAGTCACGCCGATATCATCACCAAGGACCGACAACCGCTAAGCGAGTCACAGAAGTCACTCTTTGATGAACTCGTGGCAATGAGGGAATCCGGCGCACCGATTGCCTACATCACCGGCCAGCGCGAGTTCTGGTCGATGGACTTTCTGGTCACGCCTGACACGCTGATCCCCCGGCCCGAAACCGAGACACTGGTTGAACAGGCATTATTGCGTATTCCCAACGAGAGTGAGGTGACCGTGGCAGACCTGGGCACCGGCAGTGGCGCAATCGCGCTGGCCATTGGTTATGAGCGACCGCACGCACGAGTGATTGCCACCGACGCCTCGCGCCTGGCGCTGGAGACAGCACGCGTCAACGAAGAACGTCTCGGCATCGGCAATGTCGAGCTTCGCCTCGGGCACTGGCTGGGCGCTGTGGGGCAGGACCTCTGCGATGTCATTGTCAGCAATCCACCTTATATCCGGGAAGGCGATCCGCACCTTTCGCAGGGAGACGTACGATACGAACCGACAACTGCACTGGTAAGTGGTGGTGATGGCCTTGATGCCATACGTGAGATCGTCAGCGAGGCGACAACACACCTCAAGCCCGGCGGCTGGTTATTGCTGGAGCATGGCTATGATCAGGCCGAGGCGGTTCAAGGCCTGATGCATTCGGCTGGTTTTTCAGGAGTGGAAACAATCGGGGATCTTGCTGATCAGGAGCGGGTGACCCTGGGACAGTGGGACGCGAGTTAGCCGTGGTTTTCATTTGCCTCGTCGTATTGCTCGATCTGTAGCCCGGTATCACTAAACTCAAACACCGCATACGAAGCCGGCACATTCGCATCGCGTTCGCGCCGCAAAATGACTTTGGGCGACGAAACGTAGGAAACCATATTCGAATCTGCCGCAACGTGCATGGCGAGATCGGCCAGATCAGCCAGTTGCTCCTCGGTTAACGCTCCCCTGGTTGCCGTCGCCACCTTTTCCGCAACATCCTGCTGCCAGTGTTCCGATTTAAGAATTGACGCAAGAGCGGCTTCGACAACCTCGTAGGCACGCCAGAGAAAATCATACTTGGCGTCGTGATAATCGGAAGCCCCCGGGCCATGGAGCCCCAGGCGGTTCAATTCGGCGATCGAGACATCCACCTCTTTTACCGTTTCGACCAGACTGTTCATCGCCATGCGCGCCCCGGTCACCGAGCGGTCGATACGTGAGAGCCAGCGCTCGGCCCAGTGGCTGAACGAATGCTCGGGCGCAAGCTGCCGTACGACGTACATGGCAAATGCGAGCTTCTGTTCCGGAGACACGGCTGGCATTTCGTTTTCGTCGATAGTTAATTCGCGTGTCCGCGACGCTCCAACGTACCGCTCCCGTAGCGCCACTTTATACAATCGTGGCTTTGCGCATTCCGCATGAAGTGGATTTTTCATCACGGCCAGTACCGGTGTGGTGCCGCATTCCCAGATATTCTGCGAGATCACGTCCAACCCGTCATTGGCGTACTGCCAGCTGGTGCCCGCTCGTCAGTCAGCAGGTAATAAGTTGCTCTATTCACGGTTTTGGCATTTCTTAGTCAGGTTCACTAAGGCATTTGTAGCTCATGCAATTACCCCAATTCAACCAAACCCCGACCAAAAACCTGTCTTTCTCGACAGGCGGTCAGTTCTGTTAACTACTTGATAATGACTATAAAAAATCAGACACTGAAGCCAGATAATCGTCATTAATTTAGATATCAGAGCGAGTGATTCATTATGAAGCGACTGATCAATAGTTTGCTGCTGATACCATTGTTTTTGGGGTTCGTAACTTCGATTCAGGCAGCACCGCCCTATACCGTCGAAGTTTACTACGACGAAGCGGAACTGCCCGGCACTCTTGGTGATGGAACTTGCCAAGCACCATCCGGTGACTGCACTTTGCGCGCCGCAATTCAGGAAATCACCTCTGGAAGCTCTACCGGCACGATCATTTTGCGTGCAGGTACTTACAGTCTTACGGTTACAGGCGATACAGACGAATTTGCCACAGATGGCGATCTGGATATCAATGATTCGACCGCCGGATCGATAATCATCAGTGGAGCCGGAGCGAACACCACCATCATCGATGCATCCGCTCTCACAAACGATCGAGTGTTTGACATTATTTCAGGAAATGTTCCCTCGATAACGATTCGGGACTTAACGATTCGTGGCGGAAATCCGGTTAGCGGAATTGGTGGAGGAGAAGGTGGCGGCCTGCGAATGAGGGCCGCGGGCAACGTCACTCTTGAGCGAGTGATTATTGCCAACAACAGCGCTACTACGGGCACAGGAGTAGGTGGTGGCATTTATCAGTCTGCCGGGACACTGGATTTAACCAATGGAACTATAGTGGGTCGGGTCAATTTCAGTGGCACTGTTTCCTATGGCGCACCTAATGATGCGGATTTCGGCGGTGGCGTATATCTGGATGGCGGTACGCTTAATGCTACCGATGCATCTGTTGCTGCCAACACTTCTACCAACGGCGGCGGCATTTATATTGACGGCGGTACGCTCAATCTAACGCGCAGCACTGTAAGCGGCAATTCCGCAGGAACCGGCAATGGTGGCGGTATTAATGTCAACACCGGCTCAGCCACAATTGTAAACAGTACTATAAGTGGTAACAGCGCCAGTAACGGAAGTGGCGGCGGGATTCATAACGCTGCAACTACAGTAGTGCGTTTCAGCACAATCGCGTCCAACTCCGCCGCCACAAATAGTGGCGGCGGTGTAAATAACTCCAGCTCTTTCACTATCGATAACTCGGCCTTGGCTAATAACGCGACAGACACTTGTGCTGGTACAGTTACATCGGCTGGGTACAACATTGAGGACACCAACGATTGTGGTTTAGCTGGTACCGGTGATGTTGTCAGCACCGATCCGTTGTTACTGAATCTGGCCTATAACGGCGGTTTCAACTTAACCCATGCCATACCGTCCAGCTCCCTCGCCGTTGATACGGGTGATTCAGCTACCTGTGCAGGCACAACAGCTAACCTAGATCAGCGAAATTACACACGCCCCGTAAACGGCGGTACCAGTCTGGACTGTGACAAAGGGGCGTTCGAAGGATCTGGTGCCCTAGATCTTTCACTTGCTATGAGTCAGGCGAACGCCACAATTTCGGTTGGTCAGCAAATAATTTATACTCACACGATCACAAACAATCTCGGTGGATCCGGGAGCGCCACTACGGTAATTCTTGTACAGACCATGCCAACATCTAGTATTACCAGTTTTGTATCGGCTCTACCTTCCTCCGGCAGCTGTGCGAATGACACCCCCTCGCCTGGCCAACTTACCTGCACAATTCCTAACATCTCTCTGGGCTCCAGCGCGACAGTAGAGGTGCGCGTTACAGCCACAGGCACAGGGGCAGTCAGTAGCTCTGCTCAAGTCGCATCGTTAGAGACAGACACAGATCCAATAAACAACGTTGGTGGCCCTATTAACACAACGATCAGCACTTATGGGTCAGCGATAGCAAAAGACGTGGATACGCTGCGCCATTTCCGTGACGACTACCTTTTGACCAACAAACCGGGACAGAAATTCACCGAGTTGTATTATGAGTACAGCCCGCCGCTGGCTGACGAGATACGTAAAAGCGAATCGCTGAAAGAGCTGGTGCGTGCAAGCCTGATTCCACTAGTGAGCGTAAGCCGGTTGCTGACGGACGACGAAACAACTGACAAATAGATTTTCCAGTGATAAAAAATATAAAGCCGCGGCGACCCCTCACCGCGGCTTTTTTGTTGCTCAGGAAAACCTAGGCCGCGCTGCGGGAACGCATCGCGCCCTTTGCCGACGAAGCAATGGCGCGCTCGGCAATGGCGGCTAGATCAACACGAAGCTGTAAGCCACCTACCGCCCGATTGACCG
>Ga0111141_153_pt1 | contig 16748 bp, 8 predicted proteins | sample DeeMarSeWOR28_12_FD_80396 | JGI IMG/M metagenome (GOLD analysis project Ga0111141, IMG submission 80396) | Acidithiobacillales bacterium SG8_45 | reverse complement strand
CGTCCGTGCTCACCAAGGACACCAAGGCCATGGGCATCATCGGCAAGCAGCCAGCTGCCGTGTTGCCGCGCCAGCTTCATGAGTTGAGGCAACGGGGCCAGGTCGCCATCCATGCTGAATACCGCGTCGGTCGCAATCAACGTCGGGCCCTCTGCCCCCTGTAACAGCTGTTCAACCCGCGCCAGGTCGCCGTGAGGGTAACGGCGCGAATCTGCCCGCGCCAGGCGAGCGGCATCGATCAACGAGGCGTGATTCAGTTTGTCCTCGATGATCAGGCTGCCGCGCCCCATGAGTGCGCTCAACACGCCAATATTGGCCATGTAACCGGTGGAAAAGACCAGGGCGCGCTCGGCCCCGATAAAATCGGCAAGCTCCTCCTCCAATGCATGATGTGGAGTGCTGTGGCCGGTCACCAGATGCGACGCGCCGGAACCGACACCATAGTCATCTGCGCCCCTCTTCAGTGCGGCCACGACCCTCGGGTCTGACGCCAGACCAAGGTAATCGTTGCTGCAAAACGCCAACAACGACTCGTTGTCGATGGTGATTTCTGCGCCCTGGGGCGATTGCAGCAGGCGCCGCTCACGGAACAGGTTCTCGTCGCGAAGGGCTTGCAGTTTCTGGTCGAGGTCCGTCATAGTCAGGTCTCGTAGCAGGGAATAGCTACAGGCCGGCAGTTTAGTGCCTATCCTTTTATAGTCAACAAGCATGGATGCTCATGGTTTACCAACGATTAAAATATATACAGAACTACCTGTTCCCCGGCAGCTGCGAGCTGTGCCGACGGCGCGTCGATACCGACCACGATTTCTGCGCTGAATGTAAACACTCACTACCATTCCATGCGCCAGGATGCCGAATTTGCGCAGCGTCACTGTGGAATGAAGGGCCGGAGACGCCCCCGAGTCACAGCGAATGGGTATGCGGACGCTGCCAGCAACACCCGCCGGCGTACACATCAGTCATCGCAGCGTTCGACTATCAGGAACCCGTCAGCAACCTGGTGCTTGATCTGAAGTATCACGGCAAGCTCCACCTGGCGCGGGTACTTGGCTCACAGCTCGCGGACAAGCTGGCGACCGCGATCACCGCTAAACCGAATATCATCCTGCCGATCCCGTTGCACCGCTCGAGACTTCGTTCGCGGGGCTACAACCAGGCCTATGAACTGGCGAAACCGGTGGCGCGTCGCCTCGGAATACCGGTCGACCCCTGGCGTCTGTACCGAACTCGCAAGACGCCGTCGCAAACCGATCTGCCGAGGCGGCAACGAGCAGGAAATGTGCGTGGCGCCTTTGCGGTTAACGGAAATGTTGAAGGTATGCGCATCGCGCTGGTCGATGACGTCATGACCACCGGCCACACCGCGAATGCCGCAGCCGAGGCCTTGATCCGGGCCGGTGCAAGATCGGTTGATGTCTGGTTGCTGGCGCGCGCCTGAAATAATTCGCGCGTTATCTGTCGGCTCGCAGGTGAAGCGGTTATGCTTTCATGAACCCAGATATCGAGCAGGCTTGCCACGTGTTTCACATCGTCCTCTTTCAGCCGGAAATTCCACCCAACACCGGAAATATCATCCGCCTGTGCGCCAATACCGGTTGCCATCTGCACCTGGTTGAACCATTGGGTTTCTCCATGACCGACAAGCAACTCAGACGCGCCGGTCTCGACTATCACGAATTTGCCGACGTCGAACTTCATCAGGATCTGCCATCGTGCCTGAAAGAGATTGGTGCGCAGCATGTCTACGCCTTTTCTACCAAAGGCAAGACTGCTTATACCGATATCAGCTACAGGAAAAATGATGTGCTGGTATTTGGCCCGGAGACACGCGGCCTTCCCGAAGAAGTGCTGGCGAACATGCCGCCGGATCACGTCCTGCGCATCCCCATGGCATCGAGCAGCCGCAGCCTGAACCTGTCCAATGCTGCCGCGGTTGCCGTCTACGAAGGTTTGCGCCAGCTGGGATTTCCGCAAGCGAACTAGCTTCTTTGTGCCTAGTTATTGCTTGCCGGTTGTGACACACCTCGACGCTTCTCCCACCATGCCATCGCATCACGCGAGGTGTTGTGATCAAAGCCGAAGCGGATCTTGATATAGACGCCGTCTGCGGTATAACCCGCGGCCGCAAAGTCCTCGTCGTCAAAGCCGTCAAAGTTGTAGCCGACACTCAGCCAGGTGTTCTTTGCAAAACTATAGCCAATCGATACACCATAGGAATATTCCATGTTGCTGCCAAGCTCGGACTGCAGCGCGCTGGCATGGACACCCATGTCCCAGTTCTTGCGGAAGTCGTAGCGATACTCCGAGCCCAGGAAATGAGTTGAGCCGTCGTACTGAACCGCATCGATGGTATCAATCGTGTACTTGTAGCCGTAATGCATGGTCAACTGGTTGCGACGATTGAACATGTAGTTCGCGCTGATGTTGTTCACGAACTTTTGCAACTTGGCTTCACTCGCACCGGCCAGGTTGTACTGGTCGGACAATTCCAGTTGTTCCAGCACAATCCACTTGCTGTCTGTCGGCCGATAGGCAACCGAGAACTTCATGCTGGTCTCTCTGTCGCGGTTGCCCGCGGCCTCCTCGGTATTGAAGTGCTGCAGCGCGCCGGCCATGCCGAAACCGGGTGTCTGCTCTCGATAGAAACCGAGCAACAGTCCAACCTTGTCGTATTGCTCGCCATCGCGGAACTCTACGCGACCGGTAGAAGACCATTTGTCCATCTTGTAGGTTGCTCCGGTGGACACCGCGGTAAAGTCCTGGCTGTTACGCGTGCCGGATGCCGGCGGTACATCGGGATCAAATACCGGGTCACCGGGATTTTGCAGCGTCTGCACCCGGTCGATACCGAAATCCATATGCAGGCTTGGATTGATATCGAAGCCTTGTGTCAGGCCAGTGTTGCTGAACAGGCGCGCGCCGTTTTCCGAGACCTCGCTTTCTATCGAGCTGCCAATCACCGCGCCCTTCCACGGTGATGTCTTGATGCCCGCCCGCGTGGTGTTGCTATCCTGGTTGGTGCCGAAGGTCAGCTCCTGCTCGACAAAAATGGAGTTCTTGGCCGTAAACAAGTACTCGGCGCCGGCCACCAGTCGGTTCGGATAATCCGGGTTGGCACTGCTGCCGGTGACCGCCACTTCCGCATTGGTACGGAACTTCAGTTTCTCATCAAAGAAGGATTTGGCGACCGAGCCCGTCAACAGGTTCGACTCGTAAGTTGTGCCAGCAATGTTGTCACTGGCAAAGCGATAGCCACCGGTCAGCGTGGTGCTGCCCAGTTTATACTCTACCGCGGCGTCAAGGACATCACGGGTCGAACCCGAATCGAGGTCGACGTTGTGGAACGCCTCGCCAACATAAGAGAGGTTCTGCGTCTGGTAATACTTGCCTTCGATTCCGGTCTTCTGGGTTCCGATTTCCGAATTACTCTGCTGGCCAAGGCCAAAACCGGAGTCATGCTGACGCGCATAGGCCTTAACATCTGCCTTGGCACCACGGTAGGTAACCTCGGCCATGACGGCTGTGCCACTGCGCCTGGTGCCGCCATCGTTTTCTTCCGAACTGGCAATCTCCGCACGGATTTCGGTCTTGCCGTTGACCTTGAATTTGGCATCGGCGCCGAGCAAGCGACCGTCATTGCCCACGGTGCCCTGGCTGATCGCGGTTGCACCGATTTCGTGTTTCTCATCATGGCTCATGATGCCGACACGACCACCGGCAGTGACCGATTGACTGCCGTTCTCCGTCTCGTACTCGGCGACGATATAGATCGGGTTCAGATTCTGATCGCGGCTGTATATCGGCTCCTTGAAGTACAACGTACCCGCTACCGGGTCCAGGTTGTAGTCGATGTGCCTTGCCAGCTCACGCGAATCGATAATCACGTGGCTCTGGAAGCGATCACGCACCTCGATACGCACCTTGTCGCTATTTACCAGGATGTTCTTGTTCGACAACTGGTACAGGCCAGATGTGCCATCGCCCTGGATTTCATCCTTGAGGAACGCATTACCGGTATCGGTTACGAAGGCGTTGACGTTGAAGCGCTTGCTCTTGTACTCGGTCTTGAGGCCGGTAAAGCTGCGGCTGTAGCGCGACAGCTCGGTAACAGTGAGGCCGGTGTTGTAATCGCCGAAGAGTGTATAGAACTGGTCCGATTCCAGTTTCAGGAACAGCTTGTTGGTGCTGGCCGCTTCTGCGTGCTGCTCGGTACCGTCGCCATAGAGCGTGTAGTACTTGTTCGGGTCCAGTTGCTGGAACAGGCCGTTCTTGTCCGCCTCGTTTTCCTTGGCACTGTCATAGGCAATGCTCAGCAGGTACTTGCCCTTGACCTTGCCCTTGGCAAAGAAGGCCAGGCGACCATCCTGGAAGAAGTCGTCAGACAGGTCAGCATCGGCCAGGTTCTGCATATTACCGGAAAGCGTCTTGTGGGCCATGGTGCCCTCGGCGATACCCACCATGATCCAGTCGCGATAGACCGGCTTGATGTAGGTACGGAAATCTATCCAGACATCGTTGTAGAACAACTTGCCGGTTTTGGTGCCGGTAGTGCTGACCGGGTCAAGCAGGATCTCGCCATCTGCCATCACCTCGACAACATCCTCACCCTTACGCAATTCGCGCAAGGAGTCATCGAACCGATACGGCTTCAGCTCACTGTCTTTGAGCTTCAGATAGACGCCTGCATTGATGACATTGCGGTTCTTGTCCAGCAGCTGAATCTTGATCTTGACCGGGGTTTTACCGTCAGCCACATTGCCTTCGGTGCTGACAACGCGAATCTCGGCGATCTCACTGGTGCGAATATAGTTGACCGTTTGATCAACACGGGCGTTGCCAAACGGATCGAGTCCTTTCAGCGTAATGTTATGCGCACCGGGATCACCCAGATTAATACCGATGTAGGTATACGTGGTTTTGCCGGTTGCCTTGTCTTCACGTTTGAAGCCGATCTGCCCGTCGGGAATCAACACGCCATCCACGCGCAGCTCCGGTTTGAGACGGCTGTCGAGGCGTGTGCGCAGGGCAATTACCGGATCGGCAACACGCTGGCCATCACGTACATTGAGCACGCCTTCCTGTAGCGGGTCTTCCACCTGGCCGGGGTTCACCGGCAGGTCAGGCGCCTGTTCCGGATAAGGGGTGGTATTCACAACACCGGCAATTTGCGGGCCGCTGTCACCTCGATTGATCTTGACCGAATACGGCTTCGACTCGTCCGCCATGGTGACATAAAGCTCGACGCGTCGATTCTTGCGACGACCATCGGCAGTATCGTTCGATGCAACCGGTTCATCCGGTCCCAGTCCGGCGACACGCAGTTGCTGCGGCGTCAGGCGCAGGGCACGGGACAGGTAATTGCCAATTTCTTCTGCGCGTGCGGTAGTCAACGCGTAATTATCAGCAAAGCGAGACTGAATCTCTGCGGGGACCGCCGCGTTGTCCGAATGAGATGCGACATAGACGCTGCGAATATTCTTGTCGCGCAAATAGTCGACAATACCGTCCAGTGTGCCCTGGTCACGCGGAGACAGATCAACACCGGTGCCTTCGAAGGTGGCGTCGTAAACAAAACGACGAACACTCAGGGCTTGTCGCAACAAGGTATTTTCGACGATGGATGATCGGTGCTGCTTGCCATCACCGGTTTCAAATCCGAGATAGGCAAAGGTGGCGTACTCGCCTTCCTGCGCCTTGACCGGCTTTGCACTGAAGCTGAAGCGCTGGTTCCACTCGACCCCGGTAGCGTCTTCCAGGCGAAGGACATACACACCGGCATCCAGCACCGGATCGGTCACCGGGCGACCATCCAGCTGTGCGCTGCCCGGGATGAATTCCAGACCCTCTGGCAAGGTAATCATCAGGCGGCGCTTTCTGAATTCCACCGAGTCGCCGTTGAAACTGATGGTGAACTGCACGTTTTCGCGAGCCAGGTTGCTCTGCATCGACAGACCGACCGAGCCGTTGCTCAGGGTCGGCGTCTTGCGTTTCAGATAGAAATCGGCACGCCATAGTGAGCCGGCACGGACATCGACAAAGCGTGAGTGCGGCGTACCGGCGAATCGGGTGTTTTCCTCACAGCGATCAACCTCCAGGTGATCCGGCAGGCTGTCGGTATCGATCTGGATGATGTGCGTACCGGGGCGCAACCCGTCGAAGTGATACATGCCCTGCTCGTCGGTCTCGACGAACTGGCCATCTTCCATGTACAGGCGAATACCCTTCGCGCCCGGGACGCCGGCTCCGAGAGTGGCTTCGTTGCTCTTGCCAAAACTCGGGAAGACGTCGGTCGCCTTGAGGCCACTATCCGCCTTGGATACCAGGAAGCGTGTTTCCGTTTCCTGCCCTTCCATCTCGACCAGCACTTCAACGCGGCGATTCAGGGCAAACCGTTCCAGTGCGGACAGTTCCCGGCCCTCGAGACGCCTGGAGTAGTAAAGCGGTCGACGATCACTCTCGCCCGAAACCTCAAACTTGCTGCCGCCGAGTTTAAGCTTGCTGTCCAGATATTGAGCGACGCGATTGGCGCGTGCCAGAGACAGGGCATCATTGCTGCTGAAGGGCGAGTTATTGCCACGAATGGCCCTTCCATCAGCATGGCCGATGATATAGATACGTTTTACCGGGTGGCCCGCGAGACTCGCCGCCAGGTCATCGAGATTACGCATGTCATCCGGTTTAAGATCGGCCGACAAAGTATCGAAGCGGGGACGAACAATGCGCGAATAGTCCTTGACCCGGTTGACTGCCACCGGGGTGCGAAGGACAACCGCGTCTTCGGTCTTGAACCCGGCGCTGGCACGCGTACTGAATTCGCTGTAGGCGTGTGTGCTGAATTCGCCAAACACACGCAGCTGTGAACGCGTAGCAAAGGCAAGTACTGCATAGCTGTCAGCGGCGCGATCGCCTACCTTGAAACGCAATGTGTTGCCGTCTTTGTCCGGGTCTTCAAGCACCTGCCCGTCAAGTACGGCAGTACCGGGCAGGTATTCAAGCACTTCCGGTAACCGCACCACAACCTGCAGGTCTTCCACACCAACCCGGGCGACTTCGATATCGACGTTGTAATCGACCCGGTCCGCAGCGGCCTTGCTCTTCAGACGCAGGCCCACCAGGCCCTTGATCGGTTGTGCCTGGCAATTACCAACCATTACGCGACCCAGTACACGGCTGCGACTGGTCAGGACTTCTTCTTCAACCACCACCTGTGCCTGCGCGGTATTGGAAACCAGCCCACCGTTGGCAGTCGAATTGGATGTGACGATTGCCCGGCCGGGGCGAGCCCCTGCCGTGACACCGGCAACATAACGCAGTGTTGCCGTGGCACTGGCGGCGATAGCGCCTACGCTGAACGTCAAGGTACGGCCGTCAGCAGAGAGCACAGGATCTGCAACTGGTGCGCCGTCGAGCGTCGTGGATCCTGGCTGATAGCGGAAGCCGGCAGGCAGATCGACCGTGACCACGGTGCCGGTAATTCCGCTTCCCGTGGTGTTGGTCACGTCGGTCTGCAACGGCTCCACTTCGCCGATGGTCACGGAATTCTTCAACGCGGACCCGGCCAGGAAAATACCCGCGGTCGGTGCGACTACCGGTGCGCTGATGCTGGCCGTATCGGATGGATCACTGATGTCTACGTAGTCTGCAGTAACCGGCTGGCCTGCTGAAACCGAAAGCAGACAGTCATTGGCCGCCGCGGCAGTGGTGGCCTGGATATAGCCAACAAACACCCCGGTGTTGATGCCGGTCTCGGTGAGACGCACCGTTTCACTATCGCCGGTCGCGGCGACGCTTAATTGCACCAGCACCGTTTCTGCCGTCAGCGGATCGGCGTTCTGGTCGGCGTCGGCGATGCGAACAAAGATAGCTTCGTCGGTGGCATAGCCGGTCGCCGCGGCCAGCCCAAGATTGCCCGGTACTGCGAGTGATGTACCGCCGACAACCGGTGCGGCGAGTGGTGCGTAACCGCCACCGCTATCACATTGTGGAACCGGTACATACTCGAGCGGTGAAGCGGCGCCGTATTGCAGCAACTCGATCGACGATGCGGTGCGTACCACCGTGGTCGCGGTGGCAACGGCATTGGCTGCTCCACCGGTAAAGGTCAGGTCTGCTGTATTGGTTATCGGTGTGCCGGCAGCGACGGCGTTGACCGTCACCTGGAAGGTGACCACGGCCGACTCGCCATCGACCAGTACACCGGCCGCGCCGGTGGGCGAGTTGATTGATATACCGCCAGGGCCAGTCGATGGCAGGCTGGCGCTCACGCCACCAACACCGTTCAACGTATAGGAATCGTTAACGTAGGCGGTATTGGCTGGCAGATCATCAACGAGATTGCTGACAAGCAAATCGCCGCCTCCCGGAACCGGTGTTGCGGTAATGCGATACTCAAGCACATCGCCGCTTTCTGCTGTGCTACCGCTAACCGAGAATCCGGATCCCGTGGTGATGTTGCGCACTTCCTTGACGAAGTTCACCGTGATTGAGTTCACGGTAGTCACTGTCTCGTTGCTGGCACCACTGCTGGTGACGTAGTTCACGACAGCGCCGACGGCATTCGTTTCAGTGGTCGAACCACTAAGATTCACTGTATGCGTCCCGCTCGCAGCGCTGGGCGTACTGGCGGTCACGGCAACCGGGAACACAACACGCTCGCCGATCTGCGTACCGACCGCAACGGTACCCGCGCCGATAGCAGGCCCGGAAATCACGGTAACCGTCATCCGGGTCGGCGTTTCCGGTGTCGTCACCGTACCCGCAGTGCTGGCCGGTGTGCCCGGCGTGAGCGTGGCAATGGTGTAAGTACCCACCCCGGAAATAACGATTTCGTCGCCAATGGCCAGGTTTGTTTCGGAACCGGCGGGGATAAATATATTTCCACCAGCGTCAGACGCAGCGTTGGCAATGGAACCGCCGAGGGTGAAACTGGTGGAAGGCGTTGCCGTGCTGTTTACGTCGAGCCCCGGCGCACCGGACATGCCGGCATCCACAGATGCCGCGGTGATCGAAAAGCTATCACTACCGTTGCTGGTATTGACCAGGGTGTAGTTGTAGGTGACAACACCGCCGGCACTGACCGATTGCGCAGTAGTATCAACGGTTATCTGCGGTGTAGTTGCCAGTGTCTGGACTGACACATCCACCGAGGCTGTTACCAGACCGCCGTTGAAGTTGAGCGTTACTGCATTATGGATAGTCGCGCCGCCACCCGTGGCAGCAAACGCCGCCGGCATGAAGAGCATCGCGACCAGGATCGCTGATGCCTTGAAACGAGCCGCCAGGAAACCCCGCGGCTGCGACAATACATCGCCTTTAGCCATCTCGCGCTGGAAATGGCTAAAGGCGATGGACGACAACCAGTTGGTTATCGCCATCACTGTCTTGCCAAAAAACCGTTGTCCGCAACGGGCAAAAGCGCCGGGACGAATCCCGGCGCCATCGCGCCCATCACGAATCAACTTGCGGTGGATCACTACTGAACCGTGACCTGGAACCGCACTACCGCACTGTCTCCGGCATCCAATGTACCGCCGGTAGGTACTGTCGCGTCGGCTGCACCTGCACCAACTGTCACTGTCAACGTTCCCCCTGACAACTCGGCTTGGTCAAGCACCCCGCCGCCCGAAGAAAGCGCGTAGGTTGTTGTTGTCGTCGGACCAGCACTTGCATCAGTGAATTCGATCTGCACATCAGCAGGGGAAGTCGCGTTCGGCGTCGGACCGGCGTACTGACCATTAAGTATCGCCGTGTACGTCGGGATAATGTCGGTCAGATAAACGTTGGTCACCGTAGCGCCTGGATCACCAGTTACCGTGATCTCGTACTCGATCACTTCGTTTGGCTTGGCGCCTGGCCCAGGAGCACCAAAAGTGGTTCCTGCCGTCACGTTACGCCAAAGCTTGGTAATGGTAACCGCCGGCGAGTTAACCGTGGTGATAGTCTCGTTACCGTCACCAGAGCTGGTGGTATAGCTAGCAACAGTCACGTTGTCTGCCTCGGTCGCTGTCGATGTCACCGTCATGTTGTTGGTATGCGTGCCGTCCGTACCCGGTGTTGATGGGTTACCAGCTTGCTGGGTCAGCGTGGTAACGGCATACTCACCAATCTGGGTGCCAGCAACAATATCACCCGCCCCAAAGGCGACTGATGGGGCTATCGGTGCCAACGTTAGGGTGTCATACACTTCGGCTGTTCCAGCTGATTCAGCGTTACCAGCGCTTATCGCTGTTACGGTAAATCGAGCCATCACACCCAGGTTGTCATCAAACACCTCTACCGTGCTTACATTGGCCGTTAGATCACCACCCACCGATCCACCTGGTACACGAACTTGATTCGCTAACGGAGAGTCGATCACGATACCGCCCCACAAAGTGCTGGTGGTGGGAAAGCCGCCGTCCGTAGATGCCGTCACGTTTGCATCAACCGAAGCTAACGACAGGTTGTAGGTGTCGACACCGTTGGCGTTGGAACGCAGCGTGTAGTTGTATACCGCGTTCGCACCGGCATCGACAGTTTGCGCAGTAGTATCCACTGTCACCGTCGGGTCCGCCGCCAGGGTGATTACCGTGACACTTACATCGGCTTGGGCGGACACGGGATTCGTACCCGACAAGTAATTTACGGTAGCCTGATTGAAGATAGTGGCGTTACCACTCGTAAGCGCATGCGCGTACGGGGCAGCCACCGCCAGGGACAGGAACAGCAAGGCCGTGGTTAAGGCCCTCCCGAACAGTCCCTCTGGGGGTTTTACATTCAAGATTTTCATCTTCTATTACCTCAATGTTGATTCGTGTTAATTTGCTAATTGCTTACTAAAAATTCATTCATGGCGGACCTTGCGAAGAGCCATCGGTCCACCACCGATGTTTCGGCGGCGGTGGCTCGGGGCCCGCCCGGGCGAAGCGTGTCTGTTTGTCCATGATCCAGTTGTCTTTAAAGTCGATAATCATTTTTCAATCCTCAGTTCTGTTTTCCTTCAGGCGCCAAAAGCCCCGACGGGGCTCAAGGCATCAAATTCGTTTTTGCCAGTGCTATTTCACTTTTACCCGGTAGCCGAGTTCGCCCGACTGCCCGGGATTGATCCGCTTTATCACCCAGCGAATGTTGGTGTAGTTTTCCGGCGCTGCCTTTTGTGTCTTTGTCTTTCCGCTGGAATCTTTCACCTGGTAAGTCACGGAGCTGGCCTTGCCAAAGGTCTTGCCACCATCAGCAGAGTAAGTAATTTCTGCGCCCTTGCCGGAGGCACTGCCTGAAACGTAAACCGTGTTGTTCGGCACCGGGTTCTTCACGTCGACGTTGGTCGCCTCCAGGTCACCGGCATTGCGATAGCGGATGGTGTAAATAATCTCTTCACCGGGCTCGATACTGGTAGCAGCCACGCGTTTCTTCACTTCGCGGTTACCCTCTTTCACGGTCACTTCCTTTTCCGCGACGAGGTCGAGCTTGATGTCGGCCGCGGCGAATGCCTGCAGCGGCAAGGCCAGCATCACGATCAGTGTTGCGATCAGTTTCTGTGTGTTCATGTCTCGTTCTCCAGTTCGTCGTATGTGGGTAGTAATTCAGTTGCCCCGTCGTCTACTTCACCTGCGCCTGGTACTGCAGGGTGACGCCACGCGGTTATCGTGCCGTCAAAGCCGGTAACGCCAGGCACGTATGCGTAGGTCGGCGGGCGATTGTTCGCATATTGCGGCGCGCTCAGGCTGAGACCGGACGCATTGCCACAGGGCGTACCGTCGGAAAATGTGAACGGCGCAGTCGAAGGCGGCAGCGCGGTCAGATTGAAAGCCACGTACGGACTGACGTTCTCGGCGAGACTAATGCTGTTGGTATAACCGCTCCCGGAATTTGTCACTGTTGTGCTGAAGGTCAGCGTCTGGCCGGGCTTTGAGACACCGGCAACGCTTCTAAGCATGGTCAGGCTCGGGGTGCCCACCAGCAGATCGCCAGTATTCGTGTGCGTCACCTGACTGGCAGGCACTTCGTAGCCCTCGTAACCGGTGACTGATGCCGTGCAGGTAGCCGGGTTACCGACGGTCGTGACCGTAACATCGGACTGGAACGTGTTGATCGATACGGTCGTGGCGACTGATGTCATCGTCGCTGCACCGATGCTGCACGGTCCGCCAGTCATGGCGACAGTCGCCGAGGTTACGTCCGCCCAGCCAAACGGGTCGCTGATATCGGCGCGCACGTAGACGTTAGGTTGACCGGCCGCGGCACCGGGTACGGCTTTAGCCAGGACGGTGTCGTAGAAATAGACACTGTCCACATTGACTACCGTGTTCGAGGGCAGCGTCACTTGCGAGCCGTTAGGCGTAACAATGACCCTGCGATTGCTTGAGCCGGTCGTGGTGTTGTCAATTCTCAGCGTAATGGTGGATGTATCCGGCAGCACCTTGTCACCCGGGGTGGTCAGGGCCAGGTTGTAGGTCGGTGTAAGCGGCAGGGCGACGCTAAACGATCCGCTGGCAAATGTTCCAATACCTGCATCAGACGAAATCAGGGAGATCGTGAAATTTCTTGTTGAACCATTGCCGAGCTCGTCAAGGACCAGCGTTACCGGGACCTGGCCGGTTGTTCCATCCACTGTCAGTGGCGCAGACAGGGCCGGCAGTACCCAGTCCACGGCAGCGCCTTCGTCGATCGTGGCCGTTGCTCCACCGACATAGGCGATCCGCGAGAGGTTGTTCGCATTGTCCAGGTACAGCGGTTTGTTACCTGACGCTGGCGGTGCGTTTGAAACCAGTACCGTGGCGGTCTCACTGGTAACCAGGGACTGGGTGTTGGGAAAGAGCGCGCTATCACCGGTCATGGTGACCTGGGCGATATTGGTTGTTGTACCTATCGGCAGCTGTACTCCTCCTGCTACATACGGCCCCGATACGATGGTCGTGCTCGCACCAGGCGCATAGGTACCCACCAGGCCCGAGAGATCCAGTCCCTGGTCGTCGGTGGCATTCCCGGTATCGAGTACCAGTTGTTCGGTTCCAGGATTGGAGACGGTGTAGCAGTAATACACGTTGGTACCCGGGGTGACGATGATGCTGTCGAGGGTGTCCGAGCACGTGGCATTGGTGCTGACCCATTTGTCGAAAGTGACCGCGGCGTGCTGAATAGTGACACAGGCCTGGTTACTCCAACCCGTATCGAATCCGGCACTGTTGCGATTGTCGGTATAGTGAAACGTCCAGTCGCCCGCAGGTTGTGTACCGTCGAAATCACCTAGCGGATTGCTGCCGATATTCTGCGGTTGGTAAGTGCCGGAGATGGTTGGCGTTGCACCCGCACAGATCGCTTCGACGTTTGTACCTGATGCAGCTTCATCATCAAACATCGCCTGAATATTGTTCCCGGTGCATCCCCAGTTTGGCGGATAACCGGGTCGGTCGAACAACTGTACCGACGTTGCTGAAGGGCTGGTGACATTGCCATCGATGTCACCGACGTAAGGGTGGGTAATATCGACCGAAGCATTGAAATCGAGAACGCCGCTACTTACGTCACCTTCCTGTGGGTAGGTCACGACAACGTCAGCGCCGCCGGCGTTGTTGTTGGGAATCACGGTCAGGGTGGTGTTGCATTGTGTTGAAGCAAAAACTCGCTCCGCCGGGAACAACAAAATCGTGATTAGCGAAATCACTAGTGCGCCGCGATACGTCACCTTATATGGCGAAAAATTTTCCCCTGCGGTTAAGCACGAAAATAGCTGGCTGAAGAGCAATGAGAAAACACGAAGAATGCTTGCGCAAAATTCCTGAAAAACTAACCTGCCTGGCCCGAAGCAGAAGGATGGATTTATGTTATTAGTCATTATAATTCATTAAGTTATAGCTTATATTTAATAATATTAATTAAATATATGCCATAATTTCCTCACACTTTTTTTCGTCCAGGGCCGATGATTTGAGTTTCGCGTTGAAGGAAGACGATTTAAATCGATCCATACTTCTGTATATATATAGCCCTTCAGCAACTTCCGTGCCCACTTGAGATAAGCGTTATAACCTCATGAAATAAAACGCCTTATTTTAGTAGTGCATTTATTAAATCCGGGGACGAATGATGGGTCGGGGGGCCTGGCTGCGGCGGGGTGCTACAGAAAATCAGAAAGAGTTAAAATGCAGGTAAAATCCTCAAACATCGGACATCTCGCGATTATTTGTTGCGAAAAACAGATTTGGAGGAAGGGTCAAACAGGACGATATCGCCCAACTTCTGGCGGAACATTCTGAAAAAAAGGGGGGTGAAAACCACCTGCCTGGCCATCAGGCGACGGGCCAGCACAAAAGGCTTTTTCGCATCCGGGCGGGGTCTATTTCACCTGGACCTGGTACTCGACGGTGAAACATTCGCCCACGTCCATGGAGCCGGTTATCGGGACTTGCCAGGCCGTCACCAGGGGGTCATAGCCTGAACCTGCCCCTGCATAGCCGTAAGTAGGAGGCCGGTCATTGGCAAAGACCACGGTCCCGAATGACAGGCCCGACGCGTTACCGCAAGGCTCGCCATCACGAATATCCAGTGTCTGACCCCCCGGCATGGCGTCCATGCCCAGCGCGGTGTAGGGACTCAGGATGTCGTGAATCTCGGTCACCGGTGCAGTTATCACACCAACGTTGGTGACCTCCAGGGTATAGGTGATGAATTCATTCGGTTTTGCTGAGGGAGTACTTCGGGATTTTTCTATCGCCAGTTCCGGCGCCGGCCGAATGAGCACATCGACGCTGGCGCTGTTATTACCCGGAACCGGATCCGCCTGGTCCAGTACCAGGTTATTTGCGGTATTGGTGACCGTGGTATCAGTCGCCACAGAACCGGCCGTTGCCGTGATCGTCAGGGTCGCAGTGGTAAGCGTCGGCTGGGTGTAGGGAATATCCCCCACGTTCCAGACTCCGGTGCCACTGTCATAGGTGCCCTGCGATGCGACGTGGGAAACGTAGTTCACATCCGCGGGTTCCGCGGGTATCTGGGGTAGCTGGTCGGTCAGGGAGATTCCGGTCGCATCGGCATCGCCATTGTTGGTAATGGTCACCGTATAGGTAAAGGTATTGCCCGAGTACACCGGGTCCGCACTGACAGTTTTACCGACAGCCAGATCGGGGAACGCAAATCCACCTCCTCCCGGGCCGTCCATGTTATCAATAACTGAATTAGGCAGATTGGTGCCGTTGGAGCTGGCGATATGAAAACCGATTGAAGAATTCGGGGGTAGCCCGAGGTCTGACCACAGCAACTCGCTCTCCATCGCGGCCTGATCTGCCGTGCCGCCCGTCAACGAGACCAACGCCGTACCGCCGGTAATCCCGCCGGGCATGGTGTAGCCGTCTCCGGCAGGATTCACCAGCAAATCACCATTGGTATTGTCGACCGCATCGTAGAGATACAGAACACGATCGGTATTCTGGTTGTTGCCTTGCCAGGAAACACGGAAAACCGGTTCACCGTCCTGCATTCGGCCGTTGTTGTTGGTGTCCAGATAGAACCACCAATCGGTCACGTTATTGGTGGTGCCCCACCGCGTGACGTAGATGTAGACCTTGTTGGCGTCCCAGGTATAGGCGAATCGTTGAAGATCACGACCACCCGGTGTCAGGGCTGAACACGGTGAACCGGTATCCAGATCGGTCGACGGGCAGGATCGTCCATCACCATCCACCGAGAACTGGCCGGCATTGGTTGTGATATCCGGTGCTGTTGTCCAGTCGGAAATGTCGCCGTCGACGGTAATTGTCCGCTGAATCGGCGCAGCCTGAACGGCGCCTGAGCAAAGAATTCCCGCCCACAGGAAGATAATTAGTTTTTTTAACAAGTAACTATGTAGTTCCAAACCGGATCATCAAATTGAACCATGTCAGCCTTTGAGAATTTGTAGCTTAACGTAGAGCAAACAGCAATTTGTATGCCTGAAAAGACAACCATTAATAATTTCTTGCGACGGTGGGCGCCGACAACAACAGCATAGTCGCCGGATGAAGGGCTATTCGGGTTTTGGTTCCCTGGAAAGCAGGGCCTCGACCGCCTCCTGAGGTGAGCACTCACTAACAAGAACTCGTGCGGTTTGTTCAGTAATCGGCATATCCACGCCATTTTCCTCGGCCAACGCCAACAGTTCGCGGGCAGTGTTCACGCCCTCCGCCTCCTGGCCCAGTTCTCCCAGTATCTCGCCCAGTTTTCGGCCTTTTCCAAGGGCAATGCCGACACGGCGGTTGCGGGACTGGTCGTCGGTACAGGTCAGGATGAGGTCGCCAACACCGGCAAGCCCCATGAACGTCTCCGGGTGGCCACCAATGGCGACGCCGAGGCGGGTCAGCTCCGCCAGCCCGCGGGTAATAAGCGCCACCCGGGCATTGGCACCAAAGCCCAGGCCATCGCTGATACCGGCAGCGATGGCGATCACGTTCTTGATCGCGCCGCCGAGCTGCACGCCGATCATATCGGTATTGGTGTAGACCCGAACCCGATCGTTCCGTAGCCAGTTGGCCACTTCCTCGGCGACGGCTTCATCGGCCGAAGCGGCGGTCACCGCGGTGGGGAGATTCTGTGCGACCTCGCGGGCGAACGTGGGTCCGGAAACAACGGCGGTTCGAATATCCGGCCCCAGTACCTCGGCCGCGACCTGGCTCAGCAACTTGTGGCTGCCGGGCTCCAGCCCTTTGGTCGCCCAGGCAATTTCCGCCGACAGCGACAGTTTCGGCTTGATGAACTCCAGGGTCTCGCGGAAGGCGTGGCTCGGGACCACCACC
>Ga0111141_143_pt1 | contig 17159 bp, 29 predicted proteins | sample DeeMarSeWOR28_12_FD_80396 | JGI IMG/M metagenome (GOLD analysis project Ga0111141, IMG submission 80396) | Acidithiobacillales bacterium SG8_45 | reverse complement strand
ATCCGCCCCGGGTGCGCAATCATCTCGACCTTGAAGGCAGCGGTATCAACAATCTCGCCGTCCACTTCACAGACCAGCGGCGCCTCACTCTCGATCACTACCTGTCGGCCGGTCCGATAGAAGATATGTTCGTCCTCTTCGATGCCGCGATGCTTTGACTGCTGCATGCGATTGATCATCTCCATTTTTTTCATGTTGATGCCGACAGTGATCGCCATTTCCTTCAGGTATGGATTGCCATGGGGCACCAGCTTGAATGCACCCAGGGTGGGACTGAAGCCGGCCAGTAAAATCGACAGCTCGCCGGTGATGGTTTCACCATCAATAACGATCCGGCAGGGAATATTGCGCCACTTCAACAACATCTTCAGCGCCAGCATGTTGTATTTAAACTGACCCTTGAGCCAGGACAACTGTCGATCAACGCTGTGCTGCTTGGCGGTTGCCGCACCGAAACCCACGTCGGCAAGGTTCAATGAGTAGAAACTGCCCTTCAGGGTCACGAGCTCGGTCACCCCGACCGGCGCGATGTGATATGCCTTCAGCGTCGCCAGCGCATGATGCCAGTTGCGATGCATACCGATATTCATGGCGTAGTCATTGACGTTGCCAAAGGGCACCAGCCCCATGCACACCTGCGCTTCGCGGCGCACGTCCAGAATGCCATTCGCTACCATGTTCATCGTGCCCTCGCCGCCCACAGCAACCAGGCAGACATTGTCCTGGCGTGCAGCATTGGCGACCTGCTCACGGCACTGGGCTGCGCTGGTCGGCATATGGAATTCGGTTTGCGGCAGCTCATCGGCAAAGTGATGTTCGACCTTCTGCCATTGACGCCCGAGCTTGCCGTCGCGTGCCACCGGGTTAATGAAAAAGATAAATTTTCCGGGTTTCATCATGGGAACAGGTATCCAGCCGCCTTGCGACTACAGGTCATAGACAGTTTCCGGCGGATCGCTTTTTTCACGACGCCGACGATGGCGCGACAACACGACGCCGACGACAAAGATCGACAGCGTGCCGAGTACCGTGGTCATGAAGCCGTGCAGGCTGTTGGCCAGCGGGCCCGTCAGCTCCCGGCTGAAGGTCGCCCAGACAATCACCAGTATGCCGACGATCATCCCCGCCACTGCCTGGGTGGATTCTGCCCGGCGGGTAAACACGCCCAGCAGGAACAGCCCCAGCATTCCGCCGGAGAAGATCCCGGCGAGGCTCCACCAGGCATCGAGCGCACTCTTGATTGAAATCATCAACAACGCCGTCGACGTTCCGAGCAACCCCAGGATTACTGTTGCGATCCGGAGAAAGCGCATTTGCTGCGCGTCCGTCGCCTCGGGCCTGACAAACCGGCGATAGACGTCGGTCAACAGAATGGTGGCCGAGGAATTGATCGAGGTATCGATTGAACTCATGGCAGCTGCGGCCAGCGCGGCAATCATCAGCCCGGTGATGCCGACCGGGAGCTCAGTAACGATGAAATGCGGAAAAATACGATCGCCCATGTCCGCCGCACGCAGCGACTCCGGCAACAAGTCCGGTTGGACACCGTAGTAGGCATACAGCCCCGAGCCAATAAACAGGAACAGCGCACTCACGGGGACATAGGTCAACGCCCCGATCCAGATCGATCGCCGGGCCTCGGCCAGCGAGCGTGCCGTTTGATAGCGCTGCACATAGGATTGGTCGATCCCGAAATTCTGCAGGTTGATCACGGTTCCGTAGAGCAACACCACCCAGAATGTCGGCTCGGTAAAGACCAGCTGGAACGAACCGAGCGAGAACTTGCCGCCCTTGCCTGCCTCGGCAATGAGCTGCCCCGGCCCTTCCGGCATACCAAACAGCAACAGCAGCGCACAAACGACGGCGCCCGTGGTCAGGACAAGCGCCTGCACCACGTCCGTCCAGATGACCGCCTCGATACCGCCAACCACCGTATAGAACGTCACCAGGACACCACTGACAATAATAACCGTCTGGATGTCCCAGCCGGTCAGGCGCTCGAGTGCCAGCGCCACCAGGAACATGATGGTCCCCATGCGCGCAAGCTGGGTCAGCAGGTAAAACGTCATGGCGTACAAGCGGGCCCAGACACCGAACCGGCGCTCGAGATAGGCATAGGCCGAAATATCCTGTGTGCTTCGGTACAGTGGCGCAAACCATTTCACTGCGACCCAGGCTGCCAGCGGCAGGGAAATGGAGAATACAAAGGCGTTCCAGTTGGCGCTGAAGGATTTTCCCGGTAACGCCAGAAACGAGATCGACGACAGGTACGTACCAAAGATGGAAAGCCCGACTGCCCAGCCGGGCAATCTTCTATTAGCCGCTGTAAAACCTTCAGCAGATGACGACTTCCGGTAGAAAAATACACCGAAGGCCGTGACGCCAACGATATAGACCAGTAACACCAGGATGTCGATCTCGCTCATATTATTATTGTTTCCGTTCTCAACCGGCCGCGGACGGCCTCCCTCGACGCAATCCCGCTACGATAGCTCAACCGGATCGCCGGCGCGAATCGCGAGCTTTTCAGCTGCGCTGCCCTGATTGACGGCAATCTCGATCAAGCCGTTGGCATTCTCATACCAGAAAGCCTCACCAATGGGCACATCCGAGAAGGTACGAGCGCGTGGCAATACTGTCTGGTTAACCGTTAGTCGCGCATCGGGCGAAACGGTTTGCGCACGCACCCCGGTGATGGCATTACCGAAGTGATCCACCATCAGCACTTGCGCCAGCTCATCCGGCCACTCCGAGCCTGCCGAGCCGAGCAATCCGGTGTCGCTGGCCTGCGGGAACTCACCTCGGGCGAGCATGGCGGCGACCGGCGCGAACAGATCGCGGCCATGGAAGCTGTGGGACAGGCGTTCAGGTCGCCAATCGATGATGTAGGCCTGGTGGTCAACGTCACGGCGCGCCAGCAGCTGGAACAGGCCGTTGTCCGGCCCGACAAACCATTGGCCGAAGGCCCGGAGCATCACTGGCGCCCGGCTGCTGCCAACCCCGGGGTCCACCACGCAGATGAACACGGTCTCTTCAGGGAACTCGGCCGCGTAGGCCGGCAGCAGGTAGGCGCCCGCCCGAATATCGTGATTCGGGACATGGTGCAGCAAGTCGATCACCGCTTCGCCCGGTGCGGCCCGCGCGATGACGGCATGCAGTTGCCCCACGTAGCTATCAGTGAGACCGTAATCTGTAAACAACACGATCATTTATCCAGTTTACCACCCGGCAGCGCCTGCCCGTCAGGCACAAAAAAGCCGGGCATTGCCCGGCTTTTTTACTTCTGGCTTCAAACCGAATCAGGACTTTTTAGTCGTCTTCTTCTTGGCTGCCTTCTTCGCGGTCTTCTTCTTGGCTGCCTTCTTCGCGACTTTCTTCTTGGCTGCCTTCTTCGCGGTCTTCTTCTTGGCCGCGGTCTTGGTTTCTTTCTTTGCTTCGGCTTCAACCTTCTCAGCCGCCGGTGCCGCTTTCTTGGCAGGCGCTTTCTTCGGGGCTGCCTTCTTGGGCTCGGCCTTTACCGGCTCGGCGTTGGCGGCCTCGAGATCACGATCCACCAGCTGAACGACGGCCATCGGGGCCGCATCGGAGGGGCGAAAACCGATCTTCAGGATGCGCAGGTAGCCACCCGGGCGATCCTTGAAATGAACACCAAGGTCATCAAACAGCTTGCCGACGATCTGACGGTCACGCAGGCGCGAGTACGCCAGTCGGCGATTGGCCACACTTGGCTGCTTGCCAAGCGTAATCAACGGTTCGGCAAAACGACGCAGCTCTTTTGCCTTCGGCACGGTGGTACGGATCTGCTCGTGACGAAACAGGCTGACCACCATATTGCGGAACATGGCCTGACGGTGGCTGCTCGTGCGGTTCAGTTTGCGACCGCTCTTCAAATGACGCATGGAAAATTCTCCTTCTCTCTAACCTGCCGCGCGTCTAGGCGGTCTCGGTGCTGCTGGCGGCCTTTTCCAGATTGGCAGGCGGCCAGTTTTCCAGTTTCATTCCCAGGGACAGTTCATGCTGAGCGAGCACATCTTTGATCTCGGTCAGGGATTTCTTGCCCAGATTTGGTGTCTTCAGCAACTCGTTCTCAGTGCGCTGAATCAGGTCACCAATATAAAAAATGTTTTCCGCCTTCAGGCAGTTGGCAGAACGAACGGTCAATTCCAGATCGTCGACCGGACGCAGCAGCATCGGATCCATCTTCGGCTCGGCCTTTTCTTCAACCGCGCCTTCTTCACTCTTCAGGTCAACGAAGACAGAAATCTGTTCCTGCAGGATATTGGCTGCGCGACGTACCGCTTCTTCCGGGTCAATGGAGCCATTGGTCTCGATATCGAGCACCAGTTTGTCCAGATCGGTACGCTGCTCGACGCGTGCATTTTCCACGTCATAGGCCACGCGACGAATCGGGCTGTACGATGCATCCAGCTGCATTACACCGATGGCCTTGCCTTCCTCGGAGTCACCTGCCACTACCGGAACATAACCGCGTCCTCGGGTAATGGTCAGTTGCATGTTGAGCTCGATATCCTTGGTCAGGTTCGCGATAACATGGTCCGGGTTGACCAGCTCGACGTCGTGCTCAAGCTGGATGTCAGCGGCAGTCACCGGGCCCTTGCCCTTCTTGGACAGGTTCAGTGTCACCTGGTCACGACCGTGCATCCGAAGAGCCAGCTGCTTCAGGTTGAGCAGGATTTCAATAACGTCTTCCTGCACACCTTCGATCGTGGAGTATTCATGTAATACGCCGTCGATCTTCACTTCTGTCACTGCCGAACCCGGCATGGATGACAACAGGATACGACGCAGGGCATTGCCCAAGGTATGTCCGAATCCACGCTCGAGCGGCTCTAGCACCACTTTGGCGTGAGTGTCGGAGATCGCCTGGACATTTACCAGGCGAGGTTTCAGAAACTGCGTAGCAGAACTTTGCATAAGGTTTCTTCCGTTGATCCCGATTTATTTACTTGGAGTACAGCGCAACGACCAGGGCCTCGTTGATTTCCGAGGGCAGGTCAGCACGATCCGGTACAGACTTGAACGTGCCCTTCATGGCGCTGCTGTCGACTTCTACCCATTCCGGGAAACCACGTTGCTCGGTGGCTTCCAGTGCGGCTTTCACGCGAAGCTGGGCGCGCGCACCATCGGTCAGCTCAACGATATCGTTGGGGGCGACCTGGTAGGAAGGAATGTTGGTGCGTTTGCCGTTAACCTTGATTCCGTTGTGACGAACCAGTTGACGGGCCTCGTTGCGCGACGCACCAAAACCCATGCGGTAGACGACGTTATCAAGACGGGTCTCAAGCAGCTTTAGCAGGTTCTCACCGGTAGAGCCCTTCAGGCGATCGGCCTCGTCATAGTAATTGCGGAACTGCTTTTCCAGTACGCCGTACTGGCTGCGGAGCTTCTGTTTTTCACGAAGCTGCAGACCGTAGTCAGAAACGCGGCGACGGCGTTGGCCGTGCTGACCGGGTGCATAGGCACGCTTTTCGACGGCGCACTTGTCGGTGAAACACTTTTCACCCTTCAGGAACAGCTTGCCACCTTCGCGACGGCAAAGACGACATTTGGAATCTATATACCGAGCCACTTAATACTCTCCTTAAGACTCAGACGCGACGGCGTTTGGCCGGGCGGCAACCGTTGTGCGGAATGGATGTCACGTCAGTAATGCTGGAAATCTCGTAGCCCAGGGCATTCAGCGCACGAATGCTGGAATCACGACCAGGACCCGGTCCCTTGACGCGTACATCCAGCGTTTTCAGACCAAATTCCTGCGCCTTGCGACCAGCCTTGTCGGCGGCCATCTGTGCAGCAAACGGTGTGCTCTTGCGCGAACCGCGGAAACCGGAACCACCACAGGTTGCCCACGACAGGACATTGCCCTGGCGGTCACTGATGGTGATGATGGTGTTGTTAAAAGAGGCATGGACGTGGGCGATGCCTTCGGCCACGTTTTTCTTTACCTTCTTCTTGGTGCTACGGGTTGCCATAAAATGCTTACCTTATCTCTTGATCGGGCGACGGGGACCCTTGCGAGTCCGGGCGTTGGTCTTGGTGCGCTGGCCATGTACCGGCAGTCCGCGACGATGGCGAATACCGCGATAGGCGCCGAGATCCATCAGGCGCTTGATATTCATGGTCACCTGGCGACGCAGGTCACCTTCGACCACGACCTTGGCCACTTCCTGACGCAAGGTGTCGACCTCGGTCTCGGACAGATCCTTGACCTTGGTGTTACGGGCCACTTTGGCCGTGTCACAAATGTTCTGCGCGGTATGACGGCCGATGCCATAGATTGACGTCAGCGCGATCTCAACGTGCTTATGTGTCGGTATATTTATGCCTGCAATACGGGCCATTCACACAATCTCCAAAGGGTCTATCTGCGTGCGAAAACGCGCAAGGATACTTACCAAAACCCTAAAAATCAACCAATTAGAACCGCTTTACCCTATCCCTGGCGCTGCTTGTGGGTCGGGTCGGTACAAATAACCCGTACCACGCGCTTGCGTCGGACGACACGGCAATTGCGGCACATTTTCTTTACAGAAGCTCTGACTTTCATGTCTTTCTCCTAAACTCTTCAGACCCAGGAAAAGCGTCCGCTTAACGCGGCAATCCCATGCCGCCGCTCAGGTTCGCCTTCTTCAACAGGCTCTCGTACTGGCGCGACATCACGTGGGTCTGCACCTGGGTCATAAAATCCATGCAAACCACGACAATAATAAGTAGGGACGTACCGCCAAAATAGAAGGGCACATTCCACTTGATAATCATAAATTCCGGCAGCAAACACACCGCCGTAATGTACATGGCACCGCCCAGGGTCAGTCGCGACATAACGCCATCGATGTAACGCGCGGTCTGGTCGCCGGGGCGAATACCGGGCACAAAGGCCCCGGATTTCTTCAAATTGTCTGCCGTGTCCTTCGGGTTGAACTGCAACGCCGTATAGAAAAAGCAGAAAAATATAATCGCTGCCGCATACAACACGGCGTACAGCGGCTGACCGGGCGAAATCGTCGTCGCCAGGTCACGCAACCAGGCCATGCCTTCCTGTTGACCGAGCACACTGGCCACGGTGCCGGGGAACAGGATGATGCTCGAGGCAAAAATCGGCGGTATTACGCCAGCCATGTTCACTTTCAACGGCAAATGGCTGGTCTGACCGCCAATCATCTTCCGGCCCTGCTGGCGCTTGGCATAGTTCACCGTCACCCGACGCTGGCCACGCTCAACAAATACAACAAACCCGGTCACGGCAATGGCGATAACGAACAATAACAGCACAAATAGCGGCTGGAACGTTCCGCGGTTGGCCAGATCCAGGGTCATGCCCACGGCACCCGGCAAACCTGCCACGATACCGGCAAAAATAATCATCGAGATACCGTTACCGATACCCCGTTCAGTCACCTGCTCGCCCAGCCACATCAGGAACATGGTTCCGGTGACCAGGGTGATGACCGTGGTAATGACAAACCCGATCCCGGGTGCCGTTACCACTGCCATGCCGCCTGCGGTTTGCGCCTGCAGGCCACTGGCAATTGCGCCCGCCTGGACCGTCGCCAGAATGACAGTGCCATAACGGGTGTACTGCGTAATCTTGCGTCGACCGGCCTCGCCTTCCTTTTTCAGCTGCTCAAGCGACGGTAATACCGACGTCATCAACTGCATGATGATGGAGGCCGAGATATACGGCATGACACCCAGCGCAAAGATCGACATTCGCTCCAGTGCGCCACCACCGAACATGTTGAACATGCCGATGATTGAACTCTCGTATTCCTTGAACAGGGCCGCCAATGCGATCGCGTTCACGCCCGGGATCGGGATAAACGCACCGATTCGAAAAACAATCAGGGCACCCAGCAGGAAGAATACGCGGTTCCTGAGGTCCGTGAGCTTGCCGCCCCCGCCAGACCCCGGCATACCTGCCGCCCCACGTGCCATCAGGCCTCTACCTTGCCGCCTGCCTGGCTGATTGCTTCCAATGCGCCCTTGGTGGCAGCGATACCCTTCAGGGTTACCGCCTTGTCCAGCTTGCCGGACAGGAATACTTTTGCACTGGTGACGTCTTTGTTCGCCAGACCTGCTTTCTTGAGTGCGTCCAGGTCCACGACATCGGCGCCGACCTTGGCCAGCTCATGCAAACGGATGCGTGCAACCTTGGCACTGAACGGCGCGCTGAAGCCGCGCTTGGGCAAACGACGCTGCAACGGCATCTGTCCGCCTTCGAAGCCGACCTTGTGATAACCGCCGGCACGGGCCTTCTGGCCCTTGTGACCACGGCCGGAGGTCTTGCCCAGACCCGAGCCGCATCCACGGCCGACACGCTTCTTGCTGTGCTTGGCACCGTCAGCTGGTTTCAGACTATTCAGTCGCATGGTTAAACTTCCTCACACCGGAGCATGTACGACACCTTGTTGATCATGCCGCGATTTGCCGGGGTATCAATCACTTCGACCGTATGATGCATCCGGCGCAGTCCGAGTCCACGAACGCATGCCTGGTGCTTCCTGCCGGCCCCGATTGTGCTCTTTACGAGCGTCACTTTTAATTTCTTTGCCACGGGTCTTTCCCTTAGCTAATGATCTCGTCAACTTTCTTGCCACGCTTGGCAGCCGCGCCCTTCGGGCTCTGGATGTTCTGCAGGCCTTTCACCGTTGCACGAACCATGTTTACCGGGTTGCGAGAACCGATGCACTTGGCCAGTACGTCTTCGACGCCGGCCACTTCAAACACGGCGCGCATGGCGCCGCCGGCGATAATGCCGGTACCTTTCGAGGCGGGCTTCATTACCACCTTGGCGGCACCGTGTTCACCCACGATATCGTGGAACAGCGACGTGCCATTCAGGTCAACCTTGACCATGTTGCGACGAGCGCTTTCCATTGCTTTCTGGACGGCAACCGGCACTTCACGGGCCTTGCCGCGACCGATACCGATGCGTCCCTTACCATCACCGACCACGGTCAGTGCGGAAAAACCGAAAATGCGGCCACCTTTGACCACCTTGGCGACGCGTCGAATATTGATCAGCTTTTCCTGCAGATCGTCGCTTCGTGCTTCAGTATTTACTGCTGCCACTTGAACCTACCTCTAGATCTTTAATCCGTTTTCACGGGCAGCATCGGCCAACGCCTTGATGCGTCCGTGGTATGCAAAGCCGGACCGGTCAAACGCGACCTGCTCCAGGCCAGCGGCCTTGGCCTTCTCGGCAATACGCTTGCCAATGACCATTGCCGCGTCCTTGTTGCCGCCAGTCTTCAGCTGCGAACGTACTTCGGCTTCCAGCGTTGATGCACTGACCAGCACCTTGCCACCGGTTGCGTCGATAATCTGCGCATAGATATGGCGAGGTGTACGATGGACACACAGGCGGTTGACCGCGAGTTCCGAGATCTTGGCTCGTGTGTTCCGTTTGCGGCGCTGACGCCGTTCAAATTTGCTCTTCATCTCAGTTACGCCTTACTTCTTCTTGGCTTCCTTCATCACCACATGCTCGTCGGCATAGCGCACGCCCTTGCCCTTGTAAGGCTCTGGCGGACGATAACGACGAATCTCTGCGGCAACCTGGCCAACGTGTTGCTTGTTCGCACCCTTGACCACGATTTCAGTCTGGCTCGGGCATTCAATGGTGATGCCTTCCGGGATCGGATACGCCACCGGGTGTGAAAAACCCAGGGTCAGGTCCAGATCCTTGCCTTTCACCGCTGCACGATAACCCACACCGATAATGGTGAGCTTCTTCTCGAAACCATTGCTGACGCCGGTCACCATATTGTTAACCAGTGCTCGCATGGTGCCGGCCATGGCCCAGGCATCATCATTTTTTGCCTTGAAATTCAGGCTGCCATCTTCCTGCACCAACTCAACGGTCTCGTGCAGTGCCTGGCTCAGCTCGCCCTTCGGGCCCTTTACGCGTACCACGCCATCGGCGAAATTGATTTCAACACCGCTCGGGATGGCAACTGGTTCTTTTGCTACTCGTGACATCAGTTAACCCTGCTACGAAACGTATCCAAGAATTTCGCCGCCGACGCCGGCTTCTCGCGCAGCACGATCGGTCATGATCCCCTTGGAGGTGGAAACAATGGCAATACCCAGACCGCCGGAAACCTTCGGCAGGTCTCCGCTGCCAAAATACAGGCGACGACCAGGCTTGCTTACCCGCTTGATAGCCTCGATTACCGGCTTATCTTCATAGTATTTCAGCGCAACTTCCATGGCTGGCTTTCCGTCCGCCTCAACCGCGGTGACATCGGCAATAAAGCCTTCATCTTTCAGAACCTTGGCAATGGCCATCTTGGTTTTGGAAGCGGGCATACGCACACTCATCTTCTCCGCACGCTGCGCGTTGCGGATTCGGGTGAACATATCGGCTATCGGGTCGGTCATCATAATGGCTTACTCTATTTTGCTTACCAGCTTGCTTTGACGATGCCCGGAACTTCGCCGTTCATCATCAACTCACGCAACTTCATGCGTGACAGGTTAAATTTGCGGTAATAGCCGCGTGGACGCCCGGTCAGGGCACAACGGTTGCGTTGGCGCACCGGACTGGCATCGCGTGGCAACTTCTGAAGTGCCAGGGTCGCCATGTAGCGATCTTCATCACTAAGATTAGGATCCTTGATCTTTTTCTTCAGCTCGTCACGACGTGCGGCGTACTTGTCTGCAGTACGACTACGTTTCACATCGCGGGCGATCATGCTTTTCTTTGCCATCGTTACGCTGTCCCTTGTTTTCCCTTGATCGGGAAGTTAAACGCTGCCAGCAGCGCACGCGCCTCGTCATCATTGGTAGCGCTGGTGGTAATGGTGATATCCATACCCCGAAGCTGATCGATCTTGTCGTAATCAATCTCCGGAAAAATAATCTGCTCTTTCACGCCGATGGAATAGTTGCCACGACCATCGAACGACTTGCCCGGCAGTCCACGGAAATCACGGATACGCGGGATCGCGATACTGATCAGGCGATCCATAAACTCGTACATGCGGTCACGACGCAGTGTGACCTTGCAACCAATCGGGTAGCCCTCGCGTACCTTGAACGCCGCAACCGATTTGCGTGCCAGATTAACCACCGCCTTCTGGCCAGTGATTTTTTCCATATCGCCGACAGCAGCTTCAATCAGCTTCTTGTCGGTCATCGCACCACCGACACCCATGTTAACGGTGATCTTGGTGATACGCGGTACCTGCATCGGGTTCTTGTAGCCGAACTGCTTCTGCAGGCTCGGCACCACTTCCGATTTATAAAATTCCTGTAAACGTGCGCTTGCCATGATTGTCTCGCCTAGACGTCCGCGACTTCGCCGGACTTTCTAAATACTCTAACTTTTTTACCGTCACCGAGAACCTTGAAGCCGACACGCTCGCCTTTCCCCGTCGCCGGATTTACCAGTGCCACGTTGGAAACGTGCAGTGCCGCTTCACGAGCGACGATACCGCCGGTCTCGCCCACATTGGGGTTCGGTTTGACGTGCTTCTTCACCATGTTGACGCCCTCGACGAGCACACGGTTATCGTCCCGCACTTCCAGCACCGTTCCCTGCTTGCCCTTGTCTTTACCGGCAAGCACTTCAATTTTGTCGCCTTTCCTGATCTTGTTCATATTCCGTCTTCCCGCTGCCTACAGCACTTCCGGTGCCAGCGAAATAATCTTCATAAAGTTCTCGGTACGCAGTTCGCGCGTGACCGGACCAAAAATACGTGTGCCGATGGGCTGCAGCTGCGCATTCAGCAGTACGGCTGCGTTGGTATCGAAACGGATGACCGAGCCATCCGGACGACGCACGCCCTTCTTGGTGCGCACTACCACTGCGTTGAAGACCTCGCCCTTTTTCACGCGTCCACGCGGAATCGCTTCCTTGACGCTGACCTTGATGACGTCCCCAATACCGGCATAACGGCGCTTGGATCCCCCGAGCACCTTGATGCACTGGACCTCTTTGGCCCCGCTGTTGTCGGCGACCGACAATTTGCTTTGCATCTGAATCATTGTTCTGCCTTACCTATAATATGGCCAGTTTGCGCGGGCGGGCGATCATACACCCTCTACCGCATCACTGAAACGATTAAACGACGGTTGCCTTCTCCAGCACCTTCACCAGGCGCCAGCTTTTACTCTTGGACAGGGGACGGCATTCCTCAATCTGGACCAGATCCCCTTCCTTGCACTCATTGTTCTCATCATGCGCGTGCAGTTTGGTGCTACGGCCGATAAATTTGCCATAGACCGGATGCTTAACCCGGCGCTCCACCAGCACGGTGATGGATTTATCCATCTTGTCGCTGACGACACGGCCGTCAACGGTACGGCGAATCTTCTTGGACTCCTGGCCGGTTTCCTGGGCTGCTTCGCTCATGCCTGCTTACCTTTTTCCTCGTTCGTTACGGTCTTGATGCGGGCGATATCGCGACGCACCTGTTTCAGCCGGGCATTATTGGCCAGCTGACCAGTCGTGTTCTGCATGCGCAGGTTAAACTGCTCGCGACGCAAGCCCTCGAGCTCCTGCTCGCGCTTGGTGGCATCCATCGACCTGATATCTTTCACTTTCATTAACCTACGTGCCTCGTGACAAATGTGGTACGTACCGGCAGCTTCGACGCCGCCAGGCGCATGGCCTCACGTGCGATCTCTTCGGTCACGCCTTCCATTTCATACATAACGGCGCCCGGTTTGACCATGGCGACCCAGTACTCCGGATTGCCCTTTCCTTTACCCATACGCACTTCCAGAGGCTTCTTGGAAATCGGCTTGTCCGGGAATATCCGGATCCAGATGCGGCCGCCACGCTTGATATGACGCGTCATCGCACGACGGGCTGCCTCGATCTGGCGAGCCGTGACACGGCCACGGGTGGTGGCCTTCAGGCCGTACTCACCAAAACTTACCTTGCTGCCTCGCGATGCCAGGCCACGATGGCGACCCTTGTGCATCTTGCGGAATTTGGTTCTCTTGGGCTGTAACATCTCTTTACCTCAAACCTTTAGGCCGTTGCCTTGGCTGCTTCCGGGGCCTCGGCCGCCGGGGTCTCGCCGTCAAAGACTTCGCCCTTGAAAATCCATACCTTGATGCCGATCACACCGTAGGTGGTATTGGCGCGCGCCACGCCATAATCAATGTCGGCACGCAGGGTGTGCAGCGGCACGCGACCTTCGCGGTACCACTCGGTCCGGGCAATTTCAGCGCCGTTCAGGCGACCCGCGACCATAACCTTGATACCACCCGCGCGCAGGCGCATGGCGTTGGTAACCGCGCGCTTCATGGCGCGACGGAACATGATGCGTTTTTCCAGCTGCTGGGCAATGCTTTCCGCAACCAGTTGCGCATCCAGCTCAGGCTTGCGCACTTCTTCCACTGACAGGTGCACCGGCTGACCGGCACGCTTGGCCAGTTCCTGGCGCAGCTTCTCGATATCTTCGCCCTTCTTGCCGATCACGATACCGGGACGGGCGGTGTAGATCGTGACATTCAACATCTGCGCAGGGCGCTCGATCACTATCTTGCTGACCGCAGCGTGGGCCAGCTTGGTTTTCAGGAAATCACGCAGCTTGATATCGCTAACCAGCGTGGTGCCGTAATTCTGTTTGCCTGCATACCACTTGGCAGTCCAGTCACGGATGATGCCGAGACGCATGCCGATAGGGTGAACTTTCTGACCCATAACTATTTGCTCCCCTTCATGTCTTCGGCCACGGTCACGGTAATGTGACTGGTGCGCTTCAGGATGCGAGTACCACGGCCCTTGGCGCGTGCGCGAAAACGCTTCAGCACCGGACCCTCGTCGATCTGGATCGCCTGGACCTTCAATTCATCGATATCCGCGCCTTCATTGTGCTCGGCATTGGCGATGGCAGATTCCAGCACCTTCTTGATCGGGTGCGCTGCCTTCTTGGTGCTGAACTGCAACAGTTCCAGCGCGCGCGCCACGGGCAGGCCACGCACCTGGTTCGCGACCAGGCGTGCCTTTTGCGGCGAAATACGCGAATGCTTCAATATGGCCTTTGATTGCATCTGTCTAACCTAATCCTTTCCTACTTGGCCTTTTTGTCGGCAGCATGGCCGCGGTATGTACGGGTCGGCGCAAATTCACCGAGCTTGTGACCCACCATGTTTTCCGAAATCAGCACCGGCACGTGTTGCTTGCCGTTATGCACTGCGATCGTAAATCCGACGAAGTCAGGCGTAATCGTAGAACGACGCGACCCTTTTCTGATTGAACGTGGCACGAATAAACCCTCTTACTTCTTGCGACGACGGAGGATCATTCCATCCGTACGTTTGTTAGAACGAGTGCGCTTGCCCTTGGTCGGCAGACCCCACGGACTGACCGGGTGACGGCCACCCGAGGTACGGCCTTCACCACCACCATGGGGATGATCTACCGGGTTCATCGCCACACCGCGAACGGTCGGGCGAACGCCGCGCCAACGCTTAGCACCGGCCTTACCCAGCTTGCGCAGGTTGTGCTCGGAATTACCGACTTCACCAATGGTGGCGCGGCAATCCACGTGGATTCGGCGCACTTCGCCGGAACGCAGTCTTAGCTGCGCGTAACTGCCCTCGCGAGCTACCAGTTGCACCGAGGCACCGGCAGAGCGGGCGATCTGAGCACCTTTGCCAGGCTTCAGCTCGATGCAATGCACGGTCGAACCGACCGGGATATTGCGAATCGGCAAGGTGTTACCGTTCTTGATCGGTGCACCCATGCCGGACATGATTTCATCACCGGCTTTCAGGCCTTTCGGGGCAATGATGTAACGGCGCTCGCCGTCCTTGTACAGCACCAGCGCAATATTGGCGCTGCGGTTCGGATCATATTCCAGGCGTTCGATCTTGGCCGGGATATCGTCCTTGTTGCGACGAAAATCGATGACACGATAGTGGTGCTTGTGACCGCCGCCACGATGACGCACGGTGATACGGCCGTAGCTGTTACGACCTGCATTCTTCGACTTTTTCTCAACCAGCGCAGCATGCGGTGCACCATCGTGCAACTCGGCATTAACGACCTTGACCAGGCCGCGACGTCCCGCTGAAGTTGGTTTGACTTTTACCACTGCCATCGAATTAATCCTGTCCGTTACTTGATAACGCGTTTACGCGCCCGTGAAGTCAATGTCATGACCCGGTTTCAGGCGCACATAGGCCTTTTTCCAGTTCACTCGTTTACCCGGATGCTTGCCATATTTCATCTTGCCGCGAACGTTGATGACCTTGACGGTATCGACTTCGACTTCAAACAGCTTTTCGACTGCGCCCTTGATTTCCGGCTTGGTCGCGTCTTCGCGCACGCGGAACACGATCTGGTTACCCTGATCGGCCACCATGGTGCTCTTTTCCGAAATATGCGGAGCAAGAATGACCTGATAGAGTTTTTCGTCTCTCACGTTCATGCCAGCGACTCCTCGAAACGCTTGAGTGCGTCTGCGGTAATAACCACCTTTTCATGACGAATCAGGCTTACCGGGTCCACCTGGCCAACGGTGTTCACGTCAACGCCGTAGACGTTACGTGCCGACAGGGCCAGGTTGCGATCTTCTTCCAGCACAACGATTAGCGCGTTGTTGGCGTTCAGCTTGTTCAGCTTGTCAATCAGCGTCTTGGTCTTCGGTGCATCCATTTTCATTTCGTCGACCGTCACCAGGCGTTCCTGACGCACCAGCTCCGACAGAATGGACCGAATCGCAGCGCGATACATTTTCTTGTTGACCTTCTGGTCAAAATTCTGGGTCGTGGCCGGGAACGTCTTGCCGCCACCGCGCCAGATCGGGCTGCGAATGGTACCGGCACGGGCATTACCCGTTCCCTTCTGGCGCCACGGCTTGGCGCCGCCGCCGCTCACGGCAGAACGATTCTTCTGTGCACGGGTGCCCTGGCGGCCACCGGCCTGATAGGCCGTGACCACCTGATGAATCAGCGGCTCGTTGAATTGGGCAGCAAATACCACGTCAGAGACTTCAACATCTGACTTGGCCGCACCCGATTCGTTGACAACACTCAGTTTCATTCTGCTACTTCCTAATTCTCTAATCCGTTACTCGGCCGCCGGTGCCGGTGCGACAAATGCACCTGCCTTGACCGAAGGGCGAACGACTACGTCAGAACCCTTGGCGCCCGGTACCGAACCCTTGACCAGCAGCAGGTTACGTTCGGTATCAACCCGAACGATTTCCAGACCCTGCTGGGTGCGGGTAACGTTACCCATATGACCGGCCATCTTCTTGCCCGGGAACACGCGGCCCGGTGACTGGTTCTGGCCAATAGAACCCGGTGCGCGATGCGACAGCGAGTTACCATGGGTCTTGCGACCGCCGCCAAAATTGTGACGCTTCATGACGCCGGCAAAACCCTTACCGATCGAGGTGCCCTGCACATCGACTTTCTGGCCGGAGCTGAAGATATCGGCCTTGATCTCGGCGCCTGGCGCCAGGTCTTCGCCTTCACCGTCTTCCAGGCGAAATTCCCACAGGCCGCGACCCGGCTCGACGCTGGCCTTGCCAAAATGGCCGGCAGCCGCCTTGGTCACGCGATTCGGACGGCGTGAACCGGTGGTTACCTGTACCGCGCGATAACCGTCGGTATCGGCATTCTTGACCTGGGTCACACGATTGGCTGAGACATCCAGCACCGTCACCGGCACCATGGAACCGGCCTCGTCAAAGACCCGGGTCATACCAATTTTGCGTCCAATAATTCCAATAGACATGATCACTTACTCAATCAGTTCAGTTTGATTTCAACGTCTACACCGGCAGCCAGGTCGAGCTTCATCAGGGCATCGACAGTCTTGTCCGTCGGCTCGATGATATCCATGATGCGCTTGTGCGTACGGATCTCGAACTGGTCACGCGCCTTCTTGTTCACGTGCGGTGAACGCAACAGCGTGTAGCGCTCAATCTTCGTGGGCAGCGGAATCGGACCATGCACCATCGCGCCAGTGCGCTTGGCGGTATCCACGATCTCCGCGGCCGATCGATCGATCAGCCGATGATCAAATGCCTTAAGGCGTATACGAATCTTCTGGTTTGCCATCGACTCTGCTCAGTTACTCAATAATCTTCGCTACCACACCGGCACCGACGGTACGACCGCCTTCGCGAATCGCGAAGCGCAGGCCTTCTTCCATGGCGATGGGAGCA
>Ga0111141_155_pt1 | contig 18059 bp, 22 predicted proteins | sample DeeMarSeWOR28_12_FD_80396 | JGI IMG/M metagenome (GOLD analysis project Ga0111141, IMG submission 80396) | Acidithiobacillales bacterium SG8_45 | reverse complement strand
CACTGCGGATATCCAGACGAGGCCCTGAAGGAAAATCGCCGTGCATTTGCCACGTTCCTCGAACGCTTCCCGGACATGACGGGTCCGCTGAACCTGGTGAAGCTACAGGTCTACCCGGCGATCGGGGCCATGGACAAGATTAAGGAAATGGCGCCGTTGTTTGCCAAGAAAGATTACGCTCACTGGTACCTGGCCAAGGCACAGACCTATGATGTGATTGGCCAGCGCAAAAAGGCGGAAAGAATGTATCGTGAGATCGTGTTTGCAGCAGACAATCCTGATGACACAACTGTATTTTGGGATACGCCTCCTGACTTCGTTGTGGAAAAGGCGGAGCTGTATCTCAAGCAACCTTACCGGCGACCTGTACCGGTTAAAGTGGGTACCGGCGCGTTGCGCATGCACGAAACAAAAAGGGGGCAGAAGCCGGTCCAGGCGAACCGCAGCGCGGGGCGCTGAGGGTGTTAACCCTTGCCCCTGTGTTTTAATAACCGGCGCCGATCCTGTTTGTCCGGCCGTTGATCCGGACGTGGCGTGTAGAGGCTTGCCAGCCGCTGTTGGTCTTTCTGTAGTACACGTTGCGCCTTGCTTTCCTCTGTCTCGGTATAGAGCGTTTGTGCCTGGCTGGCGGGACCGCGCTGCTCCGACAGTGCACAAACCATCACATCGTAACGCAATGCGCCCTTGGTAATTTGCAGTTGACTGCCAACGTTGAGGGCTCGCGCGGGTTTCGCCCTGGTGCCATCGACACGAACTTTGCCGCCGCTGATAGCTGCAGCGGCGAGGGCGCGAGTTTTAAAGAAACGCGCAGCCCACAACCATTTGTCGAGGCGAACAGATTTCTGGTTCATAATCTCTAGTTACGAAAAACGAATGTCGCACTCCAGGCATGTCGCGGGAATCTTAATTATGAATGACGAGCGGCGGATATCGACCCCGGACGATCGAGAAAAGCCGTGACGATAGATTGCACAGGAATTTATCCTGAGCCATCGTGCCATAGTAAATAGCCGGTGTATCTCGCGAGATCTTGGTCTGAGCGGTGTTTTTGTGCTGGGCTGGGTTCTGGGGATCGTACCCGGCGATACGGTTGGCCTCGAATTCAGTGCCGGGCCTGGCGCCGCGAATTGCCAGTTTACTGCGTCGGCGGCTCGCGCGACCGGCGAAGGCATCGGGCTGAAATTCCTCAGTCTCGATATGGATACTTCTGGCGCTCTCCTGGATCTGACAATGCTGGCCGAGGTGTCGACGCAATTGTGACCTGAATTGATGTTATTTCAGGATAATTGGGTGTAAATTTAGAATATAGAGTATCGATAACGATAATCTGAATTATGTGTTTACGCACATGGAGAGGTGGGAATGGAACAAGCGGGTCCGACGCGGGGTGCCGAGCGGCGCGAAAATCCGCGTAAAACAATTACTCGACCCGCCGTTCTGAACCATGCGCGGTTGGGTCCACATGTAGGCTGGATCACAGATGTCAGTCTTGAGGGCGCCTTTGTACGCTCTGACTGGAATGACCTTCCCACCTTCACTGCCGTGGAAGTGCTGGTTACGCTTCAGAATGGCGAGCAACGAAAGGTGAACGAGTATCGCCTGTCGGCAACGGTGGCGCGCGCGACCAAAGACGGTATCGGCATACGTTTTGACAAGCTCAATATGGAATCCTACAGCGCGTTACTCGACTTTGTCATTAAAGGCGTCGCCCGTCAGCGATGCAACCCCCGATTGTTTGATTTATGAATCAGCGACAAACCCGTCTGCTAGACGAAATTCTCTCCCAGCCGACGGCCCCGTTTAAAGAGCAACTGGTTCGTGACCTTGCGCTGCGCCAACTTCGGCGCCACGATATTCCCCACTTTGTTGATCCCGCTGGCAACGTTGTTATCGGTGCAGCCTCTGCCATGGATTATCGCACCTTACTACGCGAACCCCACCCGGAGCCGCTCAGGATTCTGGCGGCCCATATGGATCATCCGGGATTTCACGGCGCGCGTTGGCTCGACAATCGTCGATTGCGAATCAGCTGGCACGGCGGCTCGCCGGTAAAGCATCTCGGCGGTGCCAGGGTCTGGCTTGCCAACGACCAGGGCGTAATCGGTTATGGCCGAATGCGAAAGCCGGAACTCCACAAGTCCGGCTTTTACCTTGAATGCGCCGAGGTTCAGTTGGACGATCCGGTATTGGTTCAACAGATTCGAGCGCGTGACATCTTTGGCGGGCTGGCGTTTCGTGCGCCGGTTTGGCACCGCGGCAAGCGACTGTATACCAAGGCAGCGGATGACCTCGTTGGTGTGTTCACCATTCTGCGCCTTTGGGCGCAACCGTAAAAAATCGCCACCCTTCATCGGTTTGCTCACTCGTGGCGAAGAGGTTGGTTTTGTCGGTGCGATCGCCCATTTCGAACTGGGTTGGCTGGCGAAAGCAAAGCGGGATCTTTTGTTTGTCAGTCTCGAGGCGTCCCGGACCTTGCCAAACGCCATCATCGGTAAAGGCCCCATTGTCCGTCTGGGCGATCGTCAGACGGTATACCAGGCAGATTATCTGAAGGTGCTGGCGGATGTGGCCAGTCGCGTCTTACCCGGCAAGCATCAACAACGAATCATGGATGGCGGCGCGTGCGAAGCAGCCGCCGCGACGATCTGGGGGCTGCCGGCCATTGGCATCACGGTGCCCCTGGGCAACTATCATAACCAGGGATTCGAAGGCGGCCAGGATTGCGTGGCACCCGGGGGCCCGGCGCCGGAATTTGTTCACATGGACGACATCAAGGGTTTGCTGGTCCTCTGCCGGGCACTAGTGAAGCCGGGATTAAACTGGCCTGATCCCTGGCAGCAACAGAAAGCGCGTTTGTCAAAGAACGCGGCACGCTACAGCAAACTATTGAAGCGTACCGATGCACGAACGAGCTGAGACGCCTTATGACCGGCTCGGTGGCGAGCCTGCAGTTCGCAAGCTGGTGGAGTGCTTCTATCAGGAGATGGACCAGTTGCCCGAGGCAGACGCGATACGCAAGATGCATCCTGATGATCTCTCCCGGTCTGTCGAGAAGCTGTTTATGTTTTTATCTGGCTGGCTCGGTGGGCCGTCTTTGTACATTGCCCAGTATGGCCACCCGCGGCTCCGGGCACGCCACCTGATGGTTTCCATCGGCAATGCGGAACGTGATCAGTGGCTGCTATGCATGGAGCGTGCGCTGGACTCAATGGAGATCGATCCAGCACTTCGTCGCGAGCTGTCGGATTCCTTTGCTCGCACGGCGGACCATATGCGCAACCAGGGTGACCAGTGAAATTCAATCGCCGCACCATCGTTACCAATTTGATCTGGGTGATCGCATTTTTGGTTGTGTTTTTTGGTGTGCGCGCTTACCAGCAGCGGGATATTGCCAGCGGCAAGGCACCGGTGCTCTCCGGAAAGACGCTGGACGGTCAATTGTTCTCAAGCGAGACTGCCGACAAACCGGTGCTGGTTCATTTCTGGGCGAGCTGGTGCCGCATTTGTCGTTTCGAGCAAAACTCTATCGACGCAATCGCCCGGGACTACCCGGTGATTACAGTCGCCATGCAGTCAGGCAGCAACCAGGAGGTCGCGCGCCATTTACGGGAACAGGGTCTCGGATTTGCGGTGATCAATGACGAGTATGGAGATATCTCTCGCCAATTCGGAGTAAAGGTAGTACCGACTACTTTTATTATTGATGCGTCTGGCAAGATTCGCTTCGTGGAGGTTGGCTTCTCATCCGAAGCAGGTCTACGCACGCGTCTGTGGCTGGCCCGTAGCGGGTTCTAGCCTTTCCGCGGTCGGCGTGTTTTGAACGCGGTCACCTCGCGCACAATGTTCTCGAACGGTAGTGCATCAAGTCCGCCGTATTTTCCCACGGCATCTCCTAACGCAAGACTGATGTCGATTGGCGTTTCGGCCGCCAGTTCAGTTTGTAGTCCATATAGCGCGCCGCACTGGATTTTGATTTCCTTGCCAAACGGTAGTGGCTCGTCAGGATTTTCTGTCTTAATCGCGAACAGGGACTTATGATGCATGAGCTCCAGAAATTGCTGACACGATGGCCGATCGGTTTCTGATTGACAGCTCACTGCCTCGCGTTCAGCGATGTTCAGTCGCTGTGCATGATGGCATACCGCGCACCGACGCAAGATCGCCCGTTCAAACACGCAGGGCTGTGCATTGATTTGCTGGTAGGTCTGACGATACTGGTTCTCGTCCATCTGGTTTCAGCTGTTCTGATCAGGCTGCTTGGACCGTTGCGCAGTAAACTGCCTCAGGTGTTCAATACTCTCCGCCGCGATTTCCCTGACGGTTGCGTCACCGTCGTCGAGGCAGGCCTCCAGCGAGGCAAGACCGCTCTTGTCTTCCGTCAACGCCAGAAAATGACAGGCGTCTGCGCGTACCCGGGTATCGGGATGACTGGTTAGCTTGATAAATTCCTTGCTCAGGCGTTTTGCCATGCCGCTTCCCTCGAGACTTTCCAGCAGTGCGGCAATACCGACGCGCGTCTGCATCGCAGTATCCGGGTCGCCGGCAAGTTGGGGAATGGCATCGAGACGCGACGGGTCTTCCCGGATCATGGCTTCGACACGGGGTAGTTTGCCCGTTTTCAGTTGCTCATCGATATACCACGCCATGCCATTGGGATCATTGGCTCGCTCGGCCCAATGCCGTAATTCTGCCGGAGAATGACTGCCTTCCAGAACGAACGGACCAATCTGCGTCCATGGTACGGAGCGTACGCCGCGTTCGGCGGCGGGACCGGGGTCGGCAGCAATATTGACGATTTCAAGACGCGACAGGGCGCCTTCCTTTACCAGTTCCTCCAGGCCCAGCAATACCTGCGCACAGTGAGGGCAGTGCGGGCTGATGAGCACGAACGCATCCGGGTTCCGGGTCGATTCAGTAGACATAATGACAGCCACAGCTGGGGTTAGGGCTATTGTCTGCGCTAGTTGTCATTGAGACAACAGTTCCTGTGGAAATAGCCGGAAACTCTCTTTGGTTCAGTGGCGACTATTGCCGGGTCGGAGGGGCTTCGGTCGGATTGATCGAGGCAAAGATTTGCTCAACGTCGACGGCGTCAAATTCGTAGTGCTCGTTGCAGAATTCGCAATCAACCGAAACACTGCCACGTTCCCGGACCAGGGTGTTCAGTTCGTCCGGTCCCATTACACGTAGCGCACGAATGACACGTTCACGCGAACACGAGCACGCGAAACTCATCGGTTCGGACGCGAACAGGCGGATCGTCTCTTCATGGTAAAGGCGCCGAATGATTTCATTGGGTGGCACCATTAACAGTTCATCGCGGGTCAGTGTTTCGGCGAGATGAATTGCCCGGTTCCAGTCGTCGGTCTCTACGTCGGTTTCCTGTGGCAGCTTTTGCAGCAACATTCCGCAGGCCTGGTGCTGGTCCGAGGCAAGCCACAGCCTTGTCGCCAGCTGCTCTGACTGCATCAGGTAATCTTCAAGTGCCTCGGCAACGGTGGAAGCCTTGAGTCCCACGATACCCTGGTAGCGCTCCTTGCCCAGTTTGGGATCAATCGTGATCACCAGTTGGCCATTGCCAAACAGTTCCGACAAGTCTTCGGTGTCGGGTTCGTCTTTCCATTTTGCTGTCGCGCGCAGGGCGCCGCCGCTGGTGCATTCAACCACCAGCAGGCTGATCGGCCCGTCACCCCGGATTTGCATAATCAGCGATCCCTGGAACTTGAGGGTCGCAGACAACAGCGATGCAGCAGCCATGAACTGACCGAGCGTGTTTCTAATCGGGGTTGGGTAGTGGCGTTTCTCGAGGACAGTGCGCCAGGTGTTATCGAGATGAACCAGCTCTCCTCTTACCGAACTGTGCTCGATAAGGAATCGCTGCAAAGTGTCTTGTTGACTCATAAAGCCTGGATATGAACTTGAACCAGTGCGGAGAATACACTGGTTCGAAAGCGACGGCTAACAACGATCAGGCTGCGCTGACGGGTGCCGGCGCCTCCAGCACAGATCGCAAAAACTGGTATGTGTCGATATCGAATTCATGAAAGCGCAGTCCGACCCCGTCGGTGTGGACCCTCACAATTCGAGCGGGCAAGTGCAACTGGTGGCCGGGAAAGTCGCCCTGGCCGGTGAGCACGGCATCTACCGTAATCCCTTCAGACAGACTGACATGCCTGGTCTGTACAAACATTCCCTCAGTGCTGAGGTCGCGCGTCTTGCAGGGTAATAGACCAATGCGGTCGTAATACAGTGCAACATTCAAGGTGATGGGTTTTCGGGAACTCCAGCGACGTTCAGGTTGCATATCTCCTCCTTGCGATCACGGCAACGCGGCGGTTACCGAACGAATCATCATGATGATCAATGCTCGCGTGGAGATGATCCCCACACTCCGCGCTGCCGGTACTGGCTGACACCGCGGGATACGTCAAAACGTCTTGACGTATTAACCAGTATAGACGATTAGTCGACTGGATCGATGAATATACTGTTACAGGATTCGGTCGATCGGAGAAACGATTTCAACAAGTGTATCTAGCTTGTTGATATTAAGGAGCTTGTTTACCTGCCAGTATTTTGCAATTGGTCCGGCAAAAAGCCGGGCGGTTAGGGGATTGCCTCCTTGATTGCGCCTAGAATGTCTCGAAGCGGCGGGTGCTTGCGAGACTACGTTTCCAGTAGCGATTCTTCAGGGAAGAGGTGCGAACGCGTTTGCCGGTAGACGGTGCGTGCACAAACTTGCCGTTGCCGATGTAAATCCCGACATGCGAGTATCGTTTCCCTTCCTGGTTGAAAAACAGCAGGTCGCCGCGCCTGAGCTGGTTCGGTGGTACGTAGCGTGTCGAGCGATACTGGTACTTTGTGTTCCGCGGAACCTTCAGCCCGGCGAGGCTGTAGCTGTACTGAATTAGCCCACTGCAATCAAAACCCTTGCTCGGGTGATTGCCGCCGTAGCGATAGTGTGTGCCAATCATCTTCTGGGCGTAGGCGGCAGCGCGCTCGCCGTAAATAGAGTAACTGCGTGGTGAGCTGCTATGTGCGGGTTTTGCCGGTGCGCTCGAGCAGCCAGCAATTACAGCGAGCGCTGTGATCGCGAGAAGAATCCTGTGAATGGTTGTAGATCGTCGCAACGCTACCTCCCCAGTCCCAGCACGTTCAGGCCGGGAATTCGTTCACTACGCTCCCAGAGTTTATCAAATTGTCGCGACAACGCGCCAAGGTCATGACCGGTACCAAAATCGACCAGGCACTCCGGTTTTTCGGAATCCGGCTGACGCAAATAACCGGCACGATCGATCACGATAAACATTTCGGAGAATGTGCCGACTCCCTGTTCCAGTTGCTTCAGCTCGACAAAGTCACTCAGTCGTTGCGCCAGGCTGGTGATGCGCCCGTTATTGCGAATGGTCTCATCACCTCGCTGTACCAGAATGCGCACACGATTGGGTCGACCGCCGGTACAGAGTTTTGCTAGGGCATCGCTGACGCGAGTGGTGTTGAAGTAGTTGCTATCGAGAATGGGAGAGAATATCGAGATGTGATGACGCGCCTTCTCAAACGCCAGTGCCACGTTCTCGATAATGGCTTCACGACCGGATGCCCTGAATCGGGTTTCGGAATCGTTGTTTGTTGTGTTTTCGTCGTTGCCCATCGTCAATTGATATGGGAGGATGGTGCCGATTTTGACGCCAATCTACATAATTAAGTGCTAATTAATAATAGCATAGCCGCTACCGACGTGGAGGAACAATAAGTATGAGAGCACAAATTCAAATCGCGCTAAGAATCGGGGCAGCGCTACTTTTAGTGTCTGCCCTGAGTCTGGTTGCTGATCCCACGGGTGCACACAAGTTAATCAGTGTGCACGCCTATAACAGTACAACGCATTTCATCCTGGCTGCGAATATGCTGGGAATGGCCGTCATCATGCTTGTTATGGGCGAGAATCCGGAGTCCGATTTCACCGGCGCACTGGCCATGGCATTGTTGACTGTCGGTATCGTCATCGGGCACCAGATGCTGGTAAGCCATTCCATGCCTCATGGCATCTATACTGTTGTCGCGCTGATCGTGGTGATCGGTCTGGCAGTATTTCTGCTTGTGGCGAGAACCCAGGAGATGGCGGCTTCGGCTGCCCCTGCAAAGCGGCCAGAGAGAGCGCCCGCTAATAAGCCCGCAGCTAAAAAGACCAGCAAGAAGAAGGCCGTCAAGAAGAAAGTGACCAAGAAAAAGGCGACCAAGAAACGTCGCTAGGCCAGTTTATCTGTATGAAAAAACGCTCGCTTTCAGCGGGCGTTTTTCTTTGCCTGGTCGGCGGCATTTCCGATATACGTTGCCGGGGTCATCGCCAGCAGCGACTGTTTGGCCGGCTCCGGAATATCCAGTGTCGCGACAAATTCTCGCAGTGATTCCGCGGTGATATCTTTCTTGCCGCGGGTAAGCGCCTTGAGTTTTTCGTAGGGCTTTTCTATGCCGTAACGACGCATGACCGTCTGCACAGCCTCGGCCAGTACTTCCCAGTGATGGTCCAGGTCCTCGGCGATGGCGTCGACATCTGCCTGCAGTTTGCCGATACCGCGCAGGGTTGAGGAGTAGGCCAGTACCGAGTAGCCGATGCCTACGCCTACATTGCGCAGTACCGTGGAGTCGGTCAGGTCACGTTGCCAGCGACTGACCGGGAGTTTTGCAGCCAGGTGCCCCAGTACTGCATTAGCAATCCCAAGGTTGCCCTCCGAGTTCTCGAAATCGATCGGGTTGACCTTGTGCGGCATGGTCGATGAGCCGACCTCACCCTCGACGACCTTCTGCCGAAAATATCCCAGGGATATGTAGGACCAGATATCCCGGTCGAAGTCGATAAGGATCGTGTTGAACCGGGCAACCGCATCAAATAACTCGGCGATATAATCGTGTGGCTCGATTTGAGTTGTGTACGCATTCCAGCCGAGTCCGAGGCTGGTGACGAAACTCTCACCGACCTGCGGCCAGTCGACCTCGGGGTAAGAAGCGATGTGTGCGTTGTAGTTACCGACGGCACCGTTAATCTTGCCTAGCAGTTCGACGCTCGCAATTTGCTGTCGTTGCCGACGCAGGCGCTGGGCGACGTTTGCCATCTCCTTGCCGAGGGTCGTTGGTGAGGCGGGTTGCCCGTGTGTACGGGCAAGCATAGCGACATCAGCGTAGCGGGTTGCCAGGTCATCGATTGCCGCGATAATGGCATCCGCTTTTGGCAGCAGTACGTCTTGGCGAGCCGCAGCCAGGATAAGCGCGTGGGACAGGTTATTGATGTCTTCCGAAGTGCAGGCAAAGTGAATAAATTCACCGACCGCCTGAATCTCATCATTTCCGGTGACCTTTTCTTTCAGGAAATACTCTACTGCCTTGACGTCGTGATTGGTCGTGGCCTCGATATCCTTTACACGCTGCGCATCTGCTTCGCTGAAGTCACTGATGACTTTTTCCAGCAAGGCATTCGCACCCGTGGTAAAGGGTGGCACTTCAGTGATAGCGGGGTGCTCGGCCAGCACCTGCAGCCAGCGGATTTCTACCAGCACCCGGTAATAGATCAGCCCGTATTCGCTGCAGATAGCGCGCAGGGCGGCAGTGGCGCGACCGTAGCGGCCATCCAGAGGCGACACAGCCGTAAGGCTGTTTAATTCAAGCGGTTTGGAGTCTGACATTGTTAGTTATTCTTGGTCTGATGGTGGCGTTCACCACGGAAGCCCGAATTCTACCAGAACGGCCGGACCGGGGTGCAATCTCCAGCTATCATGCGGCGACCGTGGCAACGCCGGCGACCGTCGCGTGATTCGCCGGTGACTGGATGATTCCGCCCCCGAGGCATATGTCCTGATCGTAAAAGACAATCGACTGACCCGGCGTGATGGCTCGTTGCGCCTGCGCAAAACGAACGTTAATGCCGGAGTCGGTAAATTCCAGTGAGCACGGCGTGTCATGCTGTCGATAACGAATCTTTGCGGTACATGAATGGTTGTCGGGTGCCCGGCCACTTACCCACGTCAGGTCCGTGGCCAGCAACTGATCCCGGAACAGAGCGGGGTGATCCTGCCCCTGAACGACGTAGAGGATGTTGCGCGCGAGATCCTTGTCGGCCACATACCAGGGATCACCCGGACCGCCGATGCCAAGCCCGTGACGCTGGCCAATGGTGGTGTACATGAGACCATCATGCTGACCGACAGGATTACCATTGAGGTCGCGAATCTCTCCGGGCTGTGCCGGCAGGTATTGCGCCAGGAAGTCCTTGAACCGACGCTCACCAATGAAGCAGATCCCGGTGCTGTCTTTGCGGTCGTGATTCACGAAGCCGGCATCCTCGGCCAGTTGGCGCACATGCGGTTTCTCCAGTTCACCCACGGGAAACAGTGAAGACGAGAGTTCGTGCTGGCCGAGTGCATAGAGAAAATAACTCTGATCCTTGTTCTCGTCTTTACCACGCAGCAACCGGTACAGGCCGTTTGTTTCATTGACCCGCGCATAATGTCCGGTGGCAATGTGTTTCGCACCCAGCGATATCGCGTAGTCGAGGAATGCCTTGAACTTGATTTCCTTGTTACACATGACGTCAGGGTTTGGCGTGCGTCCTGCGCGGTACTCTTCCAGGAAATAGGCGAACACCCGGTCCCAGTATTCGCTGGCGAAGTTTATCGCACGCAGCGGAATTTCCAGCTGCGCACAGACTTCGCGGGCGATTCGGTAGTCTTCCTCCGCCGCGCAGTACTCCGCGTCGTCGTCCTCTTCCCAGTTTTTCATAAAGACGCCAGTCACCTGATAGCCCTGTTGCAGCAGCAACATGGCGGCGACTGCGGAATCAACCCCGCCCGATATGCCGACGACAACGTGTTCGCTAGCGGCCATCGGTGTCCAGGTATTTTTTAGAGATCATGCAGTACTTCCAGCGGCAGGCGTATGCCGTTTTGATAGTCATCGACGCAGCGCAACACTTGCGGGCTACGGTGGCGGTGCTGAGTCTGTTCCAGTTCATCCCGGCTCAACCAGAGCGCGCGAACGATACCATCGTCGAGCGTCAGGTCATTGTCGAATTCCAGCAGCTCACCGGTAAAGGCAAAGCGTAAATAAGTAATCGGCTTGTCAGGATGGCGCCAACGATAGACGCCAATCAGCGCTGTCGGGAGGAAGTGCCAGGCAGTTTCTTCCAGTGTCTCGCGGGTAACTGCTGCAATCAGGCTTTCGTCATCTTCGAGGTGGCCGGCGGGCTGATTGATCATCAACCCGTTGTCGGTTTCCTCCTCCACGCAGAGAAAGCGACCGTCCCGCTCCACGACCGCAGCAACTGTGACATTGGGTTTCCACACCATAGTGCCGGATTATAAGTCAGGGTTGGCGTCACGCCACTCGCCGGGTGACAGGTCGTCTAACTGCCAGGGACCAACGGCCACCCGAATCAGTCGCAGGGTGGGGCAACCGACGGCGGCGGTCATGCGTCGCACCTGTCGGTTGCGTCCTTCGGTCAACGTGATTTCGAGCCAGCTGGTCGGGATTTCCTTGCGGAAGCGGATCGGGGGATTGCGTGGCCACATTGCGGGCTCACTAATTCGGGCGACCCTGGCCGGACGGGTTTTTCTGTCCTGTATAACAACGCCCCGGCGCAACCGGTTGATTGCTTCCTCGTCCGGTTCACCCTCGACCTGGACCCAGTAGGTCTTTTCCATTTTGTGACGCGGGTGGCTCAACCTGGCCTGCAGTGCACCATCATTGGTCAGCAATACCAGGCCCTCACTGTCGCGATCCAGCCGCCCGGCAGGGTAGACCTCAGAGACATCGACGAAATCGGCCAACGTCTTCCGACCCGCCTGATCCGTGAACTGGCACAGGACGTCGAACGGCTTGTTTAAAAGTATGAGGCGTGTTCTGGTTTTCATCGATCGGGACTTGGAGACCTGCGGTCAGGTGGTAGAATGCGCCCCTTTCAGGCGCTGCGCAGCGAGCCTAAACCAACCGGGCAGGGCAGGCCAGCCTACCAATCAATATGGAGTATCCCATGGCGTTCGACAAAATTTCACTTCCGGCAGCAGGCGAAAAAATTACTGTCGGTGAGCGCGGACTCAGTGTCCCTGACCAACCCATCATTCCTTATATTGAAGGCGACGGTATCGGTGTCGATATTACACCGGTGATGAAAAAGGTCGTGGATGCCGCCGTCGAGAAGGCCTATGGCGGTAAACGCAAGATTGCGTGGATGGAGATTTACGCCGGCGAGAAGGCGGTCAATACGTATGGTGACGGCGTCTGGCTGCCTGACGAAACCTTCGATGCAGTCAAAGACTATGTGGTGTCGATCAAGGGTCCGTTGACGACGCCTGTCGGCGGCGGCATTCGTTCACTGAACGTTACCCTGCGTCAGGAGCTGGATCTCTACGTGTGTCTGCGCCCGGTGCGTTACTTTGCCGGTACACCGAGCCCGGTCAAGGAACCGGAAAAGACCGACATGGTGATCTTCCGGGAAAACTCTGAAGATATTTACGCGGGCATCGAGTGGGCCGCGGAGACTGAAGAAGCAAGGAAGGTGATCCGGTTCCTCCAGGAGGAAATGGGCGTCGCCAAGATCCGTTTTCCTGAAACTTCGGGAATCGGTATCAAGCCGGTGTCGCGCGAGGGGACCCAGAGACTGGTGCGCAAAGCCATCCAGTACGCCATCGACAACCATCGGGATTCCGTGACCCTGGTGCACAAGGGTAACATCATGAAATTCACCGAGGGCGCGTTCAAGAGCTGGGGTTATGAGCTGGCCAGGAATGAATTCGGTGCCAGCGAGATTGACGGTGGGCCGTGGTGCGCGTTCAAGCATCCCGACACAGGTAAGGAAATCGTGATCAAGGATGTCATCGCCGACGCCTTTTTGCAGCAGATCCTCCTGCGCCCAGCCGAGTACAGCGTGATTGCAACTCTGAATCTAAATGGCGACTACGTCTCGGATGCGCTCGCGGCACAGGTTGGCGGTATTGGTATTGCCCCGGGCGCAAACATGTCGGATACGGTCGCCATGTTCGAGGCCACCCACGGTACCGCACCGAAGTATGCCGGCAAGGACCAGGTTAATCCGGGATCGCTAATTTTGTCCGCCGAGATGATGCTGCGCCATATGGGCTGGACCGAGGCCGCTGATCTCATCATCAGCGGTATGGAAGGGGCGATTCAGGCAAAAACCGTGACCTACGACTTTGAGCGCCTGATGGAAGGGGCTACCAGGGTCAGCTGTTCGGGCTTCGGCGATGCCATGATCGCGAACATGTAGCTTATTCCGTTACGCTCAAATAAAAAGCCCGGCCCTGGTGTCGTCAAGGGGCCGGGCTTTTCTTGTAAGATTCGTCAGTAGCTCAAGCGGATGATCCTGCCGGAGCGATCTTGGATGCCTGCGGCCCTTTCGGACCATCTTGCACCTCATACTCAACTGCCTGACCTTCTTTCAGGGTTTTGAATCCATCCATTTCGATTGCGGAGAAATGTGCGAACACATCGGTTCCTTACTGGCACTAAACCACTTGACTGTTCCTGTTGCCATCCTGCCTCCTGCCGCGTAGCTTATGGTGATACTGGTAGTTCCTAGTGATACTTAAATATCGTGTGTCGGCCCGATGATTTCGGTTTCTGCCAGATTGCTCTGTGACATCACGAAACTTCCTTCACAGTTCCCTGCACAAATTGTCATCAAGGATCTGAACCAGCCACTTTTGCGCCATTTTTTTTCGAAGTCAAGGTCTTTAAGAACGATTCTTGTTAGCAGTTGCTAATAAACTAACACTGACACACAATTTCTATGCCAGATTGTAAGGTTGAATTTTACCGGGTTGCCCGGAAAATTATTGCTGAACATATCCCTGATTGATGGTCTAACATATTAAATATCGATAGCAGGAAATGAGTACGGAAAATCCGGATTACGATGACGGCTTGGCGCTGCAAGAAGCCCGCCCAAAGGTGGCGAAGCCGCCCTTGTTTAAAGTCATCCTGCTGAATGACGATTATACTCCTATGGAGTTCGTCGTGATTGTGCTGGAAAAGTTTTTCCGCATGGATCGCGAGAATGCGACCCGCATCATGCTGCAGGTTCATCAAACCGGGATTGGGGTATGCGGTGTGTTCAGTCGCGAGATTGCAGAAACCAAGGTGCAACAGGTGACGGAGTTTTCCCAGGAAAACCAGCACCCTCTCCAGTGCACCATGGAGCCGGATTAGGATCACGGGCAAGGGGATTCTGGGTGCTACCTGACGCGCTACATCATCGTCAGGCAGAGTAGTAATATAGACAGGCAAGGCGCCGGAGGTAGTTGTGTTATCGCAAGAGTTGGAATTTTCGCTCAATAGTGCGTTCCGGGATGCTCGGTCCAGAGGGCATGAGTACATCACCGTGGAACATTTATTGGCTGCCCTGCTGGACAACCCGTCTGCGGCCAAGGTGCTACGCGCCTGCGGCGGCAAGGTCGATGAGCTCAGGGGCAACCTGAGTGAATTCCTGGAAAAGAATGTCCCGAGCCTCACTCGCGAAGAAGAGACCGAAGCACAACCTACTATCGGCTTTCAGCGTGTGATCCAGCGTGCGGTATTGCATGTCCAGGGTGTCGGTAAGAAAGAAGTTACCGGTGCCAATGTGCTCGTCGCCATCTTCGGCGAGAAAGATTCCCACGCTGTCTACTTTCTGCACAAGCAGAATATCAGTCGTTTCGATGTTGTGAATTTTATTTCTCACGGCATTTCCAAGGTGCCGGAAGAGGGTCAGTCCGAATTACCGGCGCCGGAAGAGGTTGAAGAAAGCACCACCCAGGCGCCAGACCGGAGTCCGCTGGATGTCTTTACGGTCAACCTGAACGAGCAGGCAATGCAGGGCAAGATCGATCCACTGATTGGCCGTGATCACGAACTCACACGCACCATCCAGGTGCTGTGTCGTCGCCGCAAGAACAATCCGCTGTTTGTTGGCGAGGCCGGTGTAGGCAAGACCGCAATCGCCGAAGGGCTCGCCAAGAAAATTGTCGATGGTGAAGTTCCTGAAGTGCTGGAAGAGGCGACCATTTATTCGCTGGATATGGGCGCACTGCTTGCCGGTACCAAGTATCGTGGTGATTTTGAGAAGCGGCTCAAGGCAGTTATCCAGCAGCTCAAGAAAGATCCGCATGCGATCCTGTTTATCGACGAGATCCACACCATCATTGGTGCCGGAGCCGCATCCGGTGGCGCCATGGATGCATCTAATTTGTTGAAGCCGGCGCTAAGCACCGGTGACCTGAAGTGTGTGGGCTCAACTACTTACCAGGAGTACCGCGGGATCTTTGAGAAAGATCGCGCGCTGTCGCGTCGGTTCCAGAAAATTGATGTGCCGGAACCGTCGGTCGAGGAAACTGTAGAAATTCTTCGTGGTCTGCGTACCCGATTCGAGGAGCATCATTCTGTTCGCTACACCCAACAGGCGCTGCGCAGTGCTGCAGAACTGGCGGATCGCTACATCAACGATCGCCATCTGCCAGACAAGGCCATTGACGTGATTGACGAGGCCGGCGCCAGCATGCGCCTGTTACCGCCTTCAAAACGCAAGAAGACTATTGGTGTTCATGACGTCGAGAATATCGTCGCCAAGATTGCCCGCATCCCGCCGAAACAGGTCACCACGTCCGATCGCGAAGCATTGCGTTCGCTGGATCGTGATCTGAAAATGGTGGTTTTTGGTCAGGACGAAGCAATTGACGCGCTTTCAACCTCGATCAAACTTTCGCGTGCCGGGCTCGGTAGCGAAGACAAGCCCATCGGCTCGTATCTCTTTGCTGGTCCGACCGGCGTCGGCAAGACGGAAGTCACCAAGCAACTGGCCCACGTGCTTGGTGTAGAGTTGATTCGTTTCGATATGTCGGAGTACATGGAACGGCACACGGTTTCGCGCCTGATCGGTGCGCCGCCGGGATACGTAGGATTTGACCAGGGTGGATTGCTGACTGACGCCGTCAACAAACATCCGCATGCCGTACTGCTGCTGGACGAAATCGAAAAGGCCCACGGCGATGTCTTTAACCTGTTACTGCAGGTCATGGACCACGGTACGCTGACTGACAATAACGGCCGCAAGGCGGATTTCCGCAACGTGATCATCGTCATGACCACCAATGCCGGCGCCGCCCAGATTGGGCGTGCCTCCATGGGCTTTACACACCAGGATCACACCGGTGATGAGATGCAGGAGATTAACCGCATCTTCAGCCCGGAGTTTCGCAATCGTCTTGATTCGATCATCAACTTCAAGTCACTGGACGAGAAGACGATCGGTCATGTGGTCGACAAGTTCATCATGGAGCTGGAATCACAATTAGCAGACAAGAACGTCACTATCGAGCTCGATGAGGGAGCGCGCGCCTGGCTCGCCAAGCGCGGCTATGACCCGGCCATGGGTGCCCGCCCGATGGCGCGCCTGATCCAGGAGAAGATCAAGCGACCGCTGGCTGATGAGCTACTGTTTGGCAAGCTTGCTGACGGCGGCAATGTGAAATTCGAGGTTAAGGACGACGAGCTGGTCTTCGAGATTTAAGATTGGACTAAATTTTCGCCGGCCAGCGATGACCGGTTTTAGTTTTCAACAGGTTAGCGCGAAACTAGTGCGATTTGTGTGACATTCGTCACATTTCAATTCATTCCAGAAAAAAATAGTGGGAAAGCCTCGCGAAATTGCGTAGGCTTTCCCACCAGATCGTGGCTGGAAATATAAAAATTCACCGCACAAATTGATGTGGTAGCAGCCCGATCCAACGCTGTTGTCGAGCAGCATAAAAATAATACAGACCGCTAGGAGCAAGTCACAATACAACACCGAATCAGGCTGAGTCGCGTTTGCGAAATCCTGGTTTGATGCTGTTTCGCGACGATCAATTCCGTACCTTTGCTGGCACAGAAGTTGTTCCGGTCATCCGTATCATTACCAGATGGAGAGAGACAATGAAGTTCAAGCTCATAAAAATTCTAACGTCCGTCACTGCTGCGCTATTTGTTCTTGGCAGCACCGGGACTGCTTATGCAGATCGCGATGAGCATTCGCATCGTGGCCAGGAATGCCCGGTTGGGACACCTTACGGCGCGAACAGCTTTACCACGATGTTTGGCCCCGAGGTTGAAGCCACTCTGCGCTGCAACAAAAAGCGGAAGCATGTCAGGTTGGTCGTTCAGGTTAACGAGTACTGCCGTGATGCCCATGACTCAACCGGTGCACCAATCAAGCCGACGACTTGCGCAGCCAATCGTGCTTTTGCCCTAGGCAATATGCAAAACATGATCAATGACTACAAAAAGACTCACGGTATGGACGATGACGATTTCAAGATGGTGGCCGTCGTGCACAGCAACGGTGGGCATCTGTTGCGCAAGAATATCGGCCCTGGAATTCCCAATCCCTGGGCAGCTCAAATCCAGAGTCTGATGGACCAGGGCGTGAAATTCTATTTCTGTCTTAATACCGGTGCCGGCTTTATCAATGGGGGTGCTTTCAAGCAGTATGGTGCATCCGGCATTCCTTTGCAGGACCAGATGGTGCCCGGCGTTGACTTTGTACCAGCGGGTTTGAACGCAATCGCCGATTTTCAGGCGCAGGGTTATACCTACGTACAGCCCTAGTTAGCGTATCGTAAATATTTCAGGCCTGCGGCGTTCTGCGTCGCAGGCTTTTTTCTGTCTGGAGCAAAAGTAAATACCGGCCAGAACAGGCCGTCAGGTCTAGCGGCTGCGGAAGGTGATGCGACCCTTGGACAGGTCGTAGGGGGTGAGTTGTACGGTTACCTTGTCGCCGGTGAGAATGCGGATGTAATGTTTGCGCATCTTGCCTGATATGTGTGCGGTCACAACGTGACCGTTTTCCAGTTCGACACGGAAAAGGGTGTTGGGCAGCGTCTCGACGACGGTGCCTTCCATTTCAATATGATCTTCTTTGGCCACGCTATTCCTCTAGGGAGTTAAATCGTCGCGATGGGGTCCATCGCCGGAAAATGCGCGCGTATGATGCCGTAAGCACGCAGAGAGGTAAAGCGCCCGGGTCTGGAATTACCCGG
>Ga0111141_163_pt1 | contig 18304 bp, 19 predicted proteins | sample DeeMarSeWOR28_12_FD_80396 | JGI IMG/M metagenome (GOLD analysis project Ga0111141, IMG submission 80396) | Acidithiobacillales bacterium SG8_45 | reverse complement strand
TTTTATTACGACTACGTCCCCATCGTCTAGTCGGCCTAGGACATCGCCCTTTCACGGCGACAACAGGGGTTCGAATCCCCTTGGGGACGCCATATGCAAAAGGGCTCATTACGAGCCCTTTTTCTTTGCCCAGCGCCCGGATGCGCTACCGGTCAGCGATGCGGTCCGCGCGGACCGGTATCACCTTCCCGTTAGGGGTGCCCGGTCATTGCCTAGACGGTCCGCAACAAAAGCTTTGCCTCGCTCTTTCGCCCAAACAGCGTATCCACCAACGCATGGTTGTAGGCCCTCAGGTCGCGCGCGAGTTGGCGCGCGATGACAAATTGGAAATGATGCGCGATCGGGGCATTGGATTGAAATAGTAGATCAAAGGCATTGGTCGGCAGCGACGCAGCGGTGACTTCACCAACAGCGGTGCATGTGGCCGCTCGCTTGCCGCGATCAATAAGCGCGATCAGCCCAAACAATTCCCCGGCACCCATGGTGCGAACCCGTTCGATGCCACGGTCCGACCTGCTCATGCGGGTGACCGACACCTCGCCGTCGAGTACCAAGTAACAGGCGTCACCCCGCTGGCCTTCCTTGATAAATACATGGCCGTCAGGGTAGCGGGAAGTTGTCATGGCCTTCCCTAGGGTTTCTGTTTCGGACGTGGTGAAGGTGTCAAAAAGCGGATTGGAGAGCAGGAACTCGGAAATATCCATCATTTTGCTCCATTGATACCCATCAGTCTTGCGATGAGATTAATTATGGCGGTTCGTTTTTCCGGCGCCAGCTCTTCCAGAGCGTATTCGCCTTCGGCAATCTCATGGGCCGCACGCGTGCCGTAAGCGCGCAGCCGATCGACGAGATTCAGCGACAAGGCGTGCATCAAGGCGCCTGCTGCTTCCGGATTTTCGCTTCGCAACTTGCTGAAGGCCTCGTGCGCCATCGAAAGCAGGATACTATCCTCCTCACAGAACACGCTTGCGCTCGCGGGGCCGGGCTCAATCAACGTCACTTCTCCGATCCATTCGCCCGGCCCGATTTGGCCGAGTAGGATTTTACCGGCCATGTCCTCGATACTGGCGGTGAGCAGGCCCTCCCATACCAGATAGAGGGTGGAACAGGGGCCTTCGTACTCGATGAGCCGGGTTCCGGCAGGAACCTCATCGACACTCATGCTTTTCAGGATGGTCGCAAGATTGGACGAAGAGGGGAACCGTTTGGCGAGCGTGGAGAAACGTTTGGCGAACTCGTCTACTGTGACTTCCACGGTGGACCCCTCCTTGTTTTGCTGCGTGGTGAATTATTGTTGTCCCACAAATGCGGCTGCAATTGGTGCAATGCAGGGAATAACATCGTGCCCGATCCTTCGTACAACGTTAAAAAACCTACGATAACAATACGATATCATGGGGTCTCAGGGGCATCCAGTGGCGATATTCCGGTTCTAACCGGCTGTGAACAAACGCGTACGGGATACAGAAAAAGATGTGGGTTTAGTGGGAACTGCTGATTACCGACCGGGTTGCCGGAAAGGCCTGCACCGACAACGGCGCGGCCGACGGACACGGTCCGATTTCGCTGAATGGCCAAGAATGCAAACTGACCAATGAAATATAACTAATTGATAGTAGTAAGAAAAATATAGAAGCTGACGTTCTTAGCTATCGGCCCCAATTTCTTGTATCTTCCCTCGCGCAATGCGAATTCTTTTAAGCAACGATGATGGTTACCAGGCCCCCGGGCTTGCCGCGTTGGCGCGTGCCGTGGGCGATATCGCCAGCATCGATGTGGTTGCACCGGATCGCGACCGCAGCGGTGCCAGCAATTCGCTGACCCTGACGCGACCGTTGCGCGCGCGCAAAGGCGACAACGGTTTCCACTACGTAGACGGTACACCAACAGATTGTGTGCATCTTGCTATTACTGGTCTGCTGCAACACGAGCCTGATATCGTGATCTCTGGCATTAATCGGGGTGCGAATCTTGGTGACGACGTGATCTATTCGGGGACCGTTGCCGCCGCGATGGAGGGGCGTTTCCTGGGGTTACCGGCCATGGCAGTATCACTGGTCGGCCATGAGGCCAGGCATTTCGAAACGGCGGCGCGGGTCGTGCTCGACTTGCTCGATGAGCTCGCCTCTCACCCGTTGCCCGCCGACACCATACTTAATATTAATGTGCCTGATATCCCATTCGGTGATCTGGCGGGCATAGAAGCCACCCGTCTGGGTCACCGACACAAGTCCGAACCGGTGATCAGAATGGTCGACCCACACAATGAACCGATCTACTGGGTTGGGCCACCAGGCGGTGAGGCCGACGCGGGTCCCGGTACCGATTTCCACGCTATTCGGCAGAACAAGGTGTCGATTACGCCGTTACATGTTGATCTGACGCGTTACACCGCCATGGATCAGGTAGTGGACTGGTTAAGTTCCAGGACTGATAGATGAAGGACCAGCACCAGGGTATCGGCATGACGTCTCAACGCACCCGTGATCGACTGATCGTGCGACTACGGGATGCCGGAGTTGTGGACGAGCGCGTCCTCGAAGTAATGGCTTCGATTCCGCGCCACCTGTTTGTTGACGAGGCGCTGGCGACGCGCGCCTATGAAGATACGGCGCTGCCGATTGGTCACGGCCAAACCATCTCACAGCCTTATATCGTCGCACTGATGACCAGCGTGCTCTTGGGCGAAGCGCCACCGCAGCGGGTGCTCGAAGTGGGAACCGGGTGTGGTTACCAGACCGCGGTACTCGCGAAATTGGTAACCGAAGTTTACACCGTAGAGCGGCTTGAGCCGCTGATGAAATCGGCACGGCGTCGACTGGTCGGAATGGGTCATCGCAACATAATTTATCGCCTCGCCGACGGCAGCCTTGGCTGGCCTGAAAAGGCGCCGTTTGATGCCATTATTACCACGGCTGCGGCACCGGAACTGCCATTGGCGTTACGTGAGCAGTTGAATGAAGGCGGCAGACTGATTATTCCGGTTGGCGAAGATTCGCAGGAATTGCGCCTGATTGTCCGTACCGCTGACGGCTTTACCGACGAATTACTTGAGTTGGTTAATTTCGTCCCGCTAGTATCAGGGAAGGTGTAGTTATTTATTTAGCGGACAGGATGCCTCATAGCCGATTATTACTGATCATCACCTTCCTGTTGTTGGCGCTGGTCGGCTGCACTGGCGGCGGCATTCTTTCCCCACACGTCGATTACGACAGCCCCAACGCGCGTTCCGCCGGTTACCGCACGGTTATCCGGGGCGATACGTTGTTCAGCATCGCCTGGGATGTAGGGATTGATTTTCGCACGCTTGCCGAATGGAACGATATCGGCTCGCCATACGTGATTCGACCCGGCCAGCGACTGCGGATTACGGCGCCAACGCAGACGGGCTCGCGCTCGACACAGTCCGGCAGGAGTGCAAAGGCCAAGGGTTCAACTCAGTACTACCGGGTAAAGAAGGGTGACACGGTATACAGTATTGCCCGTGAGACCGGCACCAGTACCCGTAACATCATTGCCTTAAACGCTCTGAAGAAGCCTTACTCGATCTATCCCGGTCAAAAGCTAAGGGTTTCCGGCTCCGCTGAAAACGGCGGCCGATCGGGGGCGCGAACCAGCCAGGCCAGTAATAACCGCGCACCACCGGCTAACAAAGGTCGGCCGCAGCGGGTTGGTCGCTGGATTTGGCCGACGTCGGGCAAGGTCGTGCGGCGCTACAGTCCACATGGGACCAGTAAAGGTATCGATATTGGCGGCAGAGCGGGTCAGGACGTGGTCGCGGCGGCGAGTGGCACCGTGGTCTATCAGGGCAGTGGACTTCGCGGCTACGGTCAGCTTATCATCGTTAAACATAATTCAGATTATTTAAGTGCTTACGCACATTGTTCAAGAATCCTGGTTAAGGAAGGCGAAAGGGTCAAACGGGGTCAGCGCATCGCCACCATGGGCAACACCGGAACAGATCGGGTGAAGCTCCATTTCGAGATTCGCCTACGCGGAAACCCGGTTAACCCGATCAAGTATCTACCAAAACAAACATGACATTATGAGTCCACGTCGATCCACAAAAGAAACTGATGGTGACCAGACAGACGATGTTGCTGTCGAGTCGGTAGACGAGGAAAAGAAACCGATTTCCGCGACCCCGACGACCACAACCCGTCGCACTGATTCGGAATCTCATGCCGATGCGACCCGGCTTTACCTCAAGGAAATCGGCTTCTCGCCTTTGCTAAGCGCCGAGGAAGAAGTCTACTTTGCCCGCCTTGCCCAAAAGGGCGACGAAAGCGGGCGTAAGCGTATGATCGAAAGCAATCTGCGCCTGGTCGTCAAGATTGCCCGTCGCTATATGAATCGTGGCCTGGCATTGCTTGACCTGATCGAGGAGGGCAACCTGGGGTTGATTCGCGCGGTAGAAAAGTTCGATCCAGAGCGCGGCTTCCGTTTCTCCACCTACGCCACCTGGTGGATTCGTCAGACCATCGAACGCGGCATCATGAATAAAGGAAATCAATATCTACCAGCGCGCGGCACGCCACCTGGCGCAGAAGCTGGACCGCGAACCGACATCGGAAGATGTGGCCAACCTGCTGGATAAGCCGATCGACGATGTTAAGTCGATGATGGGTCTGAATGAGCGTGTTACTTCGGTTGACGCGCCGATGGATGCCGACCCTGATCGATCGTTGCTCGATGCGATTGCCGATGAATCAGTACAGGCGCCGGAAAACATCATGCAATCCGAGGCCATGCAGGTCCAGGTACAGGCATGGTTGCAGGAGCTGTCTGACAAGCAGCGCCAGGTGGTGGAGCGCCGATTCGGGCTGAACGGGCACGAAATCGCCACCCTGGAGGAAGTGGGTGCTGATATTGGCGTGACGCGGGAACGTGTACGCCAGATCCAGGTGGAGGCGCTGAAACGCCTGCGTATTATTTTGGAGAAGAACGGCTATTCAGTCGATTCGATTTTCTAGTTTTCCTGCCGATTCCGGTTAACCCTGGATAATCAGTCCCGCCACGATCTCTCTGCCTTCGGCCATCAGCACATTGTAGGTGCGGCAGGCAGCGCCAGTGTCCATTATCTCGTAACCAATACCGGCCTCAATGAGCGCACGCAGTTTTTCGGCCGGCGGAAATTTCAGGATGTCGCCGGTGCCAATCAGTATCAGCTCCGGGTCGAGCTCCAGTATGGCGTCCAGGTGTGCCGCGGTCAGGTCATCAACTGACTCCGGCCCCCAGTCGTTGATCAACGACGAGCGACTTATCACCAGGCTTGTTTCATAGGTTTCGTCATTGATGGTGACGCTACCGGGGGCATAGGCCCGGATCAGGTTGTCGTTCTTGCCGCCGGCTTCCAGTTGAATCTTCACTATCCTGTCCCAAATTGCGCCCGGACGTTCTAAACAGTTTCTTGGGTGCCGGATTGCCCTTATAATGCGCCAGATTGTCGAACCCGGTGCAACCCGCCCAATATAACATCTGGCCAGCGAGACCGCTTAAGTCCTTACAACCCATGGAAGAATTCGCCCGAATCAAGCGGCTGCCGCCGTACGTGTTCAACATTGTCAACGAGCTTAAGGCCGAGGCCCGCAAGCGCGGTGAGGATATTATTGATTTTGGCATGGGAAACCCGGACCAGCCGACACCAAAACATATCGTCGACAAACTGGTGGAGGCTGCCCAGCGTGGCGATACACACCGGTACTCCGTGTCGCGAGGTATACCGCGTCTGCGCCGAGCCATCTGCAACTGGTACAAGGAACGCTTCGATGTCGACCTGGACATGGATACCGAGGCCATCGTCACTATCGGCTCGAAGGAAGGTCTGGCTCACCTGGCACTGGCGACGGTGGAGCGCGGTGATGCCATCCTCGTGCCCAATCCGGCCTATCCGATTCATCCCTACGGTTTTGTCATCGCCGGCGCGGATATCCGCCATGTACCACTGGTACCCGGTGGCGATTTCTTCGCAGAATTGGAAAAGGCGATCAAGGATTCCTGGCCCAAGCCGAAGATGCTGATTCTCAACTTCCCGGGCAACCCGACAACGCAGTGCGTCGAGCTGGATTTCTTCGAGAAAGTGATCGACATCTGCCGCGAGCATGATATCTGGGTAATTCACGATATCGCCTATGCCGAGATTGCGTTTGATGGCTACAAGGCGCCCTCGATTCTGCAGGTTAAAGACGCGAAAGATATTGCGGTAGAATTCTATTCACTGTCCAAGACCTACAACATGCCAGGCTGGCGCGTTGGCTTCATGGTCGGCAACCAGAAACTGGTGGCTGCCCTTGGGCGCATCAAGTCGTATCTCGACTACGGCACCTTTACCCCGATCCAGATTGCTTCGATCGTGGCGCTTGAAGGTCCGCAGGACTGTGTGCAGGAGATCCGCGATCTGTATCAACGCCGCCGCGATGTCCTGTGTAACGGCCTGACCGCTGCCGGCTGGCCGGTAGAGAAACCGAAGGCAACCATGTTTGTCTGGGCGCGTATACCGGAGCCGTTTCGGGCAATGGGTTCGCTGGAGTTTTCCAAGAAACTGTTGCGCGAGGCGAAGGTCGCGGTATCGCCCGGGATCGGCTTTGGTGAATACGGCGACGAATTCGTACGTTTCGGTCTGATCGAGAATGAGCACCGTACACGCCAGGCGGTGAGATCAATCAAGCAAATGCTTAAAGCCGGCTGATTTGGCCGGATAAAAAAACAGGAGAGTTTAGTGGAACCGGTAAAGATCGGCATTTTGGGTTTGGGCACCGTCGGCTGCGGCACGATCAGTGTGCTGGCCCGCAATGCTGAAGAAATTACGCGACGCGCAGGCCGCGAGATCCAGGTGGTCCAGGCCGCAGCGCGTAGCCTCGACAAAAAACGGGATTGCAGCACCAACGGTATTGCGCTCACCGAAAACCCGGAAGACATTGTCACCAACCCGGATATCGACGTCGTGGTTGAGTTGATCGGTGGATACGAACCGGCGCTTGGCCTCGTGATGAAGGCAATCGAAAACGGCAAGCACGTGGTTACCGCCAATAAGGCGCTGATCGCAGTTCACGGCAATGAAATTTTCGAGGCCGCGCAGGCAAAGGGTGTGATGGTGGCCTTTGAGGCCGCGGTGGCCGGCGGTATCCCGATCATCAAGGCAATACGCGAAGGCCTTGCCGGTAACCGCATCGAGTGGCTCGCCGGCATCATTAATGGTACCGGCAACTTCATCCTTACCGAGATGAAAGACAAGGGTCGCGATTTCGCCGACGTGCTCGCCGAGGCGCAGAAACTGGGTTATGCCGAGGCCGATCCGACGTTCGACGTTGAAGGCATTGATGCCGCACACAAACTGACCATCCTGGCCGCGATTGCATTCGGAATTCCGTTGCAGTTTGACAAGGCCTACACCGAGGGAATCAGCAACATTACCCGTGAAGACGTCAGTTACGCCGAGGAACTGGGGTATCGCATCAAGCACCTTGGCATCTCCCATCGCGTCGGCGATCGTGTCGAGCTGCGCGTGCACCCGACCCTGATACCGGAGCGTCGGCTAATTGCCAATGTTGACGGGGTAATGAATGCGGTGCTGGTCAAGGGCGATGCGGTCGGGCCTACGTTGTATTACGGCGCCGGCGCCGGCTCGGATGCAACCGCGTCCGCCGTGGTAGCCGATATTGTTGACGTGGTGCGCACGCTGACAACGGACCCGACCAACCGCGTACCGCACCTGGCATTTCAGCCGGACGCGTTGGCAGACCTCAGCATCATGCCGATCGATGATGTCGAGACATCTTACTATTTGCGCATGCAGGTACAGGATAAACCGGGCGTGCTGGCCGACATCACCCGCATCTTCGGGGAACAGGGCATCAGTATCGAGGCCCTGATCCAGAAAGAGCCCGCGGAAGGCGCGAGCGTGGTACCGTTGATCATGCTTACCCACCGCATTGCCGAAAAGAAAATGAACTCAGCCATTGCACAGCTGGAAGCCCTTGATGCCATCGAAGGCAAGATCATGCGTATTCGCTGTGAACACCTGGACAGTAACTGGAAATAACCATGACTTTTAGACCACGCTACACAGGACTTATCGATAAATACCGTGATCGCCTGCCGGTGCATGACGACACGCGCCTGATCAGCCTCGGTGAAGGCAATACGCCGCTGATTCGACTGAACAATATTCCGGGCTTACTGGAAAAAAACGTTGATATCTACGTGAAGTACGAGGGCCTGAACCCGACCGGATCGTTCAAGGACCGCGGTATGACCATGGCTGTCACCAAGGCCGTGGAAGAGGGCAGCCGCGCGATTATCTGCGCCTCGACCGGCAATACCTCTGCTGCCGCTGCCGCCTACGCCGCACGCGCCGGCATTACTGCGTTCGTGCTGATCCCCGAGGGCAAAATTGCCATGGGCAAGCTGGCGCAGGCGATGATGCACGGCTCCGTGGTAATCCAGATTCAGGGTAACTTCGACGACGGCATGCGCCTGGTGAAAGAGGTGGCGGAAGAAGCACCGGTCACTATCGTCAATTCGATCAATCCCTATCGCCTGCAGGGCCAGAAGACTGCCGCGTTCGAAATCTGCGAAGAGCTGGGTAGTGCCCCGGACTACCATTACCTGCCGGTGGGTAATGCGGGCAATATTACCGCCCACTGGATGGGTTACAGCGAATATGCCGAACACGGCATCGTCAATAACCGACCGATCATGGTCGGCTATCAGGCAGCCGGTGCCGCGCCCTTTATCAAGGGCGAGATGGTCGACAACCCCGAGACAGTGGCAACTGCGATTCGCATTGGTCACCCGCAGTCCTGGGACAAGGCATGGGCAGTGCAGAAGGAATGTGGCGGCTGGTTCGATCAGTGCAGTGACGAGGAAATTCTGGCTGCACAAAAACTCCTGGCCGAAAAGGAAGGCGTATTTTGTGAGCCGGCATCAGCCGCTTCGCTTGCCGGTGCCATGCGCGATATCCGTGATGGCAAGATCAAGGAAGGCAGCCGTATAGTATGTACCCTGACCGGCCATGGCCTGAAAGATCCGGATACCGCGATCAAACAAAGCTCGTCGCCGATGATCAAGGTGAAGGCAGACCTCGATGCCGTTAAGACCGCAATCCTGGATAATCTATAGACAGAAAGTCATCCGAAGTCGCTCCACTAAAAAAGGCCGGTATGACCGGCCTTTTTTATTTTGTGTCTGTTTAATACGCGCTATTTCCAGAGGTCGACCTTGTTGCCCTCGGCCAGCAATTTTTCCGCGCGGGCATCAATGTAACGTTGCAGGCTGGGTTCGGTCTTGTAACTGCCGGAAGCGACATAGTCCATAACCGACTGCATGCGAATAACCTCCTTGTTCTCATGAAACAACACGGCAGAAGGGGCATAGGTAATACCCAATTCGCGCGCCCACTCTCTGGCATTGGTCTTCTTCCCGGCCGGCGTCGTGACCGCGGCATCGCTCCACATATCCAGCTGCACTGCGTCGAACCTGCCAATCTGTTGCTGCGTCATCGGCTGCGGGAAAATTTCCTGGTGGAGTCGATCACAACCGGCGCAATCCTTCTGCTCGAAAAAGACGACCAGGGGTTTCTTGTTACCCAGTCCGGTCAAGTCTGCCGGTCCTTTGCGAAAGAACGGCTCGGTGTGAAGTTTCCCTGCGCTTTTAACCGGTGAGCGCTCGGCATAGTAGTCACGAAAAGAAATCCGGTTCTCCTGCATGGTCGCAACGTACTCAAGTGCGGTCATAAACTGGTGCGGAGGGTAATAGCCGTTTAGTCTCAATACCACTTTGCCGCTTTCGTCAAAGAACAACAGTGTCGGTGTAAACCAGACCTTTTTGTTGGCGGCAAAGGTCTTCTCGATGTAGGCCTTGCCATCAACGTCGGTGACTTCCTTGCTACCCCACATGTTTATATCCAGCGAGTCGAAGTGTTTCTGCATGTAGTCAGCAATATGTTTCTGGCTGAAATTGTTATTGACCAGCTCCGCACAGTAGGGGCAGCCATCCTGATGGAAGTAAAGGAACAGGCGCTTGTTGTTTGCCTTGGCCTCATCAACATCTTCGCGTAAATCGAGAAACGACTGCTTGAACCAGGGTGGAATATCGAATTGGCCAACGCCTTCAACCTTGGCAGCCTGCGCCACACCCGCTAGTGCGGCGAAAAGCAGGAGGGAAACAAAAAACCCTTTTTTGATCATGCCGGATTTCCTCATGCAATGATAAAAGTATACTTGCGCGACAGGGAGATAAAGGCAAGTATTTGTAGGACCATGTCACAGACTAAAAATTCCACTACAGGGCCGAGGCATCTCACGCTGGTATTGCCGGGGTTGCATGCCGGGGGAGAGCGGGGCGAGCAGGAGTTGAGCCTCGCTCGCCTGGAGTGGCTGCTGGGGCGCGCTGATCAGCAGCCCGGATCGCGTTCTGAAACGCTGGACGAGTGCCTGTTCTGGCTATTTCGCGCCGAAGTTCCAAGCGGGAAAGACCTGCCGGTCGCTGCCGTAACCCGGGTTCTGGACGTGGGCATCATCGACAATGCCTGGTGGCTACGAGCAGACCCGGTTCACCTCCAACCCCGGGGAGACACCCTGGTCATGGCGGCATCGGACAGTCTCAACATCCGTCAGGCAGAAGCCGATCAGTTGGTCCGCGAAATTCTTGGCGTCTTCACTGAAGATGGCTGGGTACTCAAAGCACCGAAACCTGACCGTTGGTATCTGCAACCGGTGCCAACCCCCGACGTGAAGACAACGCACATAGACCTGGTTCGCGGTGAAAACATCTATCCGGCGTTACCGTCAGGAGCGGACGGCAAAAAGTGGCACACGATATTGAATGAACTACAGATATTGCTGCACACTTCTGCTGTGAATATCGAGCGTGAAGCGCGCGGCGAGCCACCGATAAACAGCCTGTGGTTCTGGGGCGGCGGCAGGCTGCCGGTGGTCAAGGAAAGTGACTGGGCTCGCTTTTGGGGAGACCAGACCGTTGGCCTGGCGCTGGCGCGACTTGCGCAAATTCCGCACAGCAAGCGCCCGGCAACAGCAGGGCAGTGGCTGGCCGAGGCCGAGGCCGGCGCGCACCTGGTGGTGCTGGACCAGGCGCAGCAGGCCCAACATCAGGGGCACTTTGAAGCGTGGCGGGATTTTGTAGCGCAGCTTGAATCGCAATGGATTGAGCCGTTGATTCACGCCCTGGATCGCGGTCAGCTGCAAGAGCTGACGCTGATTATGGATAATTGTCGCCAATTTACCATCAAGTCGAAGCATCTCCGACGCTGGTGGCGCCGTCGCAGAAACCTGAGTGGTTACAAGTAGGTATCGCCTTGGTTCGCAAACAGATACTGCGTCGCGATATTGATGCACCGCAAAACGATCTCCCTGCCGACCTGCACCCGGTGCTCAAACGTATCTACCTCGCGCGTCATGTTCGTTCAGCGCGGGAACTGGAGCGCTCGCTTAACGGGTTGCTCAGCCCCGAGTCACTGTCAGGTATCGAAGAGGCCGTCGCGCTACTGGCCGATGCACTTTCTCGTCGGGCGAGAATCCTGGTGGTTGCCGATTTCGACGCAGACGGCGCAACAAGCTGTGCCGTTGCGGTCCGTGCGTTGCGCGCAATGGGCGCGCAAGACGTGCGATACCTGGTTCCGGATCGGGTTGTCCATGGTTACGGATTAACACCAAAAATTGTCGACGAAGCGCTGGCCCAGCATCCGGACCTGATCATTACCGTGGACAATGGTATCTCCAGTATCGCAGGCGTGGCGGCGGCACGGGAACAGGGTATCCAGGTACTGGTTACCGATCATCACTTGCCGGCGGAGGTTCTGCCGGATGCAAACGCGATCGTGAATCCCAATCAACCCGGTGACAGTTTCGAAAGCAAGATGCTCGCGGGGGTGGGCGTGATCTTCTATGTCATGCTGGCGTTGCGTAGCCATTTGCGTGAGCACGGCTGGTTTGACAAGAACGATATTGCCGAGCCGAATCTTGCCCAGTGGCTCGATCTGGTTGCTCTGGGCACGATTGCAGACCTGGTGCCGCTGGACCGGAACAATCGCCTGCTGGTGGCGCAGGGCCTAGCGCGCATGAACAGCGGGCAATGTACGGCAGGCATCAAGGCGCTGGTATCGATTTCGGGGCGCACCATCGGGCAACTCGCCGCCTCCGATATAGGATTTTTCGTCGCACCACGACTCAATGCCGCGGGTCGACTCGAGGACATGGCGCTAGGCATCGAGTGCCTGCTCACCGATTCGGCTGAGACCGCGATGCACCTGGCATCGGAACTTGATCGCATCAATCGCGAACGTCGCATCATTCAACAGGAAATGCAGGAACAGGCATTGGCTGCGGTGGCGGCCCTCCACCTTGATCAGAACGGCTTACCGAAAGGACTGTGCCTGTTTGACAACTCCTGGCATCAGGGCGTGGTGGGATTGGTCGCATCAAAGGTCAAGGAGCGCTATCACCGACCAGTCATCGCGCTGGCCCCGGCAGGTGACGGGGAGCTTAAGGGTTCCGCGAGATCGATCCCTGGATTACACATCCGCGATACGCTCGATGCGGTGGCTGCCCGCCACCCCGAGTTACTGCAGAAGTTTGGCGGCCACGCGATGGCTGCCGGCCTGTCGATTCGCGCAACCGATCTCGATGCTTTTAGCGAGGCATTTGATCAGGAAGTCAGCCGGGTGCTGTCGGACAGCGATCTGAATCAGCAAATCCTTACCGACGGCGAACTTGCCGCCGACGAGCTTGCGATCTCGTTTGCCGAACAGTTGCGTGCAGCGGGACCCTGGGGGCAAGGCTTCCCGGAACCGGTTTTTGAAGGTGAATTCCGCTTGCTGGCGAGTCGCGTCGTTGGTGATAAACATGTGAAAATGCGGGTGGCCAATCGAACGGGTACCGCGCTCGATGCCATTGCCTTTAACCAGGCCCCCGACGGGATTGCACCGGAATGGCCATCGGCACGCATGGCATACCGTCTCGAAATTAACGAGTTTCGGGGTGTGCGATCGGTGCAGCTGGTTGTGGATTATATGGAACCGGTGAGCGAGACTGCCGACGTGAGTAGCGAACAATAGTTGATAAAAACCAGGTCAGGAATACATTAGCGTGAATATGAAGACACTAGAGGATTTCGTCGGCAACACGCCATTGGTCAGGCTCCAACGCCTGCCGGGCAAGACGACGAATACCATACTCGCCAAACTCGAGGGCAATAATCCGGCCGGGTCGGTCAAGGATCGGCCGGCGTTGAGCATGATTCGTCATGCCGAGGAGCGAGGCGAAATCAAGCCAGGCGACACCCTGATCGAAGCAACCAGCGGCAACACCGGCATCGCGCTGGCCATGGTCGCGGCGATGAAGGGCTACAAGATGGTGCTGGTCATGCCAGAACACATGAGTGTTGAGCGTCGGGCAGTGATGAAAGCCTTTGGCGCCGAGATCATACTGGTATCAAGAGAAGACAGTATGGAGGGTGCGCGTGATCTTGCCGATGAGATGGAAAAAGAAGGCAAGGGCAAGGTGCTGGACCAATTCTCCAATCCTGACAACCCGCGCGCACACTATGAAACCACCGGCCCGGAGCTGTGGCGTGACACCAAGGGACGTATCACCCATTTTGTCAGCTCCATGGGGACCACCGGTACCATTATGGGCACCGCCACGTATTTCCGTGAGCAGAACAGCAACATCCAGATCGTGGGCGTACAGCCGCAGGAAGGCGCCTCTATCCCTGGCATCCGCCGCTGGCCGGAAGAATATCTGCCGAAGATTTATGACGCCTCGATCGTCAATCAGATTATTGATGTCTCGCAGGAAGAGGCAGAAGAAACCACGCGTCGGCTGGCCCGGGAGGAGGGCATCTTTTGCGGTATCTCTTCCGGGGGTGCGACCGCGGCCGCTCTGCAGCTCTCACGCGAGGTGGAAAATGCTGTCATCGCTGTGATTATTTGTGATCGCGGAGATCGCTATTTGTCCACTGGCGTCTTCCCGTCGTAACGGAGCTGAACTCAGGAAATGAAAAAATGAATGTACTGGTGTTTGATATTGAAACCATCCCTGACGTGGATGCCGGGCGCCAAATCTATGAGCTGGGTGATCTGCCGGACGAAGATGTTGCGCGTGTGATGTTCAACAAGCGACGTGAACAGACCGGCGAGTCGGAGTTCTTGCGCCACCACCTGCATCGTGTCTGTGCGATTTCGGTGGTGTTGCGGCAGGGCAAAAGTGTCAAGGTCTGGTCCATCGGCGATGAGACCTCTGATGAAGCTGAACTGGTTCAGCGATTTTTTGACGGCATCGACAAGTACACGCCGACGCTCGTCTCCTGGAACGGCGGCGGTTTTGATTTACCGGTGTTGCACTACCGTGCACTCAAGCATGGCATCGCGGCACCACGCTACTGGGAAACCGGCGACGATGATCAATCGTTTCGCTGGAACAACTATCTCAGTCGCTACCATGCCCGCCATACTGATTTAATGGACGTGTTGTCGGGCTATCAGCCACGGGCGGTCGCTCCACTCGATCAGATCGCCGTCATGCTGGGTTATCCCGGAAAAATGGGAATGAGCGGTGCGCGGGTCTGGGACGAATATGTCGCCGGCAATCTCGCCGCGATTCGCAACTATTGCGAAACCGATGTGCTGAATACCTACCTCGTGTACCTGCGCTTCGAACTGATCCGCGGCAATCTGCCCGAAGAGACACTGGCCGACGAACATGAGTTACTTCGCACTATGTTGCGAGAGGAAAACAAGGCGCATTTAACCGAGTTTCTTGAGGCCTGGGACTGATCCCAACCGACTGTAAAACATGTCACAGGCAATCGCAGACAAACCCCAGGCCATCATTCGGCAACGCCCCGGTATTCGCTTCAAGGGATCCGGCACGGTTCGCATTGAGTCACTGAGTCACGATGCGCGAGGTGTTGGTCATGTCGAAGGCAAGACCGTATTTGTAGAAGGAGCGCTGCCAGGCGAGTTGGTCGAGTACGGCCTGCTGCGGTCGAAGTCCAGCTTCGATAATGGAAGCGTAACCCGGGTCATCGAGGCCTCGCCGGATCGCGTACTTTCGCCGCGCTGTGAACATTTTGGTATCTGCGGAGGCTGCAGTCTGCAGCATCTCCAGGATGCGGCACAATTGCGTTACAAGCAGCAGATCGTGCTGGAGAATTTCGATAAAATCGGCAAGGTTCAACCACAAACCTGGCTCGAGCCGCTGACAAGTGCCTCCTGGGGTTATCGGCGCAAGGCGCGCATCGGCGCAAGGCTGGTCCCGAAAAAAGGTGGTGTGCTGGTTGGATTTCGCGAGAAGCGAAGCGCCTATATCACCGATATCGAGTACTGCCATGTACTCGATGCGCGGGTCGCAACATTGCTACCGGCAATGCACCAGCTGATTGGCGGCCTGTCCTGTCCTGACCAGATACCGCAGATCGAAGTCGCGGCAGGAGACGAAGAAGTAGTGCTGGTCTTCCGTCATCTCGTTGCCTTCACGCGCGAAGACCTGGCAGACCTGACGGCATTTTCCCGCTCACACAATGTGCAAGTCTGGCTACAGCCCGGCGGCCCCGATTCGGTCAAGCCACTGTGGCCGGAAAAACCGCCGGCGTTGAAATATTTCTTGCCCGAATTCGACGTTGAGATTCAGTTCCGACCGACGGACTTTACCCAGGTCAATGTCGAGGTAAACCGAAAAATGGTGGCGCGGGCGATTGATCTGCTGGAACTGCAGGAGGGCGATGAAGTACTGGACCTGTTTTGCGGGCTGGGCAATTTCACCTTGCCGTTGGCAAGACAATGCGACCGCGTGCTGGGCATCGAGGGCGACGAGACCTTGGTGGCGGGCGCACGTGACAACGCCAGGCGGAACGCTATCGGTAACGCCAGGTTCGTCACTGGTGATCTCTACCAGGAAACCGAGTTACCCCCCTGGGGAAACGCGAAGTTCAACAAGGTGCTGATCGACCCGCCGCGCAGTGGTGCGCTTGAGGTAATTAAACACATCCCCGCGAATGGCCCGGAGCGAATCGTGTACGTCTCCTGCTACCCTTCAACCCTGGCACGCGACGCTGATTATCTCGTCAATGAGCTGGGTTATCATTTTGAAGCGGCCTGTGTCATGGATATGTTTCCGCAAACCAGTCATGTCGAATCGATCGCGCTGTTTACCAGAAAGCATTAATTCCGAATGAGCTCCTTCAGTATAGATATCAGCATTGCCCACCAGCGCCTGCGGCTAACAGACGCAAATGGCGTCGTGCACATGGATGTTGCCGTATCGACTGCGGCCAACGGGGCCGGCGAAATATATGGCAGTGAATGCACGCCGCGAGGCAGGCACATCGTTTGCGCCAGGATCGGAGACGGTGAACCGGTGAACACAGTTTTTGTCGGGCGACGTCCAACCGGTGAACGCTACAGTGCGGGTCTCGCCACCTTGCACCCCGAGCGCGACTGGATACTGACTCGTATCCTGTGGCTAAAGGGGTGCGAGAAAGGGCGGAATCGACTCGGCAACGTCGATACCATGCGGCGTTATATCTATATTCATGGCGCACCTGGTGAAGTGCGTATGGGAGAGCCCGGTTCACGCGGCTGCATCCGTATGCGCAACAATGAGCTAATCGAATTGTTTGATCTGATTCCCGTCGGCACCCCTGTCAACATTACCGAAGACTAGCATCGAGACCGCATATGTCGCTTGGATCACTAATGCTGGATGTCGCCGGGCTCGAACTGACAGAAGTAGAGCGCGAGCGTCTGCGCCATCCGCTGGTGGGTGGCGTCATCCTGTTCAGCCGCAACTATGCGACACCGGAACAGGTTGAGGCGCTGATTCGCGAGATTCATGCCGTACGCGGAACCGACGACCCGAAGCTGCTGGTGGCGGTCGACCAGGAAGGGGGCAGGGTGCAGCGCTTCCAGGAGGGTTTCACCAGCTTGCCACCGGTGCGCAATCTTGGCGAACTCTATGACGAGAATCGCAAGCGTGCCAAGCGGTTGGCCGAAGCCAGTGGCTGGTTGATGGCAACCGAACTGCGGGCGATAGACGTGGATATCAGCTTCGCCCCCGTGCTTGATATTGACCTGGGTGTGAGTGCTGTGATCGGCGATCGCGCGTTTCATTCCGATCCCGAGGCGGTGGCCGACCTGGCGCACTCGTATATGAACGGGATGGCTCGCGCGGGCATGGCGGCGACAGGAAAACATTTCCCGGGCCATGGCAGTGTGGCGCCCGACTCCCACGAAGAATTGCCGATCGATGATCGGGAATACGAGGACGTTCACCTGCTGGACCTGGTACCGTTCGAGCGGATGATTCACTTCGGTCTGCCGGCAGTGATGGCAGCCCATATCCTGTTCCCGAAGATCGATCGACTGGCGGTCGGGTTCTCGCCTTTCTGGCTGAAAGAAGTGCTGCGCAAGCGCCTCGGTTTTCAGGGCGCCATCTTCAGCGACGATTTGTCAATGAAGGGTGCGGCAATCATGGGTAGCATGCCGGAACGGGCACAGGCAGCGCTGGCAGCGGGTTGCGATATGGTGCTGGTGTGCAATGATCCTGGGGCAGTGGACCAGGTGTTGGACCAACTCGCGCCAGCCAACGACCCGGTCTCGCACCTGCGGTTGGCCCGGCTACACGGTCGCCACCTGGTAGAGCGTACGCGCCTTGCGCTGAACGACGAATATCGGCAGGCTGTACATATGGTGCTGAATACCGTCTAGCAGTACAATCGCGCGCTTTTGGGGTGGCCCCGCAACTTGTGAGCAGGAAAGCATGATTAAACCGCTACCAAAGCTGAAGCTTGAGAGTTTTAACAACCTCACCAAGACCTTGAGCTTCAACATTTATGACATCTGTTACACAAAGAGTGCCGAGGCGCAGTCGGAGTACATCGCCTACATCGACGAGGCCTACAATTCCGAGCGTCTAACCAACATCCTCACCGAAGTGGCAGACATCATTGGTGCCAATATCCTCAATATCGCCCATCAGGACTATGAGCCTGAAGGCGCCAGCGTCACCATGCTGATTGCCGAGTTGCCGTTAAAACTCCCGCTCGACAAGTCGGAGGCACCGGGTCCACTACCGGATTCTGTGGTCGCCCATCTTGATAAAAGCCATCTTACGGTTCACACATACCCGGAGCGTCACCCGGACAGCGGTATTAGCACCTTTCGCGCCGATATTGATGTGTCGACCTGTGGCGAGATCTCGCCGCTGAAGGCGCTGAATTTCCTGATCCACAGTTTCGAGTCAGACATTGTTATTGCCGATTACCGGGTGCGTGGGTTTACCCGCGACAT
>Ga0111141_144_pt1 | contig 18728 bp, 17 predicted proteins | sample DeeMarSeWOR28_12_FD_80396 | JGI IMG/M metagenome (GOLD analysis project Ga0111141, IMG submission 80396) | Acidithiobacillales bacterium SG8_45 | reverse complement strand
TATGTACTCCTCTCGGGTTTGCCTCCCGGCTGCATCGACCGGTGAGGTAAGGAGAAAAAAACAGACCCTGACGGGTCCAACCAATTAGGCCGCGCATTCTAACGAAGGGGTCAGGCGGTGGCAAGGGAAACTGCACCTATATTTCAGGCAGTTAGCGCCAGTTTCGACGGTAGCGGAGCCCGCCACCACCGCGAGGGCTCCGGTGGACCCGAATCGGGACCACCTGGTGATATTTACAGGGTTTTGCGAATACGCTCGTAGCCTTCCTTGATTTCTGCCCCCAGATCCTTGGCGGCTGCCCAGACGTCCTTGGAAGCCTCTGCAGCCTGGCCGCTCACCTGTTTTGCCTTGGCCTCGAAGTGCTCCCACTTGCCTTCGAGCTCGTCCCATTGATCCTTGGCATCGGCCGCGGCCAGGTGCATTTTCACGCGCAACTCATCGCGCTGGGTCTTGAGACTCTCGACAAATTCATTGAAATCTTCTTTATCAACCATTGCGTTCTCCTCTGCACTGCTGGATTTACTGGCTCTGTCGCTGGCGCACCACCTCGTACAGGCAGACACCGGCGGCGACAGAAACGTTGAGGCTTTCCATGCTGTCAGCGATGGGTATTCGCACCAGGCTGTCACACAGATCGCGAGTGCGCTTCCTCAACCCCTTGCCCTCCGACCCCATAACAATAGCAACCGGAACGTTGAAGTTACCTTGATACAGATCAGATTCAGCCTCGCCCGCGGTGCCAATCACCCAGATGCCAGCCGCCTTGAGGCGCTCCAGCGCTCTGGCGAGATTAGTGACCTGAAATATTTGCACGGTTTCGAGCGCACCACTGGCAACCTTGCGAACTGTCGCGCTCAATGGAGCGGATTTGTCTTTGGGCATAATAACGGCGTGAGCGCCAACCGCCGCCGCGGTGCGCAGGCAGGCGCCAAGGTTGTGCGGATCCTGGATGCCATCGAGCACCAGGATCAACGGCAAGCCATCGATGGCGGCCAGCGCCGGTTCGATATCTGACTCGCCCAGGGTTTGTGCCTGCCGGGTACGGGCAATGACGCCCTGATGTCGCGCGTCCTTGCCGGCGAGTTCAGCAAGCTTGTCTTTCGGAACCCGCTGTACTCGTACACCGAGTTGTTTGGCCTGATCAAGAATGCTTAACGTCCTGGCGTCATTGCGCGCACTGTCAATCCAGATGCGCTCAATGACGGTTGCTTCGTGATCAAGCAGGCTTTGTACTGCGTGAAATCCGAATGCGAGATCGTTATCCACTTAGTCCTGGCGTCTCCGCGCCCGCTTGCGTGGTTTGCGCTTGCTGCTCTTTTTCTTGCTCGTCTTCTTCTTCGAAGCTGGCTGAGCCTGTGCCGGCTTACCACCGCGATGCGCCTGCTTTCCGGCCGACTTCTTTTTCGATCGCTGGCGGCCCTTGCCACCTTTCGGCTTGCCACGGTCTGCACGAGAGCGTTGATCGACAAGCTCGAGATCGATCTTGGCCTCATCAAGGTCCACACGAACGACGCGCACGGTGACCGCGTCGCCAAGACGCAGTTGCTGCTTGTTGTGTTCACCGACGAGACAATGGCGCTGCGGGTCGAAGTGGTAATAGTCATTGCCGAGTGCGGTCACATGCACCAGGCCTTCGGCAAATACCTCGCCGATTTCTACAAAAATTCCGAAACTGGTTACGCCGGTAATCAATCCTTCAAAGGTTTCCCCGACACGGCCCATCATGTACTCGGTCTTCAGCCACCGGATTACATCCCACGATGCTTCATCGGCACGGCGACCCGTCATGGAACAGTGCTCGGACAGCGACCGCATTTGACCGGTCAGATCTTCTGCCGCGGGCCGCTTGCCCAGAATTTTGTCGATGGCGTTGCGCACCTTGCCTCGACTTTGCTTCTGTTTTATCAGCGTCTTAATGGCACGATGCACCAACAGATCCGGGTAGCGTCGGATTGGTGAAGTGAAATGAGCATAACTGGCAAATGAAAGTGCGAAGTGACCGACATTGTCCGGGCTATAGATCGCCTGAGACAGGCTACGCAACATCACAGTTTGCACCAGGCGCGACTCCGGCCAGTCGGAAATTTTCTTCAACACTGCTGCGTAATCGGAGGCCTTTGGCGAGGCGCCGCCCGAAAGCGATAGGCCGAATTCGAACAGAAACTCGCGTAAATTGGTAAGTTTCTCCTCTGTCGGACCGGCATGCACCCGGAAGGGTGCCGGCACCTTGTGCTGCTGCAGGAATTCAGCCGCACACACGTTGGCGGCCAGCATGCACTCCTCGATCAAACGGTGAGCGTCATTGCGCTCTACCGCCACGACGCTTTCCACTTTCTTGTTTTCATCGAACAGAATCTTGTTTTCCGGCAGCTCAAAATCCACTGCGCCGCGTTCAAGCCGGACTTTGTGCAGTGTCTTGTACAGACGATACAATTCTTCCAGGTGAGGTACCTGCTCCTTGTACTGCTCACGCAGAGCGTGGTCGCCGTCCACCAGTATCGCGGCAACCTTGTTGTAGGTGAGGCGAGCGTGCGAATGCATCAGCGCTTCAAAGAACTGGAAATCCTGTATTTTTCCCTTTGCGCTAACACGCATCTCACAAACCATGCAAAGGCGATTAACGTGCGGATTGAGTGAACACAATCCGTTGGATAGCTTCTCTGGCAACATCGGGATGACGCGATTCGGAAAATACACCGAGTTGCCGCGCTTGTAGGCCTCGACATCCAATGGGCTATCGGGCTTCACGTAATGCGACACATCCGCGATTGCAACATAAAGGCGCCAGCCTTTACCGTCGCGCTCACAGTAAACAGCATCATCAAAATCCTTGGCATCTTCGCCATCGATGGTGACCAGTTGCAGGTGCCTGATATCGCGACGTTGTGTCGCGATATCGTCGGGAACGACGTCAGCAAACGTCCTGGCCTGCTCCAGCACGTCATCGGGCCAATGATGGGGAAGCTCGAATTTACGAATCGCGATATCCACTTCCATACCGGGGGCCATGTGGTCGCCCAGTATTTCACTGATTCGCCCGACCGCCAGATTCCGGACTGTTGGATACTGTACGATGTCGGCAATAACGATTTGCCCGTCTTTGGCGCCATTGCGCCCTTCGGGCGGAATAAAAATATCCTGACCCAGGCGCTTGTCTTCTGGTGCGACGTGGGTCAGCTGTTCTTCATCGATATAACGCCCAACGATTCGGGTATGTCGATGTTCCAGGACTTCTACGATTGAACCCTCCCGGCGACCCCGTTTGTCGACGCCGGTAACGCGACCCATGACACGATCACCGTGCATGACTTTTTTCATCTCCCGGGGAGACAGGAACAGATCGTCGCCGTTGTCATCTGGCGCCAGGAAACCGAAGCCATCTGCGTGGCCAATGACACTGCCGCAGACCATGTCCATGCGGTCCGCGCGACCATACAGGCCACGGCGGTTTCGCAGTAACTGGCCGTCGCGCTCCATCGCGCGCAGGCGCCGGCGGAACGATTCCTCGTCGCGCTCGCCGGAGACGTGTAGCTTCCCGGCCAATTCGCTCAGGGACAGGGGCTGATCGAGGTGGCGGAATTGGTAGACGCGCTAGCTTCAGGTGCTAGTGGGGGCAACCCCGTGAAGGTTCAAGTCCTTTCCTCGGTACCATCTTTTCTTACCTGAATACATCGCAGGGTTCTGCTCAACCATCAAATGGATGACGCAGAACGATGGTTTCTTTTCGGTCGGGCCCAGTAGAAATAATATCAATCGGTACACCGGTCACTGTCTCGATACGGTCGAGATAGGCCAATGCATTGGCAGGCAGCTGGTTCTTATCCATCACGCCCACTGTTGATTCGCTCCAGCCTGGCATTTCTTCGTAAATCGGCTCAACCTTCTCCAGTGCATCGGCACCGGTCGGAGGTGACGTCACCTCTTTGCCATCAATTCGATACGCAATGCACAGCTTTACGGTCTCCAGGCCATCAAGTACATCCAGCTTGGTGATGCACATGCCGGTGATGCTGTTGTTAAAGCATGAACGCTTGAGTGCCACCGCATCAAACCAGCCACAGCGGCGCTGCCGCCCGGTGGTGGCACCGAATTCGTGGCCCTTTGTACCCAGGTGCTCACCGACCGAATCACTCAATTCGGTGGGGAAAGGACCGGCGCCCACACGCGTGGTATAGGCCTTTGTTATACCAAGCACATAGTCCAGATACCTCGGACCGACACCGGTACCGGTAGCCGCGGCGCCGGCACTGGTATTGGAGGAAGTGACATAGGGATAGGTGCCGTGGTCAATATCGAGCAACGTGCCCTGTGCACCCTCGAACAACACCTGCTTGCCGCCCTCCGCATATTCCTGCAACAGGCCGGTCACGTCGGCGACCATTGGTGCCATGCGTTCGGCCAACGCCAGGTTGAGGTCGAGGCTCTGCTGAAAATCGACAGTATCGGTCTTGTAATAATGTTTCAGTGCGTAGTTGTGATATTCCATCACCTGCTCAAGCTTCTCGCTGAACATGGCCGGGTCCAGAATATCAGCCACGCGCAGGCCCCGACGTGCGACCTTGTCCTCGTAACAAGGACCGATACCGCGACCGGTGGTGCCAATTGCTTTCTTGCCGCGTGCCTTTTCGCGTGCGACATCCAGTGCCACATGATGTTCTAGCAATAGCGGGCATGACTCGCTGATGCGCAGTCGCTCGACAACCGGGATACCCGCCTCGGCCAGTTCATCCACTTCCTTGAAGAGGGCCGTGGGCGACAGCACCACACCATTCCCGATCATACACATGACATCGTCACGCAGGATGCCGGACGGGATGAGATGCAGCACAGTCTTTTGTCCGTCGATGACCAGGGTGTGGCCGGCATTGTGGCCGCCCTGAAAGCGGGCCACCGCGTGCGCCTTGTCTGTCAGCAAGTCAACGATCTTGCCTTTGCCTTCGTCGCCCCACTGGGTACCTACTACTACAACATTCTTTGCCATATCTTTTCTCTCGACACTAAAGCGTCTGAACACCCCATTTATTTTTTTGTTTGACGATCTCTCGATCGCAACCCAATTCTTCCGGGTAGACTTCCTGGCCGGGCAATACCTGAACCACGCGTTCACCGGATTTGCGCAACTCGGCAATTGTCTGGCGTAGCGAGACATCATCAATGTCCGGCGCCAGGATACCGCTCAGCTTTTCCCTTGCACCCGACGTCACTCGCATCAGTTGTCTCAAGTCCGTACTGAATCCGGTTGCTGAGCGGGTTCGACCAAAGGCCTCGCCTATGCCATCGTAACGGCCGCCGTTTGCCAATGCCTTGCCCTGCCCCGGCACGAATACCGAGAATACGATACCCGTGTGATAGTCGTAGCCACTGAGCTCCGCCAGATCGAAGTTCAGATCGGTGTCTGGCAGCTCCCGTTGTACCAGCTGGGCCACCTGCTCCAGATCATCGATCGCCTGCTTGACCACCGCCGGTGCTCCGGACAGGCGCTTTCTCGCCTGGGCCAACGTATCACCGTCACCATTCAGCTCAATCAGGCTTAGTAACATCTCACCTTTCTTGTTATCGATATCCCAGGCGGCCAGCATTTGCCTGATTTCCGCATCGGCCTTGCGTTGCATCGCCTCGAACAGCCGGGTTTCGTTTTCACCGCTTATACCGGCTGCATCGGCCAGGCCGCGGAACACGGCGACATTACCCAGGTCAACATGCAATGCGTCGATTCCGATCGTCTGCAACGTGGTGATCATCAGGCGCAGCACCTCGGCATCGGATGCCGGGCCGGAATGACCAAAGAGTTCGGCACCCAGTTGCAGCGGTTCGCGTGACCCGGCGAATTCATCCGGGCGAGTACGCAGCGCCGGACCGATATAGCACAATCGGGCCGGTCCTTTGCGCCGCAAATAGTGGGCATCGATTCTGGCCGCCTGCGGCGTGATATCAGCACGTGCGCCCATCAGTCGTCCGGACAACTGATCAGTAAGCTTGAAGGTCTGCAGATCCAGCTCCTTGCCAACACCAGTCAGCAATGCCTCGATATATTCGATTAAAGGCGGCATCACCGGTTCGTAGCCCCAGCTGACGAACAAATCGATCAGCTGCCGGCGCATTGCCTCGAGCCGCCTTGCCTCATCGGGCAAGACTTCCTCAATACCTTCGGGCAGCAGCCAACGTTCCGGTCCGGACATGATAATTACCTGAAATCGGGGACTAGTGAAATTTATTATTTAATCGTGCAAAGCGCCAGTCGGATAACCGGATTAGGCCGGTTTCCCGCTGGCGCAATGCATTGCTTCGATTCTTTGCCGTACTGCCAGGTTCATCGCGCTGACGAGTTCTTCAGGTACTTGAAGAACTCGGAACTCGGATCGATGACCATGACATCGTTCTTATCTTTAAAGGTTGCCTTGTAGGCATTCAGGCTACGGTACAACCGGTAAAATTCGGGATTGGTGTTGAACGACCGCGCGTAAATCGCAGTTGCCCTGGCGTCACCGTCACCGCGAATACGCTCGGCATCGCGATAGGCTTCAGCCAGCAGGATATCGCGCTGACGCTCCGCATCGGCTCGAATCTTTTCCGCAGCCTCGGCACCCTGTGCTCGCAACTCCTTGGCAATTCGAGCACGTTCGGCCTCCATTCTACGGTAGACCGACTCGCTGACATCCTGCGGCAGGTCGACACGCTGCAAGCGCACATCAATCACCTCGATGCCAAACCGACTGGCGGCCTGCGCTGTGTTGACACGCAGAATCTCCATAATCTCGCGACGATCGCCGGACACCACATCTTTCAACGGGCGCTTACCGAACTCGGAACGCAATCCGTCATCCACGAGCTGGCCGAGACGGGTATTGGCACGGGCCTCGTCTCCGCCAACCGTAAGATAATACTTGAGTGTGTCGGTTATTCGCCATTTGACGAATGAATCAACTTCCAGCGATTTCTTCTCTTCGGTCAGGTATCGCTGCGGCGGCGCATCCAGGGTCACGATTCGCGAATCGAAGAAGCGCACTTCCTCGGCGACCGGCCACTTCCAGTGAAGCCCCGGTTCATCGTCATAGCGAACTACTTTACCCAATCGGACAACGATAGCCTTTTCGCGCTCGTCCACCGTATACAAAACGGAAAGCGCGCTGATAGTTACAATTGCCAGCAGGCCAATAATGGCAACCATTCTCGTCTGATTCATTATGGCACCCTCCGTACCGGTGCACGCTCACGCAGTCGATCGCGAATCGATGGCTGCTGTTCCGGTGTTGCTGTTTCGGTGGCCGGGGCAGACGGTTCTGCCTGCTCGGCTGCGCGCTGCATCAGCTTGTCCAGCGGTAAATACAGCAGATTGTTGCCGCCCTTCTGATCGACAAACACCTTGGTGCTCTTGCTAAGAATCTGCTCCATGGTGTCAAGATACAGTCGGTCACGTGTGACGCGAGGCGCCTTGGCGTACTCGCGCGCAATGGCGCTGAAACGTCTTGCATCACCTTCTGCCCGCGCGATCACACTGGCTTTGTAACCTTCGGCTTCGGAAAGCAATCTCGCTGCACCACCACGAGCACGCGGCAGTATGTCGTTGGAATAGGCTTCAGCTTCGTTCTTGATGCGCTGCTCGTCCTCGCGCGCTTTCACCGCATCATCAAATGCAGCTTTCACTTCAGCCGGAGGCTGTGCGCCCTGTACACGCAACTGCGTAATCAGAATGCCGGTCTTGTATCGGTCCAGGATTTCCTGCAGCACCGCACGCGTCTTTTGTCCCACCTCTTCACGACCACCGGTGAGAATAAAGTCCATGGTGTTCTTGCCCGCAATCTCACGAATGGCAGACTCGGTGGCCTGGAAAATAGTGCCGCGAGGGTCACGTACATTGAACAGGAAGTCGCTGGCGTCACTGACGCGATATTGAACCGCGAACTCGATATCAATGATATTTTCGTCCTGGGTCAGCATGACTGATTCGCGCGCGACCTTGGTCTTGGCGCCCGAGCGCTGATTGGTTCGATAACCAATCTCGATCACCGAAACCTCTTCAACATTAACCTTCTCTACGCGCTCCACCGGCCACGGTAGATGCCAGCGCAGACCAGCAGTGGTTACTTCTGTTTTTTGGCCGAAGCGCAATACCACGCCACGTTCGCCCTGTTGCACAATATAGAAGCCGGTCATGAGCCAGACGCCAAGCAGAATGACAATCACAATGCCTGCGCCAATTCCACCGCCGGCACCATTGCCGCCAGAGGGACCGCCGCCCTTGCCGCCGAAAATTCCGCCTAGCTTGTTTTGTATCTTGCGGACGATCTCATCGAGATCAGGTGGTCCCTGGTTACCGCGACCACTCTGTCCCCAAGGATCTTTATCTCCGGATCCACCCGGTACATTCCAAGGCACGTGAACTCCTTAATTACATCGTTTTATGTAGCTGTTGAAGGCGGCATTCTAGGTTTATGATGCTACCGGAGCAAGCTCACTGTCCTGAGCCTGTTCCAGGAATCCTTCCTCGAAGCCGATCTGTTTCCTGAGCCAGTCGATATCTCTCTGCTCAAGCGTTAATTCAATAATAAAGCCACCCTCGCCATCACCGCGCTCCGCCAGCACGTCGACACGATCATAAAGATGTGCGCGCAACCTGGCTGCGGCAGGCGGCAAGTGCAGGCGACAAAAGTGCCGGTTCTTGCGGTAGTGCTCTGACAACGCCCTCAGCAATAATTCAGTGCCTTCACCGGTACGTGCCGATAACCAGACTTTGCGAATTGCACCATTCTGGTCGCGTTCGAGCCGGGGTGATTCGCCAGTCAAATCGATCTTGTTGTAGACCACGATCTGCGGCAACTCGTCGGCATCGATTTCCTTCAACACCTGATTTACATGGCTCATCAGCTCCGCACTTTCCGGGTGATGACTGTCGACGACGTGAATCAGCAGGCTGGCCTCTGTCACTTCTTCCAGCGTCGATTTGAATGCCTCTACCAGTGTATGGGGCAGGTGGCGAATAAAACCAACCGTATCCGCAAGAATTACCTGCTCTTTACCGGCTAAATCGAGCCGGCGCATGGTCGGATCGAGAGTGGCGAAAAGCTGATCCGCTTCGTAGACGCTGGCACCGGTAAGCCGGTTAAACAGTGTGGATTTGCCGGCATTGGTGTAGCCCACCAGCGAGATGGTCGGGATCGGGATCTTGTTGCGATTTTTACGACGCAAGCCGCGCTGGTTACGCACCTTCTCAAGGCGCTTGTTCAGTCGGCGAATACGATCACGCATCAGGCGACGGTCAGTTTCCAGCTGGGTTTCACCCGGGCCGCGTAAACCGATACCGCCCTTCTGACGCTCAAGGTGGGTCCAGCCGCGCACCAGCCGGGTGGCCAGGCGATCGAGCTGGGCCAGCTCGACCTGGAGCTTGCCTTCATGGCTGCGCGCACGCAGCGCAAAGATATCGAGGATCAGGCCGGTACGATCCAGCACACGGCAGCCAACCGCCTTCTCGAGATTGCGTTCCTGGATTGGAGAAAGATCATGGTCGACCAGCACCAGTTCGATTTCGTCTGTTTCGACGCGTTGCTGGATTTCCTCGGCCTTGCCTTTGCCGATAAAGAATGCGGGATCAGGTCGATTACGGCGCCCCAGGATCGTGCCTCTGACTTCAGCGCCCGCCGATTCCGCCAGAAAACGGAACTCGGTCAGGTCTTCGTCATCTGGCCCACCGGGCAAACGCATTTGCACCACCAGCGCCCGGGTCAGGGCGCTGGTGCCATTGCCAGATGCGGTCGGGTTAGGTGTTTCCGGGTCCGGAGCTTGATTCTTCTGCGTTATCAACTGACATCTTGATTTGACGACTCGGCACAACGGTCGAGATCGCATGTTTGTAGATCATCTGGTTAACCGAGTTCTTCAGCAAAACTACGAACTGGTCAAATGATTCGATTTGCCCTTGGAGCTTGATGCCGTTGACGAGAAATATCGAAACCGGTACGCGCTCTTTGCGCAGGGTGTTAAGGAAAGGGTCTTGTAACGATTGCCCTTTTGGCTGACTCATAGTCATTCTCCTGTTTTATTATCGTCCTTCTGTTGTAAGTATTTCCCGGTAAAACGGCGAATCCGGCTTTAAACAACGCGATACGCGCTGCCTTCCGTTATTATGGGGACGTTTTATTTGATTAGTATACGCCCAAGTCTGACAATTTTCCCTTTAAAAACTCCAGACTTTTTTCTTTCAGACGGGGATCACTATCGGTGAATACCTGGACCCCTTCATAGCTCCTGAGCCAGGTCAGCTGGCGCTTGGCGAGCTGACGCGTAGCCGCGATTCCCTTCTCAACCATCTGATTATAATCATATTTACCTTCCAGTAATTCCCACACCTGGCGATAGCCCACCATCCGCATTGCCGGCAGTTGGGGGTTTAGATCGCCCCGCCGGTACAGTGCCTCGACCTCGTCTACCAGGCCATCCTCAAGCATTTTGTGGAATCGCCGGGCGATACGCTGGTGCAGGGCCTCCCGGTCCGCGGGCAGCAGCACCAGTTTGACCGGTGTCTCCGGCATTGCCTTGGGCGGCGTCTTGCGACTGATCTCGGTAACCCCCTGCCCGCTAACTTCAAGTACCTCCAGCGCCCGCTGAACCCGTTGGGCATCATTTGGGTGAATCCGGGCCGCGCTTTCCGGGTCGGATTGTGCAAGCCTGGCATGCATCGCCGGCCAGCCGATTTTCTCCGCCTCCTGCAAAAGCTGTTCTCGCACCTCGGGGTCTGCCGATGGGAGCTCGGAAAGGCCATGTTCCAGGGAATGAAAGTAGAAAATGGTGCCACCAACCAATAACGGAATGCGCTGATCTTGCCAGATCAACTCCATCTCGCGATTGGCGTCTTCGACAAAGTCAGCCGCAGAGTAAGGCGTGGCGGGGTCGCGGATATCGATCAGGCGATGCGGTACCAGGCGCAACTCTTCCCGGCCGGGTTTGGCGGTGCCGATATCCATGCCGCGATAAACCTGCGAAGAATCGACACTGATCAATTCGACCGGCAGCGCCTCATGTAGCGCCATGGCCAGATCGGTCTTGCCCACCGCCGTCGGGCCCATCAGGAAGATACTGGATTGTGACATAGCGAACGATTATGCCACGGGGCACGACCTCAGACTTATTCCGGTCGCACCCCAGGACCGCCTTTGGCGTTCCATTGGGCACTTCCTCGTTTCACTCAGGTCGCATATGCGGGAACAGGAGTACGTCGCGTATCGAGGCGGAGTTGGTGAACAACATCACCAGGCGATCGATACCAATACCCTCGCCCGCCGTCGGCGGCATGCCATGCTCCAGTGCACGGATATAATCGGCGTCGAAGTGCATCGCCTCTTCATCGCCCGCGTCTTTTTCCTCGACCTGCTTACGGAAGCGTTCGGCCTGGTCTTCGGCATCGTTCAACTCGGTAAAGCCGTTGGCAATTTCACGGCCGCCAACAAAGAACTCGAAACGATCGGTAATGAACGGGTTGTTATCATTGCGCCGGGCCAACGGTGACACCTCGGTCGGGTACTCGGTAATAAAGGTCGGATCCTTCAATTCGTGTTCGACTGTCTTTTCGAATATCTCGATCTGTACCTTGCCGAGACCCCAATTGTCCTTGAGCGGGATGCCGAGCCGTTCGGCGATGTTGCGTGCGCTGTCGATGTCATCCAGTTCGCTCTCGGTGATATCGGCATTAAACTGGAGAATCGACTCCTTGACGGTCATGCGGGTAAATCGGCTGCCAAAATCGTAGCTGTCACCCTGATACTCAACGGTGCTGCTGCCCAGAACCTCCTCGGCCAGTCCACGCAACATCTCTTCGGTCAGGTTCATCAGGTCGTGGTAATCGGCATAGGCCTGGTAAAACTCGACCATGGTGAATTCCGGATTATGCCGGGTCGACAGACCTTCGTTACGGAAGTTGCGGTTGATTTCATACACGCGCTCAAAACCGCCAACCACCAACCGTTTCAGGTAGAGCTCGGGTGCGATTCGCAGGAACAGGCCCATATCCAGAGCATGATGGTGGGTCTCGAACGGGCGCGCCGTGGCACCACCGGGGATCGCCTGCATCATCGGCGTCTCCACTTCCATGAAGTTACGTTCATCGAGAAAACGGCGAATGAAACCAACGATACGCGTACGCACCTTGAAGGTATCGCGCGCGACATCATTCATGATCAGGTCAAGGTAGCGCTGGCGATAACGCAGTTCCTGGTCCTTGAGGCCGTGGAACTTGGCCGGCAGCGGACGTAGCGCCTTGGTCAGCAGACGAATCTGCTCGACACGAACCGAGAGCTCACCGGTCTTGGTCTTAAACAGTGCGCCCTCGGCACCGATAATGTCGCCGATATCCCACTTCTTGAACTGTTCGTTGTACTGGCCCTCGGGCAGGCTATCGCGCTGAACGAATAACTGGATCCGCCCGGACATGTCCTGAACGTGGGCAAAGCTGGCTTTACCCATCACTCGACGGCTCATCATGCGACCGGCGACCTTGCAACGCACATTGCGCGTCTCCAGTTCGGCTGCATCCATCTCGCTGTATTCGGCCAGCAATTCGCCAGCGACAGTGTTGCGACGGAAATCCACCGGGAAGGCAATGCCTTCTTCGCGCAGCTGACCCAGCTTTTCCCGGCGCTGGGAAATTTGTTCGTTCTCGTCGAGTTCGGTTTCGTTGCTCATTTTTATGTTTTTAATTATATAGTTATGTAATTATTCTAATAAATTAGTTTAACCTAGATTCCACTCTTGAGGCTGGCCTCAATGAAGTCGTCCAGGTCACCGTCCAGTACCGCCTGGGTATTACCGGTCTCTACCCCGGTTCTAAGGTCCTTGATCCGTGATTGATCCAGCACGTAGGACCGGATCTGGCTGCCCCAGCTGATATCGGCCTTGCTCTCTTCCAGTTTCTGCTGTTCGTTGCGCCGCTCCTGCAGCTCCAGCTCGTACAGACGGGCCTTTAGTACGCCCATGGCGGAGGCCTTGTTCTTGTGTTGCGAGCGATCATTCTGACACTGCACCACGATACCGGTTGGTTCATGGGTAATACGCACCGCTGAGTCCGTTCGGTTGACGTGCTGACCGCCAGCGCCGCTGGCACGATAGGTGTCGATTCGCAGGTCAGCCGGATTGATCTCGATATCGATCGACTCGTCCACCTCCGGATAGACGAACACCGAGGCAAATGATGTGTGCCTTCGGTTGCCCGAGTCAAATGGTGATTTTCGAACCAGCCGATGTACGCCGGTCTCGGTGCGCAAATAGCCGTAGGCGTACTCGCCGGAAAACTTGACGGTGGCACTCTTGATGCCTGCCACTTCGCCCTCGGAGAGTTCCATGATCTCGGTACCATAGCCGTGGCTCTCGCCCCACCGCAAGTACATGCGCAGCAGCATATTGGCCCAGTCCTGGGCCTCGGTACCGCCGGAACCCGACTGAATATCAATGAAGGCATTGGCCGAGTCCATTTCACCGGAAAACATCCGACGGAATTCCAGTGCGGACAGCTGTTCCTCAATGCTACCGATATCCTGTTCCACCGAGGTGATGGTGTCGATATCGCCCTCTTCATCCGCCAGTTCCAGCAGGTCGCGTGCATCGTCGATGCCACCGGTGATGGTGTCTATGCCCTCAACCTCCTGCTCCAGGCGCGCACGCTCGCGACCCAGTTCCTGGGCACGAGTGGGGTCGTCCCAGACATTGGGTTGTTCCAGCTCACGCTGGACTTCGATCAGGCGTTCACGCTTGGCGTCGTAGTCAAAGATACCCCCTAAGGGAGTCAACGCGGGTCTTGAGGTCTTCCAGTTGGTGAGAGAGTTGGCTGGTTTCTTCCATCGAAAAACAGGCTTCCGGGTCAATGAGTTCGCCGATTACGGCGCGGCGCAAGAATACCCGAATTGTTGTGGCGGTGACAGCCAGTGAAGGACTTAAGTCGCTGGATTCTGGGGCTTGTACTGGCGCAGGCCCATGACATCGGTCACCAGGCGACGCATGTTCTTAACCGCATCGGGCGTCTCGATTTCCATCACATGTTCGATCACCCACTTGTTATCGGTAGTCGCCATGGCCTCGTAGACCTTCTCACCGAGATAGCGCCGGAAGGCGTAACCCGGGCCTTCGTCCTCGTCATAGCTGCATTCGGCATAGTGGGTAAACCGGTCGTTCAGGATCTCGACAAAGGGCCCGGCGTAGTCACCCGGACCAAACGTCTCTTCCTGATTGGCCTGATGGGTCCGCACGAGATTCTGGGCAACCGCATTGATAAACCGTGCGCGCTCCTCATCACTCAGTTTTCCGTAAACCATGCGGTCGGCGATCTGGGTAAGGAAGGCGACGACCTCGGTGATGACACCCATCACCTGCTCGTCGGCGGTAAAGGCAAAACCTTCCTTGGCCATGTGGCGAAAGATTTCCTGTGCCAGTTTCCAGATATTGAACGCAACGACGCCGGCCAGGTCCTCGACCGTCTTCGGTTTACTCGCCTTTTCGATATTTTTACGGCTTCGGCGGGTACGGTGCCATCGTGTTTTCAGTCTTACAGCCATTAATGCCTGTCCCGATATCATCTGAACTGATTGCAGCCGAAGTCTATTATAGGCGCGACACCTCGACCACCCGTTGTACTCACCCAAATCCCTGCAGAATCCCTACAATTTATACCCGGAAGTCGGCGTCGCAATTGAAAACCGTGGTGTTAGACTGGAATAAAGGGGAAGCAGTGATGACACCTGAACTCAACAACCTGGTCGACAAGGTCCAGCAGAATTGCCACGTCTCCGACGCGTTCTACGCCGGCAATTACACCATGTGTATCTTCCTGTTGAAGATGCGCGAGTTCTATCGCTGGGAACAGCGAATCCCGTTGACGGAAACCCTGCCGCGCAAGGATGTCGGCGATTGGCTGGTAGCGCGGGAACAGGCCTGGGACGACATCGAGACTGAGGCCTTTGTCGAACTGCCGCTCAATGATCAGCTTCATGACCCGTTTGATGCCGATGGCATCAATCATCACCTGCTGCAACAGGGCTACGTCTATAGCGGCGGCACCGGCCTTTACAGTAAACCGCATTTCTTCATTGGCGACGTCGAGCGGCAGGACAGGATAGACGACATCACCATCCTGGTCTCCGGCCGCGAACACGCGCGCGACCTGGTGGCGCCACCCTCCATGTACCGCGGCAACACGGTGTTCGTGCGCAAGGAGTCGTTGCGTCGCTTTCTCTGGGAACGTATAGAGGACTGGCGCTTTGCCAAGGGCCACGCCGAGCGGCCTATAGGCCGCGCCCTGGAGACCTATGGCAAGGGTCGCGATCTGGAACTAGTGCTGGACGAGATGACTGACAATGAAACCGAGTCACTGATCCTGCACGAGGTTGGCGAAAGCCGCGCCGGTAAAATACTGGGCAGCGAGTGGGAAGACATGCTGACGGCACTCCCACGCACCAAGCTCGAATTTCTGGCGCGTGCGGCGCGCGACCTGCTGGCCGATACGCTGGTCACCCTGCCGACACTGATAGAGCAAGACAACGCCGCCGCACTGCATGTGTACTTCGCCAACTTTTCCGGAATGCGCAAGCACCTGGCACCGGGGCTGGATGCCGCCTACCGCCAATGGATGGCTTCGGGTAACACCGCAACGTTAAGTGAAGAAATCCGCCGCGGTCAGGATCACTGGCAATCGATCTCACTCAAGGCACTGGCTACCTTCATCAATCGCGGGCCATCAGCACGCGAACTAATCGAAAGCGAGCTAGAGTCCGCAGCAATTTGATCAATCCCCAATTTCACTTTTTAATAGAGAACAACTATGTCTGAAGAATTTAATATGGATCTGGCCAGCGGCATTGCAGCGTTCGAGGCCAAGCACTTTTCCAAGGCCGCGAACCTGCTGGCGCCACTGGCGGACAGTGGTGATGCCGAGGCCCAGTACCGCATGGCCATCATGTGCCAGAACGGTCTTGGCCGAGCCCAGAATGATACCGATGCGTTGAAATGGATGAAACTCGCGGCGGAACAGGGCCACCCCTACGCGCAACATGGAATGGGCTTTATGTATATGCAGGGTGAGTGCGTGGAGAAAGACGAGGCAGAAGCCGTCAAGTGGATGACGCTGGCTGCGGAACAGGGATTACCGGGCTCAGCCATTACCCTCGGCATGATGTATGAACAGGGTCAGGGTGTGGAAAAAGACATGGAAAAGGCAAAAGCCTGGTACAAGGTTGCCGAGGAGAACCAGGATTGAGCCTCAGGTTAGCAGCATGGCGATACCGCCAGCCAGAATGACCCAGGCCACGACACGACGAAACCACATTTCGTTGACCTTGAAATGCAAATGATTGGCAAACCAGAGGCTCACCGCCAGTACCGGCGCTGACCATAACATCGCCTCCTGAATCTCGACACTGAATGTGCCATTGAGCAAGTAGCCAACCACACGAAACAGATTCATTGACAGGAAGAACGCCAGCGCGTGGTTACGCACAGCCGTCTTGTTATCGAAGGTCGCCAGCAGACGTGTCATGGCAATCGGACCGCTGATACCAAACAGGCCTTGTGAAACGCCACTTAGCGTATCGAGAAATCGCCTGAGCCATGGCGTCAGCTGCAAGCGGCCCGGTGCAATTACCAGGTAGAGGCCAAACACCGTAATCGCGCCTGCCAGCAATACCCGGAAGACGTCAGCGGAAAAATAATAGAACAACCACAATCCGCCGATAGCACCAAAGCTCGCAAACAGCAGCATCGTACCCAGGGTTTTAAAATTGAGGTGTCCCGGTGTGCGCACCAGGCCAATTGACGCCACCAGCAATTGCGGCAATGCAGAATAAATCACCAGGACCTGGGCATCGATGAAGTAGCTCATCAGCGTTACCATAATAATGGTACCGGCGAGCCCGAAGACGATTTCAAACGTGTAGGTGACGACGCAGACCAGCGTCAGGAGGATAATCAGCTCGGGAGTCACGTAGCGCTACGCGAATACGACCCAGGTGGTAGCGATGTACTTGGTGCCCTTATCCACCGTGACGGCACGATGCTCGTGCGTCCAGAATGGCGGAAACAGTACGAGCTTGCCCTCTTTAGGCGTTATCTTCACATCCTGAAACAGGAATTCCGTTTCGCCGCCCGGCCCCTCGACATCGTTGAGATACCAAATCGCCACCAACTGTCGATCTGCGAACTGGTGACTGCCACCATCAATATGCCAGTGATAATACTCACCGGCCTGGTAGCGTTGCATGTTGTAACCGATATCCTTGAACGGGCCCTTGAAGAAAGGAAACTTCTCGCGAAATTCGCGGATGGCAATACCGAGGGAGCGGTGCAGGATGCCATCAACATCTTTCCAATCCGCCTGCGCGCTAATCGCCAGGTCCATGGTTTTCTTGATCGACTGATCCTGAGACGCCTGCTGACCAACGCGCCCCTGGTATTGCTGGTCGGTATTGGCTTCGAATCGACGCACCATCTCCCGGCAGACGTCAGCCGGTAACGCACCGTCTACCTCGAAGATAAAGCTCAGCGGCTTTACTTCGCGAAAGGCATACGGCGCTACTTGTGTTTTGATTGAATCAGTCATTTCTTCCGACAAACCTCGCAGGCGAAAAAAAAGCAGACGGTGAGGTCTGCTTTTTTATCACTCTTTGCAGAGCAACTCGACTACAGGTGTTCCCCGATCAGGAGGACCACTTTGAGTAGCCGTCAGTCTTTTCTTCTTCGCCATCCGTGTAGCCGGCTTCATAAGCCTCGGTTAAGCGCTGGCCCAACCGTTGATGTATTCTTTATTCACGCCAGCTTTTTCCATGGCGTCAATGGTTTCATAGTATGTCTTGTTCATTAATTACCGCTCCTGTTCTCGGGTAACCCCTACCCAGTACATTAGAGGGCGCTTATACTAGCCGAGTCGCCCTCGATTTCAAAGCCCAAATTGCAGTTTTTTCGGATTCTCTCGGGTGATTGACAATCTCCTGGTTAACACTGAAATCGTCATATTTATTTATTAATAATCAATTATTTATGATATTTTCCTGATGTGGATGTGGCGCGATCCGCCGCAATAAAAATCAAGATTCAACACGCCTGACGGCGGTCTGCAGAGCAACGGGGTATGTGCGAGCCATGATGTTACAGATGAACAATGTACTGAACGCCACTCAACTGGAGAACGTCCGGCGCACGCTCGCCCGTGCAGAATTCGTCGACGGCCGCCTTTCTGCAGGCAAGGTAGCTCGCGCTGTAAAGAATAACGAAGAGCTCAAGGCCAACGCCCAGCTACTGGAACTATTGAACAACGAAGTCATGGGCAGCCTGGTGCAACATCCCGATTACCAGGCCGGTGCCCTGCCCCAACGTGTCGCCAGCCCGTTTTACGCGCGCTATACCCCGGGAATGAAGTATGGCAACCACGTGGATGATCCGATCATGGGCAGCCAGGGCCAGTTTTATCGTACCGATGTATCGATCACTGTATTCCTGAATGAGCCCGATGAATACGAGGGCGGTGAACTGGTGATTAACACCAGCTTCGGCCAGAACAAGATAAAACTCAAGGCCGGCGATGCGGTGTTGTATCCCTCTTCCAGCCTGCACCATGTCGCGGAGGTTACTGGCGGCGAACGGCTTGTCGCAGTCACCTGGGTACAGAGCATGGTGCGCGATCCCGCGAAACGAGAGCTGCTCTATACCTTGTACCAGGCCAAGGAAAAATTACTGGAGACCTCGCCAAACGAAGAGATCTC